>Ga0315551_10004184_pt1 | contig 10109 bp, 6 predicted proteins | sample SalMarSW160290MG_FD_203678 | JGI IMG/M metagenome (GOLD analysis project Ga0315551, IMG submission 203678) | Salt marsh sediment microbial communities from the Plum Island Ecosystem LTER, Massachusetts, United States - Salt Marsh Sediment SW1602-90 ... | reverse complement strand
GCACCAGGCCGGCCGCGATGGCGACACCGCCGATCAGGCAATGCTCCCGGTGATAGCCCGGAAGAATGACTTGAAAGAGCGCGTCGTGACGTCGGGTCAGATGCGAGAAGGTGGCGACGATACCGGCGCCATAATTTTCATACATGCCGTGAAATTCGCTGACCGGCCCCTCCTGCACCACGTCACCGGCATCGAGCGTGCCCTCAAGCACGCATTCGCAGTGGGCCGGCACCAGCAAATCCGAATCGAGGCAGCGCGCGGCTTCGACCGGCTCGCCGAACAGCGCGCCGGCGATCTTCAGCTCATCGTTGCCGAGGCCGAGATAAAGACAGGACGCAATCAGCACCGCCGGGTGATTGCCGACGGTCACTGCAACATCGAGCTTCTCGCCGCGCGCATGCGCGGCGCGCGCCAGCACCGCAAGATGATGGTTGGGCGCGATGCCGACGAAGGCGCGATTGCCGCCGAGCGGCATCACGCGCGCGATTGAGAGGTTGGCGCGGCCTGTCACTCGGTCTTTGGCGACGATGGCGCCGGCGGTGATGTAGGACCCTTGCTCGTGTTCGAAGAAGCGCGGGATCGGCAGCTCTTTGCCGAGCACCGGATCCGCGACGATCTCTTGCTGGCAGGGGGGCGACACGACGATGCGGTGCTCCAGCGGGTGGTCGATGGCCGCGACGATTCTGATTTGCATGTCAGTGGGCGTCGCGCCGAGCCCCGCCGCGATCCGCGCCATTGACGTCAGCACATTGCCGACGACCGGCATGCGATGCTCACGCACGGCGTCAAAGCGCAGCGCCAAGCTGCCGTCAGCCTCAGCGAGGCAGGCGGCGATTTCGAATTCAAGATCGACGGGCTCTGTGATGGTATTCAGGTCGCCGGCCTCGCTGAGGACCGCGAGGAACGCACGCATCGCCTGCGGAGATATTTCCGCTTTTGCGCTCATGGCATCCTTCGCTTGCAGGCCAGCGGAGCCACGCATCGGCCTATCCTGTCGATTGCCGGTTGTGGGCGGACCGTCCCGGAGCGGTCTACCCGCAACAATCCTATCGGCCACTCCGCGGCGGCGCACGCGCGGGCCGCAAGAACATGGCCATAGGCAAAACCGAACAGCCGCATGACGCGGCAGACGCCGCCCGCTATGCTGCCACCGAGGCAGGGCCCCGATGATCGAGTTGCGCACTCTCGGCTATTTCGCGACGGCGTGCCGATGCGACACGCTGGCGCGCGCGGCCCATGAGCTCGGAATTGCCCAGTCGACCCTAAGCAGCACGCTGAAGGCGCTGGAAGAGGAACTCGGCGTTCCTTTGTTCCGGCGCGTGAACTACGGCCTTTATCCAACAGCGGGGGCGCGCTGGCTGATGCGGGTCGCCGAGCCGCTGCTCGACAGCGAAGCTTTCGCCCGGCGCTGGATCGGCACGACGCCGGCGCGCCCGGCGCGCCTGCTGACGGTCGAATTAGCGCTCAGCTTTACCATCGGCGGCGTCGGCGATGCCGTCGAACGCGCCATCGAAACCCTGGCCGCCGAGCGAACGGATATTTTCGTCGATCCGGTGTGGGTCGACGAAAAGGATTCGCCACGCGTCGGCGGGCTCAGCGAAGCTTGGCCCGGCCTGACCGGCAGCCGAATCGTCATCGGGCTCGCGCCCGAACGGATACGCAGGCAAAGCCGTGCCACGACGCTGCTCACCGATCGCTGGGTGTTTGCCTGTCGGCTGCCGGCCGGCACCACCAAGCCGGCAAGCGCCGCCGATCTCGCCGCCGGCCGGCTCGTCGTGCCGGCGCTGGCGCCGGCGCTGATCGAACAGGCCGACCGCTATTTCGCGCGTCACAAGATGAGTGGTGTGCGTTTCGTCAACGAGCACCCCGGCGAGCTGCCGCGCCTGATTGACGACTATCCGGACGCCGCCTTGTTCGTGCCGGAAAGCCTGATTTCCCGCCGGCTCGGCTTCCTGCGGGTGAAGACCGTCGCACTCGCTACCCCGCTCGCGATCAATATCGTCGCGCGCGCGCCGGCGCCCAGTACCGTAACGACAATATTCATCCGTCATTTGAAGCGGGCACTCGCCGGATCCGGGCGCGTAAGCCCGCGGCGACCGAAAATCAGTCTGCGCCAGATGCATTATTTCAACATGGTGCATCGCCTGCACCGCGTCTCCGCGGCCGCCCACGGCGCCAACGTGACGCAGCCGGCGCTTAGCGAGCAATTGCACAAGCTCGAGCACACATTGTCGGCCAGGCTGTTCGAGCGGCGGGGCGACGGCGTCATCCCGACCGCGAACGGCGACCGTTTCGCCAAAGTGGCTAAGGCGATCGAGACTGGTTTCCGGCGAGTCACCGATGGCGACGCCGCCGCCGCGGCGCCGCTGCGGCGGCGTATCACCGTCGGCATCCTGCCTTCGGTGAGCCAGCACGGCCATCTGGTCAACCGCATCACCGAAGCTGTGCTCGGCGTGCAGGTGCGGCATCCGGCCTTGAAGCTGGTCGTGCGCGAGGCGCCGAATGGCACGCTGCAGGACTGGGTGATGCGCGGGCTGGTCGGCGTGGCGATCGTAGAGACCGGACTGCCACACATGCCGCGCCTGCCGCTCGGGTCCTCGGAAAGCCTCGCCGCGGTGGTACATGCGCGCTTCAACTTGTTGCCGGCGGGGCCGGTGAAATTCGCCGACCTCGTCCGCCTGCCGCTCGCTTTGCCGACCAGCCATTTCGGCTTGCGCCAATTGGTGGAAGCAGCCGCCGAGGAGCGTGGACTTCGCATTCAACCTTTCATGGAAATCGACGCGCTGACCATGGTCGCGGCCGTGCTGGCGCATGCGCCGGTTTGCACCGTGCTGCCGCCTTCCGCGGTGCTTCGCGAAATGTCGGAAGGCGACTTGGTCGCGCATCCGATTGTCGATCCGGAGATCGTGCGACGATTGTTCGTGATCTATTCCGGCGAACGGAGCTTGAGCGAGCCGGAGCGCGATCTCGTCAACACGCTGCGCGATCGGTTGTCGGCAGCAAAGGAATCCGAATGGACCGGGCGGCCGCGCTAATCACGAAAGCCGAAAGTGCCGTAGGCCTTTCTTCTCGGCCTCGTCGAGCGCATCGGGATAGCCGGCGTCGGCGTAGCGCATGACGCCGAGACTGGTGTCGTTGGTCAGGGCGAGATCGAGACGTTCGTCCGCTTCGCTCGTGCCGTCGGCGATAACGGTGACGCCAGCGCTGGTCATGTAGCCGGAATAGCCGCCGCCGCCGGAATGGATCGCCACCAGATCGGCCTGTGAGGCGCACATCGCCATGGCGTCGAGCAGCGGCCAATCGGCGATGGCGTCGGAACCGTCGCGCATGTGCTCGGTCATGATGTTGGGATGCGCCATGGCGCCGGCGTCGAGGTGATCGCGGGTAAAAGCGATCGGCCCCGACAACGTGCCGTCGCGCACCATGCGGTTGACCGCGCGCGCCAGCGCCGTGCGCTCACCATGACCGAGCCAGGCGATACGCGCGGGTAGACCTTCGAACGGCACATGTGTGCGCGCTAGCGCGATCCAATTCGCGAGGATATTATTGTCGGCGAAAGCCTCAAGCAGATAATCGTCGATTTTGCGGATGTCCTCGCGGTCGTTGGCGAGCGAAATCCAGCGGAACGGGCCGATGGCGCGCGCGAACAAAGGCCGCAAATAGGCTTCGGTGAAGATCTGAATGTCGAAGGCATCGGCCACGCCGCCTTCGTGCGCCTGCGTGCGGATCAGGTTGCCGTTGTCGAAAACGACCGCGCCGGCGCGTTTGAAGCCGAGCATGGCGCGTACGTGGCGCACGATGGTGGCGCGGCTTTCGTTCATCAGCGTCTTGGGATCGTCCAGCCGCATGCGGCGCACCTCGGCGAGGCTGCGGCCGGCAGGCACGTAACCATAGACGAGATCGTGGGCCGAGGTCTGATCGGTGACGATGTCGGGGATGACACCGCGCGCGAGCAGCGCCTCGTAGACATCGGCGGCATTGCCATGAATTCCGATCGATGTGGCGCGGCCCTCGCGCCGCGCGGCATCTATCATGGTTATCGCCTGGTCGAGATCGTCGGCACGGGCATCGAGAAACCCGTTCGACATGCGCTTGGCGATACGCTCCTCATCGATTTCGACACAGAGAATGACGGCACCGGCCATGCGCCCGGCCAGCGGCTGCGCGCCGCCCATGCCGCCGAGCCCGGCCGTCAAGATAAAACGGCCCTTCAGGCTGTTGCCGAAGTGGCGTTCGGCGATGCGCATGAAGATTTCGTAGGTGCCCTGGATCACACCCTGCGAGCCGATGTACTGCCAGTCGCCTGCCGTCAGTCCGCCCCAGCAGATCAAATTTTGCTTCTGCCATTCATAGAAGTTCTCGGCCTTTGCCCATTGGCCGACCATGTTGCAGTTGGCCATGATGATGACCGGCGCCTTGTCGTGGGTCTTGATCAGGCCGATCGGCTTGCCCGACTGCACGATCAGCGTTTCGCCGTCGATCATGGTCTTGAGCGTCTCGACGATCTTGTCGTGTGACGGCCAGTCGCGCGCCGCCTTGCCGAGCGCGGCATAGACCACGAGATTGGCCGGATCCTCGCCCACCGCCAGCACGTTCTCGAGCAGGCGCAACAGTCCTTCCTGGCGCCAGCCGCGGCAGCGCAGATTGGAGCCGGAGGTGACGGTGAAGCGCCGGTCCATGGCGGATCACGCCAATGCGTAAGACGTGATCGGAATGCCGAGCGCCGCTTCGCAGACCGGATAAACGCTCGGGTCTTTGACTGAGGCGCTGAGCGGTAGATGCGTCTTGTCGATATGGAAGACCGACAGCGTCATGCCCTCGCGCAAATGTCCGACGCTGACCGGCTTGCCGTCGCCATCCAACGTCGTGATCACATCCGGAAAGGTCGCCAGCCGCGCGCCTTTGCCGTCTTCGACCGCCATGTATTCGTTCATGACGTGTAGAACGAGATCGCCCTCGCCGGCGCGGATCGTAATGGTGCCGATATCGAAGGCGGCGTCGGTATAGGTGACCGCTTTGCGGCTGACCGTACCCTCGCCCAGAGTGCTGCCCGAGGTAGTCTTGCAGATTGCGTCGATCACGGCGCGGCCGCCCTTGGCTTCCGCCGCCATGATGGCGTGGCCGAGCGCCAGCGCGCGTGAGATGCCGCCGAGCGCAGCGTTCTTCTTGACGTAAGACGCCCGCACCGGGTTGCGGCATGAGGCGATGAAACCGCCCGACATATCCGCCGCCTTGCGCAGGATCGGCGATACTTTCGCCGTAGCGCCGCGCACCACCAGCTCGATGTAAGAATGACTGTCGCGATGGCCGCCGACTGCGACCTGGATAGTCGGCTCAGGGCTCGCGGCCATGCCGATCGAGCCCATGTCGCCGGTCGGATGGGCACGGATGTCACCGACGGCGTCGATGACCTTGGTGCCGAGCATTGCGCCCGGCAGCCACGCATTCATGGTGCTCGACATGCCGTTCTGCCCGATCATCAGTCCGTAGAGCGGCGCGCCCAATTCTTCCTGCAGCATCTCGACCGCCTTGACGTAGTCGACGCCGAGCATCTGCCATTCGGTGGTGCCGGCCGGCGCGCCGATGGCGGCGGCGGTGGCGATAAACGCGTCGTCGGGCACCTCGTCCATGGAGACGAGTTCGGGCTGACCGAGGGAGACCGCGGTGGTGCCGAGCATGCGGCCATGGTCGGCCCAGCCGCCGCCGCCAGCGGCAAAGATCGAACCGCCGCGGATCGCCGCTTCAACGTCATCCAAGCCAAGGATGCGCCCCATTCGCTTAATCCTTTTTTCCTTTTTGCAGCGACCGGTCGAGCGCTTTGACCGCCTGCAAGATGACGGCGGCGCCGGCGGCAATTTGCTCGCGGTCGGACCATTCTTCCGGCGAGTGGCTCTTGCCGCCCTTGCACGGCACAAACACCATCGCCGATTTGCAAATGCGGCTCATGAACGCCGCGTCGTGACCGGCACCGCTGGCAAGGTCGGTTTCGCTCAGGCCCAGTGTATGCGCGCCTTCACGTAGCGCTTCGCGCAGCATCGGATTGCAAGCGACCGGTTTGCCTTCGGACAGCGTCGTCAAAGGCGACCGTTGCACCCGCGCCGCAGCGGCATGCGCCGCGCTTTCGCGTTCGACCGCTTCAACAAAGCGTGCCGTCAGCGCCGGATCGGTGGTGCGCGCGTCGATCACCAGGCGGCAGTGGCCGGGAACCACATTGGCGGCGCCGGGCTCGACGGTGAGAACGCCGACGGTGGCGACGAAGTAGTCCTTGGCTTCACCCGCCAATTGCTCGGCGATGCGGCGCACGGACACCACCGTATTGGCGGCCGCCACCAGCGCGTCCTGGCGCAATTGCATTGGCGTGGTGCCGGCATGATCGGCGGCGCCATCGAGGACGATTTCGATCCGGCGGATGCCGACAATGGAGGTGACGAGGCCGACATCGAGCGATTGCGACTCGAGCACGATGCCCTGCTCGATATGCAATTCGAGAAATGCCCTGACGTCGGAACGCTTCGCCTCGGCGAGCCGCTCGGGATCGCCGCCCACGCGGCTTAGCGCGTCGCGCAACGTCTCGCCGCCGGGCTCGCTCAGGTTGAGCATCGATGCTTCGAGCGCGCCCGACATGCCGCGGCTGCCGACGCAGGAAAGACCGTACTCGCTCGGCTCCTCGGCGAGAAAGTCGATAACCTCGACGCTGTGGTCGAGCCGCTCGCCTTGGTCGCGCAACGACCGCACGATTTCGAGCGCGGTGGCGACGCCGGCGATGCCGTCGAAGCGCCCGCCAGACGGCACCGTATCGCTGTGCGAACCGACGGCGATAACGCCGAGCGCAGGATCGGCGCCATCGAGCCGGCCGATCAGATTGCCGGCGGTGTCGATATGCACGGCGAGCCCTGCCTCCGCGAAACGCTTGGCCAACAAAGCGCGGCCTTCAAGAAACAGCGGGCTGAAGGAGCGGCGGGTGTAGGGCCGCGCAGAATCGGTGAGTTCGGCCAACGCCATCACGTCGGCCCAGAGGCGGTCTGCATCGAGCGGCAGATTGCTTGCGGCCAAATCCGTCTCCCGATCAATGCGCCGGCAGCGGCGGCTTGACGAAGCGGCCGCGGCCCGGCTCGGCGGTCACCTTGCCGTCGGCGGCAACGCTGGCGCCGCGCTGGAAGGTCGCCGCCACGCGGAACGGCAGTTCGATGTCGTCATAAGGGCTCCAGGATACGAAGTTATTGCCGCTTTCCGCCGCCCGGTAGGGTCGCGGATCGCGCCGCAGCAAGACAATATCGGCGTCGCGGCCGACTTCGAGCGCGCCTTTCACATGCCCGATACGAAACAACGCCGCCGGATTATGCGCCAACAGCCGTGCCGCATGGGTCAACGACATGCCGCGTTCGTCGAGACCTTTAAGCAGCAACGGGTAGAGCACTTCCAGGCCCGGCACGCCGGAAGCGTTCTTCAACATGATCGGATCGGTCTTGCGGTCCTCCGACCAACTGACATGGTCGGTCGATACGATGGTGACGTTGCCGACGGAGAGGTGATGCCATAGCGCCTCGCGCTCGCGCCGCGGCCGCACCGGCGGGTTGATCTTGGCCTTGCCGCCGAGCCGGCGCACGTCATTTTCCTCATCGAGTGTGAGATAATGAATGCAGGCCTCGATGGTGGCGGCGCGGCCCTGTTCACGATAGGCGGCGGCCAGTTCGTAGCCGCGCCCGATCGACGAGTGCACGATGTGCACCGGGCAGCTGGCGCCGGCGCCGAGTTCGAACACCTCGGCGGTGGCGAGCGCTTCGGTGATCGGCGGACGCGACAGGCCGTGGGCGCGATAATCGGTGATGTTGCTCGCTTCCACCTTGGCGATGGAGGCGCGCACCATCTCGTCGTTCTCGTTGTGAATGCCGGCGATCAGGCGGCGCGGGCCGATGGCCTCGAAGCAGGCAAAAAGCATCTGCGGTGGAATACGCGGGAAACGCTGCGGATGGGTGCCGAAGGTGGAGAACTTGAACGCGGCGGCGCCGGCGTCGACGAGTTCGTCAATGCGCGCGGCGCCTTCCTGCGGGTCGATCGTGGCGTAGAGCGCGAAATCGACGCGCGCTTGCGCGGCCGCTTCTTTCACCTTGGTTCGGAAGCGGTCGGCATTGGCAATGAGACAGCCGTCGTCATAGGGCATGTCGACGATTGTTGTGACACCGCCGGCGGCGGCACTGCGCGTCGACCAAATGAAATCTTCCTGGCCCTTCTGGCTGCGGCTGTGCACCTGCGCGTCGATGGCGCCAGGCAGCACCAAATAGCCGGCACCGCCGTGCCTTTCAGCGGACGGCGCAGGACCCGACCCGACCGCCTGCACCAACCCGTCGCCGACAAGCACGTAGCCGTCATCGACGATGCGGTCGGGAAGAACGATCGTGCCGATGAAGACTTGATCCGCCATGCGCTGCTCTTGTTCAACCGGCCGGAACGTTAAACGAGGGCAGCAGCGGTTAGCGAACCCGTAGACCCGAAGCCGCCGATAGGAAAAATCAAATCCACCACGCGGACGACCCATTGGCGCTCCACGGGCGCGTATTGCCAAAGGTTGACCTGTCCCTATCGGAAACTAAATCCGGACATGTTGGTGGTGCAACCCTGTCCCTATCGCAAATTAGATCCGGACATACTGATGGTGGAGTCCACCAAGTATAGGCCGTCCTTCGATACGCCTGTGGCGTTGAATGGCCCTTCCATTGGGTGCATCCTTTCCTAACAAGAGGTGCGTGCGCATCGCATTGTAATAATCCATGTAGCGAAGGTGCTGCTCGCCTGTCACCACAATGTGGTCCAGGCATTCTCGCCGGATCGAGCCGATCAGCCGTTCGGCATATCCGTTCTGCCATGGCGAGCGTGCAGATGTGGGATGATCGCGAATGCCAAGCGAGCGAACGCGGCGAACGAATATACTGTCGTAACAAGCATCCCGATCGCGGATCAGATAGCGCGGAACTTGCTCCCAGCCGCAGGCGGCCGTCAGCTGATTGGCAATCCATTCCGCGGTGGGGTGAGCTGTCACGCCAAGCCACAGGATTTGCCGCCGGCCGTGGCTCATGATCAGCAACCCGTACAGCAGCCGAAAGGACAGGTTCGGAACCACAAACAGGTCCATCGCGGCGATACCATCTGCATGGTTGTGCAGGAAGGTCTTCCAGCCTTGCGACGGCGGCCCTCTTCTTCGCGCCATATACTTGGCAACGCTGGTCTGGCCAATGTCGATGCCGAGCTTGACCAGTTCGCCGTGTATGCGCGGTGCGCCCCACAACGGGTTGGCAACGCTCATCTCTCGGATCAACTGCCGGATCTCAGCCGGCACCCTGGGACGGCCCCAACAGGGCCTCGACTTCCAGCGCCGGTAACACCGGATACCTGCGCGATGCCACCGCACCACAGTATCAGGCCGAACGATGGCAAGCGCTTCGCGGGTCTTCGGAAACAGCTGGCAGACCCAGCCCAGAACCATCCTGTCGACGGCTGACAATGGCATTCGACCGGGCCTGCCCCGTCGCAGCACAATGATCTGCTGGCGCAACACCAGGATCTCGGCTTCCACCGCCGCGCGCGGCTGGAACAGGTCGATCACAATCGCAAGAATCAGTCTGCAGAAATCCAACATCCCGCAGACGATCATCCGATTCTGCGGTTCACGCCAACCGGATGGAATTTACGATAGGGACATGCCGGAGAATGGGTGGTGGGCGCACAAGGACTCGAACCTTGGACCCGCTGATTAAGAGTCAGCTGCTCTACCAACTGAGCTATGCGCCCGGATTGCCGGCGTCCGTGTTGGTAGCCGGCGCGGTCCCTTAGCAAAGGGGCAGGCATGAGTCCAGCCGCGCGCCCTGTTCCAAATCACGGGCCGGTCACAAGAAAAAGCCGCCGGGCGAACCCGGCGGCTTCTCGAACGGCGGCGCTCAGCGTTCAGGGAGAGCCGCTTGCCCGCCGCCTGCTAGCAAACTTATTGCGGCTGCGGGCCGCGCTCGGGGCCATGCCGGTCGTGATGACGCCAGCCGTCATGCCCGCGCCAATCGTTACGCGCGCGCCAGTGGCCGAATCGTTGCCCGCCGAGGCGGGCGAGCACGGTGAAGCGG
>Ga0315551_10004183_pt1 | contig 10110 bp, 13 predicted proteins | sample SalMarSW160290MG_FD_203678 | JGI IMG/M metagenome (GOLD analysis project Ga0315551, IMG submission 203678) | Salt marsh sediment microbial communities from the Plum Island Ecosystem LTER, Massachusetts, United States - Salt Marsh Sediment SW1602-90 ... | reverse complement strand
GCATTAGTGTCGAAGAACTGCACAAAAAACTAAAAATAAAAAGAATTGAGAAATTAGTTAAAGATGTTTTTGGAAAAAACATAGATCTTTCTCAATGTGTTAATCTCTATGTTGGAGAAAAACCAAAGTTTTTGAATTATCTTAAAATGTCTTTTTCGAAACCTTTTCTTACTATTAACCTTTTCATTGATAAAAACAGATTTTGTTTAAACGATAGAAAATATTTTGATAAAACATATGAATTTGCAAAGAAATATCAGGACTATTTTGGAGAAGAGACAACAATTAAATTAGAGTATCCTAAAAAATAATCACCCCAAATATCTTACTTTTCCTGGACGAGGTTCAAATACAATACCTTCTTCTAGAAATTTTTGAATTTCCTGATTTATTATTACTGGAGAAATATCTTTTAATCCCATAATTATCTTATCTATTTCAATTCCTCCTTCATCTTCTGCACTTTTTATTGCGCCAAGAATCTTGTCTTTTACAGCAATTATTTGATCTCTTGCAATTGGTTCTTCCTTAGCTTTGTTTTTTTCTGTTTCTAATTTTCTTATTAATAGATATTTTGGATTTTTTTCCTTTATAATTTCAGGAGTAATATATAATTCATTGTTGAAATGTCTTAAAAATCCAATAATTAAAACAGTTTGTCCTTGAACTACATTCTTGAATCTTTCAACATCATCTGAAAAAATTCTTAGTTTTATTTGTCCAGAACCATCATCGAGAGTTAAAACAGAAAATCTTTTTTCTCCTTCACTATCAAATCTTTCAACAATATTCCCTATTACATTTACTCTTATTATCTTTTTATTTCCTAGTTCTAAAAAAGAAAATCTTTCTCCATCTAATACTGGTTTTCCCATTAGAATATCTCCGATTCTTAATTTAAATGCAATATTTCTCTTAAATTGTTCATCTGCCATTGCGAGGACACCAAGGTTTCCTTCGTATAATCTTCCTTTTTTGTACGGAATGGCGATTTCTTAAAATGCCTCCGATGGAAATCGCGAAAAAAACTTTTCCTATTTTGTTGTTCATTGAAAATATAAGATGTTTATAAAGTTTTGTTACAATTTTTGAACATAGCCTTGCCTTGGCTGATAAATTACGCTGTTTTTTATTAATTCATTTATTGCATAGTCTATTTCATCTTTTGTTAATTTTTCCTCTAGTTCTTTTTCTATTTCTTCAATAGGAATTAAATCTCCTAATCTTTCTTTAAGTGCAGTTATTGTTTCTCTTACTATTAATACTTTGTTTCTTTTTGATGCAGTCATTCCTGTATATATCTTATCAATATCAAAGGTTTTAGATTCATAATCATATCCAACTTGCATTAAATAATATTTCATTAATTCAATTGCTTCTTTTGCATCATCTTTTGTAACTAATTTACTTAATCTTATTTTTGCAGAGGCTTCAGACATACGAATTAAAGCTTGTAATTGCCGGGCAGATATTGGAATGGGCCTCATTACACTTTCAGAAGAAACAGGACGATTTCTCAATTCAACGTAAAATTTTTTGAGTTCTTCTACTGCTTCATCAGTTAATTCAGGTTTTATTCTTTGTTTTGCATAAGCAACATATTTTCGAAATAATTCTTTTGGAATCAACATTTCTTCTCCTTCTTTTCTATGTTCTAATAAAACATGGCTTGCTATTTTTTCATCTTTTATCTTATCAGGAATGTCTCTTAAAGTGAATATAACATCAAATCTATTAATCAATGTTGGTGGAATATCAATCTGCTGAGCTATTGCTTGATAAGGATCAAATCTTCCAAATTTTGGGTTTGCAGCTGCTAAAACAGAGGTTTCTGCTCTTAAAGTCGCCTGAACATTTGCTTTGCTGATTGTAACAGTTTGTTGCTCCATTGCTTCATGCATTGCACTTCTGTCTTGAGGGTCCATTTTTTCTAATTCATCTATACAAACCAATCCTTTATTTGATAGAACCATTGCACCTGCTTCTAAACTCCATCCCCTTAAATATTCATCTCTAACAACTGTTGCAGTTAATCCTGCCCCAGAAGTAGATTTTCCAACTACATATCTACCTTTAGGAGAGATTTTAGCCATAAATGCTAGAGTTACTGATTTTGCAACTCCTGGATCACCAATTAATAAAATATGAATATCTCCTCTACTTGTTTGACCGTCTGCATGAACTTTCTGGACTCCTCCAAATAATTGCAGAACTAATGATTTTTTTATTTCTTCATAACCCCATACACTAGGAGTAATGCTTCTTGCGAGTTTTTCAAATATTCTTGAATCTTGTGAAAGTTCTAATATTTGTGTTTCGTCTTCTTCATTTATATCTAATTCTTCAAAAGTTTCTTCTAAGGGAATTATATTATTAACTTCTATTGCTAATTCAAATCTTGTTGATAATCCTCCTGAACTTAAAGGAACTGGAACTTCTTTTAAAACTCCAATAATTTTAACTCTGCTTCCTGGAGTTGTTTTTTCTTCCATTTTTGGTTCAACTAAATCTTCTTTTAGGAAAACATTTATTCTTTTGGGTTGCTCTCCTCCTGAGAGAGATTCTGGAGATTCTTCAATAACTAGTCTTTGTGTGTCCACCATTTCCTTGCTTATTAGTTTAAATCCTCCTTTTCTTCCACACGAACATCTTGAAGGTTCTCTAAATTTTTTCTCTATTTGTAAAACGCTTATAATTGTTCCACAGCTTGGACATTCGAATTTAGCATTTACAACTTGAGGTCTTACATCAGAAGATTGCCTAATTAGTCCTTCAACAATAATCAATTCATTTAAATGTTTTGAACGAATGTTTCTCACTTTTATTTCTTGACTTTTTGGAAGATTAATTAATCTTATTCTCGAGTCTTTAATTAATCCTAATTCTTCAATTGCCAATTCAAATAAACTTAGAGCTTCTTCTGGATTTGAAAGAATTTCATCAGATAATTGATTGGAAAATTCAGTTAATTTAATAAAATCAATATGTACAACATTATCGCCTTTTCTAATGGAATCTCCTAATTCTTTTTTGTGAAATTCGAAAAAGTTCTTTGCTTCTATTAAAAATTCCTCTTTTTTAGATCTCTCATCTTTTTCATCCTCTTTGGGAATATCTATTTCTTCTTCCATGTTTAGAAAATGGAGTTTAAGTTTTTATAGATTTATATAGATTATAAAGTAGTTTTAGAATTTAATAGTTATTTTTGGGGAGTAAATTACTTTTTATACTCTTTTTGAGCTGCCTTGACATTCTTTAATAACTGTGTCATGCTGTTTTCAAGTTGTTGTTTGTTCTTTGTTCCTGTGCAAACGAGTTTTCCATTGCTAAAGAGTAGAAAAGTAGCATTTGGTTCAATTAATTTATATACTAATCCTGGAAATTGTTCTGGTTCATATTCTGTATTTTCCATTTCTAAAGCTAAAAAATTAAGATTGAGCTTTAAATCAATTGTTCCAGAAGCAACAATATTCTGAACAGTTATTTTAGGTTTTGTAGTTATGCTTACATTTATTTTTTTTAATTGTTTTATAACAGCCTGAATAACTTTTCTAACTTGAGAAACTGATTTTGTTCCTGTGCACACCAAATTTCCAGAAGAAAAAACTAAAACAGCTGATTTTGGTTCTTTTACCCTTAAAACTAATCCAGGAAATGTTTCTGGATTATATTCTGTATTTGGCTGTGTTCTGGCTAATTTTGTTAAAGGAATGGGTTTTTCTAGTGAAGTTGTTGCTACTATGTTTTGAATTTTATAATCGCTTGTTGCTTTTGCCATCTTATAACAGTAAAATATTAGCAAAATTCATTTATAAAGGCTTCGACGGAAGATTATTTTAGACTATAACAATTCTTATAAACCCTTTTTTATGCTTTTAGTTATGATAATTGAACATAGATATAAGGGTACAAAGGAACATGCATATCAGCAGATTGACACTCTTATATCAGGTTTACAAAAACAATACGGAAATCAAATAAGTAATCCTTCCACTTCTTGGAATTCCTCTAAGGATGAAATGTCCTTTACTTTTGGAGTTTATGGATTTACATTAAAAGGGAAAGTTCACATACAAAACGAAAAGGTTATTCTTGATGGTAAAGTTCCTCTTTTAGCTAGAGCTTTTCAAGGGAAAGCAGAAGCTCTTATTAAAGGGAAATTAGAAGAAATTCTTTAATCTTATTTTTTCTTTTTAAAGTGTTTATTAACATATTCTATTAATTCACTTCCAACAAGCTGGCTGTTTGAAGGTCCGACTCTTATATAAAATTCTTCTTCTTTTGGATTTGGTTTTAGAAAAACCTCTTTAGATGATTTTTCACAATCTACTCTCATTATAAATTTATTTCTAACTTTTAAAAATTTCAAATTTATTAGATGCAGATTTTTCTTACCTATTTTTTCCTTTATTATATTTGTTAGATGCAATGCAAATTTATCATCATTTTCAAATTTATCTGAACCAATTCCTAGAATTTCTCCTTTATTTGAAACTCCTATAAGAAGAGTTCCCCCATTTGTATTTAAAAAAGCAACAATTGTTTTTAGAACAGAATACTCTATTTTTTTATCAAATTCTTTTGTGTGTAAATTTGTTCTTAAAGTTGATTTGAATTCTATTTTTTCATCTTCTCCTTGAGAAATTAACTCAGATAATTCTTCTTCGTGTGTTTTTCTTAAAAAATTAGGATTTAATCTAATAAAGGCTTTTGCAAATTTTCTTATTTTTATATATCCTTTCATATATCCCAAACCAATAATTGCTGCTATTGCTGCTCCAATTATTACAAAAAAGAGATTTTTCATTGTATAAGAATATAAATCTCCTGAAAGAGGATGTCCTGCTAAACTTTTTAAAAAATATTTTAATAATTCTAATAATGCTCCAAAACTAACTGCAAAATTAAAAGAAAACAGAGTTATAAGAAAATTATTCTTTTTTATTTGATTGCTAGAATATAAAATTGCTGAAATTAATAATCCAATAAAGGCTATTGCAATACCAAAGAAAATTGGGGCAATTATCCCACTTATTTTTCCAATAAAAAGAGTAAATATTACAAAAATAAACAATGCCCATTCAAATATTTTTGGAATCTTTATTTCATATTTCTTTATAATTTGAGGAAGAAACATTAAAATCAATAAAAATATATTTGTTGACATTATATGCCAAAACTGATTATAGATAGCATTTAAAATAGAAAGAATAAGCACTAGTTTTATTGCAAGAGAAAGATAATTTTCTATAAAAGAGGGTTTTTTCATACAAAAATTAATAAATTGAAGTTTATAGTTTTTTTGAAATTTTGTCTTTATAATAATCTTTATAAACTATTAATTTTCAATAGATTTATGACACAATTAGAAGATAATTTTAATGAGGGAAACTGGGTAAGGTTTAATGATTCTACTCACACTGGTCCAGAAAAGTATAAGAAATTAACTGCAGAAGAAGCAGAAGCATATAATCTAAGTTCTCCTGTTGATTTAGAAATTCCTGAAAAAGTTGATGAAAAAGAAGTTGAATTTTATTATACAGTAAAAATAGTAGGATATAATCGCAGAATTGAAAATTGTAAACCAGAAGAATTTAAAAAAAGGATTGTTTATCAAAAAGAGTTAGAAATTTATGAAGCGTTACTAGAAGAATTAGAAAAAAAAGAATAAAAATTAAGGATGTTGGAGTTGATAGTTTTTTTTATGTTTCATAAATTATTTGGTAGCCGTCTGATTTAAATTCTTCTATTAATCCTTTTTCACAATTATTTAAATAAAAAGTTAATATGGAGATCTTTTTTAATCTTCCAAATTTTAATAATTCACCATATTTTTTATCATTTAATAGAATATCTTCCCCTTCATTAATAATGTAATAATCGTATGGATTATCTTCATCTTTAAGATTATTTTTTAATATATTCTTTATAGGGCATTCTATATCATTGAAAAATTCTATTATTTTTTCTAATTTTTCTTCAACCATATTGCCAGTTTCTTTTTTGATGTTTGAAATCATTTTCAACTTCTTCTAGAGTTGATATTTCAGAGAGATGTTTATCTGTTCTTAATGCGGTAAATCTTGGAAATCTCAATGCCCATCCAGAATTATAATTAGGAGAACGCTGAATTTCCTGATATGTTACAGCTACAATTATTTTTGGTTTAAAATCTACTCTTTTTCCTTTTTCTTTTATTATTAATGGTTTTAATTTTTTAGTTAATTCTTCAAAAGAGATTCCTTGCTCTGTTTTTTCTTTTATTCCTGTTCCAACTTTCCCTATTTCTAAATATTTATCTCCTTTTTTACAAGAGAGTATAAAACTAGACATCCAACCTGAACGTTTTCCTGTTCCATATTCTGCTCCAGTTATTACTAAATCTAAATCTCTTTCTTCTGGTTTTATTTTTAACATATTTCCAACTCTTCTTCCTGGTTTATATGGGGCTTTCAGATTCTTCATCATTACTCCTTCTTGATTGTCTTTTAGAGCTTTTTTATAAAATTCTTTTGCTTTTTTTGCATCTCCTGTAATTATTTGTTTTGCATGAATTATTTTATAAGGGTGATTTTTAATTATTTTTTTTATTAATTCTGTTCTTTTTTCAAAAGCTTCTTCTAATTGAGATTTTCCATTATAATATAAAATATCAAAAACATTAACTTCAACTGGAAGATCTCTTTGCATTTTATCTATGTTATATTTTCTTCTAATTCTTTGACTTATTGATTGAAATTCAGTATATTCTTTTGTTTTTTTAGAATAGCCAACTACTTCTGAGTCTAAAATAAATGAGTTTCCTTTAACAAATTTTAAAATATATTCCACAACTTCTGGAAATTGTTTTGTAACATTTTCTAATCTTCTTGTAAATAGAGTTACTTTTTTTCCTTGTTTGTGAATTATTAGTCTAAACCCATCATATTTATATTCTATTGCACAAGGGCTTCCTAGTGCTTTAAATCCATCTTCTATTTTAATTACTTTTTGCGCGAGCATTGCTTTAATTGGTTTTCCAACTTCTAAATGCACTTTTTCTAAATCTTTGACTTTTCCTTTTTTTGAAATGTCAAATACAACTGCTAAATCATTAGAATTATCTATTGCTTGTTGAATTTTAGTTTCATATTCTTTATTATTTTTGAAAAAAGCTTTAAGTATCCCATATTTAACTGTTGATTCTTGAACACCTATTCTTAAATCTCCAATTAATGTTCTAACTAAATATAAGGCTTCAATAGGTGTTGCTGAAGTTAGAAGTTCTGTTATTAGATTTAATTTTTTTCCAACTGTTCCTTTTCCTTCTAGTTCTGGGAGTTTTCTTAAATTTTCTAAAACTTTTTCAGTTGTTAGAATATGACTGTGCAAAGTTGATTGTTTTTTATGAATTGTAAATTTTTCAGCAACTTTTCCAATATCTCCTATTGTTTTCCATTCAAATAGAACTTTTTTTGCATCTGTTCCTGTTGCTTTTGAAATTGCTTTTATTGCTAATTGATTACTTATTCCAATCCTTCTTTCATCATATTCTGGATAAATATCTCCAAGTAAAAGGTACATGACTTCTCTGTCTTTATCTGTTAAGAATTTTAAAAATTTAGAAAGAATATCAATTTTTTCAAGACGTTTTGTAGTACTTGACACCTCTTCATAAAATTCTGCGAGTTTTGAATATCTCATAAAAATATTAAGAAAAAAGTGTTTTTAAGACTTAGGTTTATTATTTATTTTTTTAATTTCTGTTATTTTTCCTGGACAATATGGTTGATTTTTGCTTGGTTGGGCTATTATTGGATAAAATCCTGTTTTTGGAGTTGTTGAAATTTCTTTATCCCAATTTTTTGAATAAATTACCACTCTTTCTGGATCTAAAGGGTTTATTTCTATCTTACTTCCGTTTAGTTTTTTATATTCAACAATTGTTCCATTAATTCCTAGAATTATAATTGAATTCCCCTCTTTACAGATAGTTAATTCTAACATCTATTTTTATAAGGATAATAAGATTTATAATTATTCGCTTTTCCAAAGCCCATGTAAATTGCAATATTCCCTTGCAATTATTTTATCTGCTTTAACAGGAAATTTTGCTTGAGGAAGTTCTCCTGGTTTTAGAAATTTCTTTGAAGAGCCTTTTTCAGTTGAAATTTCAATCCATTCAATAAAGTGATTCTCATCCATTGGATGCTCTATACTTCCAACTTTTACAATTACTCCTTGTTCATCTTTTTCAATTATTGGAACATGTTTCTCATTTGAAGCATCAACTGTGTTTTCTAATTGAAGTTTCATGGGTTGATTGCAACAAACTAATTCTCCTGCACCTTTGTGCAGAACTTCTACTATATTTCCACATATTTCACATTTGTAAATTTGCTTTTTTTCTGTCATTTTTGAAGATTATTTTCTCATTTCTTCAACTTCTTTTTTTCCTTCTTCAAATTCTTCTACTTGTTCAGGATCTTTTTCAAAAAGAAGTGTCTGAAACTCTCCAACATGTTCTTTTTCTTCTTTTGCAACAGCCAACATTACTTTTTTAATATGCTCGTCTTGTGCATATGCTGCAAGTTGTTCATAAAGATTTATTGCATCAAGTTCTGCAATAACTCCTAACCTAAGAATCTCTTTGTCAATGTTTTCTTTTGGCACTTTTTCCAAATCTATTGGTAATTTAGATAACATTTTTTCCTCCTTGTTTTTAATTCATTATTTTCACAGAGTATTTTATTTATAAGTGTTTGCAACTACTAATTGGTTAGAGAATTATTTTCCTCTTCTTTTTCCTGCTCTTACACTTGGACGTGTTTTTGAAGTTGGAGATTTGTTTCTTAATCCTCTTGATTTTTTAGCAGCAGAAGTCAATCCTCTTTCTGCTCTTTTTTTATTTGCTCTTTTTCCAATCCAATTAATTGTTTTATCTTTTTTAATTTCTGGTTTACTTGGATCAACACAAATAACTTCATAAAAATAATTTATTCCATCTCTTCCAATTACATATGAATTTAATACTTCTAGATTTTTGTATTTTCTTCCAACTCTTTGTTCTGCAATCCATTTGTAATTCATCTTTAGATTTTTTCTAGTGTGTAATCTCTTACTTCTTCTTCCTTTATTTGGTCTTGGTCTTTTATGCCCTCCTCTTTTAATTCTTATTCTTATTATTACAAATCCTTTTTTTGCTTTATATCCTAAAGCTCGTGCTCTATCTAATCTCAAAGGTTTGTCAACTTTTGTAAATACTCCTGTTTTTCTCCATTCTATCATTCTTTCTCTAAGAGTTTTTTTATCTGGCTTTTTCCAAGCTTTTCTTATTTGGTGATACATTCCTTTTGTCATATTATTTTATAGAAAATTAGTTTTTAAAAGTTAAATATTGATTTAATCTCTCTAGCAAACTCAATAGGAGATTTATCTTTGATTTGTTCATATGGGACAGGTTTCATCAATTTTACTATCTCATCTAATGAATTTGCTTGTAAGTGTTTGCTCCTTACAATTATTGGAAGAATCTCCTTTTCATATAAAAATTCTTTTATTTTTGTTATATATTTGTTTGGCATTTTAAATTTTGAAATATTTAAAGTTAATGAGGCTGCACGGATTTGAACCGTGGACCCCTACCTGTCTGATTTTCTTTATTATTATCAGAGTAGTGCTCTAACCAGGCTGAGCTACAGCCTCATGAATATCTGATTGAGAAAGATTATTTAAAGGTTTTCTTTAATCTTTTGCTTCTAATTCAAGAATTAATTTTCCTCTTTCTAATTCATAGTCTAGTATTGTGAGATTTACAGGAATTAGTTTAAAATAAGCCTTATCTTTTGCAACAGCTTTAATTTCAATACTATTTTCTAATTTAATAATAGATAAGTCTTTTAGAGATTTAACTCCTGGTAAGTTTATTTCATATATTATTGTATTTGAAAGTCTTTTTACATTTGTTTTGGGTTCTTTTTTAGGAAGTTCTGAAAATTTTTTTAGTCCTTGTTTTGAGAAATTATCTAGAGATTTTTCTTTTTTTTCAATTTTATTTTTTTTATCCATTTCTTTTAGATTTATTTCTTTTCCATTTATCATTAATCTTACATTTGTTTTTGGCTGAATGTT
>Ga0315551_10004171_pt1 | contig 10120 bp, 8 predicted proteins | sample SalMarSW160290MG_FD_203678 | JGI IMG/M metagenome (GOLD analysis project Ga0315551, IMG submission 203678) | Salt marsh sediment microbial communities from the Plum Island Ecosystem LTER, Massachusetts, United States - Salt Marsh Sediment SW1602-90 ... | reverse complement strand
GGTGAACAGCATCCGATGGAAGTGAAAATGAAGCTGGCGCGAGAAATTGTTGCCATCTACCACGGTGACGATGCAGTTGCTCCGGCTGAAGAGTCCTTCCGGCGCGTCTTTCAGGAGGGGGATGTTCCGAAGGAAATGAAGGAGTTCAAGGCGGGTAGCGGGCAGGCGCTGGTCGATGTTATAGTCGAGGCGGGCCTGACAGAAAGTAAAAGTGAAGCACGGCGCTTGATCAAACAGAATGGTGTACGGTTAGACGATACCCCGGTTGGAGATCCTGAACTTATACTGGATTTTTCAGAGCCGGTCGTACTGCGGGTAGGGAAAAGGCGCTTTCTGCGCCTGATGCCGTAAGGGGGACGAGGAAAGGACAGCCCCTGCTCCGGGGCTGTTTTGTTGTCTGCTCTCTACTCACCCTTTAATAACGACGAGCGGCTTCAACCGGGCAACTTTGGCAGCGATTCCTGCGCCGACGACGACCTCAATGACGCGATCAACGTCCTTATAGGCTCGGGGTGCTTCCTCGGCCAATCCAGACATCGAGCCAGCCCGAATATGAATGCCTTCCGCCTCCAGGTGCTGGCGTAGGTCGGAGCCCCGGACTTCACGCTTGGCCTGTTTACGGCTCATCACCCGGCCAGCGCCGTGGCAGGATGAGCCGAACGACTGCCGCATGCTGCCCTCCGTACCGAGCAGGACCCACGATGCTGTTCCCATCGAACCCGGCACAAGAACAGGTTGGCCAAGTGAGCGATATACATCGGGTAAGCCTTTGAACCCTGGACCAAAGGCACGCGTTGCTCCTTTCCGATGGACGCAAACCCGGACTTCTTTGCCTGCCAGCACATGGGTCTCGAGCTTGCCCATGTTGTGTGCGATGTCATAAACCTGGTAAAGATCCCAATCCGAAACGTGGCCGGTTAAAACCTCTTCGAACGCCTTCCGCGCGTAGTGCGCCAGGACCTGGCGGTTGCAGAATGCATAATTGGCAGCGCAATTCATGGCCGCCAGGTAACGCTCGCCCTCCACGGAGTTCAACGGAGCACAGACGAGTTCCCGATCTGGCAAATGGATGTTGTATCGCCTAACCGCCTCCTGAAATTCACGCACATAATCCGAACAGATCTGGTGACCGAAGCCGCGCGAACCGCAGTGAATTTGAACCGCAAGCTGTCCTATCCGCAGGCCCATCGCAGCGGCTGCTTTCTCATCGAATACTTGCTCGACAATCTCGACCTCAATGAAGTGGTTGCCGGCGCCCAGCGTACCCAGTTGGCTCCGCCCTCGTTGCATGGCACGTTCACTCACCGCCTCCGGGTCTGCCCCAGCCAGGCACCCGGTCTCCTCGGTGCGATCGAGATCGTTTCTGCTCGCATACCCGTGTTTGAGCGCCCAGCCGGCACCTTCACGGCAGACGCGCTTGAGCTCCTGTTTTGATAAAAGGATATGACCGCTCACTCCAACTCCACTGGGGCAATTCTGGTAAAGCGAGTCGGCGAGTTCGTCGAGGTAAGGTTCTATCTTTTCGTAGGGGATGCGCGTAGCGAGCAGCCGGACACCGCAATTGATGTCATAGCCGATCGCTCCAGGTGAGATAATTCCGTCTGGATAGCGTGATGCAGCGATCCCTCCGATCGGAAAGCCATAACCTTGATGAACGTCCGGCATAACCAGCACCTGACCGACCAGGCCGGGGAGGGTGGCACTGTTTATTGCCTGTTCGATTGATTTGTCTCCAAGCGCTGCCTCCAGCAGCTCGGGATCGGCGAAAATATGGACCGGTACACGCATGTCCTTCCGGAAGGAAACTGGGATCTCCCAACGAAAGGCGGAAATTTGCTTTAAATCTTGTTTTCTAATCATGCTAGAATTCCTAGCCATCACACATCAAAGACGATCACCGTTTCAAAGCCTCGCTCCGACTCCAGAATTTCAAGCAGGTGAAAGGTAACTGCCTTTATCGCTTTCTCAACCTCTACCACCGGCAGATAGGTAATTGCCGCACTTAAAGCATTGGTGCTTATCGAGCTGAAATTAATATCTTCCACCGACTCGGCCGTGAATTCCACCCGGTAGAGAATTTCTTCCAGGAACGCAACCAGCAATGCTTCCGGATCCTCGGCTTTAAGCTCGAGGCGATACATGTGCAATGGTCCATTCTCCGTCGAAATACCCATCAACCCGGCCATGCCAAAGGCTGCATTTCGAAAAAGCTCCCCCAAATCCTGACCCTTTACACGCAGGGACCAGTCAGCGGTATGTTCGATTTCCTCATATCCCTGCTCCATAAAGCCAGTATAGTACAGATGGGTCTTTCACCGGTTTGAGGTAGCTAGATATAATTGATAGTATGAGTTCAGAGCCAGCTCGGCTAGCGGGGGCATTAATCGACTCGCTGGGCAAGTCGTTTTCCAGATTCCCTCTCGAAGGCATTCGTTTCGAACAGATCGTGGAAAAGCTTGCGCTCGAGGCGGTCGGAGCCTCACGCGTATCGCCTGAGGGGCAGCGTTTCGCGCCGGATCAATTCACATTGAGCGTACACCCGTCCAATGTTACTGAGATCAACGACTGGACGAAGGAAATACAGCATGAGGTCAGCCAGGGACTTCAAGCTGCGCTCGTTGAGGGCGGTTTGAAGCTGGCTCGCGAACCCCACCTGACACTTGCCACCGATCCCACGCTGAGTGCAGGGAATGTTCGCCTCATCGCCTGGCACAGCAGCGATCCACTCCATCTCTCAAATGCTCTCACAAAGAACTATGAAGAACTCGATACGAACAAACCGCCAGAAGGTGCTTTTCTGGTAGTTGACGGAAAACGCCATTTCCGCCTGCGGCTGGCGCTAATCCGTATCGGAAGGCGTCTGGATAACGATCTTGTCCTCGATAACCCGCATGTCTCGAGAGAGCATATGATTTTGAAAGCTGACCACGGGAAATACCAGCTCATCGATCTGGATTCAACCTCAGGTACACGGGTTAATGGCCGGCGGGTCGAAGAGCACTGGTTGAAACCGGGTGATGTGATCAATGTCGCTACGATCGAGATGATTTATGGTGAAGATAAATCGGGGCCGCCCGATGAGACTCCACCCTACTCACCGTTGTCAGGCGCCGACCGGGACCACGTCACTCCACTCGGCCTGAAGGCCTTGAAAGATCTGGACTCCAGGGATACGGATATTCTGGGCTAATCGAACCATCTCCACGTCCAGCATTGTTCGATGTACAATAGTCCCCCGGATACACATACAGCGACAGAAAAATCTATGCCGAATCCCTTGGACCTTTTAGAAGAACATATATCCAGTATGGTAGAAAGCGCCATTCAACGGTTGGCGGGACTGCAGTTTTCGCCAGCTGATGTGGCCTCAAAACTGGCGCGGGCGATGTCGGAAGGCGTGCGTCGCTCACAGGAAGGCAAGCCGTTTGCCCCGGATTGCTATGCGTTGACCTTCAACGCCGACGACGCGAAATCCCTCCTGCAGGGGACGCCAGACTTGAACGAAGACCTGGCGCGTGGGATGCTGGATGTTGCCAAAGCATGCGATTATCTTGTTTTCCGAGAGCCGGTGGTGACGATCGCCGTCGATCCAACCCTGCAGCCGCACGAGATGCGCGTTGTCGCTTGGCACAGTACGGCTCCCCTCGATTACACACAGGATCTTGCGCCTGACACACCTACGACCGGCAGCGTCAAACTTCCCTCCGGAGCTTACCTGATCGTCGATGGAAAACGTCATTTCGCGCTAAACCATCCGGTGATCAACATCGGCCGCAGGCTCGATAATCAGCTCATCCTTGATGACCTGCGGGTCTCGCGGACACACTGTCAAATCCGCATCCGGGACGGTCGATTTGAAATCTTCGACCTCGGTTCCTCGGCCGGTACTCAAATCAACGGACGGGCGATCAAACACCACATTCTGCAGGCTGGAGATGTGATTGACCTGGCTGGAATCAAGCTTGTCTACGGGGAGGATCCCGGTGGTCCGCCCGATGAAACCCCCGCCTATGCTCCGCCTTTCCCACCACGTCCCGCTGGCGACCAACGAACGCGGGTCATTAAAAAAGACCAGAAGAAATGACTCCTGAATTCGTGGTTTTCATTCTGAGGCTCTTACTCGGGCTTGCGCTCTATATCTTCCTTGGGTCGCTGCTGGTGGCATTCTGGCGTGACCTGAGGCAAGCGCGAACCGGTTCGACAGTCGTGCCGCAGGCCGTACTGGCGTTTCAGCTGCCAGCTGACCAGGAGCCGCTGATCTTTCCGCTGCTTGAGACAAACCTGGTCGGACGGGCCCCGGATAACAGCATTATTCTCCGTGATGATACGGTTTCCGCCCGTCACGCCCGGATCAATTACACTGCAGGACAATGGATCCTGGAGGACCTCGGTTCGAAGAATGGGACATTCGTCAACGACATGGCCCTGGAAGGTCCCCTGGTTGTGACCTACGGTGACCGGCTGGGATTCGGTTCGCTTCAGGCAGTGCTTAGGCAAGGAACCCTCGAAGGCGGAGAGAGAAGTCCCGAGCTCCAGGACTGATCCCAAAGAGCCATGGTAGGATGGGTGAGAAAAGAAGCGCACAGGAGGGATCGTGGATGAGCAGCCGGTTTTAGGCATCATCGGCGGATCTGGCCTTTACAGTATGGGTGAGCTCGTTGATATCGAGGAACGATCCATTGACACGCCATTCGGCGTTCCCAGTTCCCCTGTTCTCCTGGGCCGCCTGCACGATAAGCCAGTCGCCTTCATCGCGCGGCATGGGATCGGCCATGTCCTTGCTCCAAGCGAGGTCAATTACAGAGCGAATATCTATGCCTTGAAAATGCTGGGGGTCAAGAAGGTTTTATCGATCAGCGCCTGCGGTTCGCTGCGGGAGGATTATTCGCCAGGTGAGATCGTCATCCCAGATCAGCTCTTTGACCATACTTTTCTGCGCCCTAGAACCTTCTTTTCTGACGGACTAGTTGTGCACCTCAGCGTTTCTGACCCGTTCTGCTCTCAGCTTTCGGATCAGTTGGAGACGAGCTGCCGTAAGGTCGGAGTGAAGGTCCATCGCGGCGGCTGGTACATCACCATTGAAGGCCCGCGCTTTTCCACCCGGGCTGAATCAAATACCTATCGAGCCTGGGGCATGTCGATTATTGGGATGACAACATCTCCCGAAGCATTCCTGGCCCGAGAAGCGGAGATGTGCTATGCAGTCATGGCACATGTCACAGACTATGACGTTTGGCGTCATTCCGAAGATGATGTGACGGCTGATATGGTCTTCAAAACCGTGGTCGAGAATACGACGCTGGCGCAGCAAGCGCTGGGGGACCTGGTCGAGAATTTTGTAGACGAGGACTGCAGCTGCCAGCATGCGCTCCAGGACGCTATTTCTACGGCCCCGGAGCGGGTCAACCCGGACACGAGGGAAAGGCTTTCTCTCCTTGTGGATCGCTATCTTTAATCAGGAAAGCACGAAAGACCAGCGCGAGGTCCGACTTTCGAGCCTCGCGTTATTCTTTCTTGCCCTGCTGGCACTCACGATCTCACTGGCCCGGTCGGCACGCCTTGGCACCTGGGATCTGGAGAGCCTGCGCTGGGGACATTGGCTGGTTCTGCCGGTTTGGAGCCTGGGCGGCTACCTGATCCATAAAACGCTCGAACGTTACTTGCCGGAGCGCGATCCGATCCTGCTGCCGGTGCTCCTGCTACTGAGCGGGTGGGGAGCGCTGGAGATCTGGCGTCTGGACCCCGGATTCGGACTGCGTCAAACGGGTTGGTTCCTGGTTTCGGTGCTGGTTGTGCTCCTGCTGCTGAGGGCTGACCGGCGCTTGCTCTGGCTTCGCCGCTATCGCTACCTGTGGATGTTCTCGGGTCTGGCTTTAATGGGTTTGACTCTCCTGGCCGGAACGAACCCTTCCGGTGGCGCGCAGAGGCTCTGGTTAGGCTGCTGTGGGATCTACCTTCAACCTTCGGAGCCGCTCCGTTTGCTGTTGGTCGCATTTCTGGCTTCCTATCTGGCAGATCGGCTTTCAGTGCAAGGCAAGCTGCAACAGGTTGGATCCCTGCGGGCAATACTGCCGCTGCTGTTCGTCTGGGCTCTCTCGCTTTTGTTACTGCTGGCCCAGCGCGACCTCGGTACAGGATTGCTCTTCTTAGGGCTGATGACTGCCTTGCTGTATGTCGCGACAAACCAGAGGCGCTACCTGGTCGTGGGGGGGCTGCTGGCCCTCGCAGGAGGGGCTCTGGGCAGCCTACTCTTCGATGTCGTCCAGCTGCGGATTGAAGCCTGGCTCAACCCGTGGCTCGATCCGTCGGGCAGCTCGTATCAAATCGTCCAATCCTTAATCGCGGTTGCCTCCGGCGGGATCTTCGGGAGTGGACCGGGATTGGGCTCTCCTGGGTTTGTGCCGGCAATCCACACCGATTTCATCTTCGCCGCGCTCAGTGAGGAGTTCGGTTTGCTGGGCGGTCTCGCGGTTATCGCTTGCTTCGCGCTGCTGCTCACGAGAGGTTTGCGGATCAGTTTACGCAATCAGGATCCGTTTGCCGCTCTGCTCGCTGCGGGCATCTCGCTCTCGCTGGGGCTGCAGGCCCTCCTGATCATTGCCGGAACCTTGCGAGTGATGCCGCTGGTGGGCATCACGCTGCCCTTCATGTCCTATGGCGGTTCATCTTTATTGACCAGCTTCGTCGCAATGGGAATGCTGGTCCTGCTCTCCGGGAGAGAAGAAGCAAGCCTGATACCCAATCGGCCGGTTTATGATTTACACCGGCTGGTTCTGTTGAGCTGGACGGTCCTGGCGCTTGTCCTGGGCTGGTGGACGATCGTTCGGGCTCCGGCTTTAACGGCCCGTACGGATAACCCTCGCCGGGCTGTTGACGGCCTATATGCTAAACGCGGCGATATTCTCGATCGGAACGGGGTCATCCTGGCGCAGTCGCTCGGAGGGCCGGGCACCTATGAACGGGAATACCCACTGTTGGATGATGTGCCAGCGGTGGGCTATGACTCCTACTATTTCGGGCAATCCGGCATCGAGGAGTCGATGGATCCAACTCTGCGCGGGTTGAATTGGCCGGATACGCTTCGTGTGGATTGGAGCCGCTTGACGCAGGGTCATCCACCTCCCGGACAGGATATTCGGCTCACACTCGAATCGAGCCTGCAATCCCAGGCGATGCAAGCTCTTGGTGAGCTGATCGGATCGGTTGTCTTGCTGCAAGCAGACAGTGGCGATGTGCTCGTGCTGGCTTCGACCCCGGGGTTTGATCCCAACAATCTGAGTGAAGATTGGGAAACCCTGATCGCGAATCCCGATTCACCACTCCTGAACCGCGCTTCTCTCGGAAGCTACCAACCAGGCACGCTGCTGCTTCCCTTCGAGCTGGCGGCCGGCTTGTCACAGGGGTGGTTGGATCCCCAGGCGCGCATCCGATCGGCGAGTGCCTCGCTCCCGATCGATTCAAGCACGCTCTCCTGTTCCTATCCACCTCCGGTCGCAGGGCTGAATTCATTGGAACAAGCAGTGCGCTACGTTTGCCCCGGTCCATTTGCCGAGCTCACCGTCGCTCTCGGCTGGCAGGGCCTTGGTAAGACGGAGGAGCTCTTCGGTTTTGCCCTCCCGCCACGGATTCGTATTCCAACTGCCGGTGCAGGGGTGAGGCAACTGCAGGGTGATGATCAAGCTCTGCAAGATGCCCTGGCAGGGCAGGGCGATTTGACGATCAGCCCACTCCAGGCGGCGCAGGCCTTCGCCGGGTTGCTGGCGCCCGGAGGCATGCCCGGATTGCGCATCGTCGACGCCGTGCGCCAGGATGATGGTACCTGGCAGCGCCTACCCAGCCTGGATGAGGGCACTCTGCCTCTGAATGCCGAGCAGCAGGAGATAGCCCGCAGCTGGATGCGAAGCGTTGCTGGGGAGATCCTATCCTACCGTGCACAGGCTATTCGCGGAGCCGGAGGCCAGACGCTAGCCTGGTTCCTGGGAATCATCCCCAGCGAGCAGGGTTCTGCTGTACTCGCCGTAGCCCTTGAGAATGGATCGCCCGTGCAGGCCGAGAAAATTGGCGTATCGCTGCTGAAAGCCTACCGGGAGGTTCTCCCTTGACCTGATGACAGCAGCACGCTACAATGCACCTGCTGTAAGGCCATAAACTGGCAAGACCCCCGCCGGCCGGCCGCCCTCTACAGGCAGCCTGTTCGGCGGCTTGCATGTCCAAGGCGGATGGACTGGTGTTCGAGAATCTGACGAAACGGCTGCAGACAACCTTCAAGGAACTCAGCCGGCGTGGAAAGCTGCGGCCAGAAGATGTGGATAGCGCTCTGCGCGAGATCCGATTAGCACTGCTCGAGGCCGATGTACATTACCAGGTTGTGAAAGAATTGCTGGCGAGAGTGCGGGAACGCGCGCTCGGCAGCGAAGTCTCGCGAGCGTTAAATCCAGCCCAACAGGTCGTTCAGATCATCCAGCAGGAGCTGACGGAGGAGTTAGGCAAAGCGGAGGCTCTGCAGTTGCAGGGTGAGAAGCCGCGCACGATTCTGTTAGTCGGACTGCAGGGCTCTGGTAAGACCACTACCGCGGCGAAACTCGCCCGGATGCTGAAAAGCAACGGGGAACGAGTCTGGATGATCGCGGCCGATCCTCACCGACCAGCAGCTGCGGAGCAGCTGCGTACCCTCGGCGAGTCGATCGACGTTGAAACGTATTCGCGGGGCGAAGCAAGCGCAATCGACATCAGTCGTGAGGGGCTGGAGCTAGCCCGGCGGAGTAGCGCCAGTGTTGCCATCATCGACAGTGCTGGCCGCCAGCAGATCGATCAAGAGTTGATGGATGAGCTGGCAGCGATGCAGCGTGAAATCGGTCCCAGCGAGACGCTGTTGGTGGCCGACGCGATGACAGGCCAGGAAGCCCTTCGCATCGCAGAGGGGTTTTCTGCCAGGCTCGCGCTGACGGGTATGATCCTTACCAAGCTCGACGGTGATGCGCGCGGTGGGGCGGCGATTTCGATGCGTTCCGTAACCGGCCTGCCGATAAAATTCGTTGGCCTGGGAGAGACGCTCGAGGCCCTGGAACCGTTCGAACCAGAGCGGATGGCCGGGCGCATACTCGGGATGGGCGATGTACTCTCGATCATCGAGAAAGCCCAAACAGTCCTTGATGTTGAGGATGCTGAACGCCAGGCCGAGCGGATGTTGCAGGGCGAATTTACGCTCGAGGATTTCGCCGAGCAGATAGCCGCTGTACGGCGCATGGGACCGCTGGGGAAGATCATGGAAATGCTTCCGGCGGGCGCTATTCCTGGGGCGGAACAAGTCAATGGGCAGGATGCAGAAATGCGCCTGATCCGGACCCAGGCCATTCTCGGGTCGATGACGCCGGGAGAACGACGAAAACCGGACGTGCTCAATGCAAGCCGCAAGCGGCGCATCGCCGCCGGCTCGGGCACGAGTGTACAAGAGATCAACCAGCTCCTGCGCCAATTCAAGCAGATGCGCAGGGTGATGAAGACTCTGGGTAAGCGCGGTCTGCCGAAGATCGGCTCCTGGCCGCTGTAAACCGAATCCCTTGAATCATTCAGCGGATCTGGCCTACCGTCCTAGGCTGCTCCCTCTCAACCTGCATGATTCGATGGATGACAAGATTGAATAACTAGAGAGGGAAGACACATGGTTCGAATACGTTTTAGGCGGGTTGGATCCCGCAACCAGGCTACGTTTCGTATCGTAGCTGCAGAGAAGGAAGCGCCGCGTGATGGTCGTTTCCTGGAAATACTGGGGCATTACAACCCACGCACCGAACCGGCGACAATCACCGTCGATGAAACCCGGCTGTTCCATTGGCTGAAGAACGGCGCCCAACCCAGCGAATCCGTTATGCAGGCATTGAAATCCGTCGGCACCTGGGATCGCTGGGAACGGTATAAGGCCGGAGAGGATCTCGAGAAACTGCTGAAGGAAAAGGAAGAAGCAGTGACCGAGATCGATCCGCGCACGCGCCGCGACGACCTGGTGAAGGATCGCAAGAAGAAGTCAAAGAAGAGCAAGAAGGCCGAGGAAGCAGCCGCAGAGCAAGAAAAGCCAGCTGCTGAGCCGGCCGAACCTGAGCAGGAAGAGCCAGCAGTCGAA
>Ga0315551_10004170_pt1 | contig 10121 bp, 9 predicted proteins | sample SalMarSW160290MG_FD_203678 | JGI IMG/M metagenome (GOLD analysis project Ga0315551, IMG submission 203678) | Salt marsh sediment microbial communities from the Plum Island Ecosystem LTER, Massachusetts, United States - Salt Marsh Sediment SW1602-90 ... | reverse complement strand
GTTAATCCGCCTATAGCGGTCTGTATCAAACCAACTATTTTTGAGAGGATTCTTCTGGTCTTCATTAATGTTCATCTCTTCAGGAGGAGGATTATTCCTGCTATAAAGTCTAATATCCCAATGGCAAGGAACATCAGTGTTAACAGCGACATGCTTGCTTGCTCTGCGAAAACGCTTACGTCTATTATGTTTAAGAATATGAGAAAAACTGCGCCAGTCAAAATTATGCTGGTCACTATAAGGAAACCGCCTATGGCGACGCTTAGTCTGACGAGTTTCCGCATACAGTTCACTCAGCTAACCGTAAGAGACGCAAGCTTAAACTGGTAATAATTATGGAAAGCCAATTTAATACATTTGCTAGTTTCCCGAAGGTACATTGTTTGGAGTCGGAGTCAGTGGAGTTAAATGAAGGAGATGAGAAAAATGGAAAGCGCTTGTGGCGCTTTGACTATGGTTTTAGGGCTGTTAAGACTAGCCGTGTAGCGTTTACGTTGACTTCGGTGATTTTGCAGTTTTTGAATTCTTTTGCTTCGCCTAGTATGTTTTTTACGGTGACGTTGTTGCCTTCGGTTTTTGCGTAGACTACATCTTTGAAGAGGGTTTTTCCGTCGAGGATGACTTTGAATTCGCACATTTTGTGTTCCCGAGTGGAAAAGCGTTTTTCTTGGTTATAAGGGCTTTGTTTTTTGGCTTTGCAGTTGGTTTTTGCTGCTGGGCTTAGATAAGTAATTGTTTAATCCTTCAAAGCATAATTGCATAACTCCTGATTGAAGTTTTGGGACATTTATAAAGGGCGAAAATAATGCGATTAAGAATTTGTTAGATTTTGCTGTCCATCGAAATCTGATTTTGGTTTTTCCATTAACTGGCTCAAAAGTGTATTCCCCAGCACCAATGAAGTCTCCTTCAAAGAAGTCCATTTTGATTCTCGATAATGTCTGTGATTCTCCCTGTAAAGGTTGGAGTTCCAAAGCGATGTATTTTGAAGTCAAGTACGGACCCTTTCTGAAGTATTTTCTTGTCTCCCCTTAATTTTTCTTCTATGTGCGGCATCTTCCATTTAGAATAACTGCTCGTATCTAAGAATGCTCCAAAAACCCGTGATACTTCAGCGTCTATTACTGCTTCAGTTACAGCATCAAAATTTGGCGTCTCCCTTCCCCCTTTTACCTTGCTTAAGTTAAGCCTATAAACGGTTTTGGGTTTGGGCTCAAAATTTAGTTAAGATAATTTCAATTTAATTATAAAGTAAAAATAAGAAACTGGAGTGGATCAACATGAAAATTCTATTTGTATGTTCTGGAAATGCTTATCGTAGCCCATTAGCGGAAGCATTTCTTAAGAAACTGAGACCAGACTTAGAGATTGATTCTGCAGGACTACATGTCATTATTCCTATTTCGAGACAGGTACGAGAGTACTTGGCAAAACAAAATGCTACTCAATATCTCAAGAGAACTCCTCAAAGTATAGATAAGAAGAAACTGAGAGACTACGATTTAATTGTGGCTATGGAACATATACATAGGAATGCGATTTTGAGCATTTGCCCAGAATGCAAGGGCAGAATTGTTGAGTGGAATATTGAAGATCCCTACTTCCTAGAGAGTGAAGACGCTAAAAATATCTACGCGCAGATCGAAAATAAAGTTGAGGAATTAGCTAAATCATTGTAATTATTTCCCAATTTTGTAAATTTTCGAAACCAAATATTCGAGATTTCAATATCCACCAAATCAGTTTTGTTTAGGTTTGGGGATTAAAATTTAATTCCCATTTTTTGTAGCGGTCGAACTTACTGTTATGTCAATAATAACTCTTTTATTTATTCAGCGAATAAAGGGAATACTGTGGTTTAGATGTCGATCAAGTACAAGGACATTCGCTGGAAGAAAGTTGTTTGCGAAAACTTAACCGTAGGCGAGGTAAAAGAAGTTATAATCGACCCCTCCCAATGGAAGGTTACTCATCTTGAGGTCGAACTTACTAACGACGCTGCTGAACTGGCTTTAGGCGTTCGAAAAGGCGGAATACGAAATCTACTGGCTGTATCGGCCATAGGTAGCACGGGCAAAACGATAAAGCTGAAGGTGAAAAAAGGACAACTCCAAATCTATCTAAAGGCTCCAAAGCCGAAATCATAGCGCGCGCAATGCTAAAATCAAGTGAGCTTTATTAGAAGCTACTCACTTTCCCACCTTTTTTGTTGGCTTCTAATCAAAAATAAGATAATGCGTGTTGTTAATAAGGACTCAAAGCGTCTGTCCAAATTTTTTAGTAGAACAACTTTGCCCACGTTCTATTTGCTAGGATGTGACAATGGAACAGAAATATTATTGTGTTCTGAAATAGCATAATGAGACTTTGAGGAGTTCAACATGAGTGAAAGGAAGGCTCCAGGTTGGTTGCGTGCTCTAGACATTGTTTTTGGTTTGATCGCCATGATTCTTTTCGTGTTTTTCCTGAGATAAGTAATTATAATTCATGAGTATTATACGCTTTAAGTTACAATTGGTTTAATGATGATTTCAGATGCCTGAAGAAAGCTCTTCGAATGTTGACATATTCGGTCTCTTATCAGTCGACAAGGATGAGGCGAAAAAGAAGCGAAGAGAAGAGCTTTTGGCTTCTTCGGGCGTGAAAGAATTCTTTGCGGAAGGAAACATTAGCATTGACAAGCGGACGTGTTGGGGGCTAGAATGCAAGCTGTGCATTAAGGCATGTCCGACTAACGCGTTGTACTGGAAGGCGGGTGAAGTTGGGATTGTTGAGGATCTATGCGTTTACTGCGGCGCCTGCGTTTTATGCTGCATGGTGGATGACTGCATAAAAGTTGAGAGAAAACGGGAAGACGGCAAGGTAGAACGGTTTAGCAAGCCGACTGAAGTTGTGAAACTTGAGGACAAAATTAACACGAAGAAACGTTTTGAACGTGTAAGAGAACTTTTTCCTGCCGCTGAGAGGTACTGCGAGAAGTACAAACAGCATGAGTGGAGATAGTTTAGCCCGAGTTAAGAACCTAAGATAACTTTCGGTTTGGGATTAAATTTTATATTTACCACATGTTATATAGCTAACATAGTTGGGGGGAGACTTGTGAAACTTGTAACGGTCCTGTTACCAGAAGCTTATCTTGAAGGGTTAGATGAACTTGTTAGGGCTAATATGTATCCGAGTAGAAGTTCGGTCATACGGTCAGCAGTCAGGGATTTGCTGAGAAAAGAGCTCTGGGAAAAACGCGGAAGATAAACTAACTTATTATCATAAAAAAGGTGATTTCTGACATCACGCGCGTAGACAGTTTAAGTTAAATAGGGGGATCGCTTCTCTAAAGACCTAATTTGCAGAAATAACCCTATTATGAAAATTTAACAGTGAATTAACTACTTTTTGAGGCATTTCAGCTTTAACAGTCACAGGAAGACGCATATTCTGCCAAATCTCCCCTGCAAGAGGTTCTTGACCATAAGGGTATATTTGCGCCTTAAATTTCAAAATAAGCCCTGAATTAGCCTTCATTGTGTTAAACTGGACTTCTGGTGCGTTTCTTAAAATCCACAAAGGAGTTATATCCAAATACTTACACATTTCAAGTTTATTCAAAAACTCGTCAGCCTCCATTATTAGGGCAAAGTGTTTTTTACTTTACATTTTTTGTTTGCTCTCGGCTAACTTGAAATAATTTGGAGAAGAAAACGAGCCAGTCTAGTGCTTGACGAGAGCTGTTGCGTCTTCGCTTACTGTACTACAAAACCAGCAAGTGTATAGTTTACCTATGATTCTACTTTTACAATTGAATAGACGTTTTTATAAGGTGTTTAGTTTGATGCGTTTTTTAAGCAGCAGGAGCTGCTTTTTTTCAGAAAGAAAGGCAAATTAAGCGGATATACACTTTCGGTTATTGTATGGCAAAAGCAACATGAAATAAGCTCCATCAATTTAGCAAGAAAGATTAAATCTGCTGATGGGTTAGGAGAACATTTTGCAATTTTTCTGCAATTAAGCCTTTAATCTTTAATTTAACAATAAAGAGTATTATCTTATATAACTTAATGTTTGCTTACTCCGAATATGCGTGGTTGTATTAAGACAAACATAAAGGAGGAAAGGTAAAAATGAAAAAAATCGCTGTAACTTTTGCTTTGGCAATTAATATGTTACTTGTTTTATCCCTATTTTTGATGCCGATACCGAGTGGTGTAAGTGATCCTTACCTTCCCACAATTGATGGAAACAAAGTTTATGTCGAAAATTCTGATTGTTACATCTCAGCGACGCCGTACATGCTAACCGCGGACGGGTACGTCTACTTGAACGTGGTCAGTAAAACGTACGAAGGAAACGTGGACTTCTGCCTTGGCTTTGAGGGCAGTTTCGGCTACCCGACAAGCCTGGAACTCTATGACCCGAGAGTAGAGACAACGCAACACGAGTTAGATCTCAGCCCGTATTTTAATGATTCTGCGTGTCAAGTAGGATACAATTATACGCGCACTTCAGGAAAAAACGTTTATGACGGTTACGTGTGGGCTTACCGCAACACAAGCATCGTTAACGAAAAGAATCAGACCGTAGATACAGACTTGAGTCGAGTTTTGCTTCAACATTATGATGTTGCCGATTTGGACGCTCAGATGGTTTATTGGAACACAACGCAGACTTTCTATTGGAGGGAAATTGGAAATGAAATGGACTTTGAGAATAGAAGCTTTGATTTTCAGGGCATGGATACTTGGTATCTCAGCAGTGCTGTTATTCAGAAGAATAGGAATTACTATTTGAGAATGTGGTTGACTGTTGTTCCGACGTTATCCAATTATGTTCACGAGTTTTTTGTGGCTTTTAAGCCCAGTGAAGAAACATTGGAACAGGCAGTCGCCAGCAAGCATTTCTGCTATCTGGACCCTTGGTACAGCACCAGTTGGAATTATCGGAAATCTCATGTCATTGAACATTCTGCAGGCGCTGGGACAAACTATCAGATTAGGCTTCTTGTCTATTATGGTTCTGGCACGGATTCTGGTGGGACTGTGTATTTGGGTGGTAAATGTCAACCTGATTTTGATGATGTTAGGTTTACTGATGATAACGGCGAGACATTGCTTGATTATTGGAGGGAGAGCAAAACAGACTATGGTAGTGCGGTATTTTGGGTTGAAATCAAAGACGATCTAAGCACTACGGATCGCACATTCTACATGTATTATGGGAATGCAGGGGCTGGAAATACTTCTAATTTCGATGCTACATTTATTTTCGGGGATCCTTTTGACAGCAGCACTTTGAGCACTAGCAGGTGGCCGACCAGAACTGGAAGCCCAACATACTGGATAGATTCGGTGTATCACTTTATAGAGTTCTACGATATGGCCGCTAGCAACTGGTGGAACGGTAAAGGCTTTCGTTCCAAATCGTTTTCGCTTCCGAGCTCTTGGCGTATAGAAAGCGCCTATGGCATGTACCAGCCCTTTTGGATGGTGCATTACACTGAAACTGCCAACGAGATTTTTGGAGGCCTATTCAACGTTGAACATTCAGATTTTAGTACAGCTGACTATGGCGTTGCTTATCTTAGCTTGCGGGATCATTGGGCTGGTGACACGAACTGGCTTTATACGGCTGGTGTTGGTGGCAATGTGGATTATGACAGTGGTGTGCAGAGTTTTTACCAGTATGTTTTAAAAACCCTTCAATTTAAGAAAGTAAATGGATACATCACCGTTACCGTGGATGGGACGGATAGAGTTAACGAGTATAACTCTGAAAGTGCATATTACGTTCACCTTGGTCTTGCGCGATATTCTACGTATCCTTTCGGGTTAGAGCGCTTTTACGCTTTCAAGATTAGAAAGTTTGTTGCTGATGAGCCTGATCATGGAGCGTGGGGACCAGAGCAACAAGGCTACGCAAGCATAATATGGGGTACTGGCTATTATCCAGCAGGTTACCTTGGCGGAGATGCTGAAAAAAACCTTTCCGAGGATGTTTGCGACTACATTGAGGGCTTGTTTGGGGATACAGGAATATACGATAAATTAAATAACTATTGGGGGAGTCAAACACAGCCATCAAATGTTTATAATACTGTAGAACAAACTGAGGATTACTACGCCTATACAACGGTCTTTTACAAGGGACACACTTTGAAAAATTGCAGCTGCGACGTTCAGGGTTGTGATTTAACCCATTGGGGAATTTATGATTGGGAAGGCACTGGTTGGCCCGATACCAGCAATTATATCAAAGATTGGGCGATACACGAGAAGCTTGGCAGTAAAAACACTGGGTTTCTGTTCCTCTGGGCCTGCGGCGTTGGTGCTGAAATTTATGAAGGTGGATACGAGGGTGGTCACAGTTTTGGTATGATAGCATCTTGGATGGGCACCCTTGACTTAGTATTCAATGGATATACTGATCATTCTGATACTAGTGATCGTTGTTTCATATCGTTTGAAAATGTGTCAATTAACTTCATTGAATCCACAGGATATGATAGCTGGAATTACGGTGACTTTGCAGAGAAGTTCTATTACTATGCCTTAACAGGAGGGTTTTCGATAAAAGTCGCTCTCGATTTAGCTGCAGAAGACACACATGGTGGGAACTCTTTCGGTAATTGCCAGCTTTACACGGGGTATGAACTGGATAATCCGGTTTACGATCCAGAGCACCCAGAATGGGGACCACCAACTCTTTGGTGTTATATGCGCGTTTGGGGCGATACATATAGTTATATACCGCATTGAAGGAGTGAGATAGTGAATGAATCATCCTATTAAAAAGAAATTCTATGTAACTTTGATTCTAGCAATGGTATTAGCATTTTCTTTTACACAGATACCTACCGTATACTCAGTAACAACAGTTGACCCCCAAGAAGTGCTTGTTTTCTTGAAAGACGTAGTCAAGCTAGATATTACAAAATATGAAGCAAACCTGACGACAACACTATCAAGTTATCCCCCTGAACTGGGTGGTATAGAACAAGTGACTGGGGAATACACGCTAGAACTCGAAGATAGCAAATTAGAGATACTCTTTAAATTCAGAAATGGCACTCTTTGCTGGTGTCTCATGGACGTGCTTCAAGGTTCACCGCACTATGTCCAACCGTTATCTACAGATATTTGTGAAGATGCCAAAGATTTCCTTCAAAGATACCAAACATTTACGGGAGACCCAGAAGTGGAAAGGATGAGAGACATGCTAGATATGGTTGACGGAACAAGAAACGCGATAGAAATATCCGGCAATGTGAAGCTTGAGGTATCAATTAACTCGTTTTCTTCTTCGCTGGATTGGGAGTATACATTCAATGGTGCAGATTACTCGGGAATAATTATTAGTTTTCGAAACGGATCTTTTTATGCGTTCAAGGATGACCGAAGTTACTATACGATAGGTGGCACCGACGTGAACGTCTCTAGAGAAGAAGCCATAAACATTGCATTGAAACGTGCTGAAAATTTCTCTTGGACAATTGACGGCGTGGAAGTAAGCGACTTCAATATAGTGAAAGAACGGATAGATGCGGAATTGCTAACTAGGTGTAGAGAGCCCTTAACATTGTATCCTTACTGGCTACTTACTTTGCCTCTTGATGACCTATATCCAGGTCTAGTCTATGCAATTCAAGTTAAGATCTGGGCAGATACGGCAGAAATCATTGATTGCCACCCGTTGGTCTTTGGTGGGGAGATTCCCTTAGACGCATCGCCTTCCGCACAGCAAGTTGAGGGCACGGCGCCACTAATTGACACGCTTATAATCGCAGTAACCGTTGCAACCATAAGTGCGATTGCCATCGGGATAATAGTAATCAAGAAAAAACGCAAATAACTACTCCTCCTTTTTTATTCTTAAATAAGAATAAAACCGTGTCTGCTATTGGAGCTTATTCTTGTTTTGAAAAAAACTTTAAGTTCCTGTTTGAGTATATCTTCTATTATAAATCCTAAGGCACTACTAATGAATAAAACTATTCAAGGTTTAACAATTACACTTATTGTTACCTTTTTATTTCCTTTTTTTATCCCAGAAACTAAGGCAGCTGGAGATTATTGGACATCTATGTCCCCTATAATAACTGCAAGGACTGGCGTAGGCGTTGCAGTAGTAGACGGCAAAATTTATGCAATTGGCGGTCGTAACGATTGGATTAGCCCTTACCTTGGCACAAACGAAATGTATGACCCCGCAACGGATACTTGGACAACAAGGGCTTCGATGCCTACGCCGAGAAAAAACTTCGCCATTGCCGTTTACAAAAACAAAATCTACTGCATAAGCGGTGAGAGCGACTACGACCCAGAGAGTTTAGGCGGCATATACACTGATGTCAATGAGGTTTATGATCCAGCCACAAATACGTGGGAAACAAAAGCATCCATTCCGACTCCTCGATATGGAATGTGCGCGAACGTTGTTGATGGCAAGATCTACGTTATGGGCGGAGGTCTCTACATCAGCACCTATCCATTTAACACTTGTTGTGGCCTCAACGAGGTTTACGACCCTGAAACCGACACTTGGACCGAAAAAACCTCGTTGCCCACATCGGTTCTCCATGCTGCATCTGCTGTCGTAGATGGCAGAATCTATGTTTTCGGAGGACAAGGTGGACTTTTCATGGGTGGTTGGCATGACTATAATATGGTCTATGACGTTAAGAATGACTCGTGGTCTATGGCAGCGCCTATTCCAGTTGGGTGCGAGAGATCTGCTGCGGGGGCAACCACAGGCATCTATGCGACAAAGAGGATCTATGTTTTCGGCGGTTTCGCTGAGGCCTCATATACGCCACAGAATCTGACTCAAGTGTACGATCCGGAAAACAATGTCTGGAGCAGTGGAACCGAAATGCCGACTCTTCATGCTAATTTTGGTGTTGCCGTTGTAAATGACGAATTGTACGTTATTAGCGGAAGCCAAGTAAATATAGGGCCGCCATCTGTGACAAATGAAAAGTACACGCCGGCTGACCATGAAAACCCCACTTCGCCTATTCCGTCGCCTTCACCCTCCCAAGAACCCACTTCACCAATAGAGCCTTTCGCAATAGCACTAGTCGCGGTTGTTTCTGTATCCGCAGTCGTTGTGGGCGCTGTTTTGCTCCTCTGTAGGAGACGCCGTTGTAAAGCTGTTCAACAAAAGGATATTGCTAGATAATCCGCGTGTTTGGGGTGACGGGAATCACGTAATACCAAGTTAGATCGGAGGAAAAAAAGAAACATGTCTATACGTAAAGAGTTTCAAACAATTGCGGTTCTAATCATAGTTTTGAGCATCTCCATACAAGTTCCTTTTGCACTTTCAGAAGAAACAGTCGATACAAGCGAAGTGCTATACTTCTTGAAAGATGTCGCCAATATTGATGTAAGCAAATATGAACCAAAACTAGTTACAACAACATCGGAAAATCCGCCTGAACTAGGTGGCATCTCACAAATCACGGGCCAGTATGACCTTGAATCCGAAGAAAGCACGATAAACGTGCTATTCAAGTTCAGAAATAACACACTGTGCTATTGCTCAATAACGGTGGTTGAAGGCGAGACTCACCAAGTCGAAGATTTACCCGCTGATATTAGTGATCATGCTGATGGCTTCCTTCAAAGATACCAAGCATACACAGCGGACTCAACAATAGAAGCAATGAGAAGCACATTGGACACAGTTGACGTGACAGAAAATGGCGTAAAGGTAGAGGGCAACATAAAGCTTGAGGTGACAGTAGATCCACTCCTTACCTCACTAAGTTGGAAGAACACGTTTAATGGTGCAGACTATACAAGTTTAAGCCTCAGTTTTAGAAATGGGACTTTTGCCGCGTTCAGAGATGACCGGAGCTATTTCAAGATAGGTGGCACCGACGTGAATCTTTCTGAAGAAGAAGCTGTTGACCTCGCATTGCTTCACGCTAAGGACTTGTGGTGGGAGCTTCCAGACGGAACAAAAGTTACGGATTTCACCATAGTAGAAGACAAAATCGGAGCTGCGTTGCTTACTCAGCCTAGAGAACCGTTGATGCTGTATCCTTACTGGCTGGTTATTTTGCCTCTTGACAAGATGTATCCGGGCTTTATTACCCAAATCATGTTTCAGGTGTGGGCTGACAC
>Ga0315551_10004168_pt1 | contig 10122 bp, 15 predicted proteins | sample SalMarSW160290MG_FD_203678 | JGI IMG/M metagenome (GOLD analysis project Ga0315551, IMG submission 203678) | Salt marsh sediment microbial communities from the Plum Island Ecosystem LTER, Massachusetts, United States - Salt Marsh Sediment SW1602-90 ... | reverse complement strand
TCTCTTTAACACATGAAACGTGTCATATGCTGTACCCCTAACCATTTTTTCCTTTTCTATGACTTCATTTAGTGTTGCTGGCTTGTTCTTAACATATCTAAGTATCTTATCAGCGCATTCCCTCATCTTAATTTGTCTAGGAAACACTAATTCAAGGAATTCATCCCATGTAAACTCATCAAGATCTATTTTGTCAGTTATCCATGTTTTTATTTCCATTCCATCACCTTTTACCGATATTCTATAATATTTAGTCATTTCCTAACTTATATTTGTCGGTAATCACCAAACCTTTATATAGCATAGCAATTTACCCTATATTGTTGGGCAAATTGATATAAAAGTAGTTAGAAAACACTAGAACCGTCGCTACTTACTGACATTCACTTTTTCTTTGAATCAGATGTTTCGTTTAACCTGGATAACTTGATTAAAACTCCCTCTACTGAATGTGTAAGATCTTCTCCGTCTTCTGTTAAATTTATTATCTTGATTCTACCCTGTTTCTTAAAAGTTACTAGTCCTTGTGTTTTAAAGTCATCTAATAGTTTTACTGTATGTGAATATGTACAGTCTATTTCTTTTGATACTTGTGTAGCGTATTTAGGACCATTCTTTAAACTTATTAAAATCTTGACTGGCTTGGTCCTTAAAAATAATTTCACCAGCTTATTTTCATCTGTTTGCATAATAATTCTATGCATTTCTGAGGTATTTATATGTTTCGGCGGTACTATTATTAGATATATTTTACTAAATAATGTTTACTAAATAATAATAAGATATTATATGTTATAGTATATTGATATATTATCAATAGAATGATATATATATCAGGATATATATTATGGATTATATGTCACACATTTTCTCACAAGTGAGTATTAGTGAAAAAAATTAAAATAAGATTTTGAGTATTAACCACTAGAAAGGGTCGTTTAAGCATATCAGAAGGCCAAATCAATTAAATTAATGGTAATCATATGGCTATAACAAGTTTGTTAATAATAGGATCAATAATTGCAGGAATTTTGGCAATACCATTTATAGCATCTAATTTGAGCGATTTAAAGCCTACAGGCAGATTACTTTTGGATCTGAATGATACAGAAGTTGATAAAGTACCAACAAAATCTTCCAAGATCTTCACTTCTGACAAATTTGAAAGAATCTATGAGACAGCATTTGGAAAAGTGACTTTTAAGGTATCTCCTGACGAAATTGTGCAGGAATTGAGTAAACCTGACAGGACAGTAGTATGTACAGAAACATCATACGAAGTAGAATGGGAACTTACAACAAAAGAATATAATATAAACGTCTTGCAGTCTAGTTACAAAATAAAAGAAAAATGTACCACACCTGATGGGACACTAGAAAAAACAAAAGAAAACGGTGAAATAGAGGAAATATTTACAGGATTTAATTCTGATTTGGTTTTGTCAAGATGTGCAGAAGCCAAAGAAGAATTGCAAAAAGAAATGGACATAATGATACAAATAAGGGAAGAAACTATAATTCCCGGATTTGAGCAGAGTGGCGGCAGTGGCGGAATAGGATCAGGAGATGTAAAAATAACAGGTATAGACGAAAAAGAAGAGTGGATAGAAATAGAGAATCAAGGCGAAGTACTGGATATGAATGAATGGAGAATAAGCGATGCAGGAAATCACATATACGAATTTGGACAATTTACTTTAGAATCTAGCTCAAAAGTGAAGATATATAGTGGTGAGGAATATGACAGTTGTTCAGAAGATAATGTAACTTTATGTTGGACAGGAAGTAAAATATGGAATGATTCAGGGGATACAGCAACTTTAAATGACGAAAATGGAGTAGTTATTGATACATATACTTACTGATTTTCTTTTCTTTTTCTTTTTTTATTAGTTGTTACCACCAGATAGTAAACTTTATATACTAATTAGAACTATAATAAGAAGTGATATTATGTTGCAAGGAACTTTTTCAACAGATAAAATAGAATACATCAAAAGAGACCCAGACGAACGTTATCCTTGGGAAATGAGATATGGAGAAAAAGATTTAGGTAATATTTTATTTGGGGATGTTTCTAAATATCTTTTTTCACACGATTTATATCTTCAAGATCTCCTTGAAATAGATAATAAAAACTCTGAATCAGGTAAAGTTACTTATAGTTTGTCTCATAAGGGAATAGAAATTAGTCCTAGTGAGTTTAGGAAAGGTAATGTAGAAATAGATAAAGAAAAAAATATTTTAAAAGTTAGAAAGAATTGCGTAAAATTAACGAATGGTGGAGATTTTTGTTTTGGTAAAGCAGAGGGTAGAAACATCTATTTACAGTTCTTTTTAGACAGTCTTGTTAATGAATATAAATCTGAAGACGGATTGTCAATTGAAGATGATATTTCAATATTTGCAACTACAAAAGAAAAAAGAAGGATATATGTTCAGAGAATAATAGAATCAAATCGAAAAAAATTAAAATTATTTAAATATTTAGAGAAGCTTTATAGTGGTTTTGAATCAGAAGAAATTTTACATCCGATTACTCCAATAAAGCAATTTTAGCTACATGAAATAATAAAAATGATAGATATGAAGTTAATATCAGTTCAAATACCAGAGAAATACGTAGAAATAATAGATATTTTAGTTGAAATGGGATTTTATGCAAATAGAAGTGAAGCTATAAGAATATCTGTCAGAGACTTAGCACAAAAAGAATTAGGACCAATAGGTCCTTATAATGATAACCCCCCTGGGTCTAAAGATAAATATGTGAAAAAGATTCTAGAAAAATACAAAATGAAATAATCTTTATAAATTTTCACTAAACAATAGTTTAATATGATAAATATAACCTTTCTGGGCACTGTATCTGGAATACCCAGTTTAAACAGAAATCACCCAGCCATAGTTCTTGAATATTTCTCAAACTATAGAGACGTATTTTTATTTGACTGCGGAGAAGGAACTCAAAAACAATTCATGAAATCTGATTTAAGTTTTATGGATATAGAAAGGATATTCATAACACATTGGCATGCTGATCATTTTGCAGGTCTGATTCCTTTAATTCAGACAATGAACTTAGAAAAAAGACAAAAGCCACTTACTATTTACGGACCTGAAGCTGAAAGATTTGTATCAGATATATTAGATCTGGGTTATTTTGGATTAAGATTTTCAGTAAAAGCAGTAAATGTTCCTTTTGAAGGCAATGAAATAACAACTATATATGAAACAGATGAATATGAAATACAAACTATACCAGTTTTTCATTCAGTTCCAACAGTTGGTTTTTGTTTTAAGGAAAAAGACAAATGGAATATAGACGAGAAAAAATTAGCTAAATTTGATATAAAAAAAGGACCTTGGTTAAAGAAACTTAAAAAAGACGGAAAAATTGAATACAAAGGTAAAAAAATTAAAATAAAAGATGTTGGATATGTTAAAAAAGGATTGAAAGTTGTTTATACTGGTGATACAAAACCATGTGACAATATAGGAAAAATATCAAAAGATGCTGATGTTTTGATTCATGATGCAACTTTTCTTGAAGAAGATGTTTCTGAGAAAGCACATGCAAGTGTTAAAGATGCAGCCAAAATAGCAAAGAAAGTAAATGTAAAACAACTTATTTTGACTCATATAAGCAGAAGATATACTGATCCTGATGAATTAGAAAAAGAAGCAAAGAAAATTTTTAAAAATACAATTCTTGCAAAGGATTTGATGAAGATTAAAGTGAAATAGGTTATAATTTCATACCTATAATTTCTTCTAAAGATTCATCCAATAAGGGATAAGTACATGTCAAATCTAAAATAAAATCTGAAAATGATTTATTTGATGAAAATTTTTCAATTACCATTTTTATAATATCATTATAATAATCTTCGTTTTTCTCGTCTTTTTGATCAATTTTGAATATTTCTTGTAGTTCATCATGTGCTTCAATTATATTTGTTTTGGATTTAATATTGTTATACAGGTCTATTGTTCCTATTATTATTTCTCTTTCTTTGTTTATTTTATTTAACTTATACCACCCTTTACTTCTTCTATTTAATGATTGTGGATCTTTATGCTCTGTTTCTGTGTTTATGGGATGAGATAAAGAGTCTTTTATGTCTTCTGTTGATATATTTGTATAATTTTGGATATCTTCAATTACTCTTTTATTATTTATTTTCTTATTAAGTTCTTTTTCTAGCTGTTCTCCTGCTTCATCTTTTATGGATTTGGGATACTCGTAATTTTCAAACTTTTTGTAAAAACGAATTTTATAAAATTTTTCATACGGTTCTTTTTCATAAGAACGTATACAAGAAGCTATATGTGATCTTAATAAAAGAGCAGTTATTGTTCTTATAATGTTTTGTCCTTTCTTATTCATGTACCACTTTACCAATTTATTTTCCTTATTTATAATTTCAAATAATTCATTTTCTTTTTCATAACAGAACTCAGCCCTCTTTTTTAATGAAACAATAGGAGAAGCTATCTTATACAATTTTTCCATTATATCAAAACATATGGGATTTCCCATAAATTTTTCAGCCAAATCATATTGATATGCCATGATATTACTTAGATTAGTTAGGAAACATGTAGTTAAAAGACTATGCCTTCGCTGGGATTTGAACCCAAATCGCTTCCTCCGCAGGGAAGTATCCTATCCAGATTAGACTACAAAGGCAAAACTATTAAAACATTTATTAATAAAGATAAGAAATACTATAAAACTTTAAAGGTGATTTATTGACAGAAATGAAATGCACAAGTTGCGAAATCAGTCTTTTAGGAGATGACAAATTCGTTAAATTCAAGTGTCCAAACTGTGAAAAAGAAGAAATATTCAGATGTTCAAAATGCAAGAGATTTAGTAATGCTTATGTATGTAAAAAATGCGGTTTTCAAGGTCCTTAGGTGATAATATGGGAAGTGTTATAGTAACATTCAAAATAATGCCTGAATCTGTTGATACTGATTTAGACAAGATAGAACAAGAGCTTAAATCCACTATAGATCCACAAAGAATGGAAATAGTTCCGATAGCTTTTGGCCTGAATTCAATAAGAATAGTAAAGCTAGTAGAGGAAAAGGAAGGAGAAATGGACAGAATAACAAAAGAAATACAAGAAATAGACGGAGTCAGGGAAGTTGAAGTTGTTGGAGTTACAAGAAGCTTATAGTTTTTTATTTCTCTAAGTTATATTTAATCTTATGGCAAGAACTAAATGTGACCAAATTAAATCTTGGAAGATTGTATTTTTCTGGATTCTTGGTGCAGGTCTTTTATTAGCAGGTGCTATTATAGCAGGAAATACGCAAATAGACTTTAGTACATCAATAGTAGATTTTGGATTTTCATTAATGGTGGCTTTTGTTCTTATACTTATAGCAGGATTGTTATGGGTTTCTGTTGCAGTTGCTATAAAAGAGCTTGAAGAAAGATAAAGTTTAAAAAGTTTACAATTACTATACTTTAACTAAATGGTGATTTTTTGGAAAAGAAAAAAACAATGACATTGAAAATTCCAAATCTAAACTGGTGGATGGTTTCGACACTTATACTATTAGTAGTATTGATGGTTTCGCTGTTCAATGGATTTAGATTAACAGGTCAATTGTCAAAGACTTTGTCAAAAGATGATGCAGCAAACAAAACAGTAGATTATATAAATAATAATCTTGTTGCTCCAGGATCTGCTATTGAGCTTATATCAATCGAAGAAGACGCTGGACTATACAAAGTTACTACTTCATATGATGGCCAAGAAATACCTGTTTATATTACAAAAGACGGATCTATGTTATTTTTACAAGGATTTGATCTGAATGAGGAGCAAGAGACAGGAGAAATACAAGAACAAGAAACAGCATCATGTGAAGATTTAGCCAAAGCTGATGAACCAGTTCTTGAAGCATATGTAGTTTCTTATTGTCCATATGGAACACAAATGCAAAGAATTTTAGCAGAAATTGTTGATAAAATTCCATCTTTAGCAGACAATATAAAAATAAGATACATGGGTGCTGTTGTTGATGGAAAAGTTACATCAATGCACGGTGAAACAGAAGCAGATGAAAATCTAAGACAGATTTGTATAAGAGAAGAACAATCAGATAAATACTGGAATTATCTTGGAGAATTCTTGAAAAGCGATGATTATGAATCTGCATTACAAAAAGCTGGAATAGACACAACAAAACTAGAAACTTGTATGACAGGCAAAGGAATAGAATATGCACAAGAAGACTTTGATTTAAATGACAAATACAGTATAACAGGTTCACCAACACTTATCTTAAATGAAGAACAAGTAAGTGAGTTTGACTTTGGTGGAAGAACAGCAGATGCAGTAAAAACAGTCTTATGTTGCGGATTTGGTGACCAACCATCTGAATGTACACAAGAACTAACTACAGAATCAGCAGCTACTGGATTCTCAGAAACATATTCAGGATCAGGCGGAAGCGGAAGTTGCTAAGACAAAACAAAAAGTCTATGACGATCAGTTTCCTTTAGTTCTTCAATTATTCTTTTCTTTATTATTCTTTTTGGTTCTGGCAGCATGTCTACTCTTTTTTTAATATCATCAAAACTTTCGAATGGTTTTATACGTCTACCCTTTATTATTTCCCACATATGTTTTTTTCCAATTCCTGGCAATAACTCCAAGGAATGCAAGCGTGTTGTAATCGGGCCAGCTTTGTTAAAGAAATCAATATATTTTTTCTCATTACTACCAATTATCTTGTCTATAACATCCTCTAGTTCTTTTTTTGCAAAACCAGTTAAATCAGAATATCTTATCCTTCCTTTAATGTATTTTACTTTTTCTCTTTTGTCTTCGCCAACATATAATAAATCTCCTGATTTTACAGCTGTCTCAGGCTTTATTATTACTTCTAAAATACTTAGATGGTCTCTTCCTATAGTTTGTGCTACTGGCTCTGACTTTCTGCTGTCAGCTCTTCCTCTTGGTAAAAAATCTAATACTATTACAAATTCGTCTTTCATAGAATCACCACCTATATAAACTTCTTCACATTTTCAAGAATAAGATTTCTTTCATCATCGGTTAGATTGTTGTAATCTTTTTCTAATATAAGTCTTAAATCATCATTGTCTTTTGGCAATAAATTTATAATTGCTATTATCTGCATTTCTCTTAATTTTTTTATTTTCTGTAAAGATTCAGCTAAATCCTGGGATTTTTTTAGTGTTAATTTTTCATATTTTTTAAGATATTCCAATGTGTTCTTTTGTTCATAGCCTAAGTCAGTTTCTTTAGCTCTCTCTTTAAGTATTTCTTTTGCTTCAGCATTTGTTACAAATTTTTCGTCGAGTATTTCATTCATTTAAACCATCTTCAAATGTTCTGGTTTAGATATAATATTTTTTATTTTATTTCCATCCTTTATTTTAATTATATACGAATTACCTCTTTTATCTATCACTTCACCTTGTGAGCCGAAAAATCTTTTGAATGGCATACCTTTTGGGCTTGAAGGTTCTGGCTTTATAATTACTTTGTCGCCGATCTTAAACTCCTGCAAATATTTTGTAAGAGTCTTTTTTTCTTTTTTGTGTTTTCTTAATAAGCTTCTTGTCCTGCTTTTCATTCCTTTGGATTTCCTAACCATATCAATCTCCTTTGTTATGTATTATTCTATAATTATTTAACTTTTAAGAATATGATAAAATAGATTTAAGAATTTTAAATGTTAGTTGTAAACGGGACTAATTCTTGCTTTAAATTTTTCCGGATCTAAAAACTCTCCAACAAAGTCTAATAATAGTAAATATGGCCCTTTTTTTCTATTAGAAAAAACTTTAATAAAATCTTTCAAGAAGTCTGTTAAAGAATATAATAGTTCTAAACCAGGGGGTGGATATTCTCCATCACTTTTTTTATACACATCTATACTACTTGGATCTGGCATACTTTCACTATTTTAAACACTTAGAACTTATGACTTTAAAGTATTTCGTTACTAGTCTTTTATCCTAATAACATCTAACTTCATATTTTTAGCTTATTAATCTATAATTATTTAACTTTTAAGAATATGATGAATTAGATTTAAGAATTTTAAATTGTTTTATTCATCTTACTTAAAATATTTTAGAATTCTTGCTTTTCTTTTAGGAGCAGGTTCGGGAAAAGCCACACGGCCACACTTTAAAAGCTCAATATGTTTAGATACAGTCATAATGGCTTCCAATTTTATTTTTGGTTCAATATCTGATTTTATATATTCTTCTATTGCATTTTTTATTGCTATGTAATCATCACCAGTAATATCACCATTTTTAAGTAATTTATTTAAATATGCATCACCATCTATTCGAATGTTTTCTTTTAATCCAAATAAATATTTTAACCTAACATAACTTCGTTCTTTGTTAAATTCATACTCGTCGAAAAGATGAACACCATGTTTCGGAACATAAACATCAGGTCTCATTTTATCTCACATCAATAATATTTTTATAAAAACAAATTTAAGTCTTTATCCTAATAACATCCAACTTCATATTTTTAACTTTATTGTTTATCATATCTGATATATTTGGTTGTGTTCTTGAGTCGTCTCCTGTTACTAATTCTTTGATATATAATCCTGCTTGTGCTGTTATTGTAAATTCGACTTTTTTCTTGCTCAGCAATTTATATTTTATATCTATAACTTTTCTTTTTCTTAATTTGTCAGATCTTCTTCTTAGAACTCTTTTCGGAGTTTGTTGTAAGATTACTGTATTTTTTAGTTTTTTGACTTCTTTTAGATTTTCAATTGGATTTTCAAATGCAACTGTGATTCTATACACTTTATCATGCATAGCTGATTTTACATCTCTTACTATAGATTTCTTGACCAATTTCAGTCCTTTTACCTGGACTTTCTTTGATTTGTTTATTTTTTTCTGAATTTTTCTTATATTTATTTTTCTTTTTAATGGATTCAGAATTTCTATTACAAATGGTCTCCAGCCAAGACAGCGTGCATCTATATCTTCTCTGCCAGCGCCATGAAAACTTGAATCTTTTGATTTTATTACCTTTAGAATAGGTCTTGCAATTTCTTCCTGAACAGATGTCTTGAATATTTTCTTTTTCCATTTGGTTTGCGGGATTCCTCTTTTCAGTTTCTGATATTTACCATATATATAAAGAGAACGAATGCTTAACTGAATCTTGTCTTTATTGAAATCAACAAATATAGTTATATCAGGTTTATAATCCATGTGTTTTTTTGTTAGTTTCTCGACTAATTTTCCTAATTCTCTGTTTATTTCGCCTCTTAATGGCTCGCAATAGTCTATTCCGATTTTCTCCCATAATTCTTCTTCCTTTTTCAGTAAGTTTGTTTTTGGTCTTGAACCTATTAGAAAAGTCTTGTATTCGTATTTTTTCAGTTCTTTTTCAATTTGTTTTGCTTTTTTTTTAAGTTCTGGAAACAGATCTCCGCATAAATAGCATTTTTTTGGTTTTTTTGGTTTTATTTTTCTGCTGTAGAATTTTATATCATAAAAATTTGATGAATCCACGTCTATTTCTCCAGCATCTAATAGAAATGCTGCATATTTTCTTAGAATTTTACCTCTTTGCTCATTTGAAAAACCAGAAAGTAATTTAGAAAACTGCCTGCCCAAACAATTATCACATACAGGTTTCTGAAGGATTTTTTCCAATTTTTGTTGAATTTTCATAATTTCAAACCAAACTTTTTCATTAATTTACCCATAGCGCCTCTTTTCATTCCAGCTTTTCCACCCATCTTCTTTAGGAGTTTTTTAGTCTGTTCATATTGTTTTATCAGTTCTTTCACTTCGCTTCTCTTTACTCCAGCACCTTTTGCTATTCTTTCAAGTCTTGAGCTATGGATTGTATCAGGATTTTCTTTTTCTTGTTTTGTCATGGAATCAATCATATACTTGTATTTTTTCATTTTTTCTTCCTGAATTTTCAGCATATCTTTTGGAACTGCACTTCCCATTCCCGGAAGCATTTCCATTACTCCATCCAAAGACCCCATTTTCTGCATGCTTCCTATCTGATCATAAAAATCCTGTAATGTGAATTTCCCAGAAAGAATCTTATTAACATCTTCTTCTTT
>Ga0315551_10004167_pt1 | contig 10122 bp, 8 predicted proteins | sample SalMarSW160290MG_FD_203678 | JGI IMG/M metagenome (GOLD analysis project Ga0315551, IMG submission 203678) | Salt marsh sediment microbial communities from the Plum Island Ecosystem LTER, Massachusetts, United States - Salt Marsh Sediment SW1602-90 ... | reverse complement strand
CGAGCAACATAGGGGTTTTCGTAAGTCGTACTTTCGATCTGGGTTATACGGGGACAAAGCTCAAAAGGATAGACGCGGTATACAGAACTCCTGCTGATTCTGCTGTATATTTCTACTATAGAATGACTGACCGTCCTGATGCGGATACCTCGAATATTCCCTGGACCCAATTCGAGGCGGGGCAGCCCCTATCCGACAGTCGCGGGCGTTATCTTCAGGTCATGGTAGAGCTGTATCCCGATGGAAGCCGGCGCTGTTCTCCGGAAGTGTCGGAGCTGCGTCTGGTGTACGAGCAGGATCTGCCGCCCGCCCCGCCGACGGGTCTGCATGCCGAAGCGGGAAACGGGCAAGTGAGCCTCTACTGGAGCACTGTGAATGAAGATGACCTGGGGGGATACTTCGTCTACTACGGATACGAGCCGGGTGTTTACCGCGGCAGGGACAGCGACCTGGGACCTTCCCCCATAGACGTGGGCAGGGTTTCGCAGGTCGAGGTGACCGGCTTGAGCAACAGCAAGCTTTACTACTTCGCCGTGGTGGCCTACGACGCCACCGACCCCCCCCACCGCAGTCTGTTTTCCCGAGAGATCAGCGCCCGACCGTCGAGTCTGCTTCCCTAAGGGTGTGCAATGAAGGCGATGACCGTTCATGAATCCCTGACTCGAGCCCGCAAGGCTTATCGAATCGGGGATTACAACCTTGCCGAAAAGATGCTGCTGAAGGCGATCGAACGTAATCCCCGGATGAGCCTGGTGTACAACTTTCTCGGCAGCGTCTACGATAAACTCGGGAAATACGAACAGGCGATTCGACAGATCGAGCAGGCGATCGAGCTGAAACAGGACTTCATTGAGGCGTACAACAACCTCGGAGTGGTTCTGCGCAAGATCGATCGTTTCGACGAATCCATCGCTGCGTTTCGGAAAGCTCTGAGTCTGGCACCGCAGAGGGCTGACATTCACTACAATCTGGGCAATGTGTACAAGAGCCTGGCTCAGGATTCTCAAGCTCTGGAAGAGTTCTCCCGGGCGCTCAAATTCGATCCCGGATTTGTCCCTGCCTACAACAACCTGGGAACGGTGCTGGAGCGACAGAACCGCTTCGAGGAGGCGATCGCCACTTATCGCCGCGGTTTGGAACAGGATTTCAGCCAACCGAACCTCCACTACAATCTGGGGATTGCCCTTCAAAAACAGGGAAAGCTCCAGGAAGCCCAGTCGGAGTTCCAGCAAGCCCTGAAGGTGAGACCCGGTTGGGTGGAAGCGATGAACAACCTGGGGGTGATTCTCCAGTCCCAGGGGAAGAACAAGGAGGCTCTCCAGGTCTTCCAGGAAATACTGAAGTCCGATCCTGACAATCTTCAAGCCCGCAACAACCTCGGAGTCGTGTACGGGCAACTGGGAATGAACGATGAAGCGGTACGGCACTATCGGGAGGCCTTGAAGATCGATCCCTCCTACTTCTCGGCCGTATCCAATTTGGGGTCTCTTTTCGAAAACCGAGGTCAGTTTTCAGAAGCCCTGGAGGAGTTCAGCAAACTGGTGGATATGGATCCCGAAAATCTGGAGGGCCGCGTTCGCCTGGCCAGCACCTACTTCTACCTCGAACGGTTCAAGGAGGCCGCGGAGCTCCTCGTAGAAATACTTAAAAATCATCCGAATCACGTTCCCGGCTTGAGAGCCCTGGCCAAGGTGTATCAGAAGGCGGGAAACGACAGACAGGCGGAGCAGCTGTACAGAAGACTGCTCGAGGTGGAACCGGAGAACAAGGACTTTCACCTCGACATTGCCGAGGTCGCCAAGGACAAGGGAGATCTGCAGACTTCGGAAAAAGAGCTGCGAACCTACCTGGCCAGCGTTCCGGCGGATACCAGGGCCCGCGTACTTCTGGGGGAGCTGTATTTTTTACAAAACAGATACAAGCACGCCTCCCAGGTTTTCAAGGATATCCTGGCCAACCATCCGGACCACGTGGAGGCACACGAGCTGCTGGCCAAGACATACAGAAAGATGGGCGATCCGGAGGGGGCGCTGGAAACGCTGGAGAAGGTGATGACCCTTGAAGGCACCCGGGCCGATTCCACGGATCTGGATAAGCTGCGTATTACCCTCGATGCGTATGAGGAGACGATCTCCGAATTTGCCTCTCCACTTCGGGAGGAACTGAACGGGAATATTCAAAAGTTGAAGAGCCTGGGTCGGAAAGTCACGCCCGAGCCGGAGCAGGAGCCCGACTTCGATTTTGAAGCACTGCCCGAGGGCGAGCAGATCTCGGAACAGCTGGATTCTGTTCCGATCATCAAGTTCGGCGGACAGGAGCCGGTGATCAAGATCCAGGAGGAGGAGCACACCATCGATCTGGACGAGATGGAGGAGAGCCTGGAACCGGCGAGCGTAGAGATAGAGGACCGGACGCCGGAATCACTGATATCGCTGCTGGACAATCAGAAGCTGTACGATGAAAACCCAAACTGGAAGGATTTCCAGCTCCCCGCCAGTTTTGCCGAACGTCCGGTTCAGATGCCCCGCCCGGAACCGTCGCCTCCATTTCCACGAGCGCCCCAGCCTCCCCTGCGGGAGTCGGAGCCTGCCTTCGCGGCTCTGCCGCAACGGCAACAGCCGCCCCCGCAACGCCCGCAGCCGGAAACACCTCCCTATTCCCAGACCCCGCTCCAACCGGCTCCCCAACAGCCCTCTACAGCGGCCCAGGACCTGCTTGCTCAGACTGTCCGGGAATCGATGCGGGCCCAGGCCCAGATGATGGACCGGCTGGCACGGGAGATGCGGGATATGTCCGCCAGGGCCGCGAGCCGGCCCCAGTTCATACCCATGCCGATGCAGCCGCAAATGCGGGAACAGGTCCCGCCGGCTTTTCCTCGGTATCAGCCTCCCCCGACGGTTTTTCCTTCCGAACCGCTGACGTCCCTGGAAGAACCGATCGTACCGCCGCCTGTAGAACCTCAGGAGGGAATCCCGAGATTCGCCAGGGATTTTGCAGACGCTGAAGAGCAGGCCGAACCTCTCGTGTTCAGGGAAGCGGCGGAAGCGGCACCTTCTGTCGGCCGGGCCGTCCCAGGTACGGAAGCACTCGAGTCTCCTGAAGTGCTTCCAGAGGCGTTTCCCGAGGCAGAGCCGGCCGAAAAGAAGAAGCACCTCCGCCAGCGCCTCCGGGATTTTCTGAAACGAATTCGGGAGCGTTTGGAGCAGCGCAGAACGAAGCAGGAGGGTGGCACTCAGCCGACCGGCGCGCCCCCGGCTCAGGCTAAAAGCCCCAAGAGATCCAGGGCAAAAAAAGACCGGGGCAGCGGAGCTTCCGCAACCGGACCCTCGGAAGGCTCGGCATCGATTGTCAATTATCTGGAGGAGCTGACCGAATATCTGCCGGAGAAGCGGAAAAGCAGCTTTCTTCACAGTGACGCGCGTTTGAAGATAGAGTATATTAAGTCGAAACTTCAGGGGCGATCGGGGATCAAGAATCAAATCGAGAGCAAGTTTGCTCCTCGCGGTGAAGTTGCTGTGCGGGGCAATGTTGACGACACCACGAGCGGCTCATCCCTCGATATGGGGAAGATCGCCGAAACTTTCGATTTCATGAAGAACCTGGCCTCCTATCACCCCGACAAGACACTCGCTACGATGCTTCAGTCCAAGCTGAACGCAGTCCTTCACAAGATCAGGGAATGAGGCAATGGAGAGAGATACGATACTGAAGGTAATCCAGGCCTATGTGCACAAGATGCCGGCTCTGCCGGTTACCGTTGCCAAGGTCCTGGAGATCACAAGAAATCCAAAAACCTCCCCGGCGGATCTGAACCAGATTATCAGCCTCGATCCGGTTCTCATGGGAAAAGTCATGCGGCTGATCAACTCGGCGTATTACTCCCTTCCGAATCAGATCACATCACTGGTTCGAGCCATAATCATGCTGGGTATAAACACCGTCAAGAACCTGGCCTTGAGTACCGCCGTCCTCGGGACCCTGGGCCGGGCCAGTGATTTCCAGGCGCTCAACATGGAGGGATTTTGGAGGCATTCGATCAGTGCTGGGGTAACGGCCAAGCTGATCGCGACCAGCAGAAATGTGGATCCGAAAATCCGGGAGGAGTACTTCATAGCCGGTTTGCTTCATGACATCGGCAAGATTCCATTGAACAATAAACTTGCCAAGGAGTACGTCCAGGCGGTCTCCAACACGGACCGGGAACACACGCCCCTGTACAAATCCGAAGAACAGATCATGATGGTGAATCATGCGATGGTGGGCAAACTGATCATCGAGAATTGGCGTCTGGGAGAGAACCTCTCCGATGCGGTGACCTTCCACCATAACTTGAGTGATTACACCGGAAGTCACAGGGATCTGGTCGTGACCGTAGCCGTGGCGAATTTGTTCAGCAACACCTACGAGCTGGGGTTTTCCGGCGACCGCTATCCCGAAGAGCTTCCTGCGGAGGTGCTGCAGGAAGCGGGGGTGGGCTGGGACTACCTGGAGGGCATCGAAGATTCGGTGAAAGCGGAGATCGAGAAGGCCCAGGTATTTCTCCAGGTCGCCCGCTGACAGAGGTTGAAAGCGTGTCTATTCGTGTGAGATTTTGGGGCGTCCGAGGTTCCGTCCCCTGCCCCGGGCCCAAGACGGTGAAGTACGGCGGCAATACCTCCTGTCTGGAGCTGCGCTTCGGGGAGGAGGATCGCCTGGTGGTGATCGATGCGGGCACCGGAATCCGGGAACTGGCCGCCCACGTTATGAAAACGGATCTGCCCAAGGGCCCGATCAAGACAGAGTTGTTTTTGACCCACACGCACTGGGATCACATCATGGGTTACCCCTTCTTCATCCCTCTTTTCATTCCCACGACGGAGCTCACTGTGTACGGACCGGTCACTTTCGAGGACGATCCCCTGGAGAAGATCTTCGGCGACATGCTCCAGTACCGCTACTGGCCGGTACGTCAGGAGGAGCTGGCGGCCAAGATCAAATATGAGGAGCTCAAGGAGCGCTCCATGGATCTGGGCGACGGTCTTTGGGTTACCACAAAATACCTCAATCACCCGGTCCTTGTCCTGGGGTACCGCTTCGAGTACCGCGGCAAGGTCTTTTGTACGGCCTACGACACCGAGCCTTTCTGCAATCTGTTCGACGTCAGCCCCGATGATCCCAGCTACGATGCGGAAGCTGTCAAAGAGGGTGCCCTGGCCGCTCAAGAAGAAAATGACAAAGTCACCGATTTCTTCAGAGGAGCGGACATCCTGATTCACGATACCCAGTACACCCACAACGAATACGTCAATCCCAAGAGCCCCAAGCTGGGATGGGGCCACTCCTCCTTTGAGCACGCCGTCAATATTGCGCATAAGGCGGGGGTGAAGAAACTGCTTCTGTTTCATCATGACCCGGATCGAAGCGATGAGGAATTGGAGCTGATCGAGAAGAAGATCCGCAAGTCCGTTCGCGGAAAAAGCACGGTCGAAGTGATGGCAGCCCGGGAAGGGCTGACCGTCGAGGCTTGATCAGGAACTGCCAACTTGCTATTATTTCTCTGGTTGTGACTGTGAACTTCCATGGGAAGTCCATAGCCACGGGGGATTAGCTCAGTTGGTAGAGCGATAGGTTCGCAATCTATAGGTCAGGGGTTCAAATCCCCTATCCTCCATTTTCAAGGCGTCGATGCATCCTAAACGGGTAATTCTACTCACTCTCCTCATTGTTGTTCTTGCAGCCTGTCAGACCCAGAAGAAAGTGCAGTTGGATGGTCCGCCTCAGCAAGAACATCCCGAGGTAAGCATGAAACCCCTCCCCGGGGAAGAGCAAGCCGCGGCCGAGAGATTCGACAGGATGAACCTTCCCGCCTACCCGGATGAGGGTGGACAGATGCCTGGCGCGGAAGAGATCGTTGAACGGATGCTTCAGCAACTGACACTTCGCCAGAAGATCGGTCAGCGTTTCATTACAGGGTTTTCCGGAAGAAAGATGAGCAGCTCCATTGAAAACCTCATCGAGGAGGGCTGCATCGGGGGGTTCATGTTGACCCGAGGCAACATTCAGAATCGAGCCCAAGTGAAAGCCCTGGTGCAAGACCTGCAGGCTGCGGCACGTGCTCACAATCCAGGGATTGGGCTGTTCATAGCGGTCGATCAGGAGGGTGGCCGGGTAAGCCGGCTGGACTTGGATACCCTGACCCGTTTTCCAGCTCCCTACTACTGGGGGGAATATCGGGATCCTCTCTACGTTGAAGCCGTAGCCTACATTATCAGCCGGGAGGCACTCTCCCTGGGATGCAACATCAACCTGGCTCCGGTGCTCGATCTGTACGACAAAGCGGATGACAGTATTGTCGGCGATCGCTCCATGGGGATCAATCCGGTTCAGGTCGGCGAACGGGGGGTCTACTACCTGTTTGGAGCGCAGCGAGCCGGGATTGCCGCCGTGGCCAAACATTTTCCCGGTCATGGGCGAACAACCGTAGATTCCCATCATAGCCTTCCCGTTGTCGAGGTGAGCGAAAAAACACTCCTGAACGAGGATCTCCTTCCTTTCCAGATGGTGATCCGCCACGGTGTGGATGCCATCATGACCGCCCATATTCTCTACCCCCAGATCGATCCGGATTTCCCGGTTACCCTCTCTGCGATCTTCCTGCGCGGATTGCTCCGGGAACGGTTGGGTTTTGAGGGCGTCATCATTTCCGATGATATCGAGATGGGCGCGCTCCGCAGTCACTACAGCCCTGAGGAGATCGTCAAGTACGGCATCAATGCCGGGGTCGACATCCTGCTGGGGTACGGAAGCGTCGATGTGTTGAAACTGATCGATGAAGTGCATACCATGGTAGAAGCCGGTGAAATAGATCCCGAGGTGATAGACGAAGGAGCGCGCCGGGTATTGCGTCTCAAATGGAAGTATGGATTACTGTAACGACAAATGATCATGAAGAGTTCGGATAATTCTGTCCTGCTGGTTGTCGATGTTCAGGTCGATTTCTGTCCGGGGGGGAACCTCTCGGTTCCCGACGGTGACAAGGTAGTTCCTGTTATCAATCGATTGAGTCGGGCGTTCCAAAGGGTCGTCGCCACCCAGGATTGGCATCCCCAAGACCACGTTTCTTTTGCCTCCAATCATCCCGGGAGCAATCCCTTCGATACCATCCGGCAGCCGGAGGGGGAGCAGGTCCTCTGGCCCGATCATTGTGTTCCGGGCACGCCGGGTGCCGGGTTTCATCCTGATCTGGATACTCTCTGTTTCGATCTAATCGTACGTAAAGGTACGGACCCAGCCCTTGATTCCTATTCCGCCTTTTTCGAAAACGACCGCAAGACACCGACTGGACTGCACTTCTATCTAAAGGGTTTGAACGTCAAATCCGTGTACCTCGCTGGTCTGGCCCTCGATGTGTGCGTGTACTATTCGGCGATGGACGCCTTGAAATTGGGTTTTCATACCGTGGTTGTGGAAGATGCCTGCCGGGGAATCGATACTCCTCCGGGCAGCCTGCAGGCTCGTCTCGAGGAGATGCGGAAGGCGGGGGCCCGGATCCTCAGGGCGGCAGACGTGGAGGGTAGCTGAAATGGACAGTAAATGTTTCCTGAACTGCGCGATGCTCACGGATTTTTACGAGCTGACCATGATGCAGGGCTATTACCTGCAGAAGCACAACCCTCTTGCCGCCTTCGAGATGTTCTTCCGTCGGGCTCCTTTTGGCGGGGGATTTGCCGTGTTTGCCGGGCTGGAAACCCTGCTGAAGAGCATTACGGATTTTCACTTCGAGGCTGAGGATCTGGAGTTCCTCTCCAAGCAGAAGGTGTTTCGAAAGAACTTTCTCGACTACCTGGCGGATTTCAGATTCCGGGGGGAGGTCCACGCCATGGAAGAGGGAACCCTGGTGTTTCCCAATGAACCCCTGATCCGTGTCCAGGCGCCGCTGATCGAGGCCCAGCTCCTGGAGAGCCTGCTACTGAACATCATCAATTTCCAAACCCTGATCGCCACCAAGGCTGCTCGTATCTACCTGGCCTCCGAGGGGGGATCGATTTTAGAGTTTGGGATGCGCCGGGCTCACGGAGTGAACGGAGCTCTGGGCGCCACCCGGGCCGCCTTCATCGGCGGGGCTTCCGGCACCTCCAACACCTTGGCCGGGAAGCTCTTCGATATCCCCGTGAAAGGGACCATGGCCCACTCCTGGATCATGAGCTTCGAGTCGGAGCTGGCGGCGTTCCAGAAGTACGCCGATGTCTATCCGGACGGCTGTATCTTGCTGATCGATACCTACGATACCCTGAAGAGCGGACTGGAGAATGCAATCAAGGTAGGCAAGAAGCTGAAAGCCCAGGGACACGACAGCTTCGGTGTGCGACTCGATTCCGGAGACCTGGAATACCTGAGCAAACGGGTCCGGGAACGCCTGGATCAGGCGGGCCTGAAGAACGCCAAAATAGCCGCCTCCAATGAATTGGATGAGGGGATCATCCACCAGCTGATCACGGAGCAGGCGCCGATAGACGTCTGGGGGGTGGGAACCCACCTGGTAACGGCCAAGAGCGATCCCGCCCTGACCGGGGTGTACAAACTCATGGCCAAGGAGGTGGATGGCAAGTTCGTCCCGACCATCAAGGTGTCGAACAATCCGGAGAAGATCTCCGATCCGGGCATCAAACAGGTCAACCGCTTCTGTAATGGTGCCGGCTCCCCGATCGCCGATCTCATAACCCTGGCGGGTGAAAAGCTGGAGGTAGGCCCACCCTATCGCTTCTATCATCCCCGCTATCCCTACAGGTTTTTGGATGTCGTGGAGTACAAGGGGATCGAGCCCCTGCTTCATCCGGTGATGAAGGAGGGCAAGGTGTTGGTTGATTTTCCCGATTTGAAAACCATCCAGAAGCGAACCAAGGGAAATCTTTCCAACCTGGATGATACCTACAAGCGGCTGATCAACCCCCACGTATACAAGGTATCCCTCTCCGAGAAGCTCAAAGACCTCAAGTTCGGTATGATCGCCGAATATGAGCGGGAGACGCAACGCACATCCGCCGGGCGGAAAGGATCCGATTCTCAGTGATCGTCTCCGATCAGAGCCTCAAGCGGCTCCTGGCCGAGGGTACGATCGTGGTCGAACCGCTGGAGGAGCGCCAGATCCAGCCCGCCTCGATCGATCTGCGTCTGGGCGATCATTTCCTCAAGGTAGATGAAAACACCATGGAAGCCATCGCTCTGGACCGGGAGCTGGAGTACATCGAGTTCAAGCAGGAGGAGATCATCATCCCGCCCCACAGTTTCCTGTTGGCCGTGACCCGGGAGACCATCCGGCTCCCCGACAACATCACGGCCTTTGTCGAAGGCCGGAGCTCGATCGGTAGGATCGGGCTGTTCATCCAGAACGCCGGCTGGGTCGATCCCGGTTTTTCCGGAACCATCACCCTGGAGCTGTACAACGCCAACCGCCTGCCCATCCGTCTTAACAGCGGCCGCCGGATCTGCCAGATCGTCTTCGCCTTCATGGACGGACCGGCGGGCAGCCCCTACAAGGGCAAGTACCAGAACCAGCGGGAGGCGGTCGGAAGCCGCGTCTTTCTGGATCGGGATTAGGTGTGATGGTGGATTGACGGCGCTATGAAGGATGTTGCTCGCCTGCTCAACGATATGCTTGCGGCTGGGATCATAGCGGATTATGCGATCTTTGGAGCCGTGGCGCAGATGCGTTACACGCCGGCTGTGGCAACGATGGATGCAGATATCCTCGTCGTAACAAAGCGCGGGGATTCTTTGGATGTATTAAAACCGATCTACGATTTTTGCTCTGCCCGCGGCTATACTTCCGATAGAGAGACGATTCGGGTTGGAGAGTGGCCGGTCCAGTTCATCCCTGTAGTCAGTCCTTTGACTGAAGAAGCCGTCCGTGAGGCGGAGACCGGGGAAATCGAGGGGATACCTTTTAAGGTTGTTGGGGCCGATTTTCTGGCGACGATCGCATTGAGCACAGGTCGCCCCAAGGATTTCACCCGAATCCTGGTTTTGCTCGAATCGGGAGCTGTAAGCTCCGAAGAGATCACCGAGCTGGCCGGGCGCTACCGGCTCCAGAGCAAATGGAAGCGGTTCAAGGAGCGCTTTTTTGATGAATGATCTCGAGGATCT
>Ga0315551_10004163_pt1 | contig 10126 bp, 10 predicted proteins | sample SalMarSW160290MG_FD_203678 | JGI IMG/M metagenome (GOLD analysis project Ga0315551, IMG submission 203678) | Salt marsh sediment microbial communities from the Plum Island Ecosystem LTER, Massachusetts, United States - Salt Marsh Sediment SW1602-90 ... | reverse complement strand
CGTCCCCCCTCGAATTGTTCCCCCCCAAAAATCCCCTCCCTTAAAAAATGAAAAGGCCGCAGTTTTGTCGCTGCGGCCCTTCTGTGTTTAAGTATTACCTGGTTGTGGTCGGATTACATCATACCGCCCATGCCGCCCATCCCGTCCATGCCCGCGGGCATACCGCCGGCTCCTTTTTCCTTCTCGGGGATATCGGACACGAGCGATTCGGTTACCAGTACCATCACGGCGATACTGGCAGCGTTCTCCAGTCCGGTGCGGACTACCTTGGTGGGGTCGATGATGCCCTTCTCCACCATATTGACGAAAGCGTCGTTATCAGCGTCGTAGCCGACTCCCTTCGGGCTCTTTTTCACGTTATCGATGATTACGGAGCCGTCTTTGCCGGCATTGTTGGCAATCCAGCGCAGGGGTTCGGTAACCGCCTGGCGTACAACGTCGATTCCGGTGGCTTCATCGCCGGCTACCTTAAGCTTTCCCAGAACCGGGAGAGCGTTAAGCAGGCCGACTCCGCCGCCGGGCAGGATACCTTCCTCGACGGCAGCCCTTGTCGCCGACAGGGCGTCCTCGACACGGTGCTTTTTCTCTTTAAGCTCTACTTCAGTAGAGGCGCCTACTTTGATAACGGCCACACCGCCTACCAGCTTGGCCTGCCTCTCCTGGAGTTTCTCGCGGTCGAAATCGGAAGTGGTCTCTTCAATCTGGGCCTTGATCTGTTTGATTCGACCGGTGATAGCCTCTTCAGAGCCTTTGCCCTCGACGATGGTCGTGTCGTCCTTATCGGATGTCACGCGGCGGGCCCGGCCCAGGTCTTCAACGGTAACGGAATCGAGTTTGCGGCCGACATCCTCGGAAATAACGATGCCGCCGGTGAGAATGGCCATGTCTTCGAGCATCGCCTTGCGGCGGTCGCCGAAGCCGGGGGCCTTCACGGCCAGGACGTTGATGGTGCCGCGCAGTTTATTGACCACGAGTGTAGCCAGCGCTTCGCCGTCGATATCCTCGGCGACGATGAGCAGGTTCTTGGACACCTGGAGTATCTTCTCCAGGGCCGGCAGAAGGTCGGAAACCGCCGATATTTTCTTATCGGTAATCAGGATATAGGGGTCTTCAATTTCCGTCTCCATACGCTCGGCATTGGTGACGAAATAAGGGCTGATATAACCGCGGTCGAACTGCATACCCTCGACATACTCGACCTCGTACTGCGTGCCCTTGGACTCCTCAACGGTGATAACGCCGTCCTTGCCCACCTTCTCCATAACCTCGGCCAGCAGGTTGCCGATTTCGGGGTCCTTGGCGGTGATAGTGCCGACCTGGGCAATCTGTTCCTTGTCCTTGACCTCGGTAGAGGCCTTTTTCAGCTCCTCGACGATAGCCGCGGTGGCCTTCTGGATGCCTCTCTTCAGAGACATGGAATCGGCCCCGGCGGCAATATTCTTAAAACCGCCGGAGATGATGGCGTGGGCCAGGATGGTCGAGGTGGTCGTACCGTCGCCGCAGGCATCGTTGGTTTTACTGGCGGCCTCTTTGACCAGCTGAACGCCCATGTTCTCGAACGGGTCGGGAAGCTCGATGTCCTTGGCAATAGTGACGCCGTCGTCAATCACCGATGGTGCCCCCCATTTTTTATCCAGCGCCACGCAGTGCCCCTTGGGTCCCAGGGTTACTTTCACCGCATCCGCCAACGCATCGATTCCCTTTTTAAGGGCGTGTCTAGCTTCTTCACCAAAAATAATCTGTTTTGCCATTTTTTCCTCCTTGGCTTCCCTTGTTATTTGGACTTCTTCGCCAGAATATCGCTCTCACGAAGTATAATCAGCTCTTCATCGTCAACTTTGATTTCCGTGCCGCCATACTTGGAGTAAATTACCGTATCACCGACCTTGAGGTCGAGTGGTATCAGCTTGCCTTCGTCGGACATTTTACCCGGTCCCACAGCCAGGATTTTACCCTCCTGTGGTTTTTCCTTGGCTGTATCCGGCAGGTATATCCCGGATTTTGTTTTTTCTTCCTTTTCGATGGGTCTAACCAGTACGCGGTCAGCCAGCGGCTGCAATTTAGCTACCATACTATTCCTCCTTTCTCTATTAACAGGCTGTGTGCCTTTACATTGGATTAGCACTCTCGGGGTGAGAGTGCTAACATTTACATGATACCCCAGATTAGAGTTCATCGCAAATTGAAATAGAGGCAATTACAGGCATTGACAGTAGCAGAGATAATGAATACTCTTAAAATCACCGTAATTCTCTTTAAAACAAGCCGGATACAATATGTTTAATCTTACTTTTCTGTTAACATTACTAATATTCTACCTCACCCCCTTGTATTTTCTGGTGAATCTATCCCCCTAGCCCCCTTCCTTTGGAAAAGGAAGGGGGAATATTTACAAATAGAATAGTGCTCATTGTGTCTTTTGTATAAAGAGGCCAGTGCCGTGAATGATTAAAAAATACGCCGCCTCCTTTACCCCCCCAAGAGGTGAAGGGGTTAAGTAACTATGGGCTAAGCAGCAGATGATACGGGGTGGCCTGGGTGGGAAAAGATAAACAACGAGGGGGGCGAAAAAGGGCTAACAGGCCATTGAAGTAAAAGCTCAAAGCTGGTATGATATGTGGGTATATTCCCGAAACCGACCGGTTGTATAACTATGGCTATTATTATTAAAGCGACAAACCTGACCAAGAAATTTAAAGACCTCGTCGCCGTGGACGATGTCAACCTGGAGATAGAGGAGGGCGAGTGTTTCGGCCTGCTGGGGCCCAACGGCGCCGGTAAGACATCTCTCATCAGGATGATAACGGCCGTCTCGCCGCCGACGCACGGAGATATACAGGTGGACGGCAGGGACCTGAAAAAATATCCCCGCGAGGTCAAGGCTATACTGGGAGTCATCCCGCAGGTAGACAACCTGGACGAGGACCTGACCGTAATTCAGAACCTGCGCACCTTCGCCCGGTATTTTGCCATACCCAAAGACGTGGCATATCAGCGCAGCGTGGAGATACTGAAATCCATGGCGCTCGGGGAGAAGCGCAACAGCAAGATAGACGAGCTGTCCGGGGGCATGAAGCGGCGACTGTTAATCGGCCGGGGCCTGGTCAACGCGCCGAAGATTATCATCCTGGATGAGCCTTCGATAGGCCTGGACCCGCAGGCCAGGCACATGGTATGGCAGAGACTTCGCGATTTAAAGAGCCAGGGGATTACCCAGCTGCTGTGCACGCAGAACATGGAGGAGGCCGCCCGCCTGTGCGATAGAGTGGCGATAATCCACCAGGGGAAAATAATAGACATCGATACACCCCGGGGGTTCGTCGCCAGGTACATGAGAAGTCGGGTCTGGGAGACCGACGTGACTTCAGACGACCGCGATGCAATCATCGGGGAACTGGAGCGTCGACAGCTTGAATATGAAGAGTTCGCGGGTGTCATTCATGTATTCGCCAAGGACGACAATCAGCTGGAGGGTCTCCCCGGGTCGGCCCGGGCGGCCACGCTGGAAGATGTCTTCTTCAAACTCACGGGGAGGTCGTTAGTAGAATGAGACCTTTCTCCTGGCGATTTTTCCGACTCTGGCAACGGGACCGGGATGTCTTCTTCCGGCTCTGGCACTCGGAAGGGGCCGGCGCCATTATCGAGCCGATTCTCGTCCTGCTGGCCTTCGGCATGGGGATGGGGGCTTTCATCGGCGATATAGGCGACCAGAGATATATCGAGTTTCTTGCCCCGGGTATTATCGTTGCCTATGCCATGTTCGCCGCCAGCTTCGAGTGCACCTACGGCAGTTATTTCCGGATGGAGCACCATTATACTTTCGACGCTATCCTGGCGACGCCGCTGAACGTGGAAGATATTACCGCCGGCGAGATTTTCTGGGGGGCCACCCGCGCCTTCATGACCGGGTGCATCATCCTGGCCATCTCGGCGGCTTTTCAACTGGTGCCTTCTTTCTGGGCACTGCTGATACCCCTGGTGGCGGCGCTCTCGGGCGTCATGTTTGCCTCCATAGCCCTGTTCGTTACGTCCATCGTGCCCTCCATATATACCTTCAACTTCTTTTTTACCCTCGTCATCACGCCGATGTTCCTGTTGAGCGGCATCTTTTTCCCACTCACCCGGTTCCCCGATATAGTGCAGAAGCTGAGCTGGATAGCGCCGCTGACGCCGGCGGCCAAACTCACGCGGGGGCTGTTCCAGGGTGAGTTCCACCCGGACATGCTGCTGGCGCTGGGTATTATTATCGTCTGGATAGTGGTATTCTTCTCCATTACACTGGTGACGATGCGGCGGCGGTTGACCAAGTAGAGGTTTGATATGTCGGTCCTTTCCGGAAAAGACATACGGTATTTGATAGAGCAGGCTCCCCCGCTCGTGGAAGGGTGGATAGACCTCGATGAGCAGGTACAGGCCAACGGGTTCGACCTCACCCTGCGCGACGTGGCTGTGGCGCAGTCGATGGGCAATATCCCGGCGGCCGGCGGCCAGCGGGTGATTTCCGACCTTTCGCCGCTGGTCTTCGACGGGTTGGGCGCCATCGAGCTGCTGGCCGGCACCTATATCATCACCTATAACGAGATTGTGCAACTGCCGAAGAACATCATGGCGCTGGGAAGGCCGCGCTCCAGCCTGCTGCGATGCGGGGTTACCGTGGGCACGGCAGTATGGGATGCGGGATACGAGGGGCGTTCCCAGTCTCTGCTGGTGGTCTATAACTACCGGGGTTTCCGGGTGGAGAAGAACGCGCGGATAACGCAGCTCGTTTTCTTCACATTGACCGGAGATTCGGAAGGCTACAGCGGTATTTACCAGGGGGAGAATATCCAGGGGGATATTATTTAACCTCACCCCCTTGTATTTTCTGGTGAATCTATCCCCCTAGCCCCCTTCCTTTGGAAAAGGAAGGGGGAATATTTACAAATAGAATAGTGCTCATTGTGTCTTTTGTATAAAGAGGCCAGTGCCGTGAATGATTAAAAGAATACGCCGCCTCCTTTATCCCACCAGGAGGGGGAGGGGGTTAAGTAACCACGGGTTAAGCCGCAGATGATACGGGGTGGTATGGGTGGGAAAAGATAACAAACGAGGGGGTGGGGAGGTTATATAAACTGCCCCGCCACGAAGTCCGGCACGGGTACCGTACCCAGCAATATCGGTTTTTGATGGCAATCGCTGCCGCCGGTCATGATGAGGCCCTGTTTCTTACAGAAATCTACATAGAACGCCGTGGTGGCGGCGTTATTACGGGAGTGCCAGCATTCCACGCCGTCGATATAATCAAGCATATTATCCCGGATGATTTTTCCCTGTTCTGACAAATCCTTAGTCAGGCTTGCCAGCGAGGTACCGTTGGGGTCGTTGGGGTGGGCGAGAGAGAGCCGGCCGCCGGCGTTCCTGATTAGTTTCGAGGCGTCTTCTAATGATAAAGGGTACTTGGGAACGTCGCATTTTACTAAATATCTATCGAAAGCCTCCTGACGGCTGGCGACAATGCCCTTTTTAATCAGGTAATCCGCGATGTGGGGTCGACTTAAAATGCCGTCGACGCCTTCCTGCATATTTTTAAGGTCGGCTTCGGTAAAGAGGGGGAGGTTTTCTTTCTTGAACTCGGCGTTTAGTTTATCTATGACCTGGTGCGCTCTTTTCTCCCGGTGGTCCCTTATCAGGCGCAGCTTGTCCTTGAGGGCGGGGTTGCCGTAGTCGTATCCGTATCCCAGGAAATCCAGCGAGACCGACCTGCCGGCGTGGGGAAAGGTTACGTTCAACTCGACGCCGGTGATGTAGGCGAAAGGGTATTTCTCCGCCAGTTTAACAGCCTGTGCCTGGTGGTCGATGGCATCGTGGTCGGTGATTGATAGAAGGTCGATGTTTCTCTTTCCGGCTTCCGCAAAGACCTCCCCGAGAGTAAGAGCGCCGTCGGAGCCGGTGCTGGTGTGGACGTGCAAATCAATCTTCATACGGCGGTTATCTTTTCTCCCGCCTGGTGATATACCAGTCTTCCGGGGGGTCCTGGGCGGTATCAACGACGAGGTGGAGGATATCGAGGGAGGGGTTCAGGTTTTTAAGCTCGTCCAGATTTACGGGTTCGAACTTCCTTTTATTGTTGAGGTAGGCTTCCTCGGTCAGGGCGTTGGAGACGTAATTTTCTTTATCACGCGCCAGGATGCGGCGGATGGAGACCTCCCGGGGGCAATCGGTCTGGAGGATAACGAAGGTCTTTTTATGTCCGGCGGCGATGGCCGCCGCCTGCCGCCGCAGGGACTGCGTGACGAAGGTGGCATCGAGGATAACGCAGTCGCCGCTTTTCATAGCTTCGTCCGCCTGCCGGAACATCTCGTCGTAGACCTGCGTCCGCTTGTTCATGTTGCCGGCGACCTTCGCATCGAAGATATCCTCGTTTTTCAGCACTTCCAGCCGGATAATGTCGGTACGCAGGAGCTTGCAGCCCTTGATTTTGGCGACTTCCCCGGTGGTCTCCGTCTTCCAGGTGCCGGGGAGTCCGCAGGCTATAAGCAAGAAGCCGGGCTTAAGTTCGGCTTTGATAAATTCAGCGAAGGGTTCTTTCAATTTACCGCCTCCGTTTTTAATCATATTGTACAGGGTTCAAATGTCATTATTACTCTATTCCATAAACCTGTCTTGGTGTGAGATATTGAGGGAATTTGTCCAGTAGGGCCAGGCGAACGAGATAGCAGAAATGACAGGCATCAACATACTTATCATCATGCTTTACCTGGTATTCTTTGGCTAGAAGGGCGGGGCCTCCCTTAATCAATGGGCTACAGATTGGGTGCGAGCCGGCATCATAGTTCTTAATTATCTCTGACAGTGGTGTTTCCCAGGCATTACCCATGCTTAGCCCCTGGCATAGATGGACATTACCGTAAGGGTCAACATGAACTCTACCTGGCGATTCCAGGTCTTCGTACGGACATTCAGTAAATGTCTCCCATGATTTTTGTGGTAGTCCTGCGGTTAATTTCTCCACGGCTCTGCCTCTAAACCTGGTGGTACCGCCGATAACAGCCTCTCCCTTTTTCTGCGGTTCGTCTGTATCTATGGTGACCGAAGGCTCATCAATGTGAATTTCGGCGGCGGGCAGGTTTAACTCCAATGCTGCTTTCCGGGCGCGTATGGCTGGATTTTCCTTTTCATCCTCGTAATGATACGGGTCGTTGCTTATACGTAGGTCGGCAATTCCCAGTTCATAGAGGGGTTTCAGCCAGAGCTTAATATCGTCTATATCTGTGGCAAAGTAAGCATTAGTGACTATACCTACCCGGAATCCCAGGTTTCGGGCCATTTTAATTCCCTCAAGCATTACGGGATAGAATAAAAACGGTTCGCCTCCTTCAAAATATATCCACTCTATCGTGCCAATTCTGGTGGCTTCATCGAGGAGCTGCCGTATCTGACTTAAAGTAAAGGTGCCTTTAACACGCGGGCTGCTGTATAAAAAACAATGGTCGCATTCAGCATTACACATATAGGTCAGCAGAAGATGTAATCCAGTCAGCATAATATGACTCCTCTGAATACGAAACTATTTTTCAATATACGATTCCGCCAGCTTAAAGTAGCTCTTGGTGTTTTCCAGTATCCTTGCCTTTTCCGCCGGGTCTATATACGCGTCGGTGTACTGGAAGCACCCCACCTTGGCCCGCACGCAGGCGCGATAGCATTTGTAGAAATTGAGCAGTTTCTTAAGCTCTTCATCGCCGCTTTCTTTCACGTAGGCACCGATGAAGCTGTTGGAAAGGTCGGAACGACCGTAGTGGTCGAGGTCCATGGCCAGAAAAGCGACCTCCGAGGCGACATCGCAGTAGCGGAAACGGTCGTTGAACTCGATGCAGTCATATATGCATATTTTTTCGGTGAAGCAGATATGGGCGGCGTGAAGGTCTCCGTGACAATCGCGTATACGGCCCTCCTCCACCCGCTTCTGGAACAAAGCCTCGTTTGTTTTGATGAAATTCGCGTTCCAGGTCTTGAGTCGAAGGTGGGTTTCCGCGGAGACAGTGGTGCCGATGTATTTATCGGTCTGGGTGAAATTTTCATCGGTGTTCCGGAAAACGGAGTCGGTGCTGCCGAATTCGTCGATGTCATCGCCGGTAGCCGCCTTGTGGTGGAAGCCCGCGAGGACGGCCGCCACCCCGGCCAGCATCTCCGGCGTTACCTTGTTTTCGGCCAGGAGGAAGTCCATCATGGCTTCCCGGGGCAGGCGGCGCATCTTCACGGCGTACTCCTTAACATCTCCTTTGCCGTCCATGACGATGCGGCCGTCGTCTTCGGTTACCGGCACCACTTCCAGGTAGGCATCGGGGCAGAGGCGGCGGTTAAGCTCGAGTTCTTTGATACAGCAGGTGAGGCGTTTATCCAGCGTGGTGTAGTCCAGAAAGCCGAAATCCACCGGCTTCTTGGTCTTGTAAACGTAATCGCCGGCGATAAAGACATAGGACATCTGGGTCTGCATCAGTTCCACCCGCGACGGGGGCCGGGGGTAGGACTGCGGGTCGAGTAGGGCTTGGACCATTTCCGGTAGTTCGGACATAAAGACGGCACCTACCAGCAGTAATTTACCAGCGGGGGTGTTTTTATTACCCGCGTTGCTCCGGAACGAAGGGAAAGGACTATTTATTTGCCAGTCTTCGACTGTGCTTTTCTCTTTTCGCTGGCTTTTTTAGCCGCTTTCAGGTGCTTGTGCCAGGCGTTTCTCTTGGATTTATTCATCATTAATAATATAGCTTAAATTACGAATTCTTACCACCCCTCTCCTTCACCCACTCTGCAAAACGGGTAAATGAGCGGTCGAAGGTGCGCTCTATCTCCGGGGGAAAGACGCAGGCGGGCAGTTCGTCCATCTGCAGGTGATAGCGGATACATTCGCAGCACTTGCCCTTGCGGGGGCAGGGCTCGTAGGTGCAGTTGCAGATTGCTTTGTTGGCTTCTATATTGCATTCCATAATCAATCCCCTGAAAAGTAATTAAGAATTATAAAGGCCAGATAAGCGGTATTATGAGCACGGCCAGGCCCCAGAATATCAGGTTGAGCGGCACGCCGATCCTGGTATAGTCCGTAAAACGATAGCCGCCGGGTGAATAGACCATGGTGTTGGTCTTGTAGCCGATGGGGGTGGCGAAGCTCGTGGAGGCGGCGAAGGTAATGGCGACAAGCAGCGGACGGGGGTCGAGTCCCAGGGAAGCGGCGGTGGTGAAAGCTATCGGCGCCAGTATGGCGGCGGCGGCATTGTTGGACATAGCCTCCGTGAGCACGGCGGTGATGAGATAGAACGCCGCCAGCAGCACGACCGGCCCGTGACCGGCCAGGGGCTGAAGGACGTGGTCAGCCAGCCACAATGTGGCGCCGCTTTGTTCCAGCGCCAGCCCCAAGGGCAGAACGCCGGCGAGCAGGAAAATTATCTTCCAGTCGATGGATTTATAGGCTTCTTCGATGTTCAAACACCGGGTTACCACCATGGCCACAGCGCCAAGAATGGCCGCCAGCATAATGGGCATTACATTCAGCGCGGTGAGGAACACCACGGCCAGCAGTACCGCCAGCGCGATAACGGCGCGGTCCTTTCTTAAATAGAGGTCGGTAAGCTCGTTGGTGACGATGACATTAGGCGAGTTCATGATATGGGAGATATCGTCCTTGTGACCCTGGAGCAGGATGGTATCGTTTTCTTTGAGCTTTATATCCGCCAGGCGGTCGCGCAGCGTGCGGCCGCGCCGCTGAATGGCCAGGACGGTGAGGCGGTGGCGGCGGAAGAAGACGGCCTCCTGCAACGTACGACCAATGAGACTGGAGTCTGGCGGCACCAGCACCTCGCTCAATTTCATGTTATGAGAACTTAATTCCCGGTCTTTTACCCTGGCGTTCTTGAGTATTTTCAGTCCGTATTTCGATTCGATTTCCAGGATTTGCTCCACGTTGCCGTGCAGTAGCAGTATATCATCGGGTTTTATCCTGGTACGGGAGGGCCTGGCGACCGCCCGGGCCCCCCGCAGGAGATTGGCAAGTTCCACATGGGACTCCTCGCCGACCTTACTTTCGTCCCAGGTCATGCCGATTAACGGTGATTTATCAGCTACCTGAAGCTCGGCGAGATAGTCAACGAGT
>Ga0315551_10004159_pt1 | contig 10134 bp, 9 predicted proteins | sample SalMarSW160290MG_FD_203678 | JGI IMG/M metagenome (GOLD analysis project Ga0315551, IMG submission 203678) | Salt marsh sediment microbial communities from the Plum Island Ecosystem LTER, Massachusetts, United States - Salt Marsh Sediment SW1602-90 ... | reverse complement strand
CCCTTGACTGCGCCTACTGTGCCCGCCCTGAGGGTCCGTCCGCACATGATGCTGGCGTCCATCTCTTGGACCCCGAGGAGGTTGGGTATGCCGCTGAGGCCCACCGAGGTGTCGTCGGGGTTGGACTCGACGAGCCTGGTCGTCGCCTCCACCGCGTCGAGGGCGGAGCCGCCGCCGCGTAGGGCCTCGGCGCCAGCGTAGAGGAACTGGCCCGCGTTCCTCGTCCCGATGATGAATGGTTTAACCATCTGAAGTCACATGGAGTTGAGGGAGCCGCGGTTACTTAAGGTCATGGAAGCCGTGGGGAGGCGGAGGCTGCGCTGGGTTCGGGTGGTCCTCACTGTTTTTTAACGGGTTCCCGCTCTATAGAACCCGAGGGTGTACTCCGTTGCCCGCGAACCTCCCGAGGGAAGCCAAGGCGAAGTGGAACGAGGTCACCATGACCCGTAACCCGGAGGAGCGGCTGCGGCTGATGGGGGAGTTCCTGGCCCTGGTCCCGAAGCATAAGGGCACGGAGAAGCTCCAGATGCAGGTCAAGCGCCAGATGGCGCAGCTGCGGGACGACGTAGAGAAGAAGAGGCAGCAGGCGAAGAGGGTGGGCGGCCCCAGCTACTACGTCCAGAAGGCGGGGGCGGCCCAGTTCGCGGTGGTGGGCCCCCCCAACGTGGGCCGGAGCAGCCTGCTGAGGGCTGTGACCAACAGCTCGGTGGAGGTCACGAGCTGGCCGTGGGGCACCACGTGGCCGACGCCGGGGATGCTGCCCTACCAGGACATCCAGTTCCAGCTGGTGGAGGTGCCGCCAATCGTGGAGGGGAGCAGTGAGGGCAAGTCGGAGGGCTTCATGAACCTGTCATCAGCCCGTAACGCCGACGGCTTAATCGTCGTGGTGGATCTCCAGGACGATCCGGTGGGCAACTACCTGATGGTGGCGCGGGAGCTGGAGAACGCCAGGATACTGACGGCGCCGCCCCCCGGCGAGGTGGAGATAGTGAAGCGGGGCCACGGCCGGGACGTCCAGTTCGTGTGGGAGGGGGAGCTGGAGGGCTGCACCGCGGAGGAGGTGATCACTCTCCTCAACGAGTACAAGATAAGGAGCGCCCTGGTGTATGTCAGGGGCAGGGTGACCCTGGACGTGGTCGAGGACGCCCTCTTTGGCAACGCCGTGCACAGGCCGACGCTGGTGCTGGCGAATAGGGCCGACCTAGGGTACAATCAGGACACGGTGGATCGGCTGAGGGAGGCGGCTGCGCCTCTGCAGGTGGGGGTCTGCAGCTTCGAGAAATCGCCAGACCTGCAGAGGGTGCTGGGGGAGAAGCTGTTCGAGCTCCTGGGCATAGTCAGGGTGTACACGAAGGAGTCGGGGAAGGAGGCAGCCGCGGAGCCCATCGTATGCAGGGACGGCGTCACTGTCGGAGACTTGGCGAAGATGATCCACAACGACTTCTTCGAGCGTTTCAAGTACGCACGGTTATGGGGGCCCGCGGCAAAGTTTGATAACGAGAAAGTGGGGCTGGACCGGAAGCTCAAAGACGGTACTGTGATCCAGCTCTACGTTTAGACCTTTTAATGGGCTTAGGGTTTGGCTTCAGGCAGGGGGTAGCCTGTTGGTAATATTATTGATGCCACGGCCCGCGTGAACCGTGTTTCCCTCAAGAAGCAGGTAGGCTGGCGTCGTGTCCGCGGCATGTTTTTATCCAAAACACACATCAAATACACCGAGGAAACGCCTTGATCACCGTGGTGTCGGGGCTCCCCCGCAGCGGCACAAGCATGATGATGAGGATGCTGGAGGCCGGCGGCGTCCCCGTGCTCACAGACATGGAACGCGAAGCCGACGAGGACAACCTCCGCGGCTACTACGAGGACGAGCGAGTCAAGCAGCTCAGGGAAGACGCCTCGTGGATAACCGAGGCCGAGGGCAAGGCCGTCAAGGTCGTCAGCTACCTCCTCAGGTACCTGCCCGAGGGGCACAGCTACAAGGTAGTCTTCATGGAGCGCAGGATACCGGAGGTGCTGGCCAGCCAGAGGAAGATGATGAAGCGTCGGGGCGAACCCACAGACGAGGTCCCCGACGACGTGATGGCAGGCGTCTTCGAGAGACACCTCGCCGAGATATATGAGTGGCTCGGCGAACAGCCCGACATAGAGGTCATCCACGTCAGCTACAACGAGACCCTCGACGACCCCGAGGCCACCGCCGAGAGGGTGGCGGCCCTCATCGGGTGCGGCCTCGACGTCGAGAAGATGATGCAGGTAGTAGACCCCAAGCTATACAGGCAGCGCAGGTAAGGCATCAAAAGTATTTTCCGCTCACCCCACCCCAATTATCTCGATTAATATGGCTTCACCGGCTTTAGGCGGAGGCCTACCCGGCCTGCCCCGCCTCAGGAACCATAGAAGGAGGAGGTTCAGCAGCTACGACCCCACCGGCGGAAACAGGGACTACATAGTCGTGGACCTGGGGAGACGGCGACCCTATCCAAGATGGAGGGCCCAGGCTGCGTAAAGCACATCTGGGTCACCATCCGCACAGACGAGGAGTGGTACCTCCGCAGGCTCGTGCTCCGCGCAAACTGGGACGGTGAGGACCACCCCAGCGTCGAGGCCCCCATAGGCGACTTCTTCGGCATCGGCCACGGCCTGACCCGCAACTACGTCTCGGCTCCACTGCAGATGAGCCCCGAGGACGGAAAAGGGTTCAACAGCTGGTGGCCCATGCCCTACGGTGACGGAGCCCGGATCACCGTGGAGAACCAGGGGGAGAGACAGGTCACAGCCTTCTACTACTACGTGGACTACGAGGAGTGGACGGAGCCGGAGCCGGGGCTCGGCAGGTTCCACGCCGCGTGGCGACGCGAGAACCCCACGGAAGGCGTCGGCGACAGCGGCGTAGACAACCGCACATGGATGTTCATGGGCGAGAACCCCGACGGCAAAGGCAACTACCTGATACTGGAGGCCGAGGGCAAAGGCCACTACGTGGGCTGCAACGTCAACGTCGTCAACCTCCGCAAGACGGATAAGTTCAACTGGTACGGCGAGGGCGACGACATGATCTACATAGACGGCGAGAAGCTGCTCAGCCTCGTGGGCACCGGCACCGAGGACTACTACGGGATGAGCTGGTGCCCCACCCAGGAGTATTGTGCCCCCTACCACGGGCTGCCCATACCCGGAGGCAGGAACTGGAGCGGCAAGGTAACCTGGTACAGGTACCACATCCAGGACCCCGTCTACTTCGAGAAGAGCATCAGGGTAACCATAGAGCACGGCCACGCCAACCACCGCAGCGACGACTACAGCAGCACAGCCTACTGGTACCAGACGGAGCCCCACAAGCCCTTCAGCATCGCCCCCTGGGAGGAGAGAATACCCAGAAGATAACGCTCACAGCAAGTAATCAGCTTAGGTGAGCCACCCTTTTAAACAGACGCCTCAGAAGAAGACATGACGTTCTCGATCGTCGCCATAGACAGACAGCCCATGGAGACCGGCTTCGCCGTCTCATCGTGCAGCTACGACTCGGGGCGCGTAGGCCGAGCCGAGGCAGGCACAGGCTCCATAGTCTCCCAGGCGAGGAGCAACATGGCCTTCCGGAGGCTGTTCTTCGAGAAACTCGGCGAAGGCATGCCCCCTGAACGGATCATGGAGCACTTCAAAGAGATAGACGAGGACATTGAGCACCGCCAGGTGGGGATGATCACCCTGGACGGAGAGGCCCAGCCTTTCACAGGGAAACGATGTGCCAAGTGGGCGGGTCACAGGGTCAGGGACGACTACGCCTGCCAAGGCAACATACTTGTGGGTCCCGAGGTGGTCGAGAGAATGACCGAGGCGTTCACCGCGACGACGGGCCCACTGTACGACAGGCTCTACGCCGCCCTCGAGGCCGGTGACGACGCTGGCGGGGACACCAGGGGCAAGGTGAGCGCGCGGCTGATGGTCGTCAAGGAGGGCGGAGGATGGGGAGGAACCGACGTCGTGGTGGATATCTCAGTCGAGGACCACGTGGAGCCCGTGAAGGAGCTGGGGAGAATCCTTCAGGCTGGGAGGAACATGCTCAGATGCTGGTCGCTGGTCAGGGAGCTTGACCAAGCTTCAGGAGAAGACAAGGTAGAGGCCCTCGGGGAGCTGGAGAGGTTCCTGGAGAGCCGTGCCGACCGTTCCTACATGGACGCCTGGATGGAGCTTGGGTCAGCCCAGCTTGAGAGGGGGTTGAAGGAGAAAGCGGTGTCGACGTTCAGGAAGTACCTGCAGATAAGCCCTAACATGATCGGCAATCTCAGAGACCTGGTGGAGAGAGGCGAGCTCCCGGAAGAAATTCTTGAATAACACCGGCTATCAATTCACATACATGAGCTACCTCGTAGGCACCGATATAGGCACCATGGGCACGAAGACGGTGCTCGTGGACCCCGAGGGAAAGGTCCAGGCCAACAGCTTCAGGGAGTACGGCGTCCTCACCCCCAAGCAGGGCTGGGCCGAGCAGTGGCCCCAGGTGTGGGCCGAGGCCACCTACGCCACCATCAAGGAGACCATCGAGAGATCAGGCGTAGACCCGGGAGACGTCGCGGGCGCCTGCATAAGCAGCCTCTACGGCGGCAGTGGGGTACCCGTCGACAGGAACTACACCGCCATCCGGCCCTGCCTCATCTGGGCCGACCGCCGAGCCACCGACGAGTGCAGGTGGGTGGAGGAACGGATCGGCAGGGAAGCCGTCTTCGAGACCACCGGCAACGTCATCGACCCCTACTACGGGTACACCAAGATGCTGTGGATAAGGGAGAAGGAGCCGGGGCACTGGGCCAAGATACACCGCTTCGAGACCCCCAACGCCTACATCATAAGGCAGCTGACGGGCGAGGAGAACATCGACTACAGCAGCGCGGGCAACATCGGCGGCGTCTTCGACATCCACAGCCGCGGCTGGAGCACGGAGATGATGGAGGAGCTAGGCATCCCACGGAGCTTCTTCCCCGAGAAGATCCACAGCTCCGAAGAGGCTGTCGGCGAGATCACCGTCACAGGGGCCAGGCTCACGGGGCTAGCCAAAGGGACACCGGTCTGCGCCGGCGGCATAGACGCCGCCGTCAGCGCCCTCGCCGGCGGAGCCATAGAGGACGGCGACCTGGCCTCCATGCTGGGGACGTCGATGTGCAACGGCTTCATCAGTCATAAGCCGAGGCTCAGCCCCCGGATGATCAACTTCCCCTACGTTGTGAACGGCCGCGAGTACCTCTACAGCTTCACTGGCATCGCCACCGCCGGCTACTGCGTCCGCTGGTTCCGCGACAACTTGGGAGCGCAGGAGATGGAGAAGGAGCGGGAGACCGGGGAGGACGCCTACGGGCAGCTTGACCGGCTGGCTGAGGGCGCCCCCATCGGCAGCGGCAGCCTCGTCTTCATGCCCCACATGATGGTGGGGGAGCGTGCTCCCTACTGGGACGAGCACATCAGGGGAGGGTTCCTCGGCCTCACCACCTACCACACACGGGCCCACATGTTCAGGGCCGTGCTGGAGGGAGTCGCCTACGCCATGAGGTACAGCATAGAGGCTGCGTATGAGACCGGCATCGAGATCAACCGGGCCACGCTGGTGGACGGCGGCGCCAGATCACGCCTCTGGAGGCAGATAATAGCGGACGTCACGGGCGTCGAGATGAGCTACATCCCCGACGCACAGGGGGCGCCCCTCGGAGACGCCATGCTCGCCGGCCTCGGCACCGGAGTCATAACCGACCACAAAGTCATCGAGGAATGGATCGGGGAGAAGGTGGCCATGAGGCCCGACCCCGAGAGCTCCGAGAAATACCGAAGGTACTACGAACTGTATAAGCGATGCCTGGAGGCCACCGAACCAGTTTACAAGGCTATGTCACAGTAGCCTATCTTTTATAGATTAACCCCGATTTTCTACATGTAGCCCAACAATAGGTTTTAGTTATGAGAAAAACAGCCGCCTTCATTCTCGGCGTAGCCCTCGTCCTCGGGCTGGGCCTCGCGTTCCTCCATCCCTCCTTGCAGCTCATCGGGCTCTGGCTCACCCCAGTCCTCGGGACGCAGTTCTACGTCGCCCTCACCCTCGCTTACCTGCTCCTTGCGGACCCCCTCAGGTACCCTGCCGTGCTCTTCGTCTGGCTGGCGGTGGCGTTCATCGGCGGCCTCATAGTCAGGAGGCGTCTGGGGGGCGTCCTGACCATGCTCCTGGTGTGGCTTCTCGTCGTCCCCATGCTGGCTTTATCCGTCTTCGGGGTGGCTATGAACGTCCGGCAGGTGATGGAGGACGTTGAGGGCGAGGAGGCCCTGGGGCTGGTGTCGCCCATACCCGAGGGCATGACGTTGACCCGGCTCCTGGAGACACCCATGCTAGGAGACGTCGCGTTGGACGTGCTCAACATGATCGGCGAGGGGGCGGAGCAGGAGATCGGGGTGGACTTCATCATGGGGTACGCGTATAGGGCGCTCACCTGGGTTGCCTTGAAGCCCCTGATAGTGCTCGTGGGAGCCTTGATCGGTGTGGAGGCGGGCAGGATCGGTCAGAGGTTCATGCCTGAGCTGCCGTCCAGCCTTCAAGCTAATCAGCCAAGCACGGTGGCTGCCGTGAAGACGCTGTTCGTCGCCTTCATCCTGCTGGGGGCGACCGTGGCCCCAGCGGAGGGACAGTTCATAGACCTCGGCGAAGGCGTCTACGTGGAGCAGATCGTCGCGGGGACAGACGGCGAGGGACACGTCGGCCTCATCAACTTGTTCGTTGAGACGGAGGACGCCGACATCCCCGACGACGTGGTAGCCGCCATAGTCGTGTCCCAGGAGATAAGGTCAGCCAACCTGCTTAGCCTGCTGCCTCTCCCCGAGGGGCTGGACACCGAATCGTTCCTGAACCTGGCGCCAGACACGGTGTACGCGGTATTTTACGCGGACACCCCTCCCGAGGAGGCGAGGCAGAGCTCAACCCAGATAAAGGCTCTGCTGGAAGAGAGAATCGGCGTCGAGCTCGTCACGCTGCAGGCCTTCGAGCTCCCTGAGACCCGGCTCGACGAGGCGACGCTGCCAAGAATGACGGCGGTTGTGGGCTACAGCGACGCCGACGCCGCCGAGATGGCTGAAAAGTTTCTCAACGGCATAAAGGAACACGGGGGCCTAGTCGAGGGCGTGGAGGAGGCCGTCTCCAACGGAGCTCTGGTCCCGGGGGCCGGCGAGGGCTCTGCCGACGGCTCCGTATTCGTGTCGGGGTTCATCCGGCTGGAGCCCTTCATGTTCATGCTGCCGGAGGACCCCATGCTCGACATGTTCATGGAGGACCTGAGAGTCCTCTTCGAGGAGCCCCTCGGGTTCGCGGCCAGCGGCCACTACTGGGAAGAAGGCGCCGCAGCCGAGGGCCCTGGGCAAAGCGTCGACCTCGCCGAGCTGCTGGGCCTAGGGTCCATTCCAAGCTACAGCAGGGATTCCGACGCCAGCTTCATCACTTTGATGGCGCCTAACCAGACAAGCGCCGAGGACGAGCTCAGGGTAGCGATAAGTTTCTTCTCCAACCTCCCCCAAGCCTCGCCGCTGCTGCCCATGTACGGTTTCATGATAGAGAGCTTCGGGAACGTGACCTATGAGGGGGGGACGAGCGTCACAGCTGACACCCTGAGGATGACGCTGGACCGCCCCCTGCCTCCGAGGCTGAGCGTATCCAAGACGGCGAGCAGGGACAGGGCGGCGACCGGCTCCCAGGTCGAGGTCACCGTCTCGGTTACCAACATGGGAAACAGCGCTGTACAGGACGTTGAGATAGACGACGGCTATACGCTCATAGGCTACGCGTACGCCTCCAACATAGGGGGCTCCGACACAAAGTCCATCGCCTCGTTGGCGCCAGGCGCTACGGAGACCCTCAGCTACAGCGTGACGCTCAGCCGCGCCGGCGTTTTCAATCTGAGGCCGGCCAAGGTAAGCTACGTGAGCGGCGGGGAGACCTACGGCGAGGTATCGGGCCGTCCCACCGTGGAGACCGGGCCACCGGGCCTGGTTCAGGCAGGCTTCACGTTGAGGGGGGACCTGGTCAGGTTGATCGACCTGGTGGCGGAGGGAAGGGGAGAGACGTTGGTGACCGCCGCCACTCTTGTCGTCGGTGCATTGGTTCTGTTGAACCTGGCTTTGACCGTCAGAAGGTGGAGGCTCGGCGCGGCTCCTTCGCTAGAACCCGTATAGCTCGACGAGCCTCAGCGTATGCCGGAGCCCCTCCCTGATGAGGATGCAGCCCACCGCCAGCAACGCGAGGAGATCGGCCACGTAGAGGGCTCCTCCCCTCGCCCCCGCGATTAAGACGTAGAGGTACTCGGAGGATATGACGACGCATATGAAGCCGAGCAGCATCTTCACCTGGTTGTAGAGGAGCATCGCCTCTTCCTTGTCGTTTAAGGCCTTGAAGTATGTTCCCATGTGTCCCGTGAACCGGTGGGACCTACAACCATTTATTCGCGGTGTGACAAAACCGGGTTTGCTAAGGTAATCGAGTGAAGACGTTTAGAGATGTGTTGGAGGGAGCCTACATTATTATCCTGCCGTCGACAATGCGGGCACCCTCGGGGTAGGCGAGGATCGGGTTCATGTCGAGCTCCTTGACCTCGGGGCACTCCATGAGCATCTTGCTGGTCTTGACCAGTATGTCGGCGAGGGTCTCCTGGTCGCTCGGAGGCATCCCCCGCGCCCCTTCGAGGATCTTGTAGGCCTTGATCTCCTTGATCATCTCGCGGGCGTCCACCACGTCGATGGGGGCGACGCGGAAGCTCACGTCCTTGAGTATCTCCACGAAGATGCCGCCTAGCCCGAACATGAGGGTGGGCCCGAAGGTGGGGTCTGTGGTGCTTCCGACGATGATCTCGGTGCCGTTGGGCGCCATCTCCTGGACGAGCACGCCGGTGATCTCGGCGTCCGCCTTGTATTTCTTGGCGTTGTCTATGATCCTGTTGAAGCCTTCCCTGATGCCTTTCTCGTCCTTGACCCCCACGATGACGCCTCCCGCGTCACTCTTATGCAGTATCTGGGGGCTCACGATCTTGAGGACTATTGGGAACCCTATCCTCTCCGCGGCCTCGACCGCCTCGTCCTCCGTCTTGGCTACATGTATCCTTGTGACCGGCATACCGTAGAGACCGAACAGCTTCTTGGCCTCGTGCTCATAGAGGAAGTTCCTGTCCTCGGCCTTGGCTGCCTCGAAAATCTTGGAAATCGCTTTGTCTCTCATCGAGCATACCTCTAATCTTCCATGTATGACCCGTCTACGATAATTTAAAGAATCCGCCGAGAAAAATTAACACGTTCTCTATCTGCAAGCGCGGGCAAGGATATATATGAATATATATAGTTATAAGAATATCTTTATTATAACGTAAATTTTCTGATTCATTGAATGGATGAGATACAGCCAATCGATAATAAACTGCTGCATGAGGTTGAGATAACGAGTAGTTCACCCTTCGAACATTGGGATCAACTTAATCCTAGTCCAGAGATGCTAGAGTGGAGGAAAAAAAACGAGCCTATAATAGATAAAGCGCTAAAAATCAAGACACGGGTTGAAACCCTGACGAGCATCCTTGATGACGACGTGTTTGCGTTCTGTGATGGATGTGATGGTTCAACGTGTTATGGTTCATTCTTCCCCATATGTAAACCCATTTTAGAAAAAATAATGGCACTTAAAGAAAAATAGGGTCACATGCTCTCACACGAGGACCACGTGTGGCACACAGATCGTGTCTATTACTTGGAACAAGAGTTTTATTAGGCCTATTTGTGGGGTGATTTTACAGGTTACTTGTAATTTTAGGAAAAAAAATTCTGGGGTAGAGTTGGTGTTCTTTGTTACATGGAACTAGGTTCTTCACTTCTTCCTCGTTTGGCTAAAGTACGTCAGCCATTTACCAGTGGACTTTGTGCGAGAACGTTTATTGAACAAGCGTGGGGTGTTTCTCGGGGCTTGATGAGAAGCTTTAGTTGGGCAGAGCGAGCAGCTCGCTCTTCCTGACGCCTACGTGGCGGAGGCTGGTGACGTTCTTGGCGCGGTTGTACACGTCCGACGCCAGCTTCCCGAGCACCATCTCGTGGGCCAACTGGTCGAACGTCAGGTTCTCCGCCTTCTCCTCC
>Ga0315551_10004155_pt1 | contig 10144 bp, 10 predicted proteins | sample SalMarSW160290MG_FD_203678 | JGI IMG/M metagenome (GOLD analysis project Ga0315551, IMG submission 203678) | Salt marsh sediment microbial communities from the Plum Island Ecosystem LTER, Massachusetts, United States - Salt Marsh Sediment SW1602-90 ... | reverse complement strand
GTAGTCGAGACCGGCATGAATCCCCAGGTTGCCCAAAAAGCGAAAATTTTTACTGGCAACCGCATAGAAGCCCTTAGCTTTGGTTTCATAGCGCTTCAGTGTATCAAGATATTCTCCCTGACCTTGGGAATTGAAACCAATTAGTACTGCTGGCATTTTTTGGGCTTCCTCGATGAAGCGGTATTTGATTTCCACTCCCGGTTGATCGTTCCAGTTGATTTTTTCATTGCCGATGATGTTAGAGCCGCCATAGGAGACACCGAACATAAAGCGGCTGGAGATCCCGGCTGATATCCCCGCCTGAATTCCGCCGCCGCTGAAAAGCCGGAATTCAGCTAAATAAGCTCCCCGGGGGATAATCCCAGCGGTAGGAACGGTTACCAGATTGGTAGGTTGGGGATAGACGGTGTTCACCTGACCGGTCACACTGATTTGGAATGCCAGAATAATTGCGATTAAGAACAAAACGTTTTTTTTCATGGTTTGCTCATCAATTTTTTTGAATATACATTGTCGCAGAGATAAATGCAAAAAGATTCCTGAGCATCTAATGTAGATTCAAAGTTAAATTGTTTGGGTTGAGCAGCCATAGTTTTGTACTATATACCCGATTGTTTTTTAGTGGTATCTTATATCTAAACATGTTAATATTCCTGGTCATTTAAAAAGGATTCTGGGATGACAGGGAGAATGCAAGTTTTTGATGTAGTAATCATTGGTGGAGGATCGGCTGGCCTTTTTGCCGCTGATAATCTGGCCGGGCATGGTCTTCACGTTCTGCTGATCGAACGGGGTGACGAACCCTCTAAACGTCAGGACATGAATTTTGGAATTGGTGGCGCAGGTACCTTTTCCGATGGAAAGTTGAACCTTACCCACCGCATTGGCGGTGATCCGGAAAGCCTTGGACGAAGTCCGGAAGAGATTGAACAATATATCGAGGATGTAGACAACCTATTTACAGAGCTGGGAGTAGAGGGTGGATATTCGGGGACAGATGGTAAATCAATTCAGGAGTTGATGCGCGCGGCGCATGCAGTGGGAGTGGATTTTATCTATGCCAGGCAGCGGCATATCGGAACCGAGCGCCTGCGTAGTTTTGTTACCCGATTCTACGAACGTCTGAGTAAAAAAGGAATTCACTTTTACGTTAACACGCTAATTCACTCAATCGAATGCGAAAACGGTTTATTTATCTTAAAAGGCGATTCCAGAGAATTTCGCTCCCGAGCGGTCGTTGCCGCCCCTGGTCGGGCAGGTGCCTATTGGCTGCGGGAGCAGGCTAGGAAACTTGGAATCGAGAACAGATACGGTCCGATTGATGTTGGTGTTCGTGTGGAGTTTCCAGCTGATATTTACAGCGAGATTGCCAAGGTCATGTATGATGCCAAATTTCGCTTGTACACTAAATCTTATGACGACCTGGTACGGACATTTTGTACCAATCCCAACGGTTATATTGTAAAGGAAGAATTTGATGACTTTGTGTTGGTTAACGGACATGCTAAATGGGATGAGAAGACCGATAATACCAATTTTGCCCTACTGTCACGGGTTATCCTCACGGATCCGGTTGAAGATACCACCAAATATGGTCGCGATATCGCTCGGTTGGCAACCACCATTGGTGGCGGCAAACCAATTTTGCAGCGGCTGCGGGATTTCATGATGGGTCGGCGTTCTACCTGGGATCGCATCAGCAAATCGGCCATAACTCCAACCCTGCTTGATGTAACGCCAGGCGATATTGCGATGGCATTTCCACAGCGAATTGTTACTAATCTGATCGAGGGTTTGGATGTATTGAATCGGATTATTTCCGGGCTGCAGTCCAACACCACCTTACTTTATGCTCCGGAAATCAAATTTTATGACACTAAATATACCGTAACCCCCAATTTGGAAACTAATCTGCCCAACTTCTTTGTTGCCGGAGATGCCTGCGGGCATAGTCGGGGGATCATTTATTCGGCAGTAACCGGAATCCTGGCTGCCGAAGGGGTCTTGAAAAACCTCGGGCGTGACAAGGAGAAAGAGAGTTAGTCTCTGGTGAATTTACCGAGCTTAGATCGAATAACCGGGATCATCCAATCTGCTCTTTCCCGGGAGGCAAAATTATTGGAAATATGTCAACTGCTGAGAGAGGCCTGTTCTTATTACAATTGGGTTGGGTTTTATCTAGCCGATCAGGAGCGGGAAGAACTGGTATTGGGACCCTATATCGGTGAGCCGACCGAGCATGTGCGCATTCCTTATGGGAAGGGAATTTGTGGTCAGGTAGCTAAATCCTGGGAGACCTTAATTGTTCAGGATATCGGTACGGTAGAGAATTATCTATCCTGCAGTGTGAATGTCAAAGCGGAAATGATTGTTCCCATTCTTAAAGGCGAACAGTTTGTCGCTGAACTAGATATTGACAGCCACCAAAAACAGCCTTTTACGGAAAGAGATAAGGTCTATTTAAACGGGATTTGCCAGCTTATTGCGGGTCTGTTTTAAGTGACAAGAGAAGATCATGACCGGAAACAAATTGTACTATTGTGTGTATTAAAGTTGTAAATTGTATTGTCTGTCAGAGACAACCATAATATCAGTAAAAATTAGCAAGATAAGAAAGACAAGGAAAGTGAGTGTGAAAAAAATAGTTAAATGGGTCACCGTTCCGGGATCCGTCGCTTTAGTGATAATTATCATGCTAACCCTTTCGCCTTTCGGCAGGAAAATCACTGCCGCGGGTAGCGACCTTTTTCTGAAGATCAAGGTTTTGAACGATATTATCAGTATCGTTAACGATTACTATGTGGAAGTGCCCAATTGGAACGAGGTAATGGAAGGGGCTTATTCCGGGTTGTTGGAGAATCTGGATCCTCATTCCTTTTATATCTCAAAAAGTCAGGTTGATGGGATCACCGAAGAGTTTACTGGCAAATTTGAGGGAATTGGGATTGAGTTTGATGTTTTGGATGGATACATCACAGTGATTGCGCCAGTTGCCGGGGCACCCGCAGAGAAAGCCGGTCTCGAGGTTGGTGATAAAATCGTCAAGATTGAGGGTGAATCGGCTTATAAGATCAAACGTGAAGATGTATCGAAAAAACTGCGTGGTCCTAAGGGCTCAGCCGTGACAGTCACCATTCGGCGCGATGGCACTGAGGATTTCGAGGTGACGATTATCCGGGATGAAATCCCACTTTTTAGTGTCTCAGCCTGTGTGATGATTGATGACAGTACCGGCTATATTTTTGTCAATCGGTTTAGCAGTACCACAGCTGAGGAGATGGAGAAGGGGTTGGCAAGACTGAAAAAGGAAGGGATGAAGCAGCTGGTCTTGGATCTCCGCAATAACAGCGGAGGATTGATGGATCAGGCAATTGACATGGCCGATATGTTTATTGATGGTAAGCGGATGATTGTCTATACCAAAGGTCGAATTAAGGGTTCCAGTGAGGAGTTCTATTCCGGCCGGATTGATGGCTATGGCAATATACCTCTGGTGGTTCTCATCAGTCGTGGATCGGCCAGTGCTAGTGAAATTGTTGCTGGCGCAATTCAGGATTTGGATCGGGGCTTGATCGTTGGTGAAACTAGTTTTGGTAAGGGGCTTGTTCAACGTCAATATCCGTTGCGAGATGGTTCGGCAATCAGGTTGACTGTGGCAAAATATTACACTCCAAGCGGGCGGTTAATCCAGCGACCTTATGAAGGGAATCTTGAAGATTATTATGAAGGGTTCAATGAGGAGAACCGTGATTCACTGCTGGCTGTTGAAGATACTGCTCGAGTGCGCCCACAATATCAGACTGCCCAGGGGCGGATTGTTTATGGGGGTGGCGGTATCTCTCCGGATCATTATGTTAAATTGGAGCGCAATCTCTCTGGTGAGACTTTTATATTGTTACGCCATCCTTCACGGATTTTATTTGATTTCACGAATAAGATTGCCAATGAATACGAGAAATATCGTTCGCAGAAAGATGAGTTCTACGAAAGATTCGAATTGAGCGACCGGGACTTAGAGGCCTTTTTCGAATTAGTTAAGGCCAAAAAAATTGATGTAGATATAGGGAAAGTCAGACCTGATGCGGACTACCTCAAGATACTTCTCAAAGCTGAACTTGCCCGGGAGTACTGGGGCTATGATGAATACTACAAAGTAATACGATTGAGTGATAATCAGGTCGAGGCTGCAATTCAATACTTGCAAGAAGCCAGGGATATGAATTTAGGCGCAAAAACCTGATCCTTTTCCCGTCGTTAATAATGTTGACTTTTAATAAATATTGGATTAAAATAGCAAGAAATTTGATGTTTTTGAATCACACAATGGAGGATACAATTCGATGTTAATTAAGCTGTTCAATGATGGTGGGATTTTCATGTGGCCCATTCTCATTCTGTTTATTTTCGGGTTGATGATCTGCCTGGAAAGAGTCTATACTCTGACCCGCGCCTCATTGGCGACGAAGAGCTTCATCCCGAAGTTGAATAAGGCTTTGAGGGAAGAAGGTGTGAATTCAGCCCTCGAAGTGTGCAAATCAACTCCTGGTCCCATTGCTGAAATATTCCATGCTGGGCTGTCGCGTGTCTCGCAAGGGATAGACGTTGTGGAGAAGTCCATTGAGTCAGCCGGTTCGGTTGAGATGGCTTTTTTGGAAAAGGGAATGATTTGGCTGGCGACGGTTATCTCGATCGCACCAATGCTGGGATTTACCGGAACAGTTTCCGGTATGGTGAACGCATTCAATGCAATTGCCGCAGCTAACAACATCTCACCGGCAATCGTTGCGTCCGGTATTTCCGAAGCCTTGTTGACAACCCTTTTTGGATTGATAGTCGCAATGACCATTCAAATTTTTTACAATTTATTTACCGCCCGGGTTGATGCTATCATCGTTGATATGGAAGAGAATTCGATTAAACTGCTGGACACCTTGGCGGGTGAACAGTTTAAAGAGTAGGTACCTTTTACAATGGGTTTAGTCAGGAAAAAAGTACGTATTGCCGAAATCCCTTCCGGTTCGCTGGCAGATATTGCTTTTTTACTCCTGATATTTTTTATGGTTGCTACAACTATTGATATGGATAAGGGGATTGGAATTGTATTGCCCTCGGCCCAAGATAGTGAAATTGAGATGTCCAAGAAGAATATCACTAGTATCCTGATTGATCCCCGCGGTACAGTCTTAATGGATGAGAAAGAGGTCTCTATTAAAGATATCAAAGCTAAAGTTGAAGCCCTGCAGCTCCAGAATCCCAAAATGGTTTTTTCGGTCAAGGCTCACCCGCTGACTAAATATCGGACTTATATCGAGGTTTTGGATCAGTTAAAGCAGGCTAAAACCCGGGTAATCTCGATCGCAGAGTAAGGAGCTGAGAGTGGAATTAAAGAAAAAAAGTCAGTTGAAAGCCTCGATTCCAACCGCCTCCCTGCCGGATATTGTATTCATGCTCATTTTCTTTTTCATGGTCTCTTCGGTTTTGAGAAGTCATGAAGGGTTACAAATCCTGATGCCCAAGGCTAAGCAGATTGAAAAGTTGGAATCTAATGTGCATGTGGCATATATCTGGATTTCCAAAGAGGGCTTGATTTCTATAGACGGTAGGCTCTATCAGCCGCAGAGCGTTCGCTCGGTAATGTATGAAAAGCGGACAGTTGATCCCCAATTGATCGTGTCCATCCGAGCTGATGAGCTGGTCAATATGGACCTGATCGGTCAAATCCACAAAGAGTTGCGTCTGGCTGATGCGCTGGCGGTGAATTATTCCACAAGGGCAATATAAGGAACGAAGATGATTCTGAGACAGGATCAAGAAGTCAGTCTTAAGTTGAAATATCCGCTAGTGTTGCGAGTTAGTTTAGTAATCTCCCTCCTATTTATCATAGTAATGTTTGCAACGATTCCCAAATCCAGCAATGTTGGAGAGGCCGAGAAAGAGATTCGGATCGAAATCGAAACGATTGAAATTCCAATTATCGAGCAGAAAATTGAGGCTGCCAAACCGCCCTCCCGACCTGCGATTCCGGTAGAGGTCGAGGATGATGAATTATTGGATGATGTGACGATTGAAGGGACGACGGATATCTCCAGCTATGAAGCCTGGGAAGCACCACCCCCGCCACCAGCCGCACAGGATGAGGATACCGGACCACGTATCCGGTTTATCCCCTATGATGAACCGCCTGAACCATTGGGTGGTTTTGCTGCTATTCAGAGAAACATAGTCTACCCTGAAATTGCCCAGGAAGCCGGGATTGAGGGAACCGTAGTCGTTCAGGCTTATGTTAGTGAATTCGGTAATGTTACCGAGTGTGTGATTCTCAAGGGTGTACCCAACACCGGTCTGGATGAAGCCGCGGTAGCCGCAATCAAAAAAACAAGGTTCAAACCTGCCAAACAGCGCGACCGCAATGTCGGCGTGTACATCTCAATCCCCGTAATATTCAAATTGCAGAACTAGTTAAACTTTCTTTATAAATCTAATAACCAAAACATAATGCAGTAGGATCTACTGCATTTTTATTTTAAGGAGCTGCGATGGCCTGCAAAACAAAATAACAAAACGGATTTCAAAGCTTCCTACCCGATTGTATTACGATGGAGCCTAATATTAAATCTGATTTTTATCATCATTCTTTTTGTAGCTATACCAAGCCGGAAAAAACCGCGGACCATTATAGACAACCTGCCTGAAGATCTTATCGAGATTATTAAAACTTCCAATAGTAGAGTGTAAGCTCGAGGAACCATCCAAACCGACCAGGCCACCGGTTCTAGTCGAAGTTCCCGAAGATCAATTGATTGATACGATTAGTTACTCTTATTCAACCAATTTGACAGATTATAATTGGTCGAGTGATCTACCACCATTGCCACACATATTTGAAAAAGAACCAGTCATCCCTTATATTTAACATTCCGAAGATCCGCGACCGATAGGTGGCTATGCTGCTATTGCGAAAAGGGCTATCTATCCGCCGATAGCCATTGAGGCCGGCGTAGAAGGTACTGTCAATGTGGTAGCATTTATTGATAGTAACGGGGTTGTTCAAGAGTGTAAAATTTTTAGCCCTAATACCGGTCTCGATGAGGCTGCCATCGCTGCCGTTAAAAAGACCAAGTTTATTCCAGCCAAACAGCGCGACCGCAATGTTGGCGTTTATGTGGTTATCCCGATTATCTTCAGGCTTCAGGGGCGCCCTTAAGAATAAATTTGACTGGGTGTTTTAAGGGATAGTTTAAGGAATATAGGTCAGGGTAATTATGTGGGGGGAGTTGAATCCCTCCGGCATAAATAAAAATGCATAATCAAGACTAAATTTGCTCGCCCTCAATCCGAAACCGATCGCCCCGCGGTTGACATTGGCAGTCTGTTCGAAACCGCCGCGGAGTGACAGCGCATTCTGATAGCAAACTTCGGCGCCAATTTGGGCTTTGGTACTGCCTGAGATTAGATTGGTTCCCAGATTCAATCCGAGCGAACCATTAAATGAGCTGCCCACAAAAAGCTCAGGACGAACAATGCCAATGGTGAGAGTGGTTGGCAGGCGATTTTCACTTGGATCAGCACTGAGCGTACCGATATTTTGGAGCACCAGAGTTAAATCCAGCAGGCTGGGCGCACGCCAGCGGCCGGCCAGATCAACTGCAAGACCGTAAGATGTATAGGTGTAAAGATGCTCGTAAAGATACTTGATCGTTATCCCGGCATCTAACTTCTTAAGAATGTTTTGATGATAGCCGGCGGCACATGAGAGGTATTGGGGCTCGACCTGAGCAGCCGGTTCGTCACTCGGAGTATCGCGGATTTCCACTGCTGGTATTTGAATATAAGTCATCCCAAATCCAAAAGATGCAGTCTTCACTGGAAAAGATACTGCCAGAGCATTAGCTTTTACATCGGCAAACCAGAAATGGTGAGAAAAGGAGAGCATCGTTTGCTCGGAGCGGATACCTATGGGATTTTCAAAAAGAGATAGAGGCGAGTCACCTTTCTGGGCAAAGACCGAAGCGGTAGCTGCCGTCTGGGCAGAGTAAGGTAGTTTAAGAAAAGCCATGCCGGTTTGTTCCAATTCGGCCTGGATCAACTGAATCCCTAAAAATAGTAGTAATGTTCCGTAAACTGTTTTTTTCATTAGATAATGCCTAAAATTTAAATTCCCACGAGAACACATGGGTTGGTCCTTCGCCGACAACTCCAAAAAGAACGCTGTAGTCAATCTGGGTATTAATATTTTTGATGAATCCGTATGCCAGACCAGCACCGAATGTCGGATTTATATTATCCATGCCCAAGCGCAGATAGAGAAGTTCACTTACTAATAGCTCACCCCCGAAGTGTGCCCGGTAATCGTTTTTATCCGATATTTCCAGATCACCGGCGAAAGTGAATAGCTCGGCCTGCTTGTAAGCAAGGCCAATTTTAAGAATTTGGGGAAAATTGTCAGTGTAGGTTCCGCCTTTTTCCTCGAATAATTCTTGTGTATTCCAGGTATAACTGGCGCCAATATCTTTTAGCTGGATTCCCAGGGTGATGCGCTCGAAAGGCTTAAACATAATTCCCACATCGAATCCGAGTCCACTGCCCTTGATGTCCACCATGGAGCTGGTGAGGATTTTAAAATTTAATCCGACGGCAATCCTACGACCAAAAGCATTGGCAAAAGATAGATAAATTGCATTTTCGCCAGTTTCATAGATTTCATCGGGCTCGCCGTTGAAGTCGCGCCCCTGAATATCGGTTACTCCGGCGTGCATCCAACCGACAGCGACTCCGGCATTTGGTCGGATTGGGAAAGCCAGACCGGCGTAATGTAGTTGACGATCTAAGCTAAGAAAGTAGTAAGTCAAAGACAGATTACGACCGTCAAGATAAGGCAGGGCGGCGGGATTGTAATAGACGGCGAAACCATTTTGGCAATCAGCCACACCGCTGTTACCCATTGCCAGCGACCGTGCGCCTAAACCCATTCTGAGAAAAGAACCGGCATAGCCGCCATTGTCGCCGGTCTCAGCCAGGCAGACAAGGGTAGAGAAAATTAAAATTATAGACAGTTTATTAGACATGGCTGTTTATTTAACAACAATTAATTTGGTCCAGTGAGATCTCTTATTATCATTAGTTTTTTCAATCAGTTTACAGAAATAAGTACCATTGGCAACCAGTTTTCCCGCTTTATTTTTTCCATTCCAGATTTCGCTGTTATCGCCCAGATGAGTGATGCTGCGGGGTTCACTTTTGTATACTATGTCCATTGCGAAGTCATAAATCTCGAGCTGAATAACAGCCGGTTCATTGAGATAGTACTGAATCCGGACATGGCCATCGCCATTCAATACATTGTGTAGGGCTGGCACAAAAGGATTTGGGTAGGCATAAATCGCCGGTTGACCGGGGGAGGAAGTCGAAACAGATTGATGGTAAACTTCCCAATTTTCGCTATCGGAGGCAGTTTTAGCAATACCATCGGAAGTGCCCAGCCATAAAATGGATTGCCCCTCGCGAATATCCACAGCCGCGGCATAAACATCCTGAGATAAAATGTAGGCGTTATTGTCCTCGTCGTTGATAGGATTATAGAGCGCCCAGTTTTCGCCATCTCGAGATTTGAATAATCCTCTTTCGGTACAGGCATAGGTAATCGAATCCTGGAAAGTGAAATTATAGATGCGTTCGCCGACCAATGTCCGGTACCAGGTACGGCCACCGTCATTAGTTTGGCAGGCTGCCCGGATTTCACCAGCACCCTCGGCAGTCAATGCACCAGCCCAGATGGTTTCCCGACCATTCCAGTGCTGCCGGGCCAAAGCGATAACGAAATTGCCAGAGAGATTGGAATTCTGGGCGTTGTACTTCTGCCAGCGAATACAACCATCAGACTCGATGACACCCAGATTGACTCCGTTGGCTGTCCCAACCCAGAGAGTGTCACCACCATAAGCAGTAACACTGAATCCTTTATGATTATGGTTGCCATTCTGGGCTGGATCCAGAGGATTAATGACAAAGTCAATTTCATCGCTGCAGAGTAAAATGTCGAGATCGTCACTGGGCATGGGGATACTTTCCCAGGTAGCCCCAAAATCCTTGCTGCGACGGAGTCCACCCGCCCAGCTGGTTATATAGATAACAGTATCCCCATTAG
>Ga0315551_10004150_pt1 | contig 10151 bp, 6 predicted proteins | sample SalMarSW160290MG_FD_203678 | JGI IMG/M metagenome (GOLD analysis project Ga0315551, IMG submission 203678) | Salt marsh sediment microbial communities from the Plum Island Ecosystem LTER, Massachusetts, United States - Salt Marsh Sediment SW1602-90 ... | reverse complement strand
GATCAGCTTTCAATTTCATCCTGGAATCGGTCAAAGCCTATTTCCATGATCAACCCGCCCCTTCACTACTACTCGATTCATCGTGACGCCCATCCGGCTGTTCAGAGTCTACCTGCTCAATTTTATCGGGATTATCTCACAAATCATGTGCTAAAAATATCAGCGCGTTTTAGCTGTAACAAAATATCTGCGAGAGCAGTAGAACCCGTGAACGGTTACGAAAAAAGGAACAAAGAGGAGTTTCCTTCAAAATAGTTTGACAATCTACATAGCAGGGCACGCTCGTGCAGAACGTGCATAGATCCTCAGATATAGTTCTCTTTCTCAGGGCCCTCTTTTGCTGAAACGGCCCTCGTGACACATGAGTTTGTCACTCCGAGATATCGAGCAACTGCGGCACCGCACTATCCCAACTCCTTCACCGCCAGCAAGGAGAACACCCGGCGAGCTTCCACGATTTCATCCCTACGGCTCCCAGAGCGAAGTTCACCAGAGTTGATCCCATGAACCCCGCATAATGGCCGCTTTTTTAATCTTGGATAAGGAGGTGGAAATGATTCTGCAACAGCGCCCAGGCATACACAGCCATGGATCTGTCGTCTGCCAGGTGCCTGGGCCGGGCGATAACATCATCTCGATCTGTTGTGTTCAGGAAGATCTTCCTTCCTTCAATACCCCGGCCGATGACATGATGGAGTACCCCGGGAGCGTCTCATCGAGCTAACCTTGGCATGATTGCATCATCTCCTCACAGCCAAGGCCAAAAGGTTAAGCACGTTCTGCACGAGCCCCCTAATTCACTTTTGAGGTTTCCGTAATCATCAGGAATTTGAAGGTTAACAGACCTTCTCTCTCAGCATAGCCCATAGTTTGAGTTTAGTGTCTGGTACGATAAATTCCTCGATTACTTCGAAATCAAAATGTTGATATAAAGCTACGTTCTTCTCAGTTTCTGTTTCAAGATAACAGGGCATATCTTCTTTGTCTATCCTTGCTAGCATAGCCCTAATCAATCTGCTCGCGTGACCTTTGGCTTGATATCCGGGATCTACACCAATTGCCATCAAATACCAGTGGGGACAAGGCACGAGCTCCCAACGTTTATTCTCAATATATTCAAAGAAAGGCCGCATTCTTTTCCCCACATTTATACGCATCTTAAATGCAGGCCAGATAGCTCCAGAAAGAAAGATCTGCCAAAACGACATGTTCAACTTTTTATTTTCATTGCATTGCCAAACTGCTACTCCTTCTAAATACTTAGAGGTAGCATACGCCTCTGCATGTCGAACGAAATAGCTCAGTAGAAACCTCAAGTTATCAGTATTTTTTCAAGAGAAAAGCAAATGCTCCGATTTAGAGGTTCAGGATCCTTTCTTTTCAGTTTGCATTTTTAAGAAAGCATGGTTACAAAAGAGGCCACAACTCCTTAATAGTTGAATGCGATGCGTAGAACCCAAAAAGCAACAACCTCACGATTACGGCCTTCAGAGGAGGAAATCGCGAACAACAACCGATCCCCCTCTTCCTTAGATCTCAATAGGCTGGAATTTCATCGCCACGGCTTTGCCCTGGTGCTCGATCCCTCGGATACAAGGCCGGGGGTAGCCTATTTTCTCAAAGGAGACGGAAGGAATCCGGACCAGAGGTTCTGTTCCTGCTCCACCTCCAAAAAAAAGACATGCCCCCATATCTTAGCGCTCGTGGATCTTTACAGGGCCTTTCACAAAAAACTCAAAGGACGCAGTGGGGATGATGATTTCAGATCGAGCTTCTGGCACCGCCTGGCAAGGGTTCTCGCGGAAGGCTGTAAGGAAACGGCCCACTCAGTGAAGATAGAGTCCATCGAGCAAACAAGCAGGAGGTTTCTGAGAGTACTCGGCTCGGACGGGAAGGAGATGCTCCGTTATCTCTCGCAGGGTCCTGATTCGTCGCGATTTATAGAACGTTTTGGCGGAGTTCCCGAGGAGGATACCGTTCCGAACCGAACGGCCCTATTGGATAAGCTCGGGCTCATGACCCTTTCCGGCAATGAACGAGTCATGGCAGATGCAGGGTTCAAGACCCGCGGCAGAGTCTTTGAGGAAAGCTTTTGGTTCCGATTTGCCTATAACGGGTATCGGGAGTTTGAAGCCGGCGAGTTCACCCTTCACCCGGCCATAGAGGAAAGATCCGGCACCTTTACAGTAACCTGTAGAGATTCTGAAGGGGAGCCGGCTTTCCGTATGGTGATCCCCAGAGATAAGGTGAAAGAAGTCCTTCTCGCCCTCAACAAGTATCTCCCCAACCAGCATGGCCTGACGATTCACCCCATTCCCCTTAAATCCCTGTTCAAGGTTTCCATGAACACGGAACTGGATCTGGAACTGAGGCCTCATATTCAGCTTCTCCAGCAAGACGGCGAGGAGCGGTTCTTTGAGAGAAAAGATCTGGAGAAATTTCGTTACGGAGATCTCGTGTACCTGAAGGAGTTCGAGCTCCTTGCCGAACTTGAGCCACCGGGCAAGATGCAACGCAGGTTCGTGTCTCCGCGCACGATGGTCTTAAAGAAATCTCAGATCCCGAGTTTTCTCCAGGAATTTCGCGAAGAGCTTTCCCAAGGTTCGCACATCGTGGATGCATCGGTCAAGGGCCTCAAGATCTTCAAGGAATACGATCATGTGGAGATCACGCCCGAGGCACTCGATCGGGATTGGTGCTGGCTTTCCATGAGCTACGGATTTGGAAATGCCTCCATTTCACTGTTGGAAATTCTCCGTGCCAAAGAACAGGGGCAGCGCTATCTCCCCACCACAGATGGGTGGATTGATTGCGAATCCGCTGCCTTCGAATCAATTGGAACGTTACTCGGTCCTTCTTCGGCTGAAGAGTTGGCCGGAAAGGTTAAAGGAATAAAACTCTCCCGCTTAGATCTCCTTCGCGTGCACGCCAGCAGCCGAGGCCCCCTGACTGTGAAAGGGCAAGGCATGAAGGTTGAGATGCTCAAGAGGATCTTGGAATGGAGACCATCGCGGCCAATGATTTCCCCGGAGGGAATGACAACACCCCTGCGCTCATATCAGAATCTGGGCCTAGAGTGGCTCTATTTCCTGTTTGAAAATTCCCTGGGGGGCTTGCTTTGCGATGAAATGGGCCTCGGTAAGACCCATCAGGTCATGGCGCTCATGCTGGCTCTCCGGGAGCATGGGGGGGGTAGAAGAGCCCTTCCTCGTGGTCTGCCCAACTACCGTTTTGAGCCATTGGGAAGAGAAAATCCGAGAACATGCCCCTGGATTAAAGGCGACTGTCTTCCATGGTGGACAGCGAAACCTTGTTGACAGCTTGAAACAGGGGGATGTGATTCTCAGTACTTACGGTATCCTCAGAAACGATGTCGAGCAATTTGAACACATCCCCTTCGCCCTTGCAGTGTTTGATGAGATTCAATACTTGAAAAACACAAATACCAAGGCCTACGAATCGGCGTATAGACTGAATTCAAAGGTAAAACTTGGCCTGACCGGAACGCCCATAGAAAACACGCTGTGGGAGCTTAAGGCGCTATTCGATCTTACAGTCCCCGGGTACCTCGGTGCCGACAAGGATTTCCATGAACGCTATGTCCAACCCATACAACTGGATTCATCCAGCTCCAGCCGGAAATCGCTGAGCAGGCTCATATCACCCTTCACCCTGCGTCGTTTGAAGAAGACGGTACTGGATGAGCTTCCTGATAAAATCGAGGATATCAGGACCTGCCGTCTCAGCGACGATCAGGTCAAGCTCTACCGGGATGCCATCGCATCAAGGGGCGAAGGACTGGTCAATGTCCTCAAGAAGGATGGAGAGGCCGTGCCCTACATGCACATCTTCGCCCTGCTCAACCTGCTCAAACAGATATGCAACCACCCTGCACAGGTGAACGGCAGGGCAGATGATTACGAACAGTACCGCTCAGGCAAATGGGATCTCTTCGAAGAGATTATCTTTGAGTGCCTGGACAGCGATCAGAAGATCGTCGTATACAGCCAATACCTCGAAATGATACGGATCATAGAGAAATTCTTACAAGGGCTTGAGGTGGGGTATGTCACCCTCACCGGTGCCAGTGGGAACCGCGGTGAGATCATCTCCCGGTTTAACAAGGATCCTGATTGCAGGATGTATGTCGGCAGCCTCAAGGCCGGAGGGATAGGCATAGACCTGGTGGCCGCCTCGGTTGTGATTCACTATGATCGCTGGTGGAATGCTGCCAAGGAGGACCAGGCCACGGATAGGGTCCACCGAATCGGGCAAAAACGGGGGGTACAGGTCTTTAAATTAGTGACACAAGGCACCCTGGAGGAAAAGATATCCGTCATCATAGATAAAAAACGAGCCTTAATGGACAGTATCGTACCAGAGGATGACCCAAACCTGCTGAAGGCCTTTTCCAGGGAAGAGCTCATCGAAATGCTCGCTCCTCCCCCTTTTACCGGCTGGGATGCGTAATATCGCTGTCAGAGAAAATACGGTTGTTTTAAGATCGGTACACCCTTGCAAATCTTGGTCTTCCTCTCTGTGAATCCATGAGAGCCCTTTTCAAGATTGCATTGAGAAAAGAGTTCACAGATCGAAATATTTTTTATACAATTAATCATTGCCGTTTTTTGAGCCGTCGTTTCTCATGAAAAAGGCATTCTGTGAAACATTATCGTATTCATGAGCTGCTAATCAATGGATGATTCCCAGGAAAAAATCTATTACCCCTATGTGCTTAATTATAGGCCGGGATTCTTCTTGAGCTGGTTGTTGTACCAGCTTTTCAAAAAGGTACACCTTAATGAAGACGCGAAAGAAGGCCTGAGAGAATTGCAGAAAAAGGGCACGGTCGTGTATGCGATCAAGTACAGGGGGAAATTAGATTACCTGCTCTATCACTATAATTTTCGCAGAAATCGACTGCCCTATCCCCAGATAGCCTTTGACCTCAACGTGTCGACCTTACTTCCCATCACTTGCTTCGTGAAGGTCATCGCCTCGATGGTCGCGTATTTTATTAAGTACCGACGCCTTCCGAGTCCCTATGAATCAGGATTTTACAAAAATGCTATTCTTGGGGGTACTACCTCGCTCATCTTCCTCGTTGATCCAAAGGGATTCACGAAACAATTCGTCCATGCAGAAAAGGACCACTTACAGTTTCTCTTAGAGACACAAAGAGGCATGGATCGTTCCATCTATATTGTCCCGCAACTCATCCTCTATAAAAAGACCCCTGAAAGGGATTACACAAGCCTGGCAAACGTATTTTTCGGGTACAAGGACAATCCTGGCATCGTGAGAAAGATTGTTCTGTTCCTCAGGCACTACCCTAGTGCTTTCATCGATTTCGGCCAGCCCTTGGATGTAAAGGCCTACCTCGAAGCGCAGCCATCCACGAGGCCCTTGCCTGATATTGCATCTGAAATCAGGGACAAGCTCATAGAAAGCATCGACACGCAGAAAAGGATCATCCTGGGCCCCATCATGAAATCCCGACAGCAGCACAAGGAACTGGTCCTCACGGATGAACGGGTCAGCCAGAGAATCGAACTCATGGCCTCTAAAGACCAGAAAAGACGGAAACAGCTGAGAAAGAAGGCGGAAAAACATTTTGAGGAGATCGCCGCGGATTATAACATGACCTACATCCAGTCCTTTATTAACGCCTTGAGCTGGTTCTGGAAAAAGATCTTTGAAGGGGTTGATGTGAATATGGATGGACTGGCTAACGTCAGGGAATGGGCTCGAAAAGGGCCATTGATCTATGTTCCTTCCCATAAAAGCCATATCGATTACCTGATCCTCAACTATGTGCTTCTCAACTACCATATGCACGTCCCCAGGATTGCTGCCGGAGCAAATCTGGCCTTTTGGCCCATGGGGCATATATTCAGAAAGTGCGGCGTTTTTTTCATCCATCGCTCTTTCAAGGGAGAAAAGCTTTATCTCAATGTCTTTGACAGGTACATCAAGGCACTGCTCGAGGAAGGACACCCTATTGAGTTCTTTATCGAGGGAGGCCGCAGCAGAAACGGAAAGGTAACCATCCCGAAGACAGGCTTCCTCTCCATCCTTCTTCATGCCTATCGTGGGGGATCCTGCGATGATCTGATCTTTGTCCCTGTCTCCATAGTCTATGATAGGATTATGGAGGAAAAATCCTATCTGAGGGAGATCGAGGGTGCGCGCAAGGAGAAGGAAAGCTTCTGGCAGATCATAAGGGCCAGAAGATTTCTGAAGAAAAGGTACGGCAAGATCTATGTTCGATTTGCTCATCCCCTCTCATTAAAGGACTATTTGGCTCAAAGGGACCCCTCGGTGAAAAACATCCACTCCAGCCTGGCTCTTCATATCGTCAACTCGATAAATTCGATCACCCCTGTAACGCCCCTTTCCCTGGTTGCCACGGCTATTCTGGCCAATCACCGCAAGGGATTTTACCTCTCGGAGCTTACCGAAACAGTGGATATCCTTCTGAGATTCCTTAAGGCCTACGGCGTTCCCCTGGCAGCCACCTTCGGCGATCAAACCAATCTTGTGAATGAAACCCTATCGGTCTTGATCAGCTTAAAGATAGTCGATTTTCTGGGAGATGAACAGGGGGAGGAGGAGACTTTTTATTACGTAGATGAAGATAGAAAAATGGAGCTCGAATATTACAAAAACAACATTATTCATTTCTTCAATCCTCATTCCCTTGTGGCCGTATCCTTGCTCGCCGGCACTGAGGAAATAAAGGATCATGGACAAATAGTCTCTGACTACGCCTTTTTGAAAAACCTCTTCAAGAACGAGTTTGTCTTTGAGGAGAAGGAGGATATCCGGGAAAGCGTCAATGCTGGTATTGACTATTTTCTGGGCTCAAACCTCCTCTCTAGGTCTCACGAGATCCGCGGTGGGTACACAATCACCAAGCTCGGTTTTGATAGACTACCCATCTGGGCTGCACTTGCGAAAACCTTCCTTGAATCATACTGGATTGCCGTGATATCGGTAAGCCAACAAAAAAATGTGGGGATAAAAACTGAGGAGGATCTCTTAAAGAAGATGGATTACCTCGGAAAGCGGTTTCATAAACTGGGTGTTATCGATCATATCGGCGCCCTCTCGCAGTTCACCTTCAGGAATGCCATGACCTTTATCAATCAAGAAATACGGGGTGTCCAGAAAAGTGCTGAAGAGGCTGATTCCCTTATCCTCGAGAGGCTTTCCCGGATCGGCCAGAGGATATATGACCTGTCCCATTACGGTGGCTAAGAAAACTATATCTTGAATGCTTTCGCCGTTCGTAGCCTAACATTTTGTGTGTTCAGTGTTCAGGAAAGACCGCCTCCACTCCATGGCTTCTTCTGTCTTTTGTTCGACCTGGCTATCGAGAACCTCCAGGTCGAGCCAGAGGCCTTTCGGCCACGAGCTCAAGTCCCAGGGGCTATCAACAGGATGAACTCTGAACACTGAACCCCTGAACACTCCCACTACGATCAACGTTGATTCCGAGTTGCAGAGAATTTCACATATATCCAGTTAGGCTTCCATGATCTTGCTGTTTACAAAATACTCGAAGTTGTAATCGGTCATTTCCCCAACTTTTTTATGTGGAACAGGCATCAGCCTCGCCGATAGCGGCTTATCCAACTTATTGGAGAGCGATGCGATATCCAAGAGCAGCGCATACAGTTTCTCCTCGCTGACATCCCCCGGCAGCGGAATGGTATCCAATCCTGTCCCGCAAACCGACGAATAGAGCAACAAATCAGTGAGATTAAAGCTTCCATCGATGTTCCTCATGGCCAGGCCATAGTCCTCGAGAACGGGCAGCATCAAACCGCAGTACCCGCATTTCCTGACCTCTAAGTCCCTGATGGTGTCAGTGATTATCTTGGCTATCGCCAGTGTTCCAGCATCCCCAAATCTGCCCAATCCCAACCGTTCAAAGGCAAACGCAACGCTTTCATCCGGCTTCACAGAGGGTGCAATTGAAACATCTATTCCCTCGTAGCGCATTCCCTGCTTCTCGCCTATCTGGATTGCTATCTCCTCGATCCTCGTAAATTCCGCCATAAGGATCTCCTTGAGAATCCGGCCGGCCATTTCAATATCCCGCTCATGGGAAAATGCCTTGAACACCAGATCGCTGTTCTCTGTTCCGATCGCAAAGGAGTCTGGTCCCCGGTGATAGGCCGCCGGGAAAAAGGCCCCTCCAGGCGGGCTGTTGCAGAGCGCTGCAAACCTCAGATTGCTGAATCCGTCCAGGCCGATTGTTGATAATCCTTTGATAAGGGCAGCCGTTTGTCTGGCCGCTTCGTAGTCTATTCTCCTATTATCGGTTATGGGAACCGTACAGAAGAGCCTTGAGGTACTGCTTATCAAATCATAAACGAGGGGGATGAGCCTGGGGTTCTTGGTAGGACCAACATTATAATAGTCAATAGCGTATGTGTTGGCGTAAGCTTCCAGCTCTTTCACCAAGGCCACGATCTGCGCCTTGGAGGTATAGTATTCCTCCCACGGTTGGGTCGCCATCCTCACCGTTTGCACCGCGTAACCATTCTGCTCGAGTTCTTTCTTTGCGGAGTTCGCAAACCGGGCGATATGCCGAACCCTTTCTTCGTCAAGGGGAAGCTCAAGGTGAAAGCCTGCTGTGATGGTTCTAATTTTCATGCTATCGTCTTGACATCTATACATAGAGCAAATGCAATCATTGTCAAGCAGATTGTTCGTGATACCCTATCCTCTATTACATACAAGTTATGGCAGTGATGTAACAGGATCATAATCGATCTTGATTATTTTAAAAAGACCATGTACAAAGGGAATGCCTCAAGATCGATCAAGGAAACAAGAGGCTTTCTGACAAAACCCCGCCTCAAACTCGAACAGGATAATAAATGCACATGACACTCACGCCAATCTTCGATCCCAAAGAAAAAGGAAGGGCCATGAGGGTCGCCGCGTTCATGTCAGGCTCGGGAACCAATGTAATCCGTTGTATCGAAAGGCAGCGGGCATTAGAAAAAGAGCCCAGGGGTTCCCCTTTTCGGGTGGTCTTTCTATTCAGCGACCGCTCCGACGGCAAATCCGGTGGGGAACAGATTGCCCGAGATGCGGGAATTCCTTACATCAGCTACGATATTCGGAGATTCCACGAGCTCAAGGGGTTGCAGAGAACTACCTCAACCCCCGAAGGCATGGCTGCCAGGAGGGAATATGACGCCACTGCCTCTCGCCTGGTCGATGCCTTCGGTATAGATCTCATTGTGCTCGCGGGATACATGAGCTATCTGACATTGAACAGGTGTGTCAACGTGCATCCAGCTGATCTCTCCATACTCACCCCCAATGGAAAAAGGCGATACGTCGGCGATCATGCGGTAGAAGATGCGATAGCAAGTGGGGAAACATCCTTGCGTTCATCGACTATCTGGACGGATGAAGGTGTGGATACCGGGCCCCTTCTCATGGTCTCTGATCCCCTACCCGTAGAATTGCCTTCACCGCTACCGGATCTCCTAGAAAACAAGCTCACCTTTCGAAAGGTAGTCGAGGAACACCAGAAACGGCTCAAGGAGATAGGCGATTGGAACATCCTTCCCCTCACCATAGAGATGATTGCCAGGGGGAGATTTTCCCTTGACAAACACGGCAATGTATACGTAGACGGACGACCATTCCCGCAAGGCTATCGACTGAAGCAGTAGCAAGCTGAAAAAGGCCTGAAGCTGGGTACTCAATGCCCCACAATACACATGAGATTGTGCTAAGCATCTCCGATCTCTCCCTTTCCTTCGGTGGATTGCAGGCCCTGAACCGCATAAATCTCAATATACGTGATGGCGAAATACTTGCCGTTATCGGCCCTAATGGTGCTGGAAAGACCTGTCTTCTCAACTGCATCAATGGCTTCTATCATCCCTATGAGGGCTCCGTGCTTTACCGTGAGAAAGATCTCACCACCCTTAAGCCGCACAAAATCGCCACCCTGGGTATTGCCAGGACATTTCAAAACATCGAACTGTACTCCGGCCTGAGCGCCCTGGATAACCTGATGGCCGCACGGCACATCCATATGAAACGCGGCGCATTGCCGGGCTGCCTCTTCTTTGGCCCTGCGAGGCGAGAGGAGATAGCGCATCGCCGCCAGGTGGAGG
>Ga0315551_10004148_pt1 | contig 10156 bp, 6 predicted proteins | sample SalMarSW160290MG_FD_203678 | JGI IMG/M metagenome (GOLD analysis project Ga0315551, IMG submission 203678) | Salt marsh sediment microbial communities from the Plum Island Ecosystem LTER, Massachusetts, United States - Salt Marsh Sediment SW1602-90 ... | reverse complement strand
AATTTACCGCACTTTGCCCGAAACCTCTCTCTTCCAGCCATTCCGTCACCGTTTGGCGGGCTATCTCGCCAGGAGTAGCGCTGAACGCACCCGAATGGATCATGGTTCCATAGACATCATGGTAGAGGGCATCGCGGTAGAATTCACATCCCCATAGCATTTCCATGATGGTGCGCGCCATCCGGACCTTCGGTTCCAATACTTTGCATTTTGCCAGGATGAACCCATCGCTTTCTAACGAATCCCATTCCCACAAGCCATCCTCAAAAATAAAAACCCAACCCATACCGACAACTTCATTCCAAGAACCAGGCCGGATGAATCTCTTAGCTAGGGCGATATACCTGTCTAACTTTTCCACAAGTATCGTGACGTACAAACCGTCGTCATTTTCTTCGAATTGAATCCCCTCCGCTCGCAGCGACTCGCTAAAACCATTTTCCATGCTACCGGCTACTACAAAAGATTTTGTCAATCCATCAGGCCGGTCGATTACAGGCATAATTGGCAATCCAAACTTTAGCGCAAATTCAAAATCCCTCTCATCGTGCGCGGGGACAGCCATGATGGCTCCGGTGCCATAGGTCATCAGCACGTAATCCGCGATCCAAATGGGTATCCGCTCGCCGTTGACAGGATTGATCGCATAACCGCCTGTAAATACGCCCGTTTTTTCCTTGTCGATCGATTCTCGTTGGATATCGCTTTGGCGTAAGGCCTGTTGAACATAGGCATGCACCGCATCTTGGTGCTCTGGCATACTTATTTTGGCCACCAGAGGGTGTTCCGGAGCCAGAACCATAAAAGTTGCTCCCCACAAGGTATCCGGTCTGGTGGTAAAAACTGTGATGCGGGCGTCACTTTCAGAGATCTCTCCGCCGGGGGGTAGCGTCGACCGGTCCACCTCGAAATGAACTTCTGCACCCTCACTCCTGCCAATCCAATTTGTTTGCAGCAACTCAACCCTTTCGGGCCAGTCCATGTGTGAGAAATCCAGCAATTCCTCGGCGTAATCGGTCGTTTTGAAAAACCACTGCTCCAGGTCTTTCTTAATCACTGGAGTACCGCAGCGTTCGCAGTGGCGATCTTCCCCCCAAACCTGCTCGCGCGCCAGAGTCGTATTGCAATGTGGGCACCAATCCACTAACGCCATCTTTCGATACGCCAATCCGAGTTTGAACAATTGAATGAAAAACCACTCGGTCCAGTGATAGTATTCCGGATCGGAAGAGATTGCTTCTCTACGCCAGTCAAACATGGCGCCCATGCTTTTCAGTTGCTTTCGCATGCGCTCAATATTTGCATATGTCCATTCTTTGGGATGGATATTGCGTTGGATAGCCGCGTTCTCGGCTGGTAAGCCAAAGGCATCAAATCCCATAGGGAACATCACATTATAACCACGCATCCGCATAAACCTGGCACGGGCATCTGACGGGGTCATAGCGTACCAGTGACCAATATGCAAATCGCCCGAAGGATAGGGCAACATCGTGAGGGCGTAGTGCTTTGGTCGCAAAGCATCCCTATCGGCATGGTATAGTCCATCAGCTTCCCAGCGTGCTTGCCATTTGGGTTCAATCTCCACCGGGTTGTATGCAGCATAATCACTCATTGTCTTTTCTCCAACCTTACAAATTTTCACCATAAATTACCGTTAGGATATCTACTGTCTTCTTCTCCGATTATAACCATTCTGTTTGAATCGATAAATCCAAACTTTGACCACCAGGACCGTGATGCCTCCATAGACAACTCAACTTACACCTCCACCAGCCTTGTGGCTAGACAGAGTCGTTTGACAAATTGGGCACCGCCATTGCAAGTTCCTATCCCGGTAAATCAAAAAGAACATCTTCCTAATCACCGGTTTCCCAATAAATTAAAAACCCTCCGTCCAAATTCAGGGACGAAGGGTTATCCGCGGTACCACCCTGCTTGCCCAGCCAAGTGCATTTCACAAAGGCTGGGCCGCTCTGATTCGCAATAACGGGCGAAACCCGCCACCGGCTAATAGATCCACACCTGGCGAGACAACTTACCCTCGCCAATTGGCTTTCACCGCTGAGGTCTATCCCCTGAAAAGGAGATGGCAGGCGAGTTCAATCCTAATAATCCAAAATATCGTGCTCCAGGAGCACCTTGCCGGGCTCACACCTCGCTCTCCCGACTCGCTGATGGATGATCTACTACTCCTGCTAAAACCTTATAAATCGAAGGACCAATCTGTCAGCCCATTTGGATTACCATGCTAACAAACTGGCCAACCAATCTTTATATTTTGAGTGGACCCAGTGGGATTCGAACCCACGACCTTCTCAATGCCATTGAGACGCGCTCCCAACTGCGCTATGGGCCCCTGTCTTCTTGTTCGACGGATTTTACCCTCAAAAAACTCATCCGTCAATAAGTGGACCTGGCGGGATTCGAACCCGCGACCTCATCAGTGCGATTGATGCGCGCTCCCAACTGCGCTACAGGCCCTTAATCAAACTAAATTGATTGTATCTGAGTGCCATTGACCTGTCAAGGAAGCCTATTTTATGGATAAAAACCCCGCCGATTCGCTGATTGCAAGCATTTGCCGGATATCATCATAGGTACTATCGTCAATAGGTGTAAAACTCGATACAAATCCGTAGGAAAGCTTTTCCTTGGCTTGGGGATCATCTCCCATCGTCAACAGGATCTTACCTACGCGGCGCTTGAGCTCATCCGGCAGCCTGGATCTAACCACTACAGGTTGAATTGATGAAGGCCCAAAAGACTCTATCACCCTTAATTGCGAGGCCAGATGGGGATGGTCGCGTAATTCCACCGCAAGCACCTGGGAATCAATCGCTGAGGCATCTACTTTCCCATTAGCAACCATCTGGATTGATTTCTGATGGAAACCAGATTCAATCACCTCGCCGAAAAAGCCTTTTGTTTCCCCCATTTTGACCAACCAGTAGCGAGTAATTCCATAACCCGATTGAGAATCACGGTCGTTATAGCACCAGCTGCCACCCCGCAAATCGGCAAATGAATGGTAAGGGCTCTCCTTGTGTACAATGACGTCTGAAAAGTAGATTGGTTTACCTTGATAACGTTCGCCCTGCAATACAGGTGCAGCCAATAGCTCGATAGGGGAAGGCCTGCGCCGGGTTAGGTGCACATAAGGTAGTCCGCAAATAAAACCCACATCCGCCTCGTCGCGTTCAAACTGCTCGAAGGAGGACCCTACAGAGAGTTCAGTGGGGTGATCAAGCTTCTTTGCCACATAGTCCACTACAAATTGGTAAACCGGGTATACATTGGGAGCGAGGTACGTAACAAATCGTAACGGGCTGTTCATTTAATCATCCTTCCGAGTATCGCAATTCACCTGCATAAATCACCACTTGCAACCAACTTTCTTGGAGAGCCAATGGGCAATGCCCGCGTGGATTTTACGGGTAATATCTTAATCAGGAAAAAGTCCCTCGCTGCAAATCGGTAAGCGCCGAACGGGGGTGTGCCACGAACAAAATATCGCGCCTGCGATGAAACTCTTGGCAACCTGCGCCAGCCTCCAAATCCGAATTGCGCAGCCAGCCGTTTAATTCAGAAACCTTCCGCCTGTAGTCAAGTAATTCTTGAAATGGTGAAATTTCCGCCATCTTAGCCTAATCTTATGCGGGGATTTAGAAAAGCATACAGTAAATCTGCTAACAAATTCGCAGCAGCAAATGCGACCACCGTTATCATGGTTATAGCTTGTAACATGGGTAAATCTCGCCGATCGATGGCGAAAACCAGCAATCGCCCCAGTCCAGGGTAGTTAAATACATTCTCGATAACCACCAAACCGCTGATCAACCAACCAAAACTGATGGCAATGATAGTAATCGTCGGTAAAAGGGCGTTGCGTAGGACGTGTTTAACAACCACGGTTGCCTGAGGTAAACCTTTTAAATTTGCAGTCCGGACATATGGTTGCTTTAGCTCCTCGATCACACCAGCCCGGGTCAAACGAGCTATATAAGCCAGTAAGACGAACATGGCAGTCAACGATGGCAAAACCATCATGGGTAGTGCCTCAAGAAAATTATTACCGGGAAATTGGGAAGAAGTCGCAGGAAGTGAGGGTAATCCAATCTGCCGGAACTCAAAGGAAAAGATTTGGATCAAGACTAACCCGGTAACGAACTCCGGTAGCCCAACGACTGAAAGTGAGATAATACTGATTAAATTGTCAATAAATCTATTTTCCTGCAAACCGGCAATAACACCCATTGCTACAGCAATTGGCACAGAAATGACCAGGGTCATGATCGCTAAGTAACCTGAATTTCGCAAGCGAAGCATTACCACGGGTAATATCGGCGTTCCCGTGCTGAAAGAGTCACCCCAGCTCCCCGTAATGAAATTTCCAAGCCAGGAGAGATACTGAAATGGCAGAGGTCTGTTCAATCCAAGTTTCTCACGACAGGCGATGATCGCTTGTTCGCCCGCTTCGCGACCAAGGATAACCCTGCACACATCGCCAGGGATCAATTGAGTGATTACGAATATGATCAACGAGGTGATGAAGAGGGTGAGTAACAAAAATCCTAACCGGCGAAAAATGTACCTGGACATGCCTTATTTCGGATGAGAATACTTGAAGGTGAAGACACGCTCTTGAGATTGGCGTAATTCACTTACAGGAATGTGACAAAAATATTGTTTGCCAGTTTCCTCATCAAGCCTCCATGGTGGGGTCTTGTTTACACAGATTTCACCTAGAAATCGGGGGCAGCGCGTATGAAATGGACAACCGCTGGGTTTTTGGATTGCACTCGGAATTTCCCCTTCTAAGCGAATCTGGGTTTGTTCCGCGTACGGATCTGCCAATGGTATCGCCGACAACAAGGCCTCAGTATAAGGGTGATAAGGTACCTCGAACAAAACATCCGCATCAGCTACTTCCATCAATTGACCCAGGTAGATCACTGCGATCCTATCAGCCAAATAACCAACCACAGCCAAGTTATGCGAGATGAACAACAAGCTACTACCGTGGTCGATCTGCAATTGGTTGAGCAGGTTCAAAATAGATGCTTGTACGGAGACGTCTAGGGACGAAACCGGTTCATCGGCGATCAATACGTCCGGGTTTGAGGCGAAGGCGCGTGCGATCGCGATCCTTTGTTTCTCACCTCCACTTAACTGCTCAGGTAATCGCCTGGCGTAACCCGCAGGCAATTGCACCCTCACCAACAATTTGGCTACATCTTCATCAACCTCAATCCCAGATTTTCCCATCATGGTAATCAGAGGCCTGCTCAAACTCCCACCCACGGTCAGGTATGGATTCAAAGCGTCTTCAGGGTTTTGGAAAATCATTTGTAGATGGCGCAAAGTCTCTAAATCTCTATCAGAGAGTTTTTGGGGCAAGGGAATAGACAAAAGTTCGATATCTCCAGCGGTTTTCTCCACCAAGCCCATTACAGAGCGAGCGATGGTCGTTTTTCCACTACCGCTTTCTCCCACCAGACCCAATGTTTGGCCATGCCTGATTTTTAATTCAACGCCATCAACAGCGCGAACAAAGCGCGGCTTTCTACGGCGCACTAGCTCCCCTAATGAATGGCGCAACGGAAAATACACCTTCATATCCACTAATTTCAGGACTTCCTGATTTTCTTTTGTGTTGATCGGTTCTGTTTTAATCACCTCGGGGGAGGATTGTTGGGCGTTCGCTTCACCCCGCTGGATCTCTTCCCATCGATGGCAGCGTGCTCTTCGTTTATCAGTCAGTTCATACAGAGCAGGTCGTTGGTAGCATACCTCAATAACCAGCGGACATCGCGGTCTGAAAACACAACCCGTTGGTCGTTCTCCCAAGGGTGGAATCTGCCCTGTAATCCCCCGTAATTGAACCTGGTTCTTGGTTTCGCCCAGGCGGGGAACGCTATCTAACAATCCTCTGGTATAGGGGTGCAAAGGTTTGCGGTACAAGTCTTTGGTGGAAGCGTCTTCCACCAGATCCCCGGCGTATAACACTGCAACCCGGTCACAAACTTGGGCTACCACTCCCAAATTATGGGTTACATATAAAGCGGCCGTTTGCCTACCGTGGATCAGCTCCCTCACCAGATCCAGAATAACAGATTGTGTGGTCACATCCAAACTGGTGGTGGGTTCGTCCAGTATCAATAAACGAGGCTCAGTGCTCAACGCCATAGCAATCATCACCCGCTGTTGCATCCCACCGCTGATCTGGTGCGGGTAGCTTTGCGCGATTTGTTCGGGATCAGCGATATGCACCATTTCGAGCAACCCCACGACTTGACGCCGTGCAACCGCTGGGTCAACTTTCTGATGGTAGCGAAGGGTCTCCGCCAGCTGCTCACCGACACGGATCGATGGGTTGAGCGCAGATTGAGGGTTCTGCGGCACCAGGTTGATTTTCCTCCCCCAGATCTGGCGCATCTCTGATTCACTCAATGTACACAAATCCTGACCATCTAATTCGATCACACCCTGGCGAACGGACCCATTTGCCCCCAGGTAGCGCATTATCGCTAAAACCAGGGTGGTTTTACCTGAACCGCTTTCTCCCACCAGCCCATAAGTCTCACCGGCCTGGATGCAAAAAGAGACCTCTCTCGCAGCATCCAGCCACTCATCCCCCTGCCGGTAAGCTACGGTAAGATTTTTAATATTAAGGATGGGGGCCTTTCTTTTTCCTGGGCTCATTGATCTCTATCAAACATTAACTGGAGCCTGGAAGACGCGCTTAAGACCGTCTGCCATCAGATTTACACCGATGACTACTATAGAAATTGCCGCTGCAGGAAATACCATCGCCCAGGGGGTTTGATTCACATTACTGCGCGCCTCACTGACCATCAACCCCCAATTGGGGTTGGGGGGTTGAACGCCGACGCCCAAGAACCCAAGCGATGCAACCAGGAAAATCGCATATGAAAAACGTAGCGCGGCTTCAACGGTCAAAGCTGGTAATACTGAGGGTAGGATTTCACGGGTTAAAATCCAAGTGAGCGATTCGCCTTGCAACCGCGCCACCTCCACAAATCCTTTGGTTTTAACCCCCAGTGCCACACTGCGGACAACTCTGGCGACAATTGGTGTGTAGACCACAACGATCACGATCAACACGCTGTTATTTGACGGACCTAAAATACCTAAGAGCACTAATGCCAATAGCAAAGCGGGTAATGCCAGGAGACTATCAAAGAATCGCATGATGGTTTCATCAAACCAGCCTCCTCGGTAACCGCTGATCAATCCAAGAAAAATACCGATGATCACTGCTAGCAATGTTCCCAGCCCAGATAAGGCCAAAATATCTCTGGCCCCCAGCACGACTCTGCTAAATATGTCTCGACCCAGGTTATCTGTGCCAAACCAATGAGATGTTGAAGGCGGTTGTTTGGCCTCTGTCGCGATGATTTGATTCTCACCATAAGGGGCGATTAATGGTCCGATTACAGCAAGGAGCACGAAGACCATAAAAATTGTCGTGCCGAAAGCCGAAGCGGGTTTCGCGTAAAGACCTTTTAACGCAGTTGCAAAGCGCCGCCCCCTACTGGAAGCAGCGCTTTGCAGGTTGGTGAGATCGCCAGGTACCTTGGTGGACATTAACTTCCAGTGAACATGACCGGACGGAAATCGGAACGTCCGGGGAAGGCTTTCATTACAAATCCCTGGTATTGGTTGTTGATAGCTCCCAGTTGTGCGAAGAAATAAGGGATGATAATTGGTCCTTCCTCGATTAGGATTTGTTGAATTTCGTGATAAGCCTCAACTCGTTTTTGTTCATCCATAGTGGTGCCGGCTGTGGTCATCAGCTCGTCCAATTTTGAATTGCAATAGTGGGCTTCATTCCACTTTGCACCACATTTCAGCATCACATCCAGGTAGAACTGTGGGTATGGTCGGGATCCCCAACCAGTTATGCCCAGATTTACTTCCAACCAGTGGTTTTCGCCATAATATACGCTCTCAGGCTCGACGATAACGTTTATATCGACGCCAGCTTCTGACCACTGGTCCTTTAAAACCGCTGCCAGATTAGGGCGGTTGCCGGTATCGGGTGTATGTAAATCCAGCTTCAAACCATTCTGGTATCCTGCATCCGCTAATAATTGCTTGGCTTTATTCACATCTCTCGCAGGCAGAGGGTATTGATCCGTGTAATATTGGGTGTAGAGCGGACCAATTGGACTATCACGTCCAGGCTCACCAAAACTCTGAAGGACCAGGTTGAAGATCGCTTCCCGGTCCGTAGCTAGCTTGAGTGCCTGAATCACGCGGGGATCATCTCCGGGCTTTTGATCCGCTCGCAACCGGATCAAGTCAAAGGCGTTAGTTGCCACATCCAATAAGGTAAGGTCTTGTTCGTTTTGCAGGTTAGTGTATAAATCCGTGGATATGGCGAACACCAAGTCCACTTGACCACCACGTAAAGCGTCAACCTGAGCGGTTTGATCGTTGAAGAATATAAATTCTATACCAGCCAATTTTGGTTCACCTTTTACGAAGTAATTTGGGTTAGCCTGCACGATGACTCTGTCCTCCGGGCTGTACTTGGTGACCACGAATGGGCCGGTACCGTTGAAGTCAGTAGGATCTTGAGTGTTGACCTTCATGACAAGAGCATGGTTGTCGCTCAAGTCAAACAAAAAGAAGGGATTGGGATTTTTTAGCGTGAAGGTCACTTCAAGATCACTGGTCGCTTCGATCTTATCGATATTTGCATAAAGATCAGCAGTTGAGGAACCCACGTCGGGATTTTTCAGGCGGTTGAATGTCCAGACCACGTCATTGGCGCTGAACGAGCTGCCGTCGTGAAAGGTAACACCTTTTACCAAGGTAAAAACATAAGTCAGACCGTCATTGCTGACTTTCCAATCAACCGCCAAACGAGGGGTGATAGTGTTTTGCGGAGTGATATCTACCAGGTAGTCATATACCGCGTTAGCCACCATTATTTCTGGGTCAGACGAAATTAATGCTGGATCGGTCTGCACAATAGGCTGCAAGGCAACCCTTAGGGTGCCTTTTTGGATAGCCCCTTCTGTAGTGGCAGTCTGGCTGGCTTGCTCTTGCGACACTGGTCCAGGTGTAGAAGTCGCCGAAGCTCCTGCGCAGGCTTGCAGGAAAAGAGCCATGATCACAAAAAAGATCATGACAGCAGGCATTCGCCCTGTTCCAGGGTGTTTATACTTACCCTCCATTAGATCTCCTCTTTTCTTATTCTTCTCTGATATGTAATTTTTTATTCCCCAATATTGCTTTCTAGACCAAATAACGAACCTCGACAGACCCTTGTTTAGGCGGGTTCTTCATTGGCAATCTAATTATTATATCAAAGCCAGCCAATACATCTCTTTAAAGGGTCGTCTAAAATGAAGCAATCCTTAAAGAGCTTTATATCGCTATCCGTCCTTGAATCTTTCCCGTAAACCCGATTGAAAGATCATGATGCGTTTATCATAAAAAATCTTACTTCCACCCCCTGAATTCTTGTTCGCCTATAGAAAGGACCTTAACTTTAATGTTGATCCAGATTCTATCAAGCTTTCCAGGCCAGGTGGGATTTCTTAGCTGTCATCTCAACTTCTATTCCTGATCTTCAGGACCCCTGATTGGGAGCCGCACACCCGATTAGTTTACCGAAAAATGACCTAAACTTTGCCGGGCTTCGCCTGAAAGCAATGCTCGTAGTAAAGCTAATTCGCGGCGGTAAATCAACAGCAAATCGCTCAACAGATCGGTCGCTTGTCTCAAGGTCAATAATTTCTGTTTCTGTTCGGGAGGGATTTGAAGCAGAACTGCAGCTAAATAAGCCAAAACCAATGGATCGTGGGGAAGATGTCGTGGGTCGAGGTTGGCATCACTTGCCTCTGTCAATATTTGCATATAGCCCCTTACCATGGGGCGTAAGTGGTTTCCTTTCTGCTCTAGAAATTCTGGGTGCGCTTGCTCCAAGGGGTATAGCTCAACCCGCCCAACCAGATATGCCTTTTCGTAATCGAAAGTTAGAATTCGAAACCGTTTTTGTCCTAACGCAACAATATTCATGCGCCCATCGCTCAATGGCTCGGATTCTAAAATTCGCGCAGTGCAACCGATATAGTGAGGTTCAGCGATTGGGCCATAAGCTTCTAAGCCGTGTTTGATC
>Ga0315551_10004137_pt1 | contig 10167 bp, 8 predicted proteins | sample SalMarSW160290MG_FD_203678 | JGI IMG/M metagenome (GOLD analysis project Ga0315551, IMG submission 203678) | Salt marsh sediment microbial communities from the Plum Island Ecosystem LTER, Massachusetts, United States - Salt Marsh Sediment SW1602-90 ... | reverse complement strand
TTTGACTAGTAAACTTGAAATTATTATTTTTGTGATTTTTTCCCCGAGGGAGGAGGGGGATAAAAAAGTTTGAACAAATTCTGATAAATCATGCCAATAATCGTATTTCTGGATTGCATGACGAAGGTTATAGAAATTCTTCAGCAGGATTTGGCGCAAAATGGATTCGGACAACTGACTAATAAAACTTGTTTCTGTGTTCATACTCTTACTTCCAACCCCTTTCATGGTGTACAGAGCTGCTACACTATAGGCATGAAGATAACAAACCACTGAGTGAATAGCAATCTGCGGGATTGTTCACTTCAATTATGCAGTTTCTTTCCTTTATAACAGATGTCTTGGGATTTTGAATTCTTCTAGCCATTTCAAATGTTTTGTTTTCTCACCTTTCGAGGATGGAACATTTTTCTATTTAAGCGAAATATGGTAATGATGTTTGTATCCATCAAAAATAGCCCAAAAGGATGAAAAAGGTATTAATTCATTTGCAAGCTCATTCTTTATTAATAAACTCGGCGAAATTTGCCTAATTCAAATTATCGTAAGAATGGAAATAGAATTAGAGGATGAATCTAGAAAAGCATTTTTATGCCTTTTGTCTAGTCCAAAAGAATTTCAGTGATTAAAGAGATACCGGAAAAGAGCATTCTGATTTCCGAGGGAGGATACTTTCCAATTAAAAGTGCTTATTTTAGAAGGAAAAAAGAAAAACTGAATTTTCCCCTGCGTATCGTGGCTGATCTCCGCTTGTAAAGATTTTTGATTTTCAGATTGAAGATTTTAAAAAGTCGATGAGCCTTTGAGTCTAAGAGTCGACGAGCAAGAAAAATCCCAATCGGTGAAAGCTGATTGAGATATTAAGTTAGCTCACCGGCAACAATTATATTTACTTCGCGCTTCGCTCCAATAAACCATGGACATACATAAAAAAAGGTGCCTGCTTTCGCAAACACCTTTGAAAAGAATGAAAAGTATTTATTGTTATGCTGCCTCTGTTTCGCACACGATATTAACATCTTCATTCTTTGCGGCAAATTTATTCTGCAAACTATCTTTGATCCAATGTATTGAGTGCTGCGAGCGTTGATTGAATTCTATTAACGGATCAAGGATATCCATGCAGCTTTCATGTTCCGTTATTTTGCTGTCAACGATCCTGTCTATATTGACTCCCCGGACTTCAATAGTTTTTCCTGTCGGCCTGATACCCATCCAGCTGCCGAGCTGCGTTCCGTTCATAACATAGCTCGTGACAACCCAGTCGCCTTCGGTAATTTGTACATCGATGGATAATTTTAAATCGGGATATCTCTCACGGATTCCCGCGATCTTTTTCTGGATTCCTTTAATCCCCAGACGATACCTCTTGTTGTTAAAGACCTCGGTATAGTGGGGTGAAATGAATGCCGATAGATCTTCGGCATTTCCTGTATTTAAAACGTTTTCGATATACTGTTTTACAATCTCCGTGTTCTCGTTCTTCATGACCCTTCCCTTCCTTTCTGTCGTACAATGTGTGTGGCGTCTTTATTTTTTTTACTTCTCCATCCGTTGATAATCGTATTCTTTGCTTGTTCATGTGGTAATTTTCTGCAGGTTTTATATTCCTCCTCTATATGTCTATCTTGCCGTCCCATTTTACACCGCCCTATATCCCTTCTGCAAATCTATTTAAACATAAAAAGTCCCAAGGACATTATCTGTCGTATTATAACAAACACCGTGTCATCATTATCGTGTCAGTACTTTCCTATTTCTTCTCCCGGTTTTTTGACGCCCTACCGGTAGCTCCGGCTCCTTTTACTAACAATCCTCATTTTCTTTAATATTTACGGGCTAATAATGCATTATCTCGACATGACCGAGATTAATTATTACCTCATATAACGTTCTAGATAGAATTCAGAATTTGCTCTGTTTCAGAAATTCTAATAGCAGAAATTTCGGTAGAATTATTGCGGAGAGTTTAAATAGAGAAGAATTTATCCTGGCAAAGTCATCGACAGGTATTCAGAACCTCATTGTGAATTCCATAACCGGATATAACGGGAATAAATTCTGTTTCCGTAATTCGGCATTCCACACTAATCCGGTCTCGCTGCTCCTTTGCAGCTTCCATATAAAAGGATTTACATGTCCATATTCATTCATAAGACGGAGAGAGAATTGACAGGAGAAATTCCAGAGCATGAGTTGACGCTGTACATTCAACTCAAGCCGTTGAAATCCCGGCAAGCGGCTTCCGTTAACATCAACTAAATCATCATAAACCAAATAACCCGTGATCGCTTCGGCTCCCTTTTCTTCGCCTAGAATTCTATTGCCTGGTGTGACGTTTTTCGAAACGACTTTGTAAGAATAACCTGAAGTGACAATGCAAAGAGCTCTGAATCTCCAGTTTTCATGCAATGAATACGATAAGGCTGCCTGCAGTTCATGGCGCCGGTCAAAAGGCGGAGCAAATTCTCTTCCACTATTGATTTCTGAGAATTTCTCAAAAGACCATGAAAGATTATATGTGATTGAACCGGATAAATCACCCGTACGTTTTCTAAAACTGCACGAAAGACCATAAGTCTTTCCTGTACCTAAAATCCCCATATTCTCTAAATCGTCTGCAGCGGCTCGCACAGAATCAATAATAAATTCCTGAAGATTATTAGTCACTCTATAATAAGCCTCGGCAGATGCGATGTATGCATCATCGCCGATACTCCGTTCAACTCCAAGCGTGGTGTGAAGTGATGTTGACGGCCGTAATTTTTCTGTAGAGTGGTACCAAAATATTGTGGGATAGATTAAAAAGACGCCGCTGTTTCGGTATGGGTGAATAAACTGGTTTATAGCTGAAAGAGAAGTATAGACTCGTGTTTGTTCACTAAAATGAATCAACAAAGAGAATCTCGGATCAATAGCAGAAAAATTATCTTTGTCGCACATAAAGCTTGTAAAGCGCCCCCCAAGTTCTGCAGAAACACGCGGTAGCAATTTCCATCGATCTTGCAGATACACCGATAGTTCCCAGGATGAAATATTTTGTAATGGAAAAGGTGCTATCTGATTCGAAAACTTGCTGATATATCCGTCCATCCTGCGGCGGATTAATTCAATTCCTGCCAGAAATGTATGTTCTTCATCATAATAACTCTCTGCATGGGCACTTAAACTAAAATCCTCTATTGCGTAATCGGAAGAAAACTGATCAGCTGAGTAATACTGAGAGTTTTCATCCAGTAGATGCTGAAGATCAAAATCATATCTGCTGTAGACAGCAGAAGCATGCAAAAACATGGATTGAGATACAACGCCGACCCATCGAAGATCTATCATGCTGTTGCCCCATGAAAATTTATTTTCCAAATTTTCCCCCTCGCCTTCAACATAATTGCTGTAAGAATCTTTACCATAGTAGCCGCTTAACGAAACCTGATCGCTGGCAGATAATCGATGAGTCATTTTAGAAGTCAGCTCGTATGTATATGTCCGGTTTTGTATATCTGGAGATCGAGATAAAAGCTTCCATGCCCCGTCAGGGTACCCTCTTCTACCGGACATTAAGAAAGTCGTCCGCCCTGCAACCGGCCCTTCTAAAGATAAATGTGCTCCTAATGTTCCGATACCGGCCGATCCGGCAATCCGTCGACGCGATCCGTCCCTTAGTGAAAGGTCCATAATTCCACCAACACGTCCTCCATAGTAAGGCGGCAAACCGCCTAAGAGAACATTGACATCAGCAAGCGCGTCAGAACTGAATGTGCTTATCACACTGCCGAAATGAGCCGGATTATAAATCCTTCCCCCATCAAGCAAATATTGATTTTTATCGGACGGCACGGATCGGTGATACACACCGCGGGAAAATTGTTCTACGGAAGCCAATGCAGACCGAGTTCCTTTAATAGTCATTTCTCTCATAACAATATCTTTAGGCACCATAATCACGTTTAAAAGCCTCGATCCTTCTGCAAGGCTATCGACAGCAAAAGTATACGGCGTATATCCGATAGCACGAACTGTTATTATATAGCGGCCGATCGGTATACGCGGTAAAGAAAAAAAACCGAATGTATTTGTCGGACACCAACGCTTGATAATCGTGTTTTCGTACTCGTTCGGAGTCTGCAGTATAACACTTGCGCCCTGAATCCATTCACCGGTGATAGAGTCCGCCACAACACCTGAAATAACAGCATATCGCCTTCTGGATTGTGGTTTCTGACGTTTAAGGATTATCTGATTTCCTCTTTGAATCCACATTAATGATGTACCCTGCAGTATGGAGTTCAGCGCTTGATCAAATCCGCAATTTGAACACGCAGCTGATATCTTCTCACCTTCGACATCATCATCAAGATATACGATAGATTCCGAGTACCATTTCATCAGGGAATCTAAAGCTGAACGAAACGGGAGGCTGGTCCACTGAAACGAAGAACGCTCAATTTTCTTTTGAGCTTTTCCCTCATTCCATATACAGGTAAAAAGGATAAGACTAATAAATATTGTAAACGCCGTTCTCATAGCGAATCGTAGTTCCTGTAACTTGAACAAGTGTTTTTACAGCACTTTCTGCATTCCGGCCGTCGATCACGCCAGTAAGCGTCTTTGTTCGGAGGCCTGGATTCTCTATGCGAATTCTGATATCGAACTGCATCTCTAATTCACTGCAGACTGAGTTTAGCGTTGAACGATAAAACATAAGTCTTCCCTTCACCCATCCAGGATAATCCGCAAACGGAAGACTGCCCGGTGCATCCGGGAATTCATTTTTAGAACAGAATGCGATCTGGCCTTTAGTCAGGATAATACTGCTATCGATGCCGTTCTGTTTTGTACTCATTTTTACACTGCCGCTCAGGACTGCAACTTCCATTCGGTTGTTACGCGCCCGAACATTAAATTCCGTTCCCAGCACTTGCACTGTTCCAACATCGGTGGTGATAATAAACGGCGTTCCATTCCTGTGTACATGAAACATTGCCTCTCCCTTTAGAGATACGCGGCGTACTTTATCTATCGACCTGCGACTCACGGATATTTCAGAAAGGAAATTGAGAATGATTTCGGTACTATCCTGTAAAACAACTGTAGAATGCTGACCTTTTGTTGTTTCGTAAATATTTATGGATGATCTCTGCAGCCAAATCACTCCGATCGCAATGAGAATCATACATACAACAGCCAATACAACAGCCGGCCTGAAAATGTACCGCTTCGAAAAAACAAAACGGTTGTCGCTTTCATTTTGACCGGCCTTTAAAGCACTCTTCAAACTTCGCCACTGAGCATCTGTATCAGGATCAACCATTTGAGTATGCCGGGCCATGGATTCCAGGGCACTTTCGATTCTGTCGGTTGCTTCGTCTGAATCGTTCCTGCTATTGGAATGTTTTAACCAACTAAAATATCTTAACATACATACTATCCATTAGTTATTGTTCATTTACTGTACCTGGTTGATTATTTTATTTATTACCTCACTGCTTGAAAATTTGCTCGGTTTGATATACCGGAAAAACTACTCCATATCCATGTGCCGCTGTATGTAGTGGTTGGGAACTCTCCGTTCAAGATTACATTATTGTCAATATAATTCGGATTCAAGTTGATATACATTTGTCCATTATTAAATCCGCCGATAAGATTACCTTTGCCGGTATGAGGGCCGATATGGTGGGGATTGTTTACTTTATTGAAATGCCATTCTCCGGTAACGTGAGTTGAGTCTTGAATATCAATTGTCATCCAACCGCTGACGATAGGAGTTCCAATTGTATCGTAAGCCGTATATTGAAAGGGTCCTGAAGAAACAGGCTGAACTGAATTGTCCTCCTTGCAGCCAATAAGAATCAGGAAGAAAGCAGCAATTGCCAACAATTTTCTCATAAATTCTCTTGATAACACTATTTGCCGCCTGCTGACGGATGGCTCATTATCAGATACTGTATGTAAAATGGTATCCATTTCAATTCGGCCTTGTCACAAACGAGAATGTAATCGATTCTTTCATCGATACGCCGTACAAATCCTTTACCGACGATAAAAGAAATATAGTATATTTTGTATTAGGCTGAAAAGCTGATGACGGAATAAATGTGATCTGGTTAGGATCGGTGGAAGAATAACCTGCCCCATAAACAAATGTTCCGCTCATCGACGGCGTAATTGAAAAAGCCGCATGGAAAGAAGTTTTATCAACGTAACTGTTAAAATTTATCGTGATTTTTTGATTTGTTGCAACATACAACTGTGCATTGGTCGGTGATGTTGAGCTAACCTGCAAAGGAGCTGTGCGGAACCAAAAACTGAATGGTTTACTTAAAGGCGTTCCATCTTTGTCCCTTGCATTCTCGGAAATAGTAACTGTAATAGTCGTATCAGAAAGAAAAGGACCACCTGTGTAAATAGTCATAACATTTTCACTCGGCCACAGATATATTTTATTCATCGATGGGGTAATGGTCGTAGCCGCTTCCGTCGAAGCAGGATCCATGCGCCGGGGAAAACTGATTGTAATACCCCCATAGTTCATCGGTGCAACATTATTATCTCCATCGACGGGATTCGTTTGAATACCCGAATATGTGACAGAGGATTGAACGGTTCGGAATGTAGATATCAACGGGAATCGTAAATTATTACCGGATGTATCTTTAGCTTCTGTTGACAAATTGATCGTATACATAGTATCAACCATTGCTGAACTTTGAGACATGGAATATGTCAAAGAAGTGACTTTACTAAACGTTGTTATAACAGCACCGGCATCATAACCGGATTTTTCATCTGCGGCTGCATATAAAGTATTCCGAGGTGACTGAGCATACATGCCCCAATAGAATATTCCTTTACTTGGAGGATTGGTAGAGAATGCTTTTTCGACACTGGCTCTATCCATGGGACGTGAAAAAAGAATCGAAATTGTAATCCGGCCATAACGCCAATCATATACAATTTCAGATGTATTCTCAGGGTACACAGAGGCAACGAGATCAGGAACGGTAGATAAATCAATCTCTCCGATATAATTAATGCCGCCTCCCTGTACTATCACGTTACTCTGCTGGTAAATACGATAGTTATCAGCCCGGATAGTAAGATCATAATTCCCCATCTGAAGGTTTTGCAGGGCAAAAGAACCGTCGCTTGAGTTTACTTTTGTCGATTCAACGGGAGCGACTTGACTTGCAACGACCACTGCATTGCTTTGAAACTGCACGACCTTTCCCACAATATGCCCATGAAAAGAATCTGCGACTTTTGATAAAGACTGAGAATTGGAATCGCGGTATTCAATGATCGTCTCTTTCTCTCTACATCCAATGAATAATAAAACAATTACTATAAATATTACTTGTGTTTTCATCATTGTCTTTGCTTTCAATATCAAATAGAACATTGTGTCCGAGAAAGTATTATCAATTCTGTTTTATCAGCACCATTTTTTTTATCAATGAGGCTTTTCCTGCTTGGAGACGATAACAAACAGTTTTTTCATAAGTATTTCTTTCTTATCAATATTCGATAGCAGATATGCCGCTATTTACGGTACATGAGGCCTCTAAATTGATTAAAGGTAATTTGGCCTGAGTTTCTATTGAAAATAATTGTAATAGTTGATGTGTCGTATTTTGTGTCAATTTTATAATTGCCTACAATGCCGTATTCAACGAGGTCACATTGTATTCTGCAATTATTTCCAGAGATTTTTCGTAATCCGCTGGACCACGCTAAACTTACGGTATAATTAGTTGTAATTTTTGATTCAACCAGAACTTCATCATTCAGCATAATTTTTACACTATCGTTATTATAATCCGATTCAGCTTCAATATTTACATATACTTCTTTTTGTTCTGTTTGAGTGGGCTGATTTGATTCGTTGCAGGCAAAAAGAGCAAAAATGGCAATGCCAAAAACAAAATAAATCTTTTTCAATACGCCTCCTATGGAATATAAGCAACCGGCTCGTAAACAACGCCAAGCATTTTTTTAATCCTCAAGATGAAACAGGATTCACAATCTTTCCGATGAATATTATGGTCCCGGACTGATGTTCGCGAATCGCAAAAATAAACGGATGATCGACCCTCATATAAGGCTTTGACGGTCCTCCGGTGCCAGTGAGCTCCATTCCGATAGAAGTAACCGCCGCCGCTTCGGTTCCCTCTTCATTCACTTCCACAAATGTTTTGTGCAGTACTTCGCTGATCTTAAGACCGTATTTCTGACTGATGCGTGAAAAATCTGCAAAGTCGCTGAACGCTAATCCCATGCCCAAAGCCTTTAATTCATCATTCAATTTCTTTTTATACTCCAGTTTAAACTTCGGAAGCGATAAAACGACTTCAGCAGAATCTAATTTTACAGCAATAGCATTCCATTGATCTTGTGTAAGTGCTGATGCAAATTGATCGATAGAAGTACTGGCGCTCGGCAATATAACCGTCATACTGAACTTCCGGTCTCCGTACGGCAGGTCGATTACCTGCATACCGGCATCAGAATAATAGGCGAATGTAGCTTCCTGTTCCATCAATTTACACGACACGGTGCTGCCATCTGCGCAGGTGAATGAAGCATCCTGAGTATTCTGAGGATCAAATTGATATGTCCAGGTGCCTTTATAATATATTGCATTGATCAAATACATCACAATTTCTGCCGGGATTTCCTCAATAATTGTCGGTATTTTTGTATGAGTTTTTGTGTTAACCCATCCGTTGATAGCCTGTACAGCACTCGGCGATGAGAAATCCAATGCGCTCACGTCTGCATTAAAAAAGTTAATATTGTCGTCAATGAATTCCTGCAGTACCGGAAAATCATTCATATACCAGATCGAATTGGCATTTTCAAACACAACTTTTGTGTCGAGATTCGTCAATACGGCAGAAATATTTTTATACGAATTATTAATATCATCCATCGAAATACCTTCATGGCCAAGCACCTTTTTCAGCGAATCCAGTGTCGGCCCATCGGCGCCATTAAGCACCATCCCGAATGCCATCGAGACGCTAAACGGCGAGATGAATACGTTTTTATTCGGTTCTGAATCATTAATCTTGTTAAACAGGTTAAACCCGAAAGAATTACCGGATGCAATAACGGATCTTTCAATTACAGAAAGATTTCCTCCTGAAGTTCCGACAGGATTGTTTTCTGTTTGATTGCACGAAATAAAAGCGGTGAGACTTATGAGCAGGAAAATACTTATAAGATTTTTCATACGTGCCTCGATTCTTGTAAATACTAATGTACCTTTGATTTTTATACAATAACAAAAAATATCCTTTACATCTCGACATTCACAACCCTTTTATTTATTCTTATTGTACAGAAGGATTTTCGATTTTTCCTATAAACAGGATTGTTCCCGATTGATGCTCTCGAATAGCAAAGATAAACGGACGATTGACAGACATTACCGGATTTGACGGTATACATGATTTGATAATTGAAACTATAGTGACAGCCGCCGCTTCAGTTCCTTCTTCGCTTACTTCCACAAATGTCTTATGTCTCACTTCTCCAATACAAAGCGGGCTGTTGGCAATTCGGGAAAAATTCGCATTGAAAGTGAAAGCGATTCCCATTCCCATAGCAATCAGTTCATCATTGAGCTTCTTTTCATATTCTACTTTAAACTTCGGCAAAGATAATTCAACTTCGGTTGAGTCTAAGCTACTTATCCACGCATCCCATTGCTGCTGTGTTATTCCTGCAGCGAACTGTTCTATACCCGTCCCTTCGGCAGGCAAAATAACCGTCATACTGAATAAACGGCCGCCATACGGCAGATCGATGATCTGCGCTTGATTCGTTGCATGATATGCGTAAGTGGACTTCTGATTCATCATCTTGCATGTAACTGCTGCGCCTGTCGAAGTAGTAAATACAGCATCCGCTGTATTAGCGGGGTCAAACTGGTACGTCCATATGCCTTTAAAATACAGAGCATTTATCAGGTACATGACCACTTCGGGAGGAATATAATTAAGTATAGTTTGTATCTTTCCGTTGGTTTTAGTATTTACCCAATTATTGATCGTCTGAACGGCATCTGGAGAATTAAAGTCGAGCGATGCCGCCTCTGCATCAAAATAATTCCCGCAATCATTGTGAAATGCCGGAAATACATGAAAGTTATTCCTGCACCAT
>Ga0315551_10004129_pt1 | contig 10174 bp, 12 predicted proteins | sample SalMarSW160290MG_FD_203678 | JGI IMG/M metagenome (GOLD analysis project Ga0315551, IMG submission 203678) | Salt marsh sediment microbial communities from the Plum Island Ecosystem LTER, Massachusetts, United States - Salt Marsh Sediment SW1602-90 ... | reverse complement strand
TCGTGTATCGGCCAGCACATAGCAGATGTTACAATTACGCTGGCAGCGGTTGACCCATGCTACAGCTGTACTGAAAGACTGGCAGTTGTGGACGGACATAAAAACATCATTCATAATTACGAGGCGCTTTTGAAGATAAGCCGCGATAAAACGGCAAGATTGAAAAAGGAGCTCGGTCTGCAAGAACTTAAGATGGAGGATTTACGAGTTGAATAACTTTTTTGAGAATCCATTAACTTTATTGGTTTTTGTGCCGCTGTTAGCGGGCTTCGTGTGCCTTTTTCTGCCGCGACGGTTGGGCTTTATTTCGAAGGCGGCAACACTGGTTATATCAATCGCTGCACTTATCCTTTCGATATACATTTTCAGGGAAAAAATAAGCGACTTTCGATGGTCTTTGCTGCAGATAGGTGAATTTAATTTAGAGCTTTTGCTAATTGCGAGGCCCTTAGGGGCATTTATACTGATGTTCGCGATGGGATTCGGCTTTTTGATAACGCTTTATTCCCTGAAATCGGTGTCCGAAGCAAAAGGGATAAATATATACTTTGGTTCGATACTTCTGACGATAGGCGGCTCGGCAGGGATATTGCTTTCAGGACACCTCTTGTTTCTGCTTATATTCTGGGAGATAGTTACAGCGTCGCTATACCTGTTGATAACGACAGGCGGTAAAAACAGCAACTTTGCGGCGACGAAAAGCTTTGCGATGATAGGTGCGTCCGATGCGGCGTTTCTGCTGGGAATAGGTCTGGTCTGGGCGGCGTCAGGGACATTCGAGATATCGAAGATTGCACTATCGACGACAAATGCGATGACGATAACGGCGTTTTTGCTGCTTATGGTAGCGGCGATAACAAAAGCCGGTGCGATGCCTCTGCATACGTGGCTGCCGACGAGCGGTGAATTTGCGCCGCCTTCGGTGATGGCACTATTGCCGGCGGCTGTCGATAAGCTGCTTGGAATTTACCTGCTGGTAATACTGGTGAAAAAAGGTGGAATGTTCAGTCTTGAGGCAGGAGTATTAAGTGTTATTCTGGCAATCATCGGTGCGGCTACGATTATCGTGGCCGTGATGATAGCGATGGTCCAGCACAATCTCAAGAAGCTGCTGAGCTTTCACGCTATCAGCCAGGTCGGCTATATGGTACTCGGTATAGCCACGGGGACAACGGTGGGCATAGCAGGCGGTGTGTTTCATATGCTGAACCACTCGATATATAAAAGCTGTCTATTTTTGTGCGGCGGAGCGGTCGAGCAGAGGTGCGGGACGGCGGAGCTCGACAGGCTGGGCGGGCTCGGCAAAAAAATGTCAATTACGTTCGGCTGCTGTCTGATTGCGGCTTTGAGTATTTCAGGGATACCGCCGTTTAACGGCTTTGTCTCCAAGTGGATGGTTTACCAGGGTATAATCCAGATGGGGACAACGAGTGTGTCTGCGACGGCCAGATTATGGCCTGTATGGCTTGTTGCGGCGATGTTCGGCAGCGCCCTGACACTGGCATCATTTGTAAAACTTATACACTCGGTATTCCTTTCGAGGCTTCCGGACGGATTAAAAGAAAAAAATATCAGGGAAGTTTCAATTTTGCAGACGCTGCCGATGATAGTTCTTGCGTTTTTGTGCGTGCTGTTCGGCGTGTTCTACTATTTACCGCTGAAGCAGTTTATTTTCCCTGCGCTGGATATACACACCCAGACGGTGATTACCGGCACCTGGCAGTCGGGGCTGGCGACTATTCTGATAATGGCAGGCATTATTCTTGGGCTGGTGATTTTGATTATCGGTTTCGCGGCAAGAAGAGTCAGGATTGTACCGACGTGGACGTGCGGCGAGATTCAGGAAAACGATAAGATGATAATACCCGGCACACATTTCTATAAGACGGTATCATCGATGGGCGGCTTGAAGCAGCTTTACGAAGGTCAGGAAAAAGGATATTTCGATGCATACAATCAAAGCGGCAATCTGGGTATGGCGGTGACAAGATTTCTGAGGTGGCTGCACAGCGGCGTACTGCCGATGTATCTGACGTGGATGACGTTAGGATTATTAGTTATTTTATTTATAGTTTGCAGGATTTGGTGAGGCAAGTATGGCTATTCTTTATATTTTAATGCTGTTCATTCTGATAGCAGCTTTCATAGCAGTGGAAACGAAGTATCTTTTAAGTTCCGTGATATGTATCGGAGCAATCGGTTTCGGGGCATCAATTATGTTTCTGTTTTTGAGGGCGCCGGACATTGCGATTACCCAGATTGTGGTAGAAGTTTTGGGGCTGATTATTCTTATACGCGCAACGATTTCACGGGATTTGACCTTTATCAGCGGTGACAGAGAGTTTTTTGCAGTAGTGGTTTCGATAGTGGTTGTATTTGTCATATTTCTTGCAGGGATACATGTTTTCGATGATTCACTTCCTGAGTTCGGCTCACCGGTTTTCGCCGAGACGGAAGGTGCCGCCTCACAAACATATATCAAGGATGGAATGAAAAAGACAGGGGCTGCGAACCTCGTAGCATCGGTGATTCTGGATTTCAGGGCGTATGATACACTCGGTGAAGCAACGGTGCTGTTTACCTCGATAATCGGCGCGACGGTTGTATTAAGAAGGAAAAGCAGAAAGCTTCTGGAGGAACTCGACAAATGAAGGGAATGACGGTAATAGTGAAGACGATAGCGAGCTGGGTGAAGGTTCTGATATTTATGTTCGGTATTTACATTATCATTACCGGTCATCTGACGCCGGGGGGCGGCTTTGCCGGCGGTGTGATTATTGCATCATCATACGTTCTGATACTGCTTGCTTTCGGCAGAGAGTTCGCAGAAAAGAATATGCCACTTGGAGCGGCTTCGAAGATTGATTGTGTGGGGGCTTTAATGTTCGCTGCGATAGCGGTGCTCGGTATAACAACAGGCGGTGTGTTCTTTACGAATTTTTTGTATCAGAAGTATCTGCCCGGAAATGCAATGGAGCTTGTAAGCGCAGGCAGTATCCCGTTTTCGAATATAGCAATTGGTTTGAAAGTCGGGGCGTCGCTGTTTATGATAATCCTTGTTCTTTCAATTTTCTGCCAGGATTACAGGTGCAAGGATGATGTATGTGAGATACCGGGCGGCAACAAAAAGGAGAATAACTGATGCTGTACGCGTTGTGCTTTTTACTGTTTATGGTCGGGCTGTATTGTGCCGTTGTCAAAAAGAATATGGTCAAGATAGTGCTCGGCATCCTCGTGATGGAATATGCGGTGAACCTGTTTTTGATAATGCTGGGCTATCGGGCCGACGGTGCAGCACCGATTGTGTCAAAGGAAGATATAGTCGAAGCAGGCGGGAAATTGAGCAGTATGTTCGTAGGCAAATGCGTTGACCCCCTGCCGCAGGCTCTTGTGCTGACGGCAATCGTTATCAGCCTGGGTTCTTTGGCTCTTATGATTTCGATATGTATCAGAACATACGAGAAATACGAGACCTTTGACATAACACAGATAAGGAGACTTAAAGGATGAGCTTACCGGCGGTGCCATTGGCTACATTTGTTGCAGTTCCCCTGATTGCGGCATTTGCGCTTCCGCTTTTCGGCAAGCGGGGCAAATCCGCTGCGACATTGCTTGCGAATGTGGTGACGATATTTCTGCTGTGTTGTGCTGTAGCTTCCATCGGTCGAACCGCGGTCTATGAAATAGGCAGATGGCCTATACCACTCGGAATCAATCTCGTACTCGACGGTTTGAGCTGTTTGATGCTGCTCGCTATATCAACCGTAAGCGCAGCAGCGATGCTCTTCAGCACAAGGTATATGGAACGATATACAGCCAAGTCAAAGTATCTGTGCCTGTTTATGCTTATGGTTGCAGGAATGAACGGCGTGGTGCTGTCAGGCGACATTTTTAATATGTTCGTATTCCTTGAGATTGCATCGATAGCCTCGTATGCACTGGTAGCGTTCGGCGTCGGGCACGAGGAGCTGGAGGCGGCGTTTAAGTATATGGTGCTGGGCAGTATAGCATCGATTTTTGTCCTGTTTGGCGTCGGGCTTGTTTACGGCAACACAGGGACGTTAAATCTGGCTTATATTTCGAAAGCGATTTCAGAGAACGGATTGAATTCGGGTCTGACTTTTGCATTGGCCCTTTTTATTGCCGGCTTCGGTTTGAAGGCGGCAATAGTGCCGTTCCATGCGTGGCTTCCAGATGCACATCCATCCGCACCGGCACCGATATCGGCGATGCTGTCAGGCGTGATAATAAAGGCGCTTGGAATTTATGCACTTTCGCGGATAGTCTTTAACGTTTTCGGGATAACGGTCGAGGTCGGCTGGCTCCTGGTGATACTGGGGATTTTAAGTATGATAATCGGGGCCTTTATGGCGATAGGTCAGTGGGATTTGAAACGTCTTATGGCATATTCGAGCATAAGCCAGATAGGCTATGTAGTGCTTGGTATAGGGCTTGGCGGTCTTTTAATAGCAAAAGGCGCAAAGGCACAATGGTCGGCTTTGGCGATTCTGGGCGGGCTGTTCCATCTCGTCAATCACGCAGTTTATAAGTCACTTTTATTTTTGACGAGCGGGTCTGTCGAGATGTCAACAGGAACCAGAGATATGCACCAATTGGGCGGCCTGGCAGAGAAGATGCCCGTAACACGAACGACAGCTACAATTGGTTCGGCGGCGATAGCTGGAGTACCGCCTTTCAGCGGTTTCTGGAGCAAGCTGATTCTGGTGATAGCGGCGGTAGGTTCGGGTTTCTACTGGGTGGCAGCCATAATCGTTTTCGTCAGCCTGTGCACGCTGATAATGTATCTGAAAGTTCAAAGGTATGTATTTTTGGGTGAACTGCCGGAAGAGCTGAGGGAAACGAAGGAACAAAAAAACAGTATGCTGATAGCTATGGTTTTTCTTGCGTGCTTGTGCGTTTTGATGGGGCTGTTGTTATTGCCGCCGATTCGCAGCAGTATCCTGGAACCTGCTGTCAGGGTACTGACAGACGGTGTTTCATATTCAGCTAAAATAATTGGAATGGTCAGTGAAAGTGTGAAGCTATGAGACGAATAATCTATTTTATTCTGGCATTTGTTACCTGGGTCGTACTGACATGGTCTCTCGATATACAATTTATTATAGCAGGCCTTGTGGCTTCTGCGATAGTCTCGATTTTATTTCATGAGATGCTGCCCAAGGAACACCATATATTTATTTCGCCGGTTCGAATTTTCTGGTTTCTGGTTTATATTCCGGTTTTCTTCTATTACATATTAATGGCCAACTTCGACGTTGTGTACCGAGCATTACATCCTGCGATGCCCATAAAGCCGGGTATTGTAAAAATAAAGACAAAACTAAAAACCGATTCAGGCATTACAGCCCTTGCAAACTCGATTACACTAACGCCGGGCACCCTTACAGTAGATTTAACCGACGACGGGTATCTGTACATACACTGGATTAACGTTAAAAGCGACGACGTCGAAGAGGCAACGAAGTACATTGCCAAAAGGTTCGAGTGGTTTTTAGTGAAGATTTTCGAATGAGGTAATTATGGAGACTTTATTTTACATCGGATTGTTAGCTTCCTGCTTTATGTGCCTTTACAGAATCGGCCGGGGCCCGAGCGCCCCCGATAGGACAGTGGCTATAGACATACTCGGAATCATAATCGTCGGCTTTTGTGCTATTCTTGGTTTGACAACAGGAAAGGATTTTTATCTGAACATTGCTCTTGCGTGGGCGCTGTTGAGTTTTATAGGAACGATAGCATTAGCGAAATTTTTGGAGGGCAGAAGTTTCGATGAATGAGATAATCGGCTATATTCTGATAATAATCGGGATACTGTTCAACATTTTCGGCTGTATAGGGCTGGTCAGATTTCCGGATGTTTATAACCGGCTGCAGGCATCGACGAAGTGCGTGACGTTAGGCACGATATTTCTTTTGATTGGCGTTGCTATTGCCTGCAATTCAGGAGCAACCAGTGCGAAAGCAATTGTGTGCGCAGTATTTATCCTGATAACATCGCCCACCGCTGCACACGCGATTGCCAAGGGTGCTCATATTTCAGGTGTTCAAATGTGGGAGCAAAGCGTTGTAGATAAATACGGAGAAGAGGTCGACAGGAACGTATTGGGACAAAAACAACCGAAAGAAGGAGATTGAAATTGCGTTGGCCTAAATTAAGAGAATTAAAAGAAGCGGTGACAGCGGTTTTTTCGCCGCGCTTTACGACTAAATTTCCGGCAGTGCCCTGCAAGGTGCCTGAAAGATTGCGTGGCAAGCCCGAGTTTAATAGTGAGTACTGTATCGGCTGCGGAGCCTGCGTGAACGTCTGTCCGACACGTGCGCTGACGATGGTTGACTATACCGAAGGCGATAACCCGAAAAGAGTTATTACACAACAAACCGATGCGTGCATATTCTGCGGCAACTGCAGCGAAAACTGTACGACGGAGAAAGGCATAAAGCTGTCACAAATCTGGGACCTGGCCAATATGGACCGCTCAACAATGACCGAGACTTTCGAGTTCGAGCTGCAGATGTGCGAAAAATGCGGTGCGGTAATAGGGACAAAAAAACATTTAGCGTGGCTGTACGAGAAACTCGGGCCTTTGGCATATTCGAACCCGTCGGTGCTCTTCGCCAAAAGCGGAGAGTTGAATCTGGAAGGAGCGGATATCGAACATAAGGCCGCAGCTGAAAAGAGTGCTCAGACAAGCGATTTTATGCGTGTGCTTTGCCCGAAGTGTAAATGTGAACTGAATATCCAGCTTTAAGCGAGCCGGTGATTAATATTTGATATGTCGTTAATTGACAGAGGTCCATTTTTTCTTCATCCGAACCCACACTTTTTATTATGACTATCGATAAAGAAAGTCTGAAGCCGCTAAGGACTATTGGCGGGAAAAAGACGGTCATCCTGGGAATGGGTAACATCCTGAAAGGCGACGACTGCGTGGGCCCATTCATTTGCGACGAACTCTCAAAAAAGGCTCTAACAGCAGATATTATAAATACAGGGACCGTTCCCGAAAATTATATACAGCGAATTATTAAAAAAGAGCCCGATGCTCTAATCGTTATCGATGCGATTGAGTTCGACGGCGAGGCAGGCGAAATACGCCTGCTGAGGCCTGAGCAACTGAATAAAAACGCTTTTTCAACACATACATTGTCGCCGCATCTTTTCATCGAAATGGTACAACAAAGTAAAAAGGTTGACGTTTACGTTATCGGGATTCAGCCGAAACAAATAAAGCTCGGAGAGGGTATAACAAAAGAGGTAAGGCAATCGGCTGAAGAAGTTGTGAGCGAGCTTACCGAGATATTCACAATTGAAACGAAGAGCCAAGCAGATGAAAGTTAAAGATTTACAAAACCGGGAAGATTTGGTGAGCAGGTACAGATTACTGATTAGCGGCCGGGTCCAGGGTGTAGGTTTCCGCCCTGCCGTTTATAGACTTGCAAAATCGCTGCATCTGACAGGATTCGTATATAACGACAGCAAAGGAGTTACAATAGAAGTACAGGGAAAAGAAGAAGAAATAGCAGAATTTGTCGAGAGACTGCGAGGCAAAGATAAACCAACACTTTCTCAAATCAAAGATGTCAGTATATCTAATGTAGATTTAAGCGAAGGCGAAGAAGAATTTACAATCAAAGAAAGCAAACAAACCGGAGCAGCCCTTTCGGAAGTTACGGCAGACATAGCGGTCTGCGAGGACTGTCTTTCGGAGATGCGGGACGCGGGCGATTTTCGGTACAGGTATCCTTTTATAAACTGCACGAACTGCGGGCCGAGATACTCGATAGTAAAAACGATACCCTACGACCGGTGCAATACGACGATGTCGGTCTTTGCGATGTGTGAGAAGTGCTCCAGTGAGTATAACGATATGGCAGACAGGCGTTTTCATGCCCAGCCGGTGGCGTGCGGCAAGTGCGGGCCAAGTGTACGGCTAAGCGACAATAAAGGAAAAACAATCGAAGACGATATTGACAAGGCGATAGCCAAAGCAGCAAGAATGCTTTTAGAGGGAAAAATTCTGGCAATTAAAGGAGTCGGCGGATTTCACCTTGCCGCAGATGCACTCAATGAGACGGCTGTGCAAAAACTAAGACTGCGAAAAAGAAGAGACCATAAGCCATTTGCACTGATGGCAGAGACAATAGATAAAATCAGAAAATATGCAGTGGTGAGCAAGGAAGCGGAAAGGATTCTGAAAAGCCCCGAAAGCCCGATTGTTTTATTACCAAAGAAAAAAGACTCTTTGATTGCACCCTCGGTAGCTGAGAGTGTCGATACATTCGGCTTTATGCTGTGCTATGCGCCGCTGCATTACCTGCTTTTCGCAGAAGGTCCTGAAGTTCTGGTTATGACAAGCGGTAACATCTCAGATGAGCCTTTGATATGCAAAGACGAAAAGGCGGCTGAGAAACTCAGTGACGTAGTGGATGCGTTTTTAATGCACGACAGGGAAATTTACCGGCAGATTGATGATTCGATTGTGCATTTTATAGAGGATGAGCCTGTACTGCTCAGACGTGCAAGAGGTTATGTGCCGACGCCCTTTGTCAGCGAAAAAAAAGCAACGCAGGACATACTGGCGGCCGGTGCTGATATGAAAAATACGTTCTGCTTTGTCAAGCAAAACCAGCTTATCTGCAGTGAGCATATAGGCGATTTGGAAGATGCGGACGTTTACCATCATTACATAAATTCAATCGAGCATATGCGCAGGCTCTTCAAGGTCGAGCCTAAAATAATTGCGTTTGATTTGCACCCGGGATACTTTTCATCGCAATACGCACTTACTCTTCCAGACGTAAAAAAGATACGAATTCAACATCACTGGGCACACATAGCGTCCGTGCTGGCGGAACATAATACGGACGGGCCTGTAATCGGGCTTTCAGTCGATGGGACAGGTTACGGCAGCGACGGAGCAATCTGGGGCTGTGAGTGCTTAATAGCATCGCTTAAAGGTTTTGAGAGGTTCGGTCATCTGGATTACTACAAGCTGGCCGGTGCCGATAAGGCGAGCAAAGAAGCAGAAAGGAGTATATTGGGGCTGCTGATAAAAACGTACGGCGGTGACTTCGAGTTAAAGAGGTTCGGTTGGCTGCTCGAGCGAATCGAGCCGGACTACAAAAAAACAGAAATCATCTCAGAGCAGATAGATAAAAATATCAATACAATTGAGACATCGAGCATGGGCAGAATTTTCGATGCTGTGGCTGCTATGGCTGGTCTGGGAAGCTATAATTATTTCGAGGCACAACTGCCGATGGCACTCGAGGCGGTTATTAAAAAAGACGTTGAGCAGGCTTATGACTTTGAGCTCATCGAAAAAAAGGATGAGCCTTTGAAACTGGATTTGAGAAAGATGGTTCGGCAGGTTGTTGACGATGTTAAAGCAGGCATCGAGGGTGGTATCATATCTGCGAAGTTTCATAACTGTATAGCCGAGGGGCTTTTTGAAATGGTACTAAGAGCACAGAAGAAAACGGAACTCAACACAGCAGCTCTTAGCGGGGGCGTATTTTGTAACCGTTATCTGACAGGCCGTTTGATTAAGCTCTTGAAGAAAAACGATTTTCACGTATTATTCAACAGACAAGTGCCTTCCAATGACGGCGGGATATCCCTTGGTCAGGCAGCAATAACCGTCGCTCGATACTCGTCGCCCGGGGCTAGTTATTAATGACTTGAAAGATGAAAGTAAAAGACTACAAAGATCTAAAGATTTGGCAAAAAGGTGTTGAAATTGCAGAAAAAGTATATTCAATTACTGATGGTTTTCCTGAATCTGAGTTGTATGGTCTAACTTCTCAAATGAGAAAGGCCTCTGTGTCAATTCCATCTAATATAGCTGAAGGATTTGTAAGGCAATACAGCAAGGAATACAAACAATTTTTATATATTTCATTAGGGTCATGCGCAGAATTAGAAACACAACTGATAATTTCCAATAGAAGAAATTACCTTACAAACAATAAATTACAGGAATTATCCGAAGATATAAACCATGAAAGCCGCATGCTTGTGAGTCCAATCAATAAAATTTGATTGCTTACGGGTAACGAGCGACGGGAGACGAGAAACGAATTATGTGTTTGGCGATACCGGCGAGAATAGTTGAGCTTGAAGGTGACAGGGCTGTTGTCGATGCTATGGGCA
>Ga0315551_10004116_pt1 | contig 10196 bp, 9 predicted proteins | sample SalMarSW160290MG_FD_203678 | JGI IMG/M metagenome (GOLD analysis project Ga0315551, IMG submission 203678) | Salt marsh sediment microbial communities from the Plum Island Ecosystem LTER, Massachusetts, United States - Salt Marsh Sediment SW1602-90 ... | reverse complement strand
AGCCATGCTCTCTGTCGGGTATACTATCCCGGAAAAAAATATATTGTTATCCACAGGACCTACCCGCTCAAAAGTTGAACTACTGATTAGTTGCAGATTATTGATAGAAAAGGACTATAGCCTGTTTGCCACACGAGGCACAGCACAATTTCTCGAAATGAACGGTATTGAATGCACAACGCTTGCCTGGCCCGATGAAGATAAGAAACCGAATACCATGGATTATTTACGTGAAGGTTTTATCGACCTTGTTATAAACATCCCAAAAGATCTGACCTCCACTGAATTAAGCAATGACTATAGTATTCGAAGAGGTGCTGTCGATTTCAACATCCCGCTTATTACTAACGCAAGACTTGCAAGTGCCTTTCTTACAGGTATTTGTAAACTAGATTACAAAGATATTAAAGTGAAAAGCTGGGCTGAATATAAAATTGACTCAGAAATAAAATAAAAATCACTAACTTAATAAATAAATACCTTACAATTTTCTATGGAAAAATCGAAGAAAAATACCACTATATACAATTACATATTCTATGCTGTATTGATCATTTTTTTGGCTGTAATAGCTTTTCAACTCTACTACATGAATAACAAAATATACACCACAAACATATTGCTTGGAAGACTCATTGTTGCCGAAAAACAGAAATCATCCCCTGATATTAAGTATGGGCCGAACGATATCATAATAGGCCAAAAAGATGCTCCGGTTGATATTTTTATTTTTTCGAGTTATCGTTGCAGGTATTGTCAAGAGTTCTTTAATACTACATTTCCTTTGCTCAAAAAGGAATATGTTGACGAAGGATTAGCCAAAATGATCATAAAAAATATTGGATCTACATCCGACTCAATCTCTTTACTGGCAGTTAAAGCAGCTTACTGTGCCTATGCTGAGGGACATTTTTTTGAACTTCATATGAAACTTCTGGAACAGTATGACGTACTCAATGAAACAGTTTTGAGCAAGTGGATGAGTGATCTGAATATAGACTCAGCCAAATTTAAAGACTGTCTTAATAACAAAAAACTGGATGAACTGATCTCTGAAAACAGAAAAGTAGCACGAGCCGTTGGAGTAAGAGGAACTCCCTCTTTTGTCATTGGTGAGAATGTGCTTAAAGGTCAACATCCATTAGAAAAATTCAGGGAATTGATTGAAGTGGAAAAAGAACTATGTGAATAACTTAAGTTTTGCATTTGAATTTCTCATTATATTTTTAAATCTTAACCTAATATTATTAAGCTTATGAAAACTTTACGACTAATTGGAAAATTGTTTGGAATTTCATTGATTATTCTTGGATTTAACTCATCTTGTAAGAAAGATAAAGATGATGATGGTGAAGTTATTACTTGTACTGTTGATCTGCGCCAGTATGGTCTCGGAATTGAAACTTACACGTTTTCTGAAGATGATCCGGAAACATGGGAATTCTTTGACGAGGACTTTGATAACTGGAATGATGTTAATAGTTTAAAAGGGGGTAACGCCCCTTTTTTTGTGCTTTATTTGAATTATGGAAGATCAGAAGAAGACTTTTTCTTACAAACTTGTCTCTTTAATGCACAAGTTTGTTAACAAACTTGGGAGAAATCTTAGCAAAGCCGCACAAGAACTGAATTACCTGAAATTTAAAATGGATTTCGGTGAACGGGACGATGATATCTATATAGTCACCTATCCAAAGTCAGGCACAACATTGATGCAAATGCTTTTATACCAGCTTACCACAAATGGTGAAGTGAATTTTAAACACATTTATGAAGTTTCTCCATGGATCAGGAACGATTCATTTAAAAAACGCAAACCCCGTCTTGATCTTCCGTCACCCCGGCTGATAAAAAGCCACGATCCTTACGAATATTATGACAAAGCCACGAAAGGAAGATTCATTTTTATTTTTCGTGATGGAATGGATGTGGCAGTTTCTTTGTATCATCAAAGAAAAAACTACGGTATTCCAAACCTTGAGTTTGACAAATTTTTTAAAAGCTTCATGACCACGACAAAGAACAACTGGTTTGCATTCAACAGAAAATGGCTCGAAAACAAAAACAAACTTCCTATTCTCTATATAACTTATGAAGAGTTTACTTCAAATTTTTATGAATCTTTGAAAAAGGTGGCAGCATTTTGCAACATCAAAGTGGCAGAAAAAGATCTTCCGAGAATAAAGAAACGCTGTAGTTTTGAATTTATGAAAAAACACGAAGACAAATTCGGGGAACAACCGCCCGAACCAAAACCTCAATTTGTATATGACCAGTTTATCCGTAAAGGAAAATCCGGTGAAGGAAAAAACATCCTGACTGATAAACAGAAAAAAGAGTTCGTTGCCAAATACCGACAGACAATACTTAGATTTGAATCTCTTTTTAAAAAGACTTCTCTTAAAAAGAACTTATCATAAAATATTGTACTCTAATTATTTAGATTATGTCATTCAAATGGTTAGATATAGCCAAAGAGATACAATCTGTTGCTCAGGCGGGTCTTGAGTACAGTCAAAATCAATACGATATCGATCGTTACAGGCAGCTGAGAGAATTGAGTGTGAAAATAATTCATGAATACAGCAATGCTCCGATGGAGCAAATCCGGAATTTGTTTGCAAGTGAAAAAGGGTATCAGACCCCAAAGGTTGATGTCAGGGGTGTGGTTTTTCGTAAAGGAAGAATTCTGATGGTCCGTGAAAAAATTGACGGGTATTGGACACTGCCCGGTGGCTGGGCAGATATTGGATACAGCCCTTTTGAAAATGCTGCAAAAGAAGTGTTCGAAGAAGCCGGATTGAACGTTAAGCCAATCCGTTTGCTGGCTGTTTTTGATAAATTAAAACATGCTCATCCCCCGGATGCTTACCATGTATATAAGTTATTCATCCTGTGTTTGGATTCAGGCGGGAGAATAAAATCCGGTACGGAAACACTGGATGTAAACTGGTTTGCCCGGAATGAGATCCCTCCTCTTTCGCAACCAAGAATTACAAAAGAACAAATACAAATTATGTTTGAATACTTTTATAACCCTCAAAAAGATATTCTTTGTGATTGAAATTTGAGTTTCACGAATAAACAATTCAGTTTTTGCATTGTAGTATTCGTATCTTTGCTGATATTGTAAAACATATTAATTTTTTAAGAATGTTTGGTTTTCATCTTCTGATACGAATCCTATTTATCTTATTGCCTTTTTGTTTTTCAGTGGCAACAATAGCTCAGGACACCCTTCTGTCAATTCTGAAAGAGGAATTGGAAAGGGAAGTCTCTGAACTTGGTAAACAGAAGAATCCTCCCTATTACATTGATTACAGAGTAGATGAAATGGAATCATTTACTATCCGGACATCTTTTGGCAGCCTGGTAGAAAAAAACAACAACATAGGTCGTTTGCTTACAACCACTGTTCGTGTAGGAGATTATCATTTTGATAATACCCATGAATTTACCGGGGAATTGTCTAATCCCTACCTGAATACTCCATATTCATCTCCCATGCCATTGGAAGATGAGCCCTCTGCCATCAAACAAATCCTTTGGAGAACAACAGATCAGGCTTATAAGAATGCACTCAGTGCATTTGCCGGAGCACAAACAAGGAATACAAATCCTGAAAAAGACAACGCTCTCGCTGATTTCTCATCGGAAAGTCCGAATTCCTATTATGAACCTCCATTCCCTTATAATGAACCTGAATTCTATGCCAATGAATGGATCAGCAGGTTAAAAGAATATACCATGCTTTTTAATGATGATTCCCTGATTTTTCATTGCGAAGCTTCTTTCCAATTTGTGAAAAACAGAAAATATTTTATTTCATCAGAAAACTGTCAAATTGTTCAGAATCAATCCTATGCCAGACTATACTTTATGGCCAGTATAAAACACGAGACCGGGAATGTTTTCCCGCTGACAAAATCCTTTACTGCTTTTACACCTGCTGAACTTCCGGATCATGATACCATTTTAAAAGATATAGAAAGTCTATACCTGAAACTTCAGGAATTAAAATCTTCGCCCATGGCAGAGCCGTATGCCGGACCGGCCATATTATCTTCTGAAGCTGCAGGAGTATTTTTTCATGAAATATTCGGACACAGGATTGAGGGACACCGTTTGGAACAAGCCAGTGATGCCCAGACTTTTAAGGATAAAATAGAAAATAAAGTCCTTCCTGAAAGTTTCCAGGTAATTTCTGATCCGACCCTATTTCATTTTCACGGGCAGGATTTAATTGGTGCATACAAATATGATGATCAGGGAGTCGAAGCTCAGAAAGTGGTTGTCGTTGAAAACGGGAAATTAAAACAATTTCTTATGTCACGCCGCCCCATAAAAGGATTTCTTAATTCTTCGGGCCATGGAAGAGCACAAGCCGGTTTTGCTCCGGTGTCACGTCAATCGAATCTGATCATTGAAAGCAACAATGCATACACTGAAAATGAACTCCGTAAACAATTAATTAAAGAATGCAAAAAGCAGAATAAAAACTACGGGTATTATTTTAAGGAAGTTATTGGAGGATTAACTGTCACTGACCGATACAATACAAACATGTTCAATATAAAGCCTGTTGAAGTTTACAGAATATATATTGATGGCAGACCCGATGAACTTGTTTCGGGAGTTGAACTAATAGGCACTCCCTTAACTATGTTTTCAAATATTGTATCAGCAGGTAATGAACAAAAGGTATTCACGGGTTTTTGCGGAGCTGAATCTGGTCATGTGCCTGTAACAGCCATTTCCCCGGCTTTGTTTGTAAGAAAGATTGAAACACAAAAAATCCCTGAATTCGATAGTAAACTTCCCATACTTTCTAGTCCATAGACATAAATAAAAAAATGAAATCACTTATTTTAAGTATCAAAATATCAATATTTTATCATAAAATAAAAATTCTATTTTTTGTATTATTTCTCTTTGTAACATCTTTAGGTTATAGCCGGACCTCATCAGACAGCATTATTTTTACGGCAATGAGAGATGAGTTAAAACGAAATGCCGAATACCTCTGCGATGAGAAATATGAAAAACCCTTCTTCATTGCGTATACAATTGCCGATGTGCAAAATACTTATATTAATGCTACTCTTGGAGCAATTTACACTTCCGAAACCAGATCGTATAAAGATTGGCAGGTAAGAGTAATGGTTGGAGATTATGATATTAATGATGAGAATTTCAGTTATGATCAGCCACAGGAAATCGTTTTCAGGCCAAGTATTGAAATGCCTGTTGATAATGACTATGAAGGAATCAGGAGATCATTATGGCTTACTACCAATAACGTATACAATTCTGCTGCTCAAACATATAAGGTAAAAATGGATTTGATCGATCACAAACAGTTAAAGGAATCTGATCTTCAAATCCCCGATTTCAGTCATGCCCCGGTAGTAAATATGAATGTGCAATCTCCGGAAATATCTTATGATGCCGGATACATTAACAACCTTACAAAAGAATTGTCCAGACTATTTTATCAATATCCTGAAATTTATTATTCTGACGTAGGTTGTAATATTTTTCTTTCAACTGTATATTTTATTAACAGCGAAGGTACAGAGGTAAAATTTCCATACAACTTAGCCTCATTAGTTATACAGGCTGGTACGATGACTGATGACAGTGAAAGAATTCACCGGAAAATTGCATACACCTGCAACGCTCCTGATGAATTCCCCGATTTGCAAAACATCTCGAAGGATATTAAAATCATGATTGATGATCTTCTGATGCTGAGGAAAGCCAGGCGACTGGAAGAAGACTATACCGGTCCCGTACTGGTTCTAAATGAAGCTGTTGCAAATACGTTCGAAACTGTTTTGTTCACAGGTTTTGATCAATTGATCGCTAACCGAGAATCGTTGCAAAGCAGCAGTCAGATGAACCTTTATTATGATAAGAGCGACAATGGCCTTGAATCAAGAATTGATAAATTAATTCTTTCCAGGGATATTACAATAACAGCAGAAGCTCAACTTAATGAGTTCGATGGAATTCCTTTGCTCGGAAGTTTTCATGTAGATGCTGAAGGTGTCATTCCACCGGAAAAACTTGTGCTTGTGGAAAACGGAATACTCAAAACTTTACTCAATGGACGAACTCCTTCAAGAAATGTCCCGGAGTCGAACGGTCATATGCGCTTTGATTATGGATTCGGGGGCTTGGTTAAGCAGGTTTGTCCCGGCGTAATTAAAGTTGCAAGCTCCAATCCCACTACTCTGAAAGAATTAAAAGAAAAATTGATTCAAAAAGCCAGGGAAGAAGGGCTTGAATATGGAATTATTATTAAATCACTTGAGGTAGGAGGTTCAATAAAACCTATAAATATAATCAGAGTATCGATGGAATCCGGTCATGAAGAAATTGTGCGCTCGGCCAGAATTAAACCTCCTTCAATAAACAACTTGAAAAGACATCTGGGTATATCAGACAATTTTCTTGTTCATAACACGATTTTGCCAGGTTCTTCAGGCAGGAATTCCACATCATATGTCACAGGTATGCCTGTTAGTTTCATTGTCCCCGATGCAATATTGCTGGAAGATATCGAACTGGAATCTGTTCGTCAACCACTTACAAGTCTGTTGCCTTTTATTGAAAATCCTGTAGGATTAGACAGTTTCAAAACAATAGATAATAAATAAAGCTGGCAAATTTCTAATGATTGTATACTATTGCTATATGATTAGCCGTTGAGTAAAAGAATAAAACAATTAAACTATGACACCAAATATATCTGCCGTTATTTTCGATTTCAATGGCACTTTGTTTAACGATACTGATTTTCATAATCGTGCCTGGCAGAATTTTGCTGAAAAATACCACAAAACATTCTCATTCCGTGAATTGGAACATCATGTTCATGGATCCACAAACAAAGAAATTCTTAACTATCTTTTTCAAAATGAATTGAGCCCGGCTGAAATTATTTCTTTTTCAGAAGAAAAAGAAATAATATATCGCAGTATTTGCCACAAATATCCCGAACAATGTGTTTTTGCCCCCGGTGCCGAAGAGTATCTGAACAGATTGAAGAGATTGGGAATCGCACGTACTATTGCAACTGCTTCATACCTGAAAAATGTTGAAATGTATTTCGATATGTTTGCTTTGGATCGTTGGTTTGAAAAAGGTAATATCATTTACGATTCCGGAGTGTTTCGGGGAAAACCTAATCCTGATATGTTCCTGGCGGCAGCTGAAAAAATAAATATTCCAATCCATGAATGTCTTGTAATCGAAGATTCAATCAGTGGGGTTCTGGCGGCATTCAATGCAGGAAGCAAAAAAATCATTGCTTTTAGCAATGATGACCATCCCGGTAAATTTTCCCAGTTCGATTTTGTTGATCAAATTGTTACTGACTTCAGGCAGATTGACATGTTTACTATTAAACAAAGAATTCATCATCAAATGAATTAATTATATGAATGAACTGATTAATTGAAACAATTGAACAGACTATATTATCAACCATCATTTAACCAGTTCACCGATTCATCAATTCATCATGAATTCATCGGGCATTTGAAACAAATTCAACACCCCCTTTACACAACACATTAAATTCTCTTTACCGCAAGTTTTTAATCATTTACCGATATCTTTCCTCTATTAGCAGAAATCATTTTCCAATAAATGAATTCCTGGCTTTACTTTGATGCAATAAAAACCAAAATCATGGAAACAAAACAACACATTTGTCCTGTATGGGTAGGTTATTTTATGCTTAGCCCATTACGCAGCATACTGCAAAACCCGGAAAAATTGCTGAATTCCTATATTAACAAGGGAATGAATATCCTTGAAATAGGTCCGGCAATGGGTTTTTTTAGCATCCCGATGGCGAAAATGACCGGTCCGAACGGAAAAGTAATTTGCGTGGATATTCAGAAAAATATGTTAAAAAAACTGGACATACGTGCCCAAAGTAAGCAAGTAAATAGCATCATTGAAACACGCCTGGCAAACAATCATTCTTTTCACATAAATGATCTTGAAAAGAAAATTGATTTTACCCTGTTGGCTTATGTAGTTCATGAAGTTCCCGATCAGAAGGTTCTTTTTAATGAAGTTGCCAACACCATGAAAAAACATGCTAAAGTATTATTTATTGAACCAAGAATGCATGTGAAGGAAAAAGACTGGCTGGAAAGTCTAAGAATTGCCCGGGAAAATGGCTTTGAATTGAGTAAATCATTACCAATTTCAAGAAGCAGAGCATTTGAACTTATAAAAATCTAATGAATCATTTCATAAGATCATTAAAAAGGCAGATGTTATGATTTCGATACCGGTTACAGAATTTCAGAAGCTTATGCCAAAGCAGGCAAATCTCTCGCAAGATACCTGGATAAAATTAAGTAGTCAGAAACACAACAGGATCAGGATTTTGGCCATCGGATCTTTTGTTTTGTTTTCAGACTACTGAATTTCTTGATTGTGAATTTTCGGTGGCCTCTTGCTCTTTGCCTTGATTAGAACTTTGAGACACAAAAAATGTGCTATCCATATCCATGAGCTTTGATAAGGCCTATAAAAACAATAATCCAAATGAACCTTTATTTATAAATTCCATATTGTATTATCTTTACTAAATCAGCATATACTAAACAAATTACTGCCAGCCCCATGAAATTTAATAAATCAAATCGACATCGGATTTGTCTCTTATATTATTTTTTCGTTATTCTCGGTTTTTTTTCCTGCTCAAAAACCGGAAACATTATTGAAACCAATAAAGCTTTGTCCTTTCAGGATACTTGTTCCGACAATATCAATCATACCTACGAGGTTTACATTCCCGGCAATGCAAAATCCTGTTCCCGGCTCCCATTGCTTATTATCGTTGATCCTCATGGTGATGGGAAATCTGCTCTTCACCGGTTTATTCCGGCTGCTGAAAAATACAAATGCATTCTTGCGGCTTCTGATCTTCTGAAAAACAATTATGAGAATTATCTGGTAGAAATTAATATGCTTAAAAATGATGTAATAGCAAAATACCCAACTAACGGAACAATCTTTCTTGCAGGATTTTCCGGTGGAGCCCGCATGGCCCTCTCTTTTGGTCAGCGAAACATTGTAGATGGTATCATTGCCTGTGGAGCTCTTGCCACAAGAAATCAGATCATTACTATTCGGGCACCTGTTTACGCCATCACCGGTATGCAGGATTTTAATTTTATAGAAACAGCTCAGTATTTTTTTCAGCCTGCACTGGCCCCCGCAAATTTGTTCATCGAACTATCTGAAGAATTGCACGAATGGCCTTCTCCAAATGTTCTTAGCAATGCAATCGCTTTTTTGATACTTGATAAAGATGCTGTAAATATGAAATGTATTGATGGTAAAGAACTTGGCCGGAAACTGTCAGAAAACAAGAAAACCGAAATTGAAATCCTTAAGAAAAAACATGATTTCCTGAGCGCCTTGCTTGTTGCTAAAAATATGGCTCGTCTGCACAGCGAAGCAGATGCGAATCTTTTTGAATCTCTTATAAATTCACTTGAATACAGTCAGGAATTCAATAACGAATTGAATCGTTTGCGGGAAAGCATTCGTTTTGAGTTGTCTGTGAGAGACGCCTATATGAAAGCTTTGCTTGCTGAAGACCTCTCCTGGTGGAAAACTGAGATCTCCAGTTTGAACAATAACATTAGTAAAGACAAAGATCGCTACAGAAATTATGCATACAAAAGAATAAAGGCTTTTCTTGGTATCATGTGCTACTCCATAAGCAACAAAGCTTTGCAGTCAAATGATCTGAAGAATGCAGAAAAATTGTTGTCCATATACAAGCTTCTGGAACCTGATAATCCGGATATGTTTTATTTCTATGCCCTATATTATAAAAAGAAAGGTAACCTGAGAGATGCGAAATCATTCCTTCAAAAAGCCATCAATGCGGGGTTTTCAGATCAGCAACTGATAAAGCTGATTGATTAATAATTTAATTCTCCTCCTATTGGAGCTGTATGTTGAAACTCATTTCTCAAATACATCTTTTTTTTAACTGACAGAAAAAAATGCCGTGACTAAAAATCAAATTATACTTCTTATTTATATATTCTTAATACTTTTTCCCCGTAAGTTAAAAATTCTCAAAACTGCAAACCTGATGATAATTAACGAAAAAATCCATAATTCCCCAATCAAACTGATTCCATTCCCCATTC
>Ga0315551_10004115_pt1 | contig 10196 bp, 8 predicted proteins | sample SalMarSW160290MG_FD_203678 | JGI IMG/M metagenome (GOLD analysis project Ga0315551, IMG submission 203678) | Salt marsh sediment microbial communities from the Plum Island Ecosystem LTER, Massachusetts, United States - Salt Marsh Sediment SW1602-90 ... | reverse complement strand
CCCGGTGGTTTGCGTAAATCTTCCAGGCGTTCGGCAGCATCCAGAAGCATAAGCCTTCTCAGAGCCCCACGTTGCATGTCCGCAGAAAATTTTAACACAGGTTCTCTTTTGAAGAGTTTTTCGGTTTCTCTGCAACGAAAGCTCTTTATCATTCTCAATGATAACGCAAGGCGTTAATAATGTCAAGCGATATTATACGATTGCCGTTGAGTATAACCCTTCCCTGCATCCCCCTCAATCCTCCCCATTCCTGCCATGATGACGGCGGGATAAGACACGTTAATACCTACCTCCACACCACCGTTGCCGGGTCGCGCTCCACGAGGCGCTGATATCTGACCTTCTGGTATCCGAGGGTCATGGCCCCATAGCACCGATGATCTTTTGGAATACCCAGCCATCGCTTGATCCGGCGGCTGTTGTTGACCGCCCCCTCTAAATACCCATTGAAGCAGCACCCTATCCCCAGCGTATGTCCCATGAGCGAGCAGTTATAGAGTGCCACCGCGCCGTTAAAGGCCGAGCAGGTGTCCCACGATTCGGCATGGACCACCATCACTACGGGGGCGCCGTAAAACAAACGGTCCTCCCCTTGATCCATCAGCCCCTTGGCATATTCAAGCTTGGGGATGGATTCCTGCAGCTTTTCAACGATCCTGCTCCCGGCAAAGACCCGTAACAAAAAGGGGCCGAACCTGTTCTGGACCAGCTTAAAGATCCTTTCATAAAAGGCGATGGCCATGGCCCGCAGTTGATCGATTTCAGCAGGCGTTGTCAACACCACGTAGTGGACGTTCTGGCTGTTGCTTCCGGTCGGGGCGTACCTGCCGGCCTCGATGATCCGCTCCAGCACCTTTTTGGGCAAAGGTTTGTTGCGATAGTTCCTCACGGACCTGCGCTCACGGAGCAGGAGCATGAGTCGCTCAGGGGCGATGGCCGGTCCCGTACCCGGCCTGGGACCCTTGCCACGGGCGGTCGCCTCATGCCGGATGGCCCCCTCCGGACAGATCGCCCCGCAGTGCCCGCAGCCGATACACCAATCACCCCTCGCGACCGAGGCCTTTTGATCCTTCAGCTCGAAAACAAAGGCAGGGCAGTCCTCAACGCACAGGCCGCAGCCCGTGCACCGTTTCGCTATCACCTCCGGCGGAGAATAGGTGCGTCTCATAGCGTTTCGCCTCCACATGATATGTGTCCGTATAGGTTTCCTGCTTTCTCACCAAACGGCGTCCTGAGAATAAGGACGGCATCACCCACTATGTAATAATATAAATCCCCTTTCAGTGCAAGGCGGATTCATCATGGCCTCATCAAGACAGAAAAATCAGTAAAATTGTTATTAGAGGGTTGACATAATCCCCTTTTCGTAGAAATATTAGGTACCATCAGGGGAGCAGCTACTGAAAGCTCCCGAAGGCTTTTTGGAGGGGGAAAATGGGTTCTCTTCGACGTTGGAGCTGGATCTCCCTTTTTTTATTGCTAATTTCCTCTCAATCGGCATGCCTTTACAGTAAAACGGTAAGGGTGGGCACGGCGGCTCTGTTGCTGGAAGACGTCGCCACGGCCGCCTATAAGCAATCCGATCTGAGGGTGATCCGCGAGGGCATGCCCGCCTATCTTATGCTGATGGACGGCATGATCGAGGCGTGGCCGGATAACGAGCGGTTGTTAATCGCCGCCGCCCAGGCCTACTCGTCATTCGCCACGGTCTTTGTCGGGGATCAGGATACGGAATATACCCAGCTCCTCGTGGGGAAGGCGCGCGCCTACGCCCTCAGGGCCTTGGTCGAGCGGGGATTCAGAGATCCTGTGATGAGCCCGTTCGAAGTCTTTGAAGAAGATGTAAAGGCCATGGGCAAAAAAGACGTCCCCTATATCTTCTGGGCCGCTACCTGCTGGGCAAACTGGATCTTGATCAATCTGGATTCCATGGAGGCCATGGCCGAACTCCCCCGGGTGGAACTCATGATGCGCAGGACCCTGAAACTCGACGAAGGATACTACTACGGCGGCCCCCATCTCTTTATGGGGATGTGGTTCGCCGCCAGACCCGCCATGGCCGGCGGAGACCTCCAAAAGTCCAAAAGACATTTCCTAAAGGCCCTGGAATTGGGCGAGGGGAAGTTCTTGATGGCCTATGTCTATTATGCCGACAACTACGCCCGGCGGGCCTTGGACAAAGACCTCTTCATATCTACCCTCCACAAGGTCTTGGAGGCCCCGGCGGACTGCCCGCAGGAATTGACCCTGCTTAATACCGTGGCGCGCAAGAAGGCGAAGGAATTGTTAAACAACGCGGATGAATACTTTGAATAGGAGAAGACCGATGAAAGGACGCTCCCTTATTATAAGCATGGTATGTGGAATGCTAGTCTGCCTCACATCAGCCGCACCGGCAGATGAAGGTGTTACCATCAAGATAGCCACCTTGGCCCCCGAAGGAAGTTCGTGGATGAAGACATTGAATACCATCAACGCCGAGGTGATGGAGAAGACCGGGAACACGGTCAGGTTTAAGATCTATCCGGGGGGGGTGCTCGGGGATGAAAAAGACATGCTGCGAAAGATGCAGATCGGGCAAATACATGGCGCAGGCCTCACGTCTGCAGGGCTCTCGGTACTCTTTAACGAGATCGACGTGGTTCACATCCCCTTCTTTTATCAAGATTATGGAGAGGTCGATTACGTCTTGAAAAAGATGGGGCCTTTCTTCAGGAAGGGATTTGAGGACCATGGATACGTCCTCTTAGGGTGGTCGGAAGCAGGGTTTGTCTATATGATGTCCACCACCCCCATCTCCAGTATCAGCGAACTCAAAAAGGCGAAGGTCTGGATCTGGCACGATTCGCCGTTGGCCAAGGCCATCTTTGATGAAGTCGGTGTCGCGGCTATCCCCCTCTCCCTCCCCGATGTCCTGATCGGCCTTCAAACCGGACTGGTGGAGGTGGTCTATGCGCCACCAACAGGGGCCATCGCCCTTCAGTGGTTCACCAGGGTAAAATATATCACCGATGTCCCCCTATCATATATCGGGGGAGGGATTGTGGTCAGAAAGGATATCTTCAAAAAACTGCCGGAATCATCCCAGAAGGTCGTCATTGAGATCTTCCAACGACACCTGGATCAATTAAAGACAATAACCAGAGAAGAGAATGAAGAGGCAATCAAGGTGATGGAGCAACACGGCGTGACACTCGTGACCCCCCCCCAGGACCAAGTCGCTGAATTCAAGAGGATGTCTGATACGGCAATGGCCCGTCTCATCGGACACGCCTTCTCCCAAAAGGTCGTGGATGAGGTCACCGCCCACCTCGAAACCTATCGAAAGGCAAGGAAATGATGAACCGCTGGGAGCAAGCTGATGCAATGGTCGATCGGGTGGAGCAGATCTCTATCTGCGTCCTGTTGAGCCTTATGATTGTGGTCGCCTTTTTGCAAATCGTCCTCAGAAACATCTTCGCCACCGGTATCTCCTGGGCAGACCCGCTGGTTCGAAATTTGGTCCTCTGGGTTGGATTTGTCGGTGCCTCCATAGCTACGAGGGAGGGGAGACATATCACTATTAACATGATACCGCCGTGGATGCCACCACGGGGAAAGGCGATTATCGGAATCATCACCCAGGTGTTCTCCCTGTTCATCTGCGGCTTCTTGACCTTCGCCGCTGCGAAATTCGTCAGAAACGAGGCCATCATGGGCGAAATAACCTTCTTGGGAATTCCCGCCTGGATTCCTCAGATTATCCTCCCCCTAACCTTTGGATTAATGACCCTGCGATTTGGGCTCCATTCCCTGCAGGACCTCTCGACGCTCATAAAAGCCGATAAAAAAGTAAAACGAGGACGAGGAAAAAAATAGATGGCCGTCTTTGTAATCATCGTCCTTTTGTTGCTGTTCGGAACCCCTATCTTCATTGTCATCGCCGGTCTGGCCCTCTATCTCTTTTCCTCAAGCCAGATCGATTCATCGGCCATGATCATCGAGATGTACCGGATGGCCACAACGCCGATACTCGTGGCCATCCCCCTCTTCACCTTCGCCGGATACCTCCTTTCAGAAAGTGGAACACCCAAGAGATTGATCAGGCTGCACGATGCAATCCTGGGGTGGTCTCCTGGCGGACTGGCAGTTATTACCTTGATCAGTTGTTCCATCTTTACCGCATTGACTGGCGCCACCGGTCTCACGATCATCGCCTTGGGGGGAATCCTCCTCCCCGCCTTGCTCAGGGGGCAATATCCAGAGCGGTTTTCCCTGGGGTTGGTAACTACCTCAGGGACTATGGGCCTCCTCCTCCCCCCCAGCCTCCCCCTCATCGTGTACGCCATTGTGGCAAAGGTGAGGATCGATCAACTCTTTCTGGCGGGTATCCTGCCCACCATACTGCTGGTCGTCTTACTCTCCGGCTTCAGCGTTCAGAGGGCCGTTGCTGCCCATGTCCCCCGAACACGGTTTCACGGCGTGGAGGTATGGAGGGCATTCAAAGAATCAATCTGGGAGATCCCCCTCCCTGTCATTATACTCGGTGGTATCTACAGCGGATACTTTGCCGTCAGTGAGGCCGCTGCCATCACGGCAGTCTATGTACTGCTGATAGAAGTGGGCATTTACCGCGATATCAAATGGCGCGAACTGCCCCAGATCATGCGCAAGAGCATGGTCCTGGTGGGGGGGATCCTGATTATCCTCGGCGCTGCCCTCGGCCTGACCAATTACCTGATCGATGCGGAAATACCCTTGAAGGTCTTTCAATTCTTCAAGGCCCACATCACCAGTCCCATCGTCTTCCTGATTATGCTCAACCTCTTTCTCCTTGCCGTGGGGTGCATCATGGATATCTTCGCTGCCCTGACCGTCGTCGTACCCATCATCACCCCCGTCGCCATCGCCTATGGGATCCACCCGGTCCATCTCGGGATCATCTTCCTCGCCAATCTGCATATCGGGGCCTCGACCCCCCCCGTGGGGATCAACTTATTTATCTCCAGCATGCGATTTGAAAAACCGTTAATGAGGATCGTGCAATCCGTACTCCCCTTTATCCTTATACTCTTGATCGCCTTGGCACTCATCACCTACGTCCCCTGGTTGAGCCTTGTTTTCTTGAAATAGGAGATCGACGAGGAAGGCGTAATCCCTTGTTCACCGAAATATCGTGGCATCCTGAATTCACTCTATGGTACAATTAATAAGAAATCATCAAGCGTAACACCAACTATCCTTCCACACCGAGGAGGCGCGCATGGCCGAGACAACTGTTGAGCAACTGAGACATTGGGGTCAAAGTATCTGGTTTGATTATATCAGCCGATCCTTAATAGAGACCGGCAGACTCAAGGCATTGATAGAATCGGGTGTAACGGGCATGACCTCCAACCCCACCATCTTTGACCAGGCCATAAAATCAGGGGATGAATATGACGACCAGATAGGGGAACTACAGGGTCAGGGAAAGACCACCTTTGAGATATATGATGAAGTGACCGTGCGGGATATCCAGGCGGCTGCGGATATGTTCAGGCCCATCTATGAGCGGACCGAAGGCCTCGACGGGTATGTCAGCCTGGAGATCAACCCTCAGCTGGCCTACAAAACCGCAGAGACCATCGAGGAAGGCCGGCGATTGGCCGCAAAGGTCGATCGGCCCAATGTCATGTTCAAGGTCCCGGCAACGGATGATGGCTATGATGCGATCACCGCATTGCTGGCTGCAGGAAACAACGTGAACGTCACCCTGATATTCTCCCTGGGGCAATATCGGAAAACGGCGGCTGCATACCTCGAGGGAATACAGAGGCTCCTGCAGGTGAAGGGTGACGCGCGTCGGGTGCGTTCGGTAGCCAGTGTCTTTGTCAGCCGCGTCGATACCGCCGTAGACAAGCTCCTCGATCAGCTTCAGGGAAAAAAGGAGGCCCAGTCCCTGAGGGGCACGGCGGCAGTGGCCAATGCGAATTTGATCTATCGGGAATATGCACGGATATGTTCTGGGGATGAGTTTAAACAGCTGCAAAAACAAGGTACACCTATCCAAAGGGTCCTCTGGGGCTCTACCGGCACGAAAAATCCAGACTACAACGATATCAAGTATGTGGCTGAATTGATCGCCAAAGACACCGTCAACACCGTCCCGGAGAAGACCTTGGAGGCATTCCTAGACCACGGCGTGGTGAAGGAGGCGCTCACCGCCGATGCCGATGAGGCCCAAGGAAGTATTGATTCACTGCAGGGACTCGGCATTGACATCAACGCCGTTTGCGCAAAACTCCTGGAGGACGGTGTCATCGCCTTTGAAAAATCATTCGATTCCCTTCTGGATGCCATAGAGAAGAAGATGCAAAGCATGTAATCACGCTGCCGCCGTTTTATCATAGAGACACTGATAAGCACGGGAGGTCAAGGAAAAGAAAAGCCGATATTGTGAACATACGATTCCCTTCTCTAGGATTGACCAAAAAATTGGTGCTGTTCAACGAATGTTTCCAGATTAATATGTTATCCTAAAAACTAAACTAAGCAAATCTTTATGCTTGATAATTTACACAACAACTTCGTCGATTATAACAGCGGATTTGGTAACCTATGTTGCTGATTGTAGTTATTAGGCAACAATTCAAACTGGAGGGTAATCATTATGAATTATAAATATCTTGCAATAATTTTATTAATACTTACCTTCTCTGTATCATATTATAGCTGCAAGCAGAAACCCGAAGAGAAAACAGAGCCGGAAAAGATAAATATAATTCATGAAGTTGAAAATAATGATTTAAGTAAGATTAATGTTTATTTCGCAAATAATATACCTGTTGATTTGAACTATCAGAGGGAAAGTGATGGAAAGACAGCTTTGCATATTGCTGTTGTTAATGAAAATATAGAAATCATTGAAGTTTTACTCAAAAAATGGCCTAATCTTACTATAACGGATTTTGATAATAAAAGACCGCTAGATTATGCAATCGAACAAAAAAATCCAAAAGTTATAAAAACAATATGTTCGTATATTTATCCCGAAAATATCTATTTTTCATATCAAAGCACAATTGGTGCGAAAATAATTGAACTGTGTAAGAATAACGAAGAATTAAAAGTAGCTCTTCAGAGAGTCTTAGATGTATGGCTACTTAATGAAATTGGAGATGGCCTTATGCTTAAGGATAATATTGATTATAAAAAAATCGATTATCTTATTAGTATTGGTGCAGATATAAACGGAGTAGGAAAACATTTTGATAGATCAACGGGGATACATCCATTATATTTAGCAGTTGATAATAACGATTCTGAATTAACTAAGTATTTATTAAAACAAGGAGCTTTAATAAATATTCATTTTGATGATGAACCAGGTGATACGCCAGCTGGTGAAACTCCATTAATGTGCGCGATCAAGAATGACAATAATGAAATTGCAAAACTGCTCATTGCACATGGAGCCGATGTGAATTTGGGAGCCAGTTATAATGAGACCCCATTATCATATGCAATTAGATATGGTAACGAAGAAATAAAGGCGATTTTGATAAAAAAGGGGGCAAAAGAGGTTAATAATAAATAGTCATACCGACCGGACCCCTCAGGACCCGCACAAAACACGTGCGTAGCAAGCTCCAAGAACAGCCCATGTTCCGAAATACCATTCCCCCCGACAGGACCTCATGATACCGTTTCGCTCAGTACCGTGAGCCCCCTCACGGCATCCCTCCCCAGGTGAAAGCGGATCACCCGCCTACCGGCATCCAACAGGGCCTGCCGATCGCCCAGCGCCTGGGCCGTCTTGAGTATCCCAAAGGAAAGAGAGGAATGCGGTGACCCTGCCTCATCGGGGATCGGCATGTCTTTCGGGTCATCCCCGGTGATTTGGACAAAGAGGCCGCGGCCCGCATCCCCTTTGTGTAGCTGGCCGGTGGAGTGGAGAAAACGCGGGCCATAGCCGACCGTCGTTGCCAATCGGAAGCGATCACGCACCCGCATGCGCAGCGCCTGCAACGCCCTATCGATCTCAGGGGTGGGCTGGAGGTAGGCCTGGAGTGCCACGTAGCTCCCCTGCTCGGCCTGCGCGACAAAGGCCTGCAGCGCCGTGGCAGGCGTATCTGCCGAAACCTCGCCATAGACCTCGATGCCGTCTCCGATCACATTGGGGGTCTCAACCGGAAGCGTCCCCTTTTCCTTGTACGCATCGACTGCCTGGCGCGCACGGGTCTTGGCCGCCTCCACATCCGGCTGATCAAAGGGATTGATCCCCAGCCTGTAGCCGGCCACCGCGACGGCCAACTCCCATAAAAAGCACTGTCCGCCCAGGTCATAGGGATCATGCAGAAATAACCGAACTATGGGATGTCCCGCCCCTTCCAGCTGGGTCACTGCCGCATCGCAGGTCGTATCTCCCTCCAAACAGAGGTGGACGAAAAGACGATCTGCACCATAGACCTCTACTAACCCCAGCGCCTCCCCCACCACCGGCACGATACCCCGCCCCTCCTTGCCGGTGCTCTCGGCAATGAGCTGTTCTAACCAATGGCCGAAGCTCGCAATCTGAGAAGATATAATGAAGGTAAGCTTGTCCCGACCGACCTGGGCCAATTCCCCCACTACCGCGCCCAGAAAGGCCCCGGGATTTGCCGCTGACCCCGACGTATTTGAAGGGCGGCACTCACGGACCATCGCCGCGGCCCGCCCGAGCACTGTCCCTATGTCCATCCCGATCAGCGCCGCCGGCACCAACCCGAAGTACGAGAGGGCCGAGTAGCGCCCGCCGATGTTCGGGTCGTTCAAAAAGGTCTCCCGAAAATGGTAACGCGCGGCGACATCGACCAACGGCGAGCCGGGATCGGTGACGGCGACGAAGTGATCTCCCGCCTTTTCCGGACCCACCCCCTCGCTCACCCAGTTATAGAAAAACTTATAAAAGGAAAGGGTCTCAACCGTGGTGCCGGACTTGGTGGAGACGATAAAGAGTGTCCGTTGAGGATCGAGCCGTTCGGCATGGGCCGCGACCGCCCCGGGAACGGTGCTGTCGAGCACCGCGAGATCCAGGTATCCCTCTTTGGCACCGAAGGTCGTGCGGAAGACCTCGGGGGCCAGACTGGACCCCCCCATCCCCAGGAGCAGGGCATGGGTGTAACCATCCCCACGCACGGCGTCGGCAAAGGCTTGGATGCGCTGGACGTTGCCGGTCATTGCCTCAGCGATATGCAGCCAACCCAAACGGTTGGTGATCTCGCTCGGCTCGGGTTTCCAGAGCGTATGGTCGTGATCCCAGATACGCTCCATCACCCGCTGGTCCTTGATTTCGGCAAGGGCCTTATCGACTAAACCTCGGTATTGATCTGACTTGAATGTCATGTCTTGCCGCGCGGTCATCTGTGCCCTCGCCTCGGGTATCGGCCAAGACGATACCCGCCATGCAAGCCCTTGAGCGTTCACCTGATAACTGAATTTTTACCGCTTTCCTTGCTTCCGTTGGAGGAGCCCTTTGGCAGTCTGAACGACGCCTTCGACAGTAAAGCCGAACTTCTCGTAGAGGACCTTACCCGGGGCGCTGGCCCCGAAACCCTCCATACCCACGGTCTCCCCTTCCAACCCCACGTAATGCTCCCACCCCAGCCGGATCCCCGCCTCCACCGCAACCCTGACCTTCACCCTCGGCGGCAGCACGGTCTCACGGTATTTTATGGGTTGGCGATCGAAGAGCTCCCAACTGGGCAGGGCAACCACCCTGGCCCGGATCCCTTCGGCAGCCAACTGCTTGCCCGCCGCCAGGGCCAGGTGCGTCTCAGAACCGGTGCCGATGAGGATGACCTCGGGTATTCCCTCGGTCGACTCCCACAGGATGTAGCCACCGCGTTGCAGGGCCTCTGCAGGTGCACACTCCTTGCGGTCTAATATCGGAAGGCCTTGCCTCGTCAAGATGAGGGCCGTGGGGCCATCGTGTCTCATCAGGGCCATGCGCCACGCCTCTGCGGTCTCCGCGGCGTCGGCCGGACGGATAACGGTCAGGTTGGGGACGGCGCGCAGGTTCATGAGATGTTCGACAGGCTGATGGGTCGGTCCATCCTCACCCAGACCTATACTGTCGTGCGTAAAAAGGTAGATCACCCGGGCCTGCGACAGCGCCGCCAAACGCATAGGCGGCCGCATATAGTCGGAAAATACCAGAAAGGTGGCGGTATAGGGGATAAAGCCGCCGTGCAGGG
>Ga0315551_10004114_pt1 | contig 10197 bp, 8 predicted proteins | sample SalMarSW160290MG_FD_203678 | JGI IMG/M metagenome (GOLD analysis project Ga0315551, IMG submission 203678) | Salt marsh sediment microbial communities from the Plum Island Ecosystem LTER, Massachusetts, United States - Salt Marsh Sediment SW1602-90 ... | reverse complement strand
ACTCAAGGAGCTTGCCCGCAAGCAGGGAAACTTAAGCGGGGTGATAACTTTCAGCCAGCACCCCCGGGAGGTGCTCTCACCCAAGACCAGACTGCCGTCACTTACCGGCCTCGAGCAGAGGATAGCCCTGCTCGGAGACGAAGGCGTCGATATTGTTATCCCCCTCCCCTTTACCCCCCAGCTGGCGAATTTGAGCCCGAAACAATTCTTGAGCCTGCTCAAGGAATACCTCAAAATGAAGGGTCTGGTAGTCGGGCCGGACTTCGCCCTGGGCAAAGGCCGTCAGGGTGATATCGATACCCTGTGCCGGCTGGGGCAGGAGATGGGCTTCAGCGTGACGGTGGTACCCCCGATGACGATAGACGGCGAGGTGGTAAGCAGCACCGCTATCAGGCAGGCACTGGCTAAAGGCGATATAAAAAAAGCGCAGAGGCTGCTGGGACGCCCCTTTAAACTGCAGGGACGGGTAGTTGCCGGGGATAAGCGCGGCGTCGATCTGGGCTTCCCCACCGCCAATCTGGAGGTAGAACCGGGGCAGGCTCTCCCCACAGCCGGTGTCTATGCCTGCCGGGCTCATATTGACGGCCAGAGCTACCCCGCCATGACCAACATCGGAACCCGTCCCACTTTCGGCGGCGGCGAGCAGATTATAGAGGTCTACCTCCTTGACTATAACGGCGACCTCTACGGTCACGAGCTGGCCATAGATATCATCGAGCGCCTCCGTGACGAGAAGAAATTCGATACACCGGAGCAACTGAAAGAACAGATTGCCGAGGACGTAAAACAGGGCAAAGCCCTTTTAAAAACCAGAGGTGGAAGTTAAGCCATGACAAACTTGGACATCGATATTTTGCTAAAACGAGGGGTGGCCGAAATCATCGTCGAAGAAGAGATGAGGGAGCTTTTGCGCTCAGGGAAAAAACTGCGCTTAAAGGAAGGCTTTGACCCCAGTTTCCCCGATATCCACCTGGGTCATATGGTCGCCCTGCGCAAGCTGCGCCAGTTCCAGGAGCTGGGGCACCAGATTGTCCTCATCGTGGCCGACTGGACGGCCCAGATCGGCGACCCCAGCGGCATGTCGGTCACCCGCCCCATGCTGACCCGGAAACAGGTCGAGGCCAACGCCGATACCTACATGCAGCAGTTCTTCACGATAGTTGATAAGCAGAAGACGGAAATCAGGTGGCAGAGCGAGTGGTTCGACCCATTCACCCTGACCGATATTATCCAGCTTACCAGCAAGTTCACCGTGGCCCAGTTCCTGGCCAGGGACGACTTCAACGCCCGCTATAAAGCCGAGAAACCCATCGCCATCACCGAGCTGCTTTACCCCCTGCTCCAGGCCTACGATTCGGTGGCCATCAAGGCCGACGTCGAGTTCGGCGGCACCGACCAGAAGTTTAACTTCCTGGTGGGGCGGGAGCTGCAATCTATGATGGGCCAGCCCCCGCAGCAGTGCTTTATGGTCCCCCTGCTGGTGGGCACCGACGGCAGCCAGAAGATGAGCAAGAGCCTGGGCAACTATATCGGCGTTACCGAGCCGCCGGAGCAAATATACGGTAAGGTTATGTCCGTCCCCGATAACCTGATTATTAACTACTTTGAGCTGGTTACCGATGTACCCGATGAAGAGCTTAAAGAGTTCAAACAGGGACTGGACAGTGCCACAGCCAACCCCATGACGTTAAAAAAGCGGCTGGCACGGGAAATCATTGCCCAGCTCTATGACCAGAAGGCCGCCGCCGACGCCGAGGGACACTTTGAAAGAACGGTGCAGCGCAAAGAGATACCGGAGGAAATAGCCCTGGGTACCAAGTCAGGCAAGAATATTCAGGACTATCTCGTGGAAAACCAGCTGGCTAAAAGTAAGAGTGAAGCTAGGCGTCTCATTGACCAGGGTGGTGTATATATCAATGATGAAAGAGTTAAAGACTTAAATTACACTGTTCAAAAAGATGCGATTATAAGAGTGGGCAAACGACGTTATCTTAAGTCTACTTAGCGCTGATTGATAAACGCCTAGACCAACCGGTATAAAACCAGTCCCGCCGGAGCCTTGGGGTAAAAGTAGGTGGACTTTCTCGGCATACGGTCGTCAGCGTCGGCCACCGCTCTGATTACCTCCGGCTTAATCGGCCTTAAGAGAAAGGCAAGCTGGTACTCCTGCTCCAGCACCCGGTTAACGGCATCCCGCCCCTGGTAGCTGAAGTCGATTATCGCCCCCTCCCCGCCACTACCCAGCCCCAGCAGCTCCTCCAGTATAACATGGTCAAGCACGCTGACATCCAGCTTCTTATACAACTCGGAGTGGAAGTAGGGCATCATCCGGCTGGCGGCGGCAAAGTCGCGCAGCTTCAGTATCAGCAGGCGGTCTTCATTCAGGCCGAAAAGGACAAATCTAACCTCGTCCCCACCTCCAGCGGCGAGCAACCGGTCAACTTTACCCCAGACATCGGGAGTATCGAGCGGCAGCTCCTCAATGTCAAATAAAGACTTTAACTGCACCTGTAGCTGGCTCAAGGCAGCTTTCGGTATCCCACCCACCAGCCGGTGCGGCGGCAAAATCAGGACACCGGGGTCGGCAAAGTCCACCAGCGCCATCATGACAAAATCGTAGGCTTCATCCCCCGATGGCGCAGAAGCAGCGTGCCTCTCCCGCCGGAAGCTGAGCGCGCTCTCGTAGCGGTGGTGCCCATCGGCAATATACAGCGGCGAGTCGGCCAGACCACCGGCCAGCTGACTGATTATATCAGGTTGGGTAATCGCCCGGAGTTCATGCCTCTCGCCGTCGGCATCACTAAAGCTGATTATCGGCTGACTCTCCCCGGCTTTCGCCAGCGCCGAGGCAACCTGCCCCCCCCGGTCCTGAAACAAGGCCAGAATGGGGCTGGTATTGGCCTTTAATGCCCAGAGCAGGCTGGAGCGGTCGCCTTTGTGCTCGGCCAGCGTGCCCTCGTGGGGGCGGACTACCTTCTTATCCCATTCCTCCAGCCTGACCCCGGCGATTACAGCGCAGCGGCGGAATTCCTTCCCCTCGCAGCTGAAATAGTGGTCGTGGATATATACAGCCGGCGACGGGTCAGCCGCCAGTATACCCTCTGCCAGCCACTGCTCCAGGGTGGCCGCAGCACGGGTATATTTATTATCGGTATTGGTATCCTGGGCTAGCTCCCGCCCGGCCTCTATGCGGACGAAGTTATAGGGACTGCGGCGATAGAGCTCCTGCTGTAACCGGGGGTCAATAATATCATAAGGGGGACAGACAATGTCAGCCAGCTTTTTTGCCAGCTCCTGGTTATAACGCACTCCCCGGAAGGGATGGATTTCAGCCAAGGTTGCCTCTTTCTTATATAGGGAATTGGGCTAATCTAGTTTAACGTATAATCCATAAAGAGACAATCCCGCTACCAGATAACCAGAATATCCAGTATGGTGTCATCAAAATCAGGCGGCAGGTAATAATAACCCTCCCTGGGCACCACACACTCGTAGTAGCGTTTCCCCACCTCCGGGTGGGCCCTCTCATCGGTTATGGCGTCGAAGTAGACCAGCCCTTCATCGACGGTGTCAAAGGCTATTATGGCATGCCCGCCCTGGGGATATATCAAATGAACCAGAGCGCAGCGCAGCCCCTCGGCCTCGGCGTTATTACACACGTCACGGGCAAAGTGGGTGCAGACATAGATCCCGTAGTCATCATCGTTATATTCATTATCACTGGTCTTATCCCTCTTCAGGAAAACAACCGCCTCCTTATAGGTCGGGTCTCTTAAGGTGTAACCGTGGCCGGTGCCGAGTTCGATGCCCTGGTCATAGCCTTCGTTGTAGCCCTCGGCTTGGCCCAGCCCGTAGCCTTCATCGTAACCCTCGGCTTTTCCGGAAATATAGCCCTCGCTATAACCGTCCTGCTGCCCCGAGCTGTAGCCAACCTCCTGACCCGTTGAATACCCCCTATCGTATCCTTCGGTGCCGCCCATAGCGTAGGCCACATGGTAAAGGACAAAACCGCCGGCACCTACAACAAGCACGATAGCCAGCGATACCAGAACCCATTTTATCCAGCTCATTTTACCAACCCCCATTATTATCAAGGTATATTATAGCGCTTTAGCTTTTGCCCAGCCACCAGCTTTGCTATACTTAAGCTATAGTAGTTAGCCCCGCCCAAATGTAATATAATAGCAATCAAGCATTATGGAACCAGAAAAAGCCAGAGAGAGAATCGAAAAGCTAAGGGCGGAGATTAACCATCATAACTATCGGTATTACGTGCTGGACGACCCCGAGGTCGCCGATGCCGAGTATGATGAGTTAATGAGGGAACTGCAAAGGCTGGAGGCAGAGTACCCCCAATTCCTGACCCCCGATTCCCCCACCCAGCGGGTGGGGGCGGCGCCGGTGGAAGCCTTCGGCGTCGTCGAACACCCCCTCCCCCTCCTGTCGCTGGGCAACGCCTTCTCCCAGGAAGAACTGGCTGCCTGGTATAACCGCATTTCAAAGCTAATCGCCGGGGAGAAATTCGACTTCGCCTGCGAGCACAAGATTGACGGCCTGGCGGTAGCGCTGACCTATATCGACGGCAGGCTCACCACCGGGGCTACCCGCGGCGACGGCCTGCGCGGCGAGGATATCACCCGGAACCTGAGAACGGTCAGGAGCATACCCCTCTCGGTGCCTCCGGACGCCCCACCCCGCTTCGAGGTACGCGGCGAGATCTTTCTGCCCAGGGCCGGCTTTGAAAAACTAAACCGGGAGCGGGCCGGGGAAGGGATGCCCCTCTTTGCCAACCCCCGCAACGCCGCCGCCGGCTCGGTGCGCCAGCTCGACCCCCGCATTACCGCCAGACGCCCGCTGGATATTTATATCTACATGCTGGGTTGGGCGGAAGGCAAGGCCACCCCACCCACCCACTGGGAGACCATGGAATACCTTAAAGGCCTCGGCTTCAAGGTTAACCCCAATAACCGGCTGCTTGACAATATAGAGCAGGTTGCCGAATTTCACCAAAGCTGGGAGGAAAAGAGAGAAAGCCTGCCCTACGAGGCCGACGGTATCGTGGTCAAGGTCAACCGGATTGACTTACAGGAGCGGCTGGGAGACGTCGGCCGCGAGCCGAGGTGGTCGGTAGCCTACAAATTCGCCGCCGTCGAAGCCACCACCCGGTTAAAGAGCATCGAAATCAGCGTGGGCCGCACCGGCACCTTAAACCCATACGCCGTCCTGGAACCTGTGTCCGTCGGCGGGGTCACCATCAAACAGGCCGCCCTGCACAACGAGGACGATATCCGGCGCAAGGACATTCGCGTCGGCGATACCGTTATCGTGCGGCGGGCGGGGGAGGTGATACCGGAGGTAGTGGGGCCAATCAAGACCAAACGCACCGGCCAAGAAAAGGAGTTCAGCCTGCCGGATAAGCTCTATGATAAGGAGAAAAAGCGCCCGGCCTGCCCGGAGTGCAAGGCAGAGATATTCAGGCCCGAGGGCGAGGTAATGTACTACTGCTCTAATGCCGCCTGTCCCGCCCAGGTCCATGAGCGGCTGGAGCACTTCACCTCAAGGGGGGCGATGGATATCAGGGGCATCGGCGAATCGCAGAGCGCCATGCTGCTGAGGGAGGGACTGGTGGAAAACGTGGCCGACCTCTATGACCTGAAAAATAAAAGGGAGCGCCTGCTCAAGATAGAGCGGATGGCGGAACTGAGCGTGGACAATATGCTGGCCGCCATTGAGAAGAGCAAGGAGAGACCGCTGGCCCGAGTTATCTTTGCCTTAGGGATTCGCCATGTCGGCGCCGAGACCGCCGAAATTTTAGCCCGCTGGTTTCACAGCATCGAGGCGCTGGCCAATGCCTCCAGGGAAGACCTCATGGAAATCGAAGCCATCGGCCCCAAGATTGCCGATAGCATACTGGCCTTCTTCCACGCAGAAGAAAACCGGCGTATTATCGAGCGCTTAAAAGACGCCAGCGTCAGGCTGGAAGAAGAGGTCAAAACGGAAAAACAGACGCTGGCCGGGCTAGAGTTCGTTGTCACCGGTAAGCTGGAAACCTTCTCCCGCCAGGAGGCCGAGACAAAGATAAAAGCTCTTGGCGGCACCGCCAAGGATAACGTTACCAGAAAAACAACCTATCTTGTTGTCGGTGCCGACCCCGGCGGCAATAAGCTAACCAAAGCCCAGGAGATGGGCACCAAACAAATCAAGGAAGAGGAACTCCTCCGTCTCCTGAGGCAAGAAAGTAGAAAGAGGTAAAAATGAAACGTTTCAGCTGGTTGTTAATAAGCTTGGTGGCTCTTTGTCTGATAGCTATTACGCTGGCAGGATGTGGCAACTGTGAGTTCCGGGACTTCTCTTCCCTCGAGGAGCTTAACCAGTGGCTGCAGGCCAACGATGTCTCCGAACAACCCGTTTGTGACTATGCCAGCGAGTGGTATGGCAAGGCCCTGCAGGTACAGGAGGATGCCCTTAAAGATGGCTATACCGTCTCCGCCGCCTATTACTACGACCCATATTCGGAGTCATACGCGGTATATTGCCTCGCCATTATCGGTGGTGACGTCTGGTACTGGGACCCGGAAACCGATGAGCCGTATGCCGATTACAGCTTGGGGAAGGTGAAGTAAACCAATTTTATGATGAAACTGATTGTCGGCCTGGGTAACCCGGGGCAGTCTTACGCCAGTAACCGCCATAATATCGGCTTTATCTGCCTGAGATATTTTGCCCGTTCTCAGGGGATAAAATTCAACCAGAAGAAAAGCCTGGCCCGCATCGGCACGGGCACTGTGGCCGGCAATAAGGTAGTTCTGGCCCGCCCTCAGACCTTTATGAATAACAGCGGCCAGTCGGTAAGCCGTCTGGTGCGCAAGTTCGGTATCAATCCCAAAGACCTGCTGGTCATCCACGACGACCTCGACCTGCCCCTGGCTAAAATCCGCATAAGTTCGGGCAGCGGCTCCGGTGGGCACAAGGGCATTAATTCTATCATCGGGGAACTGGGCACTCAGGACTTTACCCGCCTCCGGGTAGGCATCGGGCGGCCGGCTAAACCCAACCCCACCGAGGGCGATATCATCGCCTATGTCCTCAACGATTTCACCCCAGAGGAAAGAAAGGCCATCAACCAGGTTATCCCTAAAGTTACTGAAGCCATCCTCTGCCTCCTCGCCGAGGGGCTGACCCCGGCCATGAACAGGTTTAATTAGATATTTTTATCTTTACCCACCCCCCTGCTAACGTAAGTTTCATTTCCCATACCCACCCACCCAAAGGGTTACACCCTTTTAGACCATCTTTACCCCACCCCCTGAAAAGAAACTAATAGAAGTATCACTTCTTTAGGGTGGGCGGGTGGGACACAAAACGCCCTTAAAACAGGGAGTAAAAAGCATTTTTAGAGGTGAAACCTCTGATGGGCGGGAGGGTGGGAAGAAAAACGACTTTTAAAAACTGGGGGAGGGCAAAAAACCAGGTTATTAAGTCCCTCGATGGTATAATTCAGCTTCAGGTGCTATAATTCTTATACCTATGAATAAGCAAAAAATAATCGCCGTTATCGGCGGCGGGCAGTGCACCAAAAAGGAAGCCAAACTGGCCGAAGAGGTCGGCCGCGAGCTGGCAAAGCGCGGCGCGGTGCTGGTCTGCGGCGGGCTGGGGGGAGTCATGGAAGCCGCCTGCCGGGGCGCCAGCGCCGAGGGCGGCACCACCATCGGCATCCTCCCCGGCGACGACAGCCTGTCAGCCAACCCCCACGTCCAGATTGCCATCGCCACCGGCATGGGCTACGCCCGCAATATCGCCGTGGTCAAATCGGCCCGGGCGGTTATCGCCGTCGGCGGCAGCTACGGCACTCTCTCCGAGATAAGCTATGCCCTGCAGGGCGGCATCCCGGTTATCGGCCTGGGCACCTGGTCGCTATCCCGCAACGGCAGTGAGGACAGCTCCATCATCCCGGCGCAGAACCCCGCCGAGGCGGTAGATAAAGCCCTTAAACTAGCCTCCAAAAAGGGGGAGAAATAGAATGCCAATCATAGAAAGGGTCACCGCCAGGGAAATACTGGACTCCCGGGGAAATCCCACCCTGGAGGTCGAAGTCGAGCTGGCTAATGGCAATATAGGGCTGGCGGCTGTTCCCTCCGGGGCCAGCACCGGCAAACACGAGGCGGTAGAGCTAAGGGACGGCGATAAGTCCCGCTTCGGCGGGCTGGGGGTGCTCCAGGCGGTAGTCAACGTTAACGAGGTTATCGCCTCGGAACTAATCGGCACGCCGGCCACCGACCAGGTGACTGTAGACCACAACCTCATCCAGCTCGACGGCACCGATAACAAGTCGCGGCTGGGGGCCAATGCCATACTGGGGGCGTCATTAGCCGTGGCCCACGCCGCCGCCAGCCTGCTAAATATGCCCCTCTACCGCCACCTGGGCTGGGGCACCTACAGCCTGCCCGTGCCCATGCTCAATATCTTAAACGGCGGCAAGCACGCCGCGGGCTCGACCGATTTTCAGGAGTTCATGGTGGTGCCGGCTGGGGCCGATAGTTTCAGCCAGGCCCTGCGGATGGGCGCCGAGATTTATCAAGCGCTTAAAAAAGTGCTCAAAGACAGGGGGCTTAATACCAACGTCGGCGACGAGGGCGGCTTTGCCCCCGCCCTGCCCTCCAACAAAGACGCAGTGGAGGCGGTGCTGGCCGCCATCGAAAAGGCCGGCTATAAGCCGGGTAAGGACTGCTTCATCGCTCTGGACCCGGCCGCCAGCGAATTTTATAAGAATAAGAAATACGTCCTGGCTAAAGAAGGCGTCTCTCTCACCAGCCAGGAGATGGCTGAATATTATGTCAACTGGGTTTCGCAGTACCCTATTATCAGCATCGAGGACGGCATGGCCGAGGACGACTGGGCCGGCTGGCAGCTCATCACCGAAAAGCTGGGCGATAAAGTCCTGCTGGTGGGCGACGACCTCTACGTTACCAACGTCAACCGCTTAAGCCGGGGCATCAAGCTCAAGGCGTCCAACGCCATTCTTATCAAGCCCAACCAGATTGGCACCCTTACCGAAACTATAGCCGCCGTCGAGATGGCCCAGCTGGCCGGCTGGAAGGCAGTGGTGAGCCACCGCTCCGGCGAGACCGAAGACACCACCATCGCCGACCTGGCGGTGGGCCTGAATACCGGCCTGATCAAGGCCGGCGCTCCCTGCCGCTCCGAGCGTACCGCCAAGTACAACCGCCTGCTCCGCATTGAAGAGGAGCTTGGGGAAGACGCCGCCTTCGCCGGCAGGGAAGCCTTTGACCACTAAAAGCCGCAGGTGAGATATGATTGAGGTCACACCTGGTATCTATCGCATGCCGTTGCCTTTGCCCGTCCCCAACCTGAGCCATATCAATACCTACCTGATTAAAGGGGACAGGGACTGTCTGCTGGTTGACACCGGCTGGAACACGGCGGAGGCCTTTGATTCCCTGAAAAAGCAGCTGGTCGAGCTCGGCATCGAGGGCAAGGAAATCTCCCGGATAGTGGTCACCCACGCCCACCCCGACCACTACGGCCTGGCCGGCAAGCTTAAGCAACTTTATGGCGCCACCCTGTATTTTCACCACCTGGAAAAGGACTTTATCGAGACCAGGTACGTCAATATGGAGGAGCTTATCCAGGAACTGGGCCAGTGGCTGCAGCGGAACGGGGTGCCCCCGGAACGGCTCGCCGAGCTTACACAAGCCTCGCTGCCGATGCTGAAGTTCGTCACTCCCACCATGCCCGATACCACCCTCTACGGCGGCGAGACCATTACTATCGGCGACTTCAGCTTCGAGGTTATGCCCACGCCAGGGCACGCCCCGGGGCACATCTGCCTCTATGAGCCAGCTAAGAAAATACTCTTCTCCGGAGACCATATCCTGCCCACAATTACCCCCCACGTCGGCATGCACCCCCAGTCGGGCTCCAACCCGCTGGGCGACTACCTCGACTCGCTGGAAGTGCTCAAACCACTGGAGGTTAAGCTGGTCCTGCCCGGCCACGAGCAGCCCTTCACCGAATTTAAAGAAAGAATCGAGAGCATTACCCTGCACCACCGCTTGAGAAACGCCGAAATTCTGGCCGCCCTTAACTCCGACGCCAAGACCGCCTTCGAGCTGACCACCAGCATAACCTGGCTGCACGATGTCAACGGCGTCGGCTGGTATAAGCTGGGCACCTGGG
>Ga0315551_10004113_pt1 | contig 10197 bp, 10 predicted proteins | sample SalMarSW160290MG_FD_203678 | JGI IMG/M metagenome (GOLD analysis project Ga0315551, IMG submission 203678) | Salt marsh sediment microbial communities from the Plum Island Ecosystem LTER, Massachusetts, United States - Salt Marsh Sediment SW1602-90 ... | reverse complement strand
AGACAGTATTCATGCACCGGAAAAGGTTTGAGGAGATGGAAGTGGTAAAAGGGATGATGAAGGCCAAGATGGCATAAGAGAACCAGCGGCTACGATCCCTGCCGAGATTGGTGGACGGAAACGCATTCTGTAGAGGTGTAAGGATATCGTTTACAATAAACATGTCACGTTACTCCTTTCCGATGGGATGTCTAAAAGGTATCAGCACATCCTATCATGAAAAGGAATGGCATTCAAGCAAAAAAGTGGTGTAACTACCTGAAATTATTGGCATATAGGTTGCAAAAAAATTTCACATTACGTGCCAATTTCTTGTGCTTCGTGAAAAAAAATATCACGAAATTTCACAACCAAGTCTGAAAGACTTCAAAAACGGTGAAACTTTAGTAAATAAATTAAGGGAATGAAAGGAGTTCAAAATGGATCAAGAGAGACTGAAGGCGATCAGCGACGAATACATTCGGCATCTAAAGCTGGAGGGTTTTCCCGCCGCGGTCAAGATGATTGAGGATGTCAAAGCCCTGGATGATATCCAGTACAAAGGCAAACCGGTTAGAAAATTGAACAAGAATTTATTGGTTTGCCAACTTATATCCCAGGCAAGATTTTATGGACGGGTTGTGGCAGGTCTTGGCGAAAACCTGGACATTTGCAGGCTTGGCGGAGATGCCATGGGATTTGAGGTTGACGACTACACGCACGTGTATGCGGGAACCTATTTTACAAGCGGGGAAGCTGCAAGAAAAATGATAGAAACCATGCCAAAACTCGAAAGAGGCAAGTACCAGGCCATGCTCGTCGGACCTTTAGACAGAATTCCCGTGGACCCTGACGTGGTTGTAATCTATGGAAACGTCGCACAGATGCTGAGGATCATTAACGGATATGTCTATGATAGCGGCGAGAGATTAGAGTTCAGCGCGAACGGGGATGCGGGTCTATGTTCCGATACTGTGGCCATCCCGATGCTCACGGGGAAACCCCACCTGGCCGTACCGTGTAATGGCGGGAGGGTTATGAGTCTGCCCAACCAGACGGAAATGGCTTTCGGCATCCCTTTTGAGGAATTGGAGCACGTCCTTGAAGGAATCAAATTCACAGGCAGGAATGTTCCTGTCATGTATCCTGTGGCATGGCAACATATCGACTGGGAGGCCCCACCGGATGCCCCCATCCGGGCTTTTGTGCGTCCGGAGGGGGCAAAAAAGGAAAAATAGGAAACAGGAGGTGGAGGCAAAATGGCAAAGGAGAGAAAAGCCGACGACTTAAAACAAAAGGTCAAAAAAAACGCAGTTGAAGCGGGCGCACACATCGTGGGAATCGTCTCTGTTAATCAGTTAGAAGCTGTCACCCCCACTGAAAAAACGCCGCTTAAGCTTCTCAACTCATGAATTCAGGGACGCCCTTTACTGTTTATACATATCATGACATTGTTTCTTCTAAAAATTGAAAGGTGTCTGACGCAGCACTGAAGCATGAACACCCACTGAGGGGTATCACACTGGCCTGAGATAGAACATTCCTTCTCTCGTATCACGTTCAAATGCAAAATTTGGGCGGCAAGTCTATTTTTTTTACCAATCGTAACCAAAGAGATGGTGCAAAGGCGCACTACTCTCCCCAGCACCTCCTTTCACAGATTGTTTCCCCTGCCTGCGCCGGGTGGAAGGGCGGCAGGCCTGCCTGCCGCCTAGAGCAACCGGAGTTGAAAAGGAGTCGCAAGACGCCTCTTCACCCATACGGGGTCCAGCCATGGACCGCTTATGGTTTCACGAACGAAGCGGATGAAGCCTTGCACGCCCAACTCACGAACCATTGGTATAAGACGTTCAGAGTAAAGGGCCAGGACATTGATCAGGTACCCCAGTCGCATCAGATAGTGATACCCCTTCATCGCATTCCAGTTATACGAGAAGATATGCTCGTAGTGGTACCCATGCCGTTTCTCCACCAGGATGCCTGATTCAATCCCCCACCTATGCCGTGCGCCCAGATTGCACCGTTCATGCAAATTCTGCCTGCAAAGAGGTTTGCTGGAGATCCAGGCATGGCGAGATTTCTTGGTGATAACCTCATCAGAGTCCCTAGCTATCTCATGCCAGCTTTCTTCACACACCACGACGTGGACGATCTGCCTTTTCCTTTCGTGGGGGCCATAATAGTACTCGATATGATTCACCCACTCAAATCTCTGTCTTCTGGTGCCCCAAGTTGTATTACAATAATTCTTGGTTTCAAGCTTCTTCAGCCCTTCATATTCCTCCCAGACGCTCGTAAGGGATTTGTCCTGCAAAACTATCATATAATCCCGCTTATTCTTACGGCATAGTTCCATAATGGGACCGTTAGGATACAGCCTATCCAGCAAGACCATGATGGGAAGATGGCCAAACTCATCGTGTAACCGCTTGGCCAGTCGCGTGAACGCCTTTTGTTCACAGTCCTGTCTTTTGGTGTCCGTGTCACCTTGTGTGTAGCTCAAAAACTCGCTCATGAGGCGAATCGTCATGCCACCATGGAATGCCAGACTGGCCTCCAGCACATACACGTAGTAGTGCATGTGGGTATCATCGCCTGTGCCCACTTCCCTCTCCAGGCATTGCTCACTCCACAGCACGTCCCGGACAGCCTTTTGGGTACCATCGATGGCAATGGGGTACCGATTATCAACCAAGAACCGAGCGAATTTCTTGTTCCGTATCAATTTCCTGACTAATTCAATCAGGGCACTTTCAATCTCCCCACCTCAATTGTGGCGAGAAGACGCATCAGGGTGTCGTGGTGAGGCAGATCTTCCAGTTCAGGAAAGAGTAGTTTCAGATTTTCCATGAACATGGGGCGGGTCATTTCCCGGTTGGCCTCCCGTCGGGAGGCCATCTGAAAAACAAAGCTCAGGATACCGTAGATCATGAGCAGGGTATGCCGGTGTTTTATCTTCTTGGGATTCCTCGGGTCCTTAATCCTGGACAACCGTGGTAGGAGCACGGGCAGCTTTGCTCGAAAGACCCTGATCTGTTCAGTGGTCGCATCCTGCCGGGCTCTCTTGTCTTCTTCCACGGTTTTGTATCGACACGTGCGGTTGGGTATAGCCGCCTTGGATGGCAGGTTCAGCCCTTCGGCCTTCTGTCGTGCACGCAGTGCCTTCTCGGCCTTCTTCTTCTCCCTTCTTCTCTTCTGTATCTCTTCCCTGCTCGGCCTACTGCTCACCGTGCTCATTGCTCCACCCTGCCCTGAAGGTGCTCCGAGCAAAGCAGGGCTCGAAAATCCTTGACCAGAGGCCTCACAAAAATCTTCTTTGGGGTTGTGCTGTAGCTCTTGCCTTTGCGTGGGAGACCCTTACCGGTGGTCATCCCCAGGTAGTGCCAGTTGGCCGCCGTATAGGAGCTGCCCTCATATCGTTCGGGGTCGACAAAGGTCTCCACAAGCACAGGGCTATAGCCCCAGTGCTCCTGCCAGTCATCTCGTATGCGCCTGAGGACCTTGCCCAGGATGTGGCTTCCGAGGTTTTTCACCTTGACCCAAGGCAGGATGGTCGAAGGATGCTCATAAAGTTGGTCCCATCGAGGTCTACTACCCATTTCACCCGTATTTCGGACAAACACTAAAGGTCATCCGTGTGGACAGGGATCATGTCCACGTTAAGGCGCCTGATGGGAAAAGCACGCGAGCGCTGCCCCTATGGATGACAGAGGAGGAGGTGTGCAGGCAGATCAAGATGTCCCCCCACCCCTACTGCTCTTACAGAGCCCTGGAGAGCTTAAGGGAACTGCTGAAGCATGTAGCTGAAGATCTTTGATCGGGTTCTTGCTCCTGTTTCCAGGGCATAGTAGTCTGAGGATGGTAATTGTCTTGGAAACAGGAGGATGGACATGGCTAAGCAGTTATCTTTGAGCTTTGATGAGGAATGGTGGGTGAAGGTCAATGTTTTGCTTTCTGATGAACGGAAAGCCGAGGCCGTGGATGCCTTGAGAGAGATGCTGGTTGCGGCCGTCGAGGCAACAAGGAAAGGAGGGCTAGCAGATGAACAACGTCGAGATCCGGAATGAACATCTGTGCCGAACCGCTTACGTATACATCCGGCAGTCGACCCAGTACCAGAAGGAGCACAATCTGGAAAGTCAAAGGCGGCAATATCAACTGGTGGATAAGGCCCGCGCCCTGGGGTTCAAGGATGTGCAGGTAATTGATGAAGACCTGGGACTTTCAGGGGGCGTAGGAACTGAGAGGAGTGGCTTCAAGAAACTGGTGGCGGAAGTGAGCCTGAACCGTGTTGGGATTGTCTTTGGTTTGGAGGTATCCAGATTTGCAAGGAACAACCGGGAGTGGTACCATCTGCTTGACTTGTGTGCGCTATTTGATACCCTTATTGCCGATCAAGAGGGGATTTATCATCCAGGTAACCCCAACGACCGAATGGTGCTAGGGCTCAAAGGAACGATGAGCGAAGTGGAACTGAACCTGATCAAAAGCAGACTGCATCAGGGGGCGGAGAACAAGGCCAAGAGAGGAGAGTTGATCTATCGGCTGCCTGTGGGTCTAGTCAAGACCGATGGGGATAAGATAGAGAAGGACCCTGATCTGAGAATCCAGAAGAGTATTGAACAGGTTTTTGAGAAGTTCAGGCAGTGCCATAGTGTGAGGCAAACATTTCTGTGGTTTATTCAGGAGCAAGTCCCCTTTCCATCCATAACCTATGGACGCTATGGTGCAGAGGTTATCTGGAAGCGCCCCGTGTATAGGTCGATCTACGATGTGCTGAAGAATCCCTTTTATGCCGGCGCATATGTCTATGGCAGACGGGAGAGCAGAACCCGTGTGGAGGGGACGGAAATACGAAAAAGCAAAGGCCACGCATTAGAGATGCGAGATTGGAAGACCCTGATAAAGGACCATCATGCCGGCTATATAAGCTGGGAGGAATATGAGAGGAATCAAGGGATCCTCAAGGATAACAATGCCCGGATGGCAGGTATGAACCTAGGAGCGGTCTTAAAAGGAAACGGCCTGTTAGCTGGCCTTTTGCGGTGCAAGCGCTGTGGCAGAAAACTGTCTGTAAGTTACGGAGGAAGGAGAAAGATGGTCCCCAGGTATCTGTGCAGCACTGGTCGTATTCATCGGGGAGAAGATGATTGCATCGCTTTCGGAGGCGAACGAGTAGACAAGGCGGTCAATAAGGCGGTTCTGGAGGTGGTTGAGCCCTTGGCCATAAATGCCTCTCTCAAGGCGATTGAGGAGTTGAACAGAGGTATCGAAGAGCAACGGAAGCTCATTGAGCTTGAACTTGAAAATGCGGAGTATGAAGCGGAGCGAGCTTACAGACAATACAATAAAGCCGATCCGGAAAACAGACTGGTGTGTCGGGAGTTGGAGAAAAAATGGAACTTGTGCCTTGAGGGGGTCGAAGCAATCAGGGGGAAACTCAACGCTCTAAGGGTACCACAGCAACCGCTCAGTGAGGAAGAGAAGCAGGGGCGGATGCGCCTATCAGAGGATTTACCAAAGCTGTGGAACATGCCTTCGACAACTAATGAAATGCGAAAACGGATCATTAGGGCTGTCATCAAAGAGATCGTCTGTGATATCGATGAAGAAAAACACGTGGTTGTTTTAGATATTCATTGGGAAGGCGGCGTACACACGAACTTGCAGGTGAAGAAGAACAGGACTGGGGAGCGCAACAACTGCACAGACAAATCGATTGTGGATCTGGTGGCTCAACTTGCCCGGCAACTTCCCGATAAATCCATCGCTCCTGTTTTGAATAAGCTCAAGCTAAAGACAGGGGCTGATAATAACTGGACAGCTGATCGTATTAGGAGTTTGAGAAGCCATCATAGAATTCCGGTCTACAACAGCAGTGAAGAAACTGATTTAATCACGCTCGAACAAGCAGCCGAAAGATTAGGGGTCTGTGCCTGGAGCGTCAAGAAATTAATAAGCTCAAAGCTCATCAAGGCCGAACAGGTTGTCCCCTATGCGCCTTGGGCAATCCCAGCTCAGGAACTTAACAATGATGAGGTGAAAATAGCTATCAAGAGGATAAGAGAAGGGCAAAACCGGAGAGATCAGTATTCACGGCGTGAAGGTCAGATAGGACTTTTCCAATAATATCAACAAGGTAGCGAGGTGAAGTATCATGAAACAATCTTCGGCAACACCAGGAAGCGAGTGTTATTGATCACCCAGGGGAGGTTCCTGAGCCTCTGGCCTTGTGTCCAACCTATCCACTCATCCCGGGCCTTGAGGGCCTTGGTTGCCCCTTGAAATATGAGGCATCCCAGGATGCCAGTGGGGGATTGGGCGAAGTACCTCAGAAAACACCCAAAGGGTCTTTTGTAGCCAAGGGAGTGGTAGCGGGACACGTACTCGTTCCACAAAGCCGTGGTCTCCCTGTCATTGAGCACCGCAACTCTGACCGGCCCTACCTCGCCTATACTGCCGCCTATCTCCGCTCTTGGCCCTGTTCTGGGGGTGAGGGGAATAGGAGCGTGGCTCTGGGGGGATAGGGCTCGCTTGCCTGGGAGCTTTAGAAAACCCTTGCCTTCAAGCCTGCTCAATAGTTTTAGACAGGCATCCCTCTTGTATCCCCCGGAGGCGGTAAGCCATCCTAGGTGCTCGCATATGGTTTGGGCCAGCTCCGAACGACTCAAGGCTGGAAAGAGCCTCACCGTGTCGTGAATCTCATTGAGCTCTTCTACGGTGATCTGCCGACCGCATTGAAAAATGGATCTCGTTTCTGCCTGGTGCATGGCGTGGTACCTCCTTCTACATGGATCTTCCCACGCTACGCTATCAAAATGCGAAATGGGTGTCTAGCCTTTTTTTGCGATAAAATGTTTTTTATCACATCGGAAACACGTGATAGACGTGAATGTGGAAACACGTGCGTCAGGGCTGGGAAAAAAGGGCACGCCGCGGCCGAGCCCTGGATTGGTATTGATTTGGGCATGTTTTCGTGTTATGAGTTTAATTCTGCGAGAGGCGCTTTCATGCCTAAGATACATGGAGGAAAACAAAGATGTTCAAGGTCAGTGTAATCTATCCAAACCAGGAAGGGGCCCTGTTCGATTTTGAGTATTACAAGACAACACATATGGACCTGGTGAAAAAACATCTGACACCCTTCGGCCTGATCAAAACCGGCGTGGAAAAAGGGATATCGGGGGGAGGCGATCTGACGGCCCCTTACGTTTGCATAGGTCATCTCTGTTTCGAGTCCCAAGATGCCTATGATAAAGGCATCGCAGCGGCGGGCAGCGTGTTGCGGGGGGATATTCCCAACTTTACCAACATCACGCCGGTCCGGCAGATCAGTGAGATCCTTGACTGAACGCATCGTGGGGGTACCGGATCTCTTTTCTTTAAAGCGAACCAGGGAGAAGATGGGTTATACCGCTATCTTGATTGCGGTGACCCTCATAATGGATTTGCTCGTGTTAAATGCAACAACTGTGGTCACAAATATTTAGCTAACTATCTTAGTAGTATTAGAATATAGGCTATTCTCTTAGGATAAAAAGAGAATAGCCTATGCAAAAATATCACGTAATAATGAAATTAGATTAACCGGTATCAATATAGAATGAAATAAGTTTTAATCATACCTGGCTTTGAAATACTATTAGCCTACGTGTTTCTTACCGTACTCTCCGAGAGAATGATATAGAGCTTCTAAACTCGAATAAGCACTTTTGTAAATGGGGTATAAATCATTATAGATCTCAGTTTTATTAAGGTTTGGCTCAAAGGTTTTCTCTACCTTGATGAGATTAGTGGCTTCTTCATAGCTGCCCCAAATACCTGCTCCAACGCCACCCATTATTGCCGCTCCTATAGCTGTCATCTGTTGAGGTGAGGAGAGCCTGGCAAACTTGATACCATTTACATCCGCATAGATCTGCATCCACAGATCGTTAAGCACTCCCCCGCCTATTGCCCTGATCTGGTTCAAATTAAAGATAGGCACATTGAGCTCCTCATACAAGTCATATAACCACCTCATGTTGAAGCATATCCCTTCATACAACGCCCTTAACATATGTGCGCGATTGTGGGTCATCCCCAATCCCAGGAAGGCAGCTCTTGCATCGATATCAAAGTGTGGGGCGCCTCCGCCTCTCAGATAGGGGAGAAAGATAAGGCCGTCAGCACCTGGTGAAACACTTGCGGTGTCCGCCTCCATCTTGTCATAGATATTGGAATGTAAGATTTTACTCATGAGTGCATCTTCTGTTCCATAGGCCCCGTCCTTGAACCAATCTTGTGCGATGCCTCCGGCAGCGGTTATTAGCACCAACTCATAACCTCCTTGAGGTTGCATCGTATTACAGTTCATCTTGTATTTAGGATCCAGACTCGGTTTGTCACGGAATACACCGGACCAGTTAGCGGAGCCGATATAGGTATATGCCATACCCTCCTTGATGACTCCCGCACCCGTATTGGCACAGATTACATCTCCAGATCCCAGCATAACAGGAGTTCCTTCAGCCAAGCCTGTCACTGTAGCAGCTTCCTTGGTAATATGACCTACTATGTCATGGGAATTAAGGATGTCGGGTATCTTGGATGCATCAACATGAGCAGCCTTGAATATCTCAGGGGATATCTCTCTCTTCGCGCTATCCATCATCCCATTCATGGACATGTCGCCATATTCCGTAGCGAATTTGCCAGTCCAGCGATATGCAACGAGCTCTTTGTATTGCAAGAATTTGTAAGTCTTATTGTAGATCTCCGGTATATTGTCTATGTACCACATGATCTTACAAATAGGCGCTAACTCGGGTTGCCATCCTACACCGGTGATTCTGTAATACTCATCATTGCCACCAAGGGTCTTCATGAGCCTTTCCGCTTGCTCACCCTGGCGCATATCGCACCATATACCCACCTCATCCATTAATGCGTTGCCTTGTTTATCAACGGGTATCATCGTCATCATCTGATTGCTAAATGAGACAGCGGCAATATCTTTGGGATCGATTTTGCTTTTTTCTATCACACCCTTTGTATTCTTTACCACGACATCATATACCTCAGAGATGCGCTGTGTAGCCCAATTAAGGTGAGGATAATAGGTTTCATAGTCATCTCCCTCAGATGCCACTATATTGAGCTCATCATCGACGATAATTGCTTTATTACCCGTCGTACCTGCATCATTAACCAGTATATATTTTTTTGCCATTGTTCTTTCTCCTTTCTTATTCGTCTCATTGCTCCATATTGCGAATTATTCTTTTTGTGCGCTGTTTTCTCCCGTTTGGGGGGAGATTTTCACTCCCCCCAAAGTCCTTTTATAAAGTATCGCTATCCGGTCAGGCAAGGGAACCCCGGCTATATCAGTTATATAGTAGCACTATCCGGTTTACCGCGAGCGGCAAGCATGAGTGATGCAATCAGTGCCACTGCACTTGCGATAGCACATGTCCACCAGCCCGCATGCCAGTGTCCTGCGGTACCCAAAACGACACCAATTATCAACGGTGCAAAGGGATCAGATATATTCCCAATACCTCAGGTAAATCCGGTTCCTAAAGCCTCCACATCCGGGGTATACGCAACTGACAGCACAGCCCAAAAAACCGCTTGTGGCCATGAATTGCCAAAGGCACAGACGAGGGCCATGAAAAAGAATATGCCAAAACCCATTGTGGCCAATATCGGCAGAAGCACCGCACCGATGATAGCAACGATGAACCCGAGTGCCATTGTTATTGATCTTCCCTTCAGCTGGTTTCCCATTTTTGTTGCCATGACATCTGATACGTATCCTCCGATCAATGCCGCAACGATGTAACCGATGGATATGGCGATCACAAGATTTCCTATCCCCGTCACATCATACTTTAAATAGTTTCCATAGAAGGGGAGAGTTGACAACAGACCGAAAAGCATCCAGGTACTTCCCAACATAATTAAAGAAAGCAACCATGTTTCAGGCATACGCACCATTTTCGCAAATGGCGAAGGCTCTCTTGTCTCTTCTGTAGCGGCAGCCTCTTTTGGAGCCTCTTGGGCGGGTACTACTCTCACGGATGCGTACCAGATGATAGTCACTACAATAGAGATTAAACCGAGTACCCAAAAGGACGCTTGCCATCCCATTACAGGGATGACACGGCCCACTATGAAACCACCAATACCGCCACCAGCCAAGCTCCCGCCAAGGAAGATACCAGAGGCAAGAATGAT
>Ga0315551_10004109_pt1 | contig 10207 bp, 8 predicted proteins | sample SalMarSW160290MG_FD_203678 | JGI IMG/M metagenome (GOLD analysis project Ga0315551, IMG submission 203678) | Salt marsh sediment microbial communities from the Plum Island Ecosystem LTER, Massachusetts, United States - Salt Marsh Sediment SW1602-90 ... | reverse complement strand
GGTCTGGAAAGCAACGAATTCTGCATATGCGTTACCACTGAGCCTCTCACCGCGGAGGAAGTCCGTAAGGCAATGGGGGAAACCGTGCCCGATTTCCCCAAATACCTGGGGAAGGGACAAATCGAAATGTTGTCTTATGCCCAATGGCATCTACGCGGCGGTTGCATTGAAATACTCAATGAGGCTTTAGCCAAGGGCTTTGATAGCATCCGGGCAACCGCTTTCATTGGCGAGCAAGCCTTTATATGGCATATGCCTTGGCTCGAGCAAGGTAAACCTCAACCAGCTACTCCGAGTCAATAAATGGCATCTTTGCCGGTGAGATCTTCGATCTTGTCACTCTTGGACGAGCGATACCCAGGCCAAGCGAGCCGTTTCTAAATTTTTAACCATAACGTGCATCACAGACATTTGCTACCTAGCTTAACAATCTGGACAACTGTGACACTCGCTGCACCTTTTACTAGTTTACCTTCGAACAAACGTTGGGATGTTTGTGTGGATTCAGCTATGAACAGATCTTCTTTTCAACAGTGAAAGGTTTTGGGCTAACCATGCCATCGACCATCCTCTTACGTTTGTTCCTAGTTCGAAAGCTGGCCAAGTAGGGTGTTAACCGAAAAGCTACCGCGTGCGAAAATGGAGAGGGTCTCTGAGATTTTGCAGCTCCCGGTAGTAATAGAGCGGGGTAGGTCGTTTTGTCTTGAATCTTAACTTTCTTAGAAATTCGATTTCCTCCTCGCTAGCATCGCCGCTGAGCCGCGTGTCACTAAGGAATTTTTTGAGCCCCGGCTCTTCCTCGAAGGGCTGTTCGGGTTCCTTTTCAACAAACTCCAATTTCTTAACATGCTCTCGGACCACTCTGTGGTTCAAGACAATTTCCATACCAAAAGTCTCGAGGTCGATGTCCCACGATTCAATCAGCGGCTCCAAGAACGATACGCAGTTTTCAATCGAAACGTGGAAGATATCCATTTCAAGGAACTCCAGAATGATGACTCGCATCTCTTCATAGCTTCGGTTGCTGAGTCGAGCCACCTCACGGAGCCAGTCTTCGCTTTCCAATTCCTTTTTGGCCACTCCCTTGACCACGTCCAGAAGCTTCTGTGTAATGAGGCGTTCGAGTTCGCCAAACGGCTGCTTCTCAAAAATCGCTCGCACCTGCTTTTCTTTGTCGATGGCACATTTGCGTAGAATCAACTCTCTAACTTCCTTGAACAAGGGCACAGGTGGGTCTCCCAGCTTCCCCTTCAATTCTTCAATGCGCTGGAGCTCAGCCAGCTTTGAAAGCTCACCACTCGGCAGCTTCAAGAACGCTTCCATTTTCTCGTATATGTCTGTTCTATTAGCCATGGGGGGAGCCTTTTTCCCAGTCAGCAACTGGGAAACGTAGGACTCCGTAACTTGGGCGGCGGTTGCCAGGTCTCTCTGGCCAAGACCCAATTCATTAAGCCGGTGTCTGATTACCAAAGAAACATCCATCAGAATCCTCCCTCTGTTTAACCCGACATAGTTAATAATCTACGCCTAATAAATATATAACACAAAATACTTGACAAATCAAGTTAACTATGGTATCGTTAAGTTAGGTGAGTAAATATTCTATTCATCCTAGTTGTGATAAGGAGTTATAACAATGAACATAATAGTCAGGAGACACGACGGTGAGCAGGCCTTGGTTCCATTCTATGGTAGTCCTTTGAGTCTACTTGGTGCAATGGACAGACTTGCCGGTAATATATGGGATTCTTCAAAACCATATACCTTTGATGCCAATTTGGTCGCCCATACCGATATTTACGAGGAGAATGACCAGTTAGTTATGAAGACCGAGCTGCCCGGTATCAACAAAGAAGACATAAACATAATACTTCAAGGGGACAGATTGACCATAAAGGCCGAAAAGAAAGAGGTTGTGGTTGAGGACGTTGCCTGTTATGCTCGCGAGCGACAATATGGGCAATACTTCCGCTCAGTAACCCTTCCTTTCCCTGTTAAAGAAGACAAGATATCGGCAACCTTTGAAAACGGGGTTCTTGAGCTGAGACTCTCCAAGGCTGAAGAGTCCAAGGCTAAAAAGATCGAAATCAAAGCACGTCTTACAGAGGGTAAGCAAGAGAAGCATATCAAGGCCTAAAGTCCCAGGTTATTTAGGTTGTTGAGGGAGGGGTGGTCTTCTAGGCCACCCCTCTTTTCTTTTCCGGCGGATACATTTGTGTTCACTACTGGGTGGAAGAACAGAGTTGTAGTTGCCATAGTACACGTGCTTTAATAAAAATAGACATGGTCAGCGATAGCCCACATAAAAAAGTTACCGCGACAAAATGATTTATGGCCGGTTCTATGACTATTCAATGTTGGGAGGGAGAACTATGACAGACCAAGAAGAACGATCACTAAAAGCGACCGAGCGAAAGGAAAAGCGCCTTGAAGAGGAAGCTGAGCAACTAGCCAGAGAGCAGGTGAGAAAGAAGGCCTATTTAATTAGAGAAAGGGCGGCTGAAAAGGTTTCGAAAGCAAAGAAAACCAAGCGAACGGAAAAGCAAGCCAATAAGGATATTGAGCAATCAGCTAGAGAGCAAACGAGAAAGAAAGCCTATTTTGCTAAGGAGCAGGCGATGGACGAGGCTCAAGAGGCAAGAAAGCTCAAGGCCAAGAAGCAATCACCTGAGTAAGTTATTAGGGTATTTGGCAGTGAAACGAGTTGGTTCTTGTATCACTTTCAGATCCCCTTTTTACCTATAAGTAGGATGGTAAGAAAGAAGGACAAGATTACGGTTAATATGTTGGATTTCTATCTCGCTTCCCGGGCTGCACTGGTGAGCCAGTGCAGCTATGCCAAAATCAGGTGTAGAGAATGACGTTCACAAGTCTGGTAGCGGGTGGGAAACTTAGCAATTAAACGGTATATAATGGCAAGGCAGGCAGAGAGCATGACTAAGACGCAGAATAATACAACCAAGGGCAATGTAGTGTCTGATAACAAGGCTACTAAGGCAACTATCAAATCGTTAATCGCCGACCTGTCGAGTAAAGATGGGATAGTACGTGTGAAGGCACGCCAGCAGCTTGTGGCTTATAAAAAACGGTCTGTAGCTCCCTTGATAAGAACACTGTCCAATGAGAACGACTGGGTGCGATGGGAAGCAGCCAAAGCTTTGAGTCAAATCGGCAATAACAGGGCAATCAAGGCACTACTTGAAGCCTTATCAGATGAGACATTTGAGGTTCGTTGGCTGGCTGCTGAGGGATTAATTCGAATAGGGCGCAAAGCAATAGTCCCCTTGCTGGAGGCATTAGTCAAGCATTCGGATTCGTACTGGTTGCGTGAGGGCATCCATCACGTGCTACACGACATGAACACAGGGAAAATTACAGAGGTATTACGGCCGGTTTTAGTAGCATTGGAAGGGCCCGAGCCATCGTTAGAAGTACCGCTGGCAGCACAGGCAGCCCTAGACGCCTTAATAAAGAAGTCTTGTTGACATTAATCACTCATAATTTGGAAATAGCATTACTGTTGGGGGCCTTTGGAGAATTCAAGCAAGAGGGGGCAAAATTACCATGAAAACCGATGCAGAACTACAGCAGGATGTTATGAATGAGCTTCAATGGGAACCGAGTATTGAAGCGGCGGAGATTGTGGTCAGCGTAAGGGACGGTGTGGTGACGCTGAGCGGCTATGTCGATAGCTATGGTAAGAAGTTGGCTGCCGAGCGCGCCGCCGCACGGGTTTTTGGTGTCCGGGCAGTGGCTGAAACAATCCAGGTCAGGTTGCCCGGCTCTCTTGAGCGTTCAGATGAGGACATCGCTGGGATGGTGGCAAATGTTCTCGAATGGAATGTCCTGGTACCCTATGACCGAGTCAAAGTGCACGTGCAGGACGGGGTGGTTACTCTGAGTGGCGAGGTGGCCTGGGTGTATCAAAAATTCGCTGCTGAGGAGGCCATGCGCTACCTCATGGGAATAGTATCGTTAAGTAACCAGATTACGGTCAAGCCGACGGTCAAACCGCAGGATTTAAAGGACAAAATCGTCAGCGCATTTCAGCGCAATGCCTTGCTTGATCCGCGGCGAATCACAGTAGAGACTCGCGGCAGCTGGGTAATTCTCAGCGGGAGTGTACGCTCCTGGGGAGAGAGAGCAGAAGCCCAGTGGGCGGCCTGGGCCGCACCAGGCGTTTCCGAAGTGGAGAACAATATCATAATTAGTCCTTAGACAGACAATAGAAGGGGGAACCGGTATGAAGCAAGATTTGAAATACATCCGCTGGTTTGAAGAGATCAAGATTGGAGATCTTCCCATTGTTGGGGGTAAGAATGCCTCTCTGGGAGAGATGTACAGTGAACTTGCAAGCCAGGGAGTCAAAATTCCGAATGGGTTTGCGGTAACTGCCGAGGCATACTGGTATGTAATAGAATCAGCCGGAATTCTTGACGAACTCAAGGATGCCATGGTGGGTCTGGACAAGACTAACCTGGCTGACCTTATGAAACGAGGGAAAAGAGCTCGCGATTTTATTTTGGGTGCTGGCATTCCCGATGACCTCTGGTCTGAAATAAGAACTGCCTATGACCGGCTTTGCGAGGAATACGGCCCGGACACGGATGTTGCGGTGCGTAGCTCAGCTACGGCAGAGGACCTCCCTACGGCCTCATTTGCTGGTCAGCAGGAGACTTATCTTAATATAAGCGGATATCCCGCTCTGAGAGAGGCCTGCAACAAATGCTTTGCGTCGCTCTTTACAAACCGGGCAATATCCTATCGTATTGATAACAACTTCGACCATTTCCAGGTAGCCCTCTCTATAGGTATTATGAAGATGGTACGCTCTGACCTAGCCACCAGCGGCGTGATGTTCACTATTGATACGGAGACGGGGTTCAGTGACGTTGTTTTCATTACTGCATCCTATGGTCTGGGAGAAAACATTGTCCAGGGAGCTGTTAGCCCTGATGAGTACTATGTTTTCAAACCGACTTACAGAAAAGGCTGCAGGGCCATAATCAGAAAAAACCTTGGCGGTAAGTCCATCAAAATGATTTACGGCATAAGTGACTCGAAAGTTCTAACGCGAAACGTGGCAGTCTCGGAGGCGGACCGCAAACGGTTCTGTATTACTGATGATGAGATACTGACACTAGCCGGCTATGCGCTTAAGATAGAAGACCATTATTCAGGAAAAACTGGAGAATCCCGGCCAATGGATATTGAATGGGCAAAAGACGGGATAACCGGCGAGCTATTCATAGTTCAGGCTCGACCGGAGACGGTTGAGTCACAGAAAGCCCTTGATATCCTGGAGACATATTACCTGGATAAGAAAGGTTCCATGCTTGTAACAGGTAAAGGTGTGGGTGAAAAGATTGCTAGTGGCAAAGCCCACATGATCCCCGATGCAGCTCATCTTTCTTCGTTCAAACCAGGAGAGATACTGGTGTCAGACAGTACTAACCCGGACTGGGAACCCGTAATGAAAACGGCTTCTGCTATCATAAGCAACAGGGGTGGTCGGACCTGCCATGCGGCTATTGTCAGCCGTGAGCTAGGTATCCCGGCGGTGGTCGGCGCTGGCGATGCTACGGAAAAAATCCATACCGGACAGGAAGTGACGGTAAGCTGTGCCGAAGGCGATCAAGGTATAGTATATGATGGTATTCTCCCGTTTCATGTTGAAAAGCTCAGCCTCAAAGATCTCCGGCGGCCAAAAACAGAAATTATGATGAACCTGGGCAATCCCGAACAAGCCTTTTCCCTCTCCAAGATCCCCAGTGACGGTGTTGGCCTGGCACGTATGGAGTTTATTGTTAACAGTTACATAAGGGTTCATCCTATGGCTCTGGTCCATCCTGAGAAGATAACGGATGAGGCAGAGCGGGGACAATTAGACGAGCTTACTTTCGGCTATCAAGATAAGAAAGACTACTTTGTGGAAAAACTGGCCCATGGTGTCGGGACTATCGCAGCCGCTTTTTATCCGAAACCTGTTATCGTACGCATGAGTGACTTCAAAACCAATGAATACGCCCATCTCATAGGTGGACGCTACTTTGAACCGGTAGAAGAGAACCCCATGATAGGTTTTCGCGGTGCCTCTCGTTACTATAACGAACGATACCGGGAAGGCTTTGCGCTAGAGTGCAGGGCGATGAAACGGGTTCGAGAAGAGATGGGATTGAACAATCTTATCATAATGATCCCCTTTTGCCGGCGATTGGACGAGAGTGAAAGAGTTCTGGCTGAGATGGCAAAGAATGGCCTGAAACGGGGGGAAAACGGGCTTCAGGTCTATATCATGTGTGAAATTCCAAATAACGTCATCCTGGTTGATGAATTCAGCAAGTTATTTGACGGCTTTTCCATCGGGTCCAATGACCTGACCCAACTGGTGTTGGGGGTTGACCGTGACTCGGCACTGGTGGCCCACGATTTCGATGAACGAGACCCTGGAGTGATGAAGATGATTTCCATGGCTATTCAGGGAGCCAGAAGAAACCACCGCCATATTGGACTCTGTGGCCAAGCGCCGAGCGATTATCCTGAGTTTGCTGAATTTCTGGTGAAAGAAGGAATAAATTCAATGTCTCTCAACCCTGACTCGATAATGAAAGTTACCCTTCAGTTAGTAGATATAGAAGATAAATCCTTAAAATAATGCCCAAAGGGTTTGCCGATATTCGCGGGTTTTACCCGGGTCGGTAGGATGCGCCATTCATACTACTGTATGGTACGAGACATCAAGAGAACTTATAACGTTGTGCCATTGACTGACAAACTGGCTACATATGTAGCCAGTTTGTGTGACTGTCGCGGAGGGTTGGTTTCGAGAACCCTCCCACCAACTTATTTACTCGTCTAGACATCAATGTAAGGCAAGCCTTCTTCTTCACAGCTTCACATATCCTCTTTTCCCTTGAAGTCACCTAATAACCGCCGAGGATAATCCGGCTAACATAGCCGCGGTTCTATTTCCCCCGATTAAAAATGCGCGGCGCTATCAACTTACGCAGCTCTTCAACGGCAAAGATACCACCCGCCATCAAAACAACGACTCCCCAGTCTTCAAGAGATAAAGGCACGGTGTAGAATAGCTTCTGGAATGGCGGGGTATAGATAACCATTGCCTGCAGAAGGACAGCCAGCCCTAACCCACCGAGAAGTAACCGATTGCTGAGCAAACCCAGCTTGAAAATTGACTGCTGGTCGGAGCGGGCATTAAGGGCGTTGAACCACTGGAAAGCAACCAGCATGCTGAAAGCAATTGTCCGGGCTTCTTCTAGCCCTACCCTTGGTAGCTCCCACCTGAAGATGAAGAGAGTCCCCATTGACATGAACAGGGCGATAAAAGCGATTCTCCATAACATCCCGCTATAGACGATTCCCGCCTTTTGCCGCCGCGGCGGGTCTTCAAGGACATTACTGTGTTTGGGCTCCACTCCCAACGGTATGGTAAAAACGCCATCAGTGACCAGATTGATCCAAAGAATCTGGACAGCGACCACGGGAAGGGGAATGCCGACCGCGATAGCGATTATCCAGGTAAGTAGCTCACCCATATTGGTGCTCAGAAGATAGAAAACGGAGCGGCGGATGTTGCTGAAAATAACCCTTCCCTCTTCCACAGCCGCAACTATAGAAGCGAAGTTATCGTCGGTGAGCACCATATCCGCAGCTTCGCGGGCTACATCGGTGCCTTTAATGCCCATGGCTATCCCGATATCGGCGGCTCTCAGCGCCGGACCATCATTCACTCCATCTCCGGTCACGGCGACAGTGTAGCCTTTTAACTTCATGGCATTGACTATTCTCAGTTTGTGAATAGGCTCAACGCGAGCAAAGACCGAGATGCCCTCTATCCTGTCACTGAGTTCCTCATCGCTCATCTGACCGAGTTCCAGCCCAGTCACCGCTTCACCCGGCGGGAGGCCTAGTTCTTCGGCAACGGCTACCGCCGTGACCTTCTGGTCCCCGGTTATCATCATCACCTTGATGCCAGAACGTTTGCAGTCGGCGATTGCCTTCTTGGCCTCTTGCCGGGGAGGGTCAATCATCCCCACCAAGGCAACCAGTGTTAAAGTACCGTCAAGATGATCATGGGAAAGTTGCTCCGGCACAGGAGAGCACTCAGCATAGGCTAACGCCATCACCCGCAGCGCCTTCGATGCCATCTCCATGTTTTTCTCTTCAATCTCAGCTATTTTCTCGGGAGTCATTTTCTGAGCTATGCCGTTTACGAGTATCTGCCGACTCATCGCCAGTATCCTGTCTACTGAGCCCTTCACATAAACCACTGCCTTACCATCCTGACAAGGATGGAGAGTGGCCATGTATCGTTTTTCGCTCGTGAAGGGCATTTCGGCCAATCGTGGCTGCTCCACCTGCAATGCCTTTTGATTCAATCCTGCCTTAAGAGCGGCCACCAGTAAGGCCCCCTCGGTAGGATCACCAAGAAGTTGATGTTTATCACCATCTGATTTCAGTGTAGAGTCATTACACAGAGCGCTGATTCTAAGCGCTAGGAGAAAGCCTTCATCATTCTGAGGATCAAGTTTTTGACCGTTTTCCAGAAACTCTCCCTCGGGACGATAACCAGCCCCGGTGATTTCTATTGTTCTGCCAGAAAGATATACCTGGCGCAGCGTCATCTCGCTTTCGGTTAGCGTGCCGGTCTTGTCCGAGCAGATGGCAGTCACAGCACCCATTGTCTCCACCGCTGTCAGTTTCCGGATAAGAGCATGCCTTTTTGCCATCCGCCTCATCCCTAATGCTAGTACTACAGTTACCATGACCGGCAGACCTTCCGGGATAGCGGAAACCGCAGCGGCTACGGCCAGAGTGAACATCTCTTCGAAGCTATACCCCTTAATCACACCGATGAGAATAAGCACCCCGATAATACCGAGCACCAAGATGCCAATATAGCGCCCCAGCCTGGCTACATTTCGCTGGAGTGGAGTAGGAGGTGGCTTAGTCTCCTGCACCTGGGTGGTAATCTTACCGATTTCAGTATTCATGCCGGTAGCAGTGACTACGGCCACTCCACGCCCGTTAACTACGGCACAGCCCATGTGAGCCATATTGCCCATGTCAGCTACGACTGCTTCACCTTTGATTGCGCCAGTGAATTTCTCCACCGGGACCGATTCACCGGTGAGGATGGACTCGTCTACGGATAAACTTGCCGCCTCAATCAGACGGGCATCAACGGGAATCTTGTTCCCGGCTTCAAGTATGATAACGTCGCCGGGAACTAGGTGGCTGGCGGAAATCTTGGTAACAGCACCCTGCCTTAATACCTTGGCATAGGGAACAACCAGCCGCTTAAGTGCTTCCATCGCCCGCTCCGCCCGGCTTTCCTGCACAAAACCGATAATAGCGTTAAGGAAGACTACGGCGAGAATGACCGAGGCGTCAGTAGGTTTATGCATGACAAAGAACTCAATCAGGGCAGCAGCAAGCAATATATAGATGAGAGGGCTGGCAAACTGGCGTAGTAAGACGATGACCGCCGGAGTTTTACCCTTTGCTGTAAGCTCATTCGGCCCGTATTGATGCAGTCGTTCCTTTGCCTTTTCTTCGGAAAGACCAGAACGCAAAGCATCAAGCTCTTTTAGAGTCTCTTCAACAGTGAGATTGTGCCACTTCATCAGCACATGGTCCCTTTTTGTGAATGGTTACACCCATCAAGACAAGTGTACGTAAAGAGTCTATGGGATTGCACTTTGTGTGTCAATGTTGAGCCTGGCTGTGTAGTTGCGTTCCAGGGCTTACCGACGTATGGGTTTTCTAATATGATAAGAGCCCCACTTTTCAAGCGGCGAAAGAAACGTCTTCTAGCTCCTACTTCTAAAGTCTGTTTCTTGCATTTTTTCGTTTTTAAGTCATCTTCTTGCCCCCGGGGGATTACCGACATAATAGCTAGTTCTTGAAATATCTCAATTTGACTTTTTGTTACACAATGAAGCTGAAAACACAAAAAGCACCTTAAAAACCGAATACGAATAAAGCTCTGACCTGAACGCTTGCCCTCTTTGAAAGGGGGTAAGTATGAGTTCAAGCGTAGTAGCACCACCAGCACCAGACGGCGATAACGGCAATCCTCAAGGTCATTGTAGCCGATGTCATAGGGTCTGGACTCTAAAAACAAGGCAGGGCGTTTGTCAGTGGTGCGGTCATCTGGCTATATGCCAGTTATCACCAACAAAGC
>Ga0315551_10004104_pt1 | contig 10215 bp, 10 predicted proteins | sample SalMarSW160290MG_FD_203678 | JGI IMG/M metagenome (GOLD analysis project Ga0315551, IMG submission 203678) | Salt marsh sediment microbial communities from the Plum Island Ecosystem LTER, Massachusetts, United States - Salt Marsh Sediment SW1602-90 ... | reverse complement strand
GACAGTATCGAACTCTCCCTTCTTGAAGGGCAGCCTCTCTATATCAGCCCTCCTGACAGGCCTCCCCGTCTTACTGGCCAGCCTGACCATTTCCCCTGATATGTCCACACCGACGACATTCTCAAGGGCCCTGAGGTGGTAGCCGGTCCCGCACCCCGCATCAAGAATCCTTCCCCTGGCATGCCTCTCCAGGAGCCCCGCCTCGGCCTTCCTCACCCTCTCGGTATATGGGTTGCCGCTCCTCAAATCATAGTTCACAGCGGTCTCGTCATAGACCCTCTCAGCCTGCTTCATATCCCAGCACCCCCTGGCCAATGCCCGGGAAAACACACACACCAGTGCTTTTTGTGATTCTGATTTAAACATGGGGCCGGAATTAATAAGCATGGCAGGCATGACAATCAGGCAGGCCTTCTGGATATTCGCCCTGTTAATAGTCCTCACCGCAGTGGCCGACAGGCTAATCTTCATAATCCTTCCCCTCTACCTTCTCAACCTCGAGTTCTCAGCGACTGAGATAGGCCTGATATTCTCACTTGCCGGGCTCATCCTCGCTATCGTCAGGTTTTTGGTCGGCAAGTTCTCTGACCTCCGCAGCAGAAAAAGCCTGATGTCCCTCGGCCTCCTCGCAGATTCCATAGCAACAGCTTTCTACCCGGCTGTCTCCACACTTGCCCAGTTCTCCGTTATCAGGGGAATCAAGGATGTTGCATATAACATAACCAGCACCATGGAGGATGCCCTGATAGGAGATTCCTTTCCCAGGGGAATCAGGCCAAGGATTCTGGCCAGACTGGGGACAATATTCCCCCTGGGCAGGGCCCTTGCCGCCATAACAGGCTTCCTGGTGGTTACCTGCCTCTCTGTCATACATGGCTTCTATGTGGCAGCAGCCTCCCTCTTCCTGGCCTTCCTGATTTTCACCACATTCTACAAGGAAAAGAGAATAAAGAGGGTAACCGAGTTCAGGTTCACCACCAGGAACATCTCAAAATCCCTGGTGATAGTCTCCCTTATAGGTCTAACCAACACACTTGCCTTCACTGTAGCCTATTTTCCTGGCTTCTTCATCCTCGCCGACAGTCTCGGCCTCACCGAGGCCGACCTCTTCCTGATGTTCCTCCTGACCTATACAATCTCCAGCCTCTTTGCCTGGCGCACCGAGGCCCTGATAAAGAGGCACGGAAATGAAACGGTTCTGAGCCTGGGCATACTCATATACGGACTCTTCACCATACTCTACACCCAGGCAACCAGCATAGTAGTCTTCTACCTCACCCTCCTTGGAGTGGCCATATCCTTCTACATATTCAACATATGCTTCAGGATAGCCCTGCTTGACCACACAAGCAGCAGTCACAGGGGCGAGCAGGTGGGCTTCTCTAGGATGGTGACCCACCTGGGAAGCATAGCAGGCCCTGTCACAGGGGGCCTCATAATAGACACCATATCCCTCCAGGGCGCCTTCCTGGTGGCCGGCTCCTTCGGCCTGCTGGGCTTTCTCCTTTCACTCTGGCTCAGGAGGCTATAATTCATCATTCAAACAAGTGCCCCTTTTCTTAACTTTATACCCAGATTTTCTCGAATATATTTCCTTAATTTGTAGTCGCTTACTTTACATCCCTTCATGTGCAAAGTATGCCTTACATACGGAATGCTGTGTCCTTGCTCTATACGTTCCATTATTAAGTCATCATGTCGACTGTCCGGATACTCGCTCACCCTGTCAAGCCTGACCATGCTTCATCTTTATACAAAGCCTTTTTATCCCCTTTCAAGGCCAGGCAAATTTAAAACACCGGGCCAATTATTAATGAATTCCATGTACTCCGGGAAGCTCGAGACCCTGTTCAAGAGAAAGCGGATGAGAATCGGCTCCAGAATAAGGGTGACCAGGGCCGGCTCCCCCAGGGGGGACAAGCAGGCCTATGATGGCCTGCTCATGCCAAAGACCGATGCCGGAGACCCTGATTCCATCATTCTCAAGCTCGATTCAGGCTACAACATCGGCCTCAAATACCATTCCGGCATGAGGATAGACAAGAGCCGCGGGCCCTCCCCCATGGCCGTGAAGGAGGAGGAGAGGTTCGAGCTCGGCAGGATATCCAAGAAGCTGACAAAGCTCAGGTTCGACTCCAGGAAACCCCCCATATCCATGATATCCACGGGCGGGACAATAGCGAGCAGGGTGGACTACCATACAGGCGGGGTCCGCGCCCTCGAGGACCCCAGGGAGTTCCTGCACAATGTCCCGGAGCTTGCCAGAACAGTCAACATAAAGCACATCAGGCGGCCCTTCACCAAGATGTCCGAGGACATGGACTACAGGGACTGGCAGGAGATTGCGAAACAGGTGGCCAGGGACCTCAACTCAGGCATGCGCGGCGTGGTCGTGACCCACGGAACCGACTTCCTCCACTTCACCTCTGCCGCTCTCTCCTTCATGCTCAGGAACCTCCACAAGCCCGTGGTCCTGGTGGGTGCCCAGCGTTCCTCTGACCGCGGCTCCTCTGACGCGGGCATGAACCTGATATGCTCAGCCCATGTGGCCGTGGGCGGGATTGCCGAGGTCGGCATATGCATGCACGGTGAGTCAGCAGACACCTTCTGCCTCTTCAACCGCGGGACCAAGGTCCGCAAGATGCATTCTTCCAGGAGGGACGCCTTCAGGCCCATAAACGACCTCCCACTGGCCAGAATCTATCCCAGCGGCAAGATTGAAATCCTAAACAAAAACCACAAGAAAAGGAACGACCGGGAGAAGGTCGAGGCTGATACACGGTTCGAGCCAAGGGTTGCGATATTAAAGGTCTATCCCGGAGCTGACCCTGATGTCATAGATCACTACGTCTCAAGGGGCTACAGGGGGTTTGTCATCGAGGCCTCTGGCCTGGGGCATGTCCCCACACTCTCCCGAAAGCCCTGGACAAAAACCATCAAGAAGCATGTCAGGGACGGCATACCCTTCATCACAGCCTCCCAGACCCTCTACGGCAGGATACACCCCCACGTATATTCAAACCTGAGGATTCTCTACCGCGAGGCCGGAGCCATCCCAGGCGGGGACATACTCCCCGAAACCGCCTATGTGAAACTGGGATGGGTGCTCGGACACACAAAATCCCTGGAGAAGGCAAGGGAGATGATGCTCACCAATTACGCGGGCGAGATAACAGAAAGAAGCCTTCCAGGGACCTACCTCTACTGATTCATCGCAGGCTTCATCCTGCGGGATATTCACGCTTTAATCTCCCTTCAATCTCCTGGGTTACCCTCCCCTCTTCCTCTATATCTTTCAATACCTCTTCCAGGTTTCCATCGAGAGAATAGACCTTATGCCATTTGCGGCCTACAAAGAGTTCCTTCACACCCCCGAAATTACCCTTTACATCCTCGCGACCCTTATCACCGAATTCCTCAAGCGTATCAAACACCACATACAACTCGTGATGCGTAAAGGCGTCCCCCGCCTCAGTGGCAGAGCTAACCCTTCCTGCATAGGCCCTTTCCGGCGTGGTTACCAGAACATACTTACCGTCAATCTTCGGAACATCCATACCAAGTGTTCATATTATGTTCTTATAACAATCAACAATAATTTTAATATGAATGTATTAAATATAATTAAAATATTAAATATTTGTTTACAAAATAACGATATATATACATTAAATTAAACATATGATTACCATGAAACCCGGAGCAGACCCCGTCAACGACAGGATTCTGAACATCCTGCTGCAGAACTCCAGGCTATCCTACAGGGCAATATCAAGGAAGGCCGGTGTCTCAGTGGCCACTGCAATAAACAGGGCAAGGTCAATGGAGAAGAGCGGCACAATAAAAAGGCACACCATCCAGATAGACTATGAAATGCTCGGCTACGACATCGATGTTGCCGTCTTCATGAGGGTCTCGAAGGGGAAGCTCCTCGAGGTTGAGAAAAGGCTCTCCCTCTACAGTAATGTCTATGCCGTCTATGACATAACAGGGGCATTTGACGTCCTTGTCATGGCAAGGTTCAGGAACAGGAGGGAGCTGGACAGCTTCATAAAAAGGGTCCAGACACTCGAATACGTGGAGAGGACCGAGACAAACCTAATCCTGAACAAGGTAAAGGACAGCTTTTGAAGGGACATCTAATATATTAAAAACCGAAACAAAAATTCTACATGCTCTTTGGCAAACCAAAATCAGGGGAGAGGCCTCACCTGATTGTCCAGGCCATGATAAGGAAGAACACAGGCGAATACCTGGCTATCAAGAGGGCCGAGGCCGTGGAGGTGGGTTCCTGGGAGTTCCCAGGTGGCAGGGTCGAACCGGGGGAGACCATAGAGAAGGCCCTGGCGCGTGAGATAAGGGAGGAGACCGGACTCAGGGTCGATATCGAGCGCTTTGTGGGCTGGGGCCAGGGCTTCGGCATAAGGGACGTGTCCGGCAGGATTATAGACCGCTTCGTGATGTTCTTCGAGTGCAAGCTCATCAAGGGGAAGCTGAAGCTCAACAGCGAGGCCTCAGACCACAAGTGGGCCACACTTGAACAGATCCTTCAGTTCAAGCCCCTGAGCAGGCCTGTCCAGGACTTCTTTGGAAAGTTCAGGATAATCCCGCAAGGGCTTTTAACCGGCGACAAAGCAGTAATTTCAGATATATACCAAAACATTTCGGACTAGTGTTATGGAGCCATGGATATATAACAAGAAATGAATTAGAGATATTAAGATGGATTAAAGAATCATTCAAACATCTGGAGGCTTTCGATAATGGATTATAAAAAAATTGGATTAAAGTGTGGATTGGAAATCCACCAGCAACTAGATACTAAACACAAATTATTCTGTAAATGCAGTACTGCTTTTTCAGAGACGACACCAAACACAGTAATTGTCAGAAGGCTAAGGCCGGTTGCAGGTGAACTAGGCGAGATTGATTTGGCAGCATTGCATGAAGTAATAAGGGGTAGAGAATTCCACTACAATGTTTATTCTAATGAAAGTTGTGAGGTTGAATCAGATAGTGAACCCCCACACGATCTTAACAGGGAAGCTCTTGATATTGCACTCACAGTGGCCACAATGCTAAAGTGTGACATACCTGATGAGATACATATTATGAGGAAGAACGTAATAGATGGTAGTGTGGTATCATCCTTCCAGCGAACTGCTATAGTTGGTCTAAATGGCAGGCTTAAGGCCCCTTCCGGGGAGGTGGGCATAACCAATCTGAGCCTGGAGGAGGATGCCGCCCAGATACTGGGAAGGGAGCATGACAGTGTCATATACGGGCTCAACAGGCTCTGCATCCCCCTAATCGAGATAGGCACCACCCCTGACATAAAGTCCCCCGAGCACGCCAGGGATGTTGCGGCCCAGCTCGGAATGATCCTCCGCTCCACCGGAAAAGTCAAGCGCGGCCTGGGGACAATCCGCCAGGACATCAACGTCTCCATCAGGGAAGGCGCCAGGGTCGAGATAAAGGGTGCCCAGGACCTGAACCTGGTACCCAGGTACGTGGAGAACGAGGCCCAGAGACAGCTGAGCCTGGTTAAAATCCGCGACAGGCTCAGGAAGGCCGGGTTCAGACCCCCGAAACCCAATCTCAAGGACGCTTCCCACATCTTCGGTAAGGCCCAGTCCAGGATAACCAGGGGAAAAACAACCTTCTCCATGAGGATTCCCGGCTTCGCAGGCTACCTCAAGACCCAACTCACACCCACACGCACCCTGGGCAATGAAATAGCCAGCTACGTGCGCGCCAGGATAGGCGCCCAAGGCTTTATCCACTCTGACGAGGTCCTTGGCAAATACGGCCTGGAGAAGCATTTCAGGGAGCTTGAAAAGCACCACAGGGCCAATCCCAGGGACACCCTGATAATAGTATCCGGCGACCGCAAACTTGCCAAAAAAACATTCGAGGTCATTGTCGAAAGAATATCCCGGCTTCTGAAGGGCGTTCCGGAGGAGACCAGGAGGGCCCTTGAGAACGGCGACAGCGAGTTCATGAGGCCGCTCCCGGGGGCAGCCCGCCTCTACCCCGAGACCGATATTCCCCCGGTATTCATAACCCCTGCAAAGCTCAGGGAAATCAGGAGTAACCTCCCCGAGCTCCTCGAGCAGAGGGTTGTCAGGTTCATGGCCAGGTACAAAATCAATGAGGAGCTGGCCTCCCAGGTCGTCCACAGCGGCTTCTCAGATCAGTTCGAGTACGGCATCTCCCGCGGGCTTGAGCCCACCTTTGTGGCAGGCCTCCTTACCTCGGGCCTCACCCAGCTCAGGCGCAAGGAGGGCGTCCCTGTCGACAACCTGACCGGGCCCGAGTTCAGGAAGCTCTTTGATTATCTCAAGGCCAGGAGGCTGCCCAGGGAGCGGGTCCTCGAGCTCCTCAGGGAGATGGCCACCCGCCCCGACACGGACCTGGCCGGCCTCACCAGGAAAGAGGGCCTCTCCGAGGCCGACCTGACCAAGACAATCAAGAAAATAATCACCAAGAACAGGGAAGCCCTTAGGAAGCCCAGGCCCGAGAAAATCCTCATGGGCGAGGTCATGAAGGAGGTTAGGGGCAGGGCCCCGGGCTCCGATGTCATGAGGCTGCTTCTCAAGGAAATAAGGAAGGCCTAGGCCCTCCTTTTCCATAAATCACCGTTTAATCCTGTAAGTTCCTTCAGGTATTCTGGACCAAGACCCCCGGGATACACCACCCTTATCTTCCAAACAGGATAATCTTCAATCTTTTCAACAAAGGGGTACGCTTTAGCCAGGGCTTGGTTATGCCCCTTTCTTCCGAAGAAATCTCCGATACAGGCCCCATCAACACGGTCCCCATTCCTGCCAATAGAAATCTTCTTAACAGCTCCGGGGATATGCTCCTGCATTTTCTCTACCAGCGCACTGCATAGCTTATATGGGTTCCTCTCGCTATCAGGCCTGATATCAAAGAAACCCTTTTTGTATATTTCTTCAGCAGGCACCTCAAACACCATTTTCGGCAAACCATTCCTCTTTGTTGGACGTCTCCTGCTCCAGTACCTTCTTGAACTCATTCCATTCACCCTCCTTTCAAGAAAGGCCTTTGATATAGCCCTGGCTCACCTTTTAACATTTTGAATCGAAAAAGCCGCCAGGTTTATAGCGACAAGAAATGAGTGTCAGTCAGGTGAGAACACGAGCCAATGCAAGCCTACCTGCTGATAAAGAGATACAGTACCTGCCAGAGATAGCCTGCTGGGCCTTTCATTGGAATATAATTTGTATGCAATCCTTTAAATAATAATCGCATATTATTTTCATGAAAAGAGCATTCCTCATACATGGCTGGGAGGGATACCCGGAGGAGGGCTGGCGGCCTTGGCTGAGAAGCGAGCTCGAAAAGAGAGGGTTTAGTGTTTCTGTCCCTGCAATGCCTGATACAGAAAACCCGAAAATGGATGCATGGGTCAATCACCTTTCAAAAACAGTCGGAGCCCCTGACAGGGACTGCTACCTTGTCGGCCACAGCCTGGGCTGCATAGCCATCCTCAGATACCTTGAAACCCTCAAGGAGGGCCAGTCGGTTGGCGGTGCTGTTCTTGTTGCAGGATTCTCCGAGAATGTAGGCATAGACGAGATTGCGAGCTTCTTCACAACCCCTCTCAACTGGAACAAGATAAAATCTCATTGCAGGAGATTCATCGCAATACATTCAGATAATGATCCATATGTAGAATTAAGACATGGCAACATATTCAAAGAGAACCTGGAATCAGAGGTAATCATAAAACACAACATGAGCCACTTCAGCGGCGATGACGGAATCACAGAGCTACCAATTGCACTGGATTCTGTCCTGGAGGTATCCGGGTAGGATTCACTCCCCAACGACCTGCAGCACGACCTCCCTCTTCCTGGCCGGCACATCGAAGTCCAGGACAACGATGTTCTGCCACGAACCCAGAATCAGCTTGCCCTCCCTGAACGGAACGTTCAGTCCGGGCCCGAACAGGCTGGCCCTCACATGGCTCTTACCGTTCTCGTCACCCCAGGTCTTGTGATGCTCATACTCAATATCCGAGGGGACGAGCCTTTCCACAGCCTTCTTGAGGTCCCTGTTAAGGTTGGGCTCGAACTCCGTGGTGGTCACCGAGGCAGTCGAGCCTGGGACAAATATAGTCACAACCCCTGACTTCATCCCGGATTCCCGGACAGCCCTGGCCACCTGCTCCGTTATCTCGATTATGTCAATATCCGGCCCTGACTTCACCCGGATGGTCTCTGTCTTTACAGGCATGCTATTAGATTGGATTCAGGGTTAAAAACATGGCGGGCCTCCCGGCCCGGGAAATCGAGACCTGACTACTCCAGAACCGAAAAGATAAAACACCCGAACAACCATGGTATGTATTTAAATATTTAATAGTTTTAATACTTATTAAAAGTTAATTATATCCGGTGAGTCTTAAAATGGCCAACGATATCTATTCTGAATCCCTGGAGATGCACAGGCGCGCCAGGGGAAAGCTCGAGATATGCCCCAAGGTCCCCCTCAAGACCAGGCATGACCTGAGCCTTGCATACACACCCGGAGTCGCCCAGGCTTGCAGGGAGATTGCCAGGGACAGGAACGCGGCCTACAAATACACCATAAAATCAAACACCGTGGCAGTCGTGACAGACGGCTCCGCCGTCCTGGGCCTGGGCAACATAGGGGGCCACGCAGCCATCCCTGTCATGGAGGGCAAGGCCATACTCTTCAAGGAGTTCGCCGGAATAGATGCATTCCCCATATGCTTCGAGAAATATAGCAGCGATTTCATCAACACAGTCAAGAACATCTCTCCCGTCTTCGGCGGCATAAACCTCGAGGACATCGCTGCTCCCAAGTGCTTCGAGGTCGAGGAGGCCCTCCAGGATATCGGCATCCCTGTCATGCATGACGACCAGCACGGGACTGCTGTGGTTGTCCTTGCGGCACTCCTTAATGCATGCAGGGCAACAAACAGGAGATTCGAGGACCTGAACATCGTCATAAGCGGGGCCGGTGCTGCCGGCTTTGCCATTACCAGGCTGCTTCACTGCGTAGGCATTGACAAGAGCATCTGCAGGAAGGTAAGGGAGATAATAGTCTGCGACACCAAGGGAATAATCCACCAGGGAAGGAAGGACCTGCCCGGCAACAAATACAAGCAGATTATCTCACAGGAAACAAACCACGAAGGGAGAACAGGCACGCTTGGGGATGCCCTACAGGGGGCGGATGTCTTCATAGGCGTCTCAGCCCCAAACATCGTAACAGGGGACATGATTAAATCAATGAACATGGACCCGATTGTCTTTGCCATGGCCAATCCCGTTCCCGAGATAATGCCCGAAAAGGCCAGGGAGGCCGGGGCCTCCGTTGTCGGAACCGGGAGGAGCGACTTCCCCAACCAGATAAACAACGTTCTTGCATTCCCCGGTATATTCCGCGGGGCCCTGGACGCCTCTGCAACGAGGATAAGCGATGAGATGAAGATTGCGGCTGCCCATACACTCGCGGACTACGTCAAAGAGCCCTCCAGGGAGAATATTCTTCCCAATATCCTTGACAAGAATGTTACCACTGCAGTGGCAGCGGCAGTCAGGGAAGCGGCCATCAAATGCGGATGCATAAGGGCTTGACAGTTCCGCACCCCTTAGGCCTGTTAATAGCACAACCCCCATGTATTCTCATCACCAACTACACTCAAACCCCACGGGTTTATGCATAGCGGGGCCAGTGTTTTAACTAAATAAATACAAAAAAGAATTGGAAATATCCCCCTACCAGGAGGAAGCCCAAAATTAATCCCTTCTGTGTGATTGCCTACTAAAACCTCTTTGGTCGGTGCTTCTGGTAGCAATCCCTGCAATAAACAGGCCTGCTTCCGTCAGGCTTGAACGGAACCTCGCATTCCTTCCCACAGTCAGCACAAATTGCCTTGTGCATCTCCCTGGGAGGACGGTTTCCGAATCTCTCTTCTCTCATTCAATCTCTCCTTAATTCTATTGGCCCCCTGTTCTTCAAGGAGCTCCTTTTTATAGTCGCTATTGGGTATTTAAATGTATGCATGCTGCCCAGGCCATATTCTTGGCCAAAGGGGAGCATAGCCCCGCGCGGACTTTCGGACGCCCCCTCCGAAGAGGAAGGCGGGCGAACTTGCCTGGGAGTCTGACCAAGGCCACTCTCCCTGCATTCGAACCGCGGTCTCCAGGTCCAGAGCCT
>Ga0315551_10004102_pt1 | contig 10217 bp, 8 predicted proteins | sample SalMarSW160290MG_FD_203678 | JGI IMG/M metagenome (GOLD analysis project Ga0315551, IMG submission 203678) | Salt marsh sediment microbial communities from the Plum Island Ecosystem LTER, Massachusetts, United States - Salt Marsh Sediment SW1602-90 ... | reverse complement strand
CGTCAGATTACCGGCTATAAAGGTATACAGCTGTTTCGAAGGAATCTTGATGCTGAAACAGAATTTATAACGATTATGTGGTTCGAATCTCTTGATGCAGTGCGTGTATTTGCAGGTGAGGATTACGAAGCCGCGGTCGTTCCACCGAAAGCAAGAGCATTGCTTTCCCGGTTCGATGCACGGTCACAGCATTATGAAGTGAAAGCGGAATTGATGGAGAGCGGAATATAATTAGGCTTTTAGAAAATTATAACGGCTGTTATCTGAAAGTGGGGACGTTCAATCGAACGTCCCCATAAAAGTATTACCTGCCTGACTCATTTAATAGCATCAGCAGAGTCTTTGTGAATTCGTACGACATTTTCAGCGAAGCCGGAGAGACATTTTTTGAACGGTCTTCAAATGTATGTATTATGCTAAGAACTTTAGGTGCGTTAAGAGAATCAGCTTTATAGCCGTTTTTGACATATTTGCTTAACCGTTCGCCATCGCCTTTCGGAACTATAGAAATTGATATGTTCTGCAAATCGAATTTTGAAAACGACATATGGTCTGAGGCGGGGTAATCCGCACTTTCGAAGAATGGAAATCCTGTTATTTGCGCTGCTTCGTGGACATAACGGAGGAATGTCCGGTTATCATTTCCGACCGGACCTACAAAAACTTCCTCGCCCATACCCTCAATATCAAGATTTATCATTGCTAAATGACGCTTGGGGACGACAAATTGTTTGACGTAATAATATGACCCGAGACATTCTGGTTCTTTCCGGTCGAAGAAACAAAAATCAATGGAATAATTCCACTCCACATCCTGCAGCTGTTTAATAAGCGAGAGTAAAACAGCAACACCGCTGCCGTTTTCATTGGCACCAGGGGAATCACGATATGCATCGTAATGCGCTCCTATTACGATCTGCTTTGCCCCGCCTCCGGTTCGGATAATAATGTTTTCGCCTTTGATTGTCGTTGTATCTTTTTTATTAGCGACAATGTAATGAGTGAACGGTGCAGTGACATACCCGACACCTAGTGTTTTCAATTGGCTTTTTATAAACTCATTACGCTCTCCATGCGATTTGCCTTCAATACCCATAACAGAAAATATTAATTCATCTCCGATGGGTAATTGAGCCCATGACAGCGAATATGCAAATATTGCGATAGAAATAAAAAGATAAAAGCGTTTCATATGGAACCTCATGAATTTAACCTTATACGAAATGTGGTTTTAAAGCCGGATTTACTTTCTTTAAGAAACAACCTGCCGCCGTGATGCGACTCGACGATACGTTTTGACAAACTTAATCCTAAACCCCAGCCGCGCTTCTTTGTCGAAAAGCCGGGACGAAATACGTCATTGCGATGTTTGATATCGACGCCTTTTCCGGTATCTGAGATATCGATATAGCTGTATTTGCCGTGGCGGGAAATAGAGTAGGTGATCGTTCCCTTGCCGTTCTCAATTGCATCGAGTGCGTTCTTTGTCAGGTTCTCAATGACCCATTCGAATAGCTCCCGGTTAATGCGTGCATGCACTGGCCCGGGCGACTCGACGACAAGATGAACTTTTTTGCCGAGTTGGGGAATCCGCCGCTGGAAATACTCTGATACTTTACCGACAACTTCGGTAATATTTTCTTCGTGTAAATCCGGTTTGGAACCGATTTTCGAAAAACGGTCTGCAATTTTCTGGAGGCGATGGAGATCGTTCTCCATGTCGAGCAGTGTCTCCGTCGCTTTTGAATCTCCTGCCGATTGATCTTTCAATAATTCCACCCAGCCGAGCATGCTTGATATCGGCGTCCCGAGCTGGTGAGCGGTCTCGCGTGCCATTCCTACCCAGATGTTGGTCTGTTCGGTTCGCTTTACATAGCTGAAGCTGATATAACCGATGAGAATGAAAAGAGTTGCAACTGCAAGTTCAATGTAGGGAAGCCGGCGAAGCTGGACTAACAGTGCCGATTCGCCGTAATGAAGATAGCTTAAAACAATCGTATCTTGATATGTGACTTTAATAGGCGGCCTGGAATAATCCATTTCAGCAATAAATTCTTTAAGGAATAGATATTGCTCTTTCTGCGATTGCGTGGAATCAATAGTGATATTTTTGGTGCTGGTCTTGTAAGGAAATTGCGGTTCGTTATTTCGGTCTGTCATTACAATCGGAAAGTCTATGGCGTTAATGATCTCGGTAAAAAGGAAATTATAGTCGCCGTCGTTCGCTTTTCCGTTGGCAACATATTCCAATGACTTGGCATAAAGATCGGCCACTTCTTTTTCTTTTTTGCTGAGCGTATTTACAAGATAGTGGGTGTACCACAATGTGGCAGCAATGATCACAAAAGCGAGGGCAAGCAGAAAAATCTTCAATTTGCCGGACCGGGGGATAGAACCGGTTGTGGCAGATTTGATAATCGATGCTGTTTTCATATCGAATTAATATGGTTATCGCACCATTAAAGTTTGATCACGGCGTGCACCGACCGATACCATCCAGATGTCTGCGCCGATCATTTTACCCGTAGCTTCGATGTACTGTCTGGCTTCCTTAGGCAATTTTTTATAACTACGGACATCCGAAGTCTTTGCCTGCCAGCCTTTAAAGGTCTTGAATATCGGCTCTACGACATCGAGTGTTTGCGAGTCGGTAGGGTAATGATTCAGCGTCTTACCGTTGACTTTGTATCCGGTGCAAACCTTGATTTCTTTGAACTCGTCCAGTACATCAAGTTTTGTAACAGCAACCCGTTGTATACCGTTGACGCGAACGGAATACCTGAGACTCTCTGTATCCAGCCAGCCGCATCGGCGGGGCCTTCCTGTTGTAGCGCCGTATTCGCCGCCGATTTTTCTCAGCCTGTCTCCGATTTCATTGTTCAATTCTGTCGGGAACGGCCCGTTGCCGACTCGCGTGCTGTAAGCTTTAACAATTCCGACAACAGAATTGATAGAGGTCGGAGGAATGCCAAGGCCTGTGCATGCACCGCCGCTTGTCGGATTTGAGGATGTGACAAACGGATATGTGCCGTGGTCGATATCCAGCAGCGCGCCTTGAGCGCCTTCGGCAAGGATGCGTTTGTTTTTTTTCAGCGCATTGTTGAGGTATTCGGAAGTATCGGTAATATACTCATCGAACTTCCGGTCGAATTCCTGATATTCATTTATAATTGCATCTACATCAAGCGCTTCTGTTTGATACAACTTACTTAGTAGTTCGTTGCTTGATTCAATATTACGTTTTAATTTTTTACATAAAATATCGCGGTTCAATAAATCAACAACGCGGATGCCTGTGCGTGTATATTTATCGTTGTATGCCGGGCCGATTCCGCGTCCTGTGGTGCCGATTTTTACTGCGCCTCGTTCGCGTGCAGCATCGAGCATTTTATGATACGGCATAATCAAATGGGCATTATGGCTGAGCAGGAGTCTGCCGCCGATTTTAATACCGGCGTCTTTCAGCTGCTCGATTTCCGTCATTAATGCCACCGGATCCAGAACAACGCCGTTTCCAATGACGCATTTTACATGCGGGTGAAAAATTCCGGACGGAATGAGATGCAGTACATACTCTTTCTCTTCTTTCCCTTTTCTACCCGGTAATACGACCGTATGACCCGCATTGGCTCCGCCTTGATAACGGGCAACGATATCTACTTTTTCGCTTAAATGATCGACAATTTTTCCTTTTCCTTCATCGCCCCACTGGGCGCCTACAACTATTTGAACTGGCATGTTTATTCTTCTGAGTTTGTGTGAGTGATTTGTCCTGTCTATTCTTTGTTCTTACCTAAAAACCGAAAGTTTAAGTTCAGAAACTATTTAACCAATTTTCGTAAGAAAGACAAGGACAACACAGAATTCTTCCAAGTCTCGGAGTGAATTACTTTTGGATTGAATTTTTTCTTTGGCTTATCTTCTCCCGTCGGATGACCAATCGGGATGACATTGAGAGGTATAACATCAGGCGGGATATTTAAAATCGATCTTACAGGTTCCATTCTGTCGGGATACGGATAAACGGCAGTCCAGATAGCTCCCAGGCCGATGGCTTCCGCTGCAAGAAGTATGTTTTCGCTCGCCAATGTCGAATCAATAACTGCGTAATCGGCCATTTTTTTATGTGCTTTTTCCGGCATACCGCAGACAATAATTGCTGCACCGGCTTTATATATCATCTTAGCAGACGGCAAAATATCACCGAGTTTGTCGAGGGTCTTTCGATCGGTAACAATAACGAATGCCCATGGTTGACAATTTACTGCGCTTGGAGCTGCCATTGCAGCTTTCAAAAGAATTTCTATTTGGTCTTCAGTTACAGGTTCGCTTGTGTAATTGCGTACACTTTTGCGGTTATGAATGACAGTAAGTGTGTCAGATATGTTTTTTTGGTCCATTGTTACCTCAATATTTGTTAAGCTTTTGCCTTTATTCTTATAATGTACTATATTGCCTCCGGCAATTTTATATAATTCTACCGAAATATAAACAAAGGAGCAAGCGGTGGATAAGTTCATTATCAACGGCGGAAAATCCCTGAACGGTACGGTCGCAATCGGAGGGGCAAAAAATGCAAGCTTGGCATTAATGCCGGCGACGATTCTGGCGAGCGGGACACATCATCTTCATAATACTCCGGAATTACGCGATATACTTACAATGACGCAGTTGCTCGAAACAATGGGAGTGAGTATATCGTCGGCAAATCAAACATTAACAATAGATACAAAAGCGATCAACAGTTATAAAGCGCCGTATGAACATGTGAAAAAAATGCGTGCCTCGATTTATGTATTAGGTCCATTAACGGCAAGATTCGGCAGGGCAAAGGTTTCGCTTCCCGGCGGCTGCGCGTGGGGACCACGCCCGGTGAACTTGCATATCGAAGGCATCCGAAAATTAGGAGCGGAGATTGAAATTAATGCCGGTTATATTGTCGCAAAAGCAAAACGCCTCAGCGGTACGCGGATTCTTTTCGATATCTCGAGTGTCGGAGCGACAGGCAATGTCATGATGGCAGCCGTACTGGCAAAGGGAACTACTCTTATCGAAAATGCGGCACAGGAACCCGAGATTGTTCAATTATCGGAATTCCTTGTGAAGATGGGTGCGAAAATTCACGGAATCGGTACAGGCCGTCTGGAAATTGAAGGCGTGGATGAATTGCATTCGGCGGATATTACGACAATCTCCGATCGAATAGAAGCAGGCACGTTTCTTATTGCCGGTGCAATAGCGGGGAAAAAAGGTGGAAAGATACGGTTGGAGAAATGTAATCCTGATCATATGGGCGCACTTATCGTGAAGCTGGAAGATGTCGGTGCAAAGATGACGACGGGACCGGATTGGTTAGAGCTCACACCGCCTGAGAAAATTCGTGCTGTAAATGCGACAACGGCAATCTACCCGGGATTCCCGACCGACATGCAGGCGCAATGGATCGCCCTGATGTCGCTGGCACAGGGAACAAGCATCATAACTGATACGGTTTACTTCGACCGCTTTACACACGTACCGGAATTGATTCGCCTCGGTGCAAATATTACAATAAAAAAAAATATTGCTACCGTCATAGGAGTGAAGAAATTGACGGGAGCAAAAGTGATGTCTACCGATCTGCGTGCAAGTGCATCGCTTATTCTCGCCGGCCTTGTTGCCGAAGGAACAACGGAAGTACTGCGTGTGTATCATATCGACCGCGGGTACGAATCTGTTGAAAAAAAACTTCAGGCACTCGGCGCGGATATCCGCCGTGAAAAAGGAGAAGAATTTTAAATTACTTTATTACCTTCGCAAGGTTGCTTGGTTTAAGCGAAAAATACCTTGCGAAGGTCGCTTTGCTTGGGCGAAGATAACCTTCGGAAGGTAATCCAGACTATGCAGACACGTGCGTTCAAAATTTCTATTTTGGTTCTTATTTTTTTCTCCATTGTTTGTACACGCATTCCTTTGTTTAATTATCTCGGTTTTGAATTCTCCGTAATTACCGTACTTCTTGCCGGATTTATTTGCGGGCTTCTAACGCTTTCATACTGGAAAAATGCCTGCTGCAATTGCAAAGCTGACGTCTGGCGGTTCATCGGTCAGGTTCTATTAATCCAATTTGTTCTTCTTGTTATTCCGTTTCTAATATCACTGGTAAATGTATTCTTCGTAAAGAATTGTTCCATCGGAAATGGAATAGTGCTTTATGCTCTTATCGTTATTCCAGGCGCGATCTTCTCTGTTGCCCTGGCAATGATGGTTGGTGTATTATTTGAAAAATGGCGAAAAACAATATATACGGCTATTTATTTTCTTGTTCTAATGCATATTCCGATAATAACATTCTTCCGTCCGCAGATATTTGCCTTTAATCCTGTCCTCGGCTTTTTCCCGGGGTTTACTTATGACGAGACACTGCAGGTAACTCAACGATTATTGAATTATCGATTAGCGACATTAGCTGTGTCCGGATGTCTTGTTACCATTGCAGTATGCATCCGGCATAAACGGTTTTGCAGGAAAGAAAGTAAAAATGCTTTTCAACAATCATTTCCTTTTATCGAAACCGTAATACTTGCCTTACTGATTCCTATTGTTCTTATGATGTTGTTCTTTAACGAACGCCTTGGTTTTTCTTCATCAAAACAATATATCCAGCAAAAGCTTGTAGGGAATTATAAAACCGAACATTTTGAGATTATTTATCCCGCCGGTTCTGTAAAACGCGAAAAAATCGAACAGATCGGATGTTTGCACGAGTTTTATTACGATCAGATTTCGCAGACTCTGAATGTCGGGACACGGGAGCGCATAATCTCTTTTCTCTATTCATCGCCTGAAGATAAAGGAAAATTTATCGGAGCAGGATCTACCAATATATCCAAACCTTGGCTGCGGCAGGTCCATATCAATCTTGCGAGTTTAGATGCGGTATTGAAGCATGAATTGGTGCATGTGCTCGCAGGAGAGTTTGGCTGGTCGCCTCTCAAGATCTCACATAACTCGGGACTTGTGGAAGGCATCGCTGTTGCTGTCGGAAACGATGTATTGTATGATGAACCGCTGCATCGTTCGGCTGCACTTGTTTTTGCTGCCGGAATCGAACCGGATATGAATTCGATATTTTCAATTTCTGGATTTGTAAAAGCATATGCCGGAGTGAGTTATACGCTTGCCGGTTCTTTCTGTAAATTTCTTATAGATTCGTTTGGCATAGAAAAATTTAAGCAATTATATACAACGGGTGATTTTATTCAGACATATCAGCGTGATTTTTCTTCATTAACCACAGACTGGGAACAAATGATTCGTTCTCAACAGCTTACGACGACAGATAGTGTTAAAGCACGTTATTTCTTCAGGCGTTCGTCTATTTTCGGAAAAGAATGCGCACGCGTTATTGCCAATATAAACTCAGAGACTAAAAAACTCCTTGCCCGGAATGACTTTGAAAAAGCTCTTGCCTCAGCAGAAAAGTCATTATCACTAAGTACAACATCTCAAGCGGTTTTTCAGAAAAGTGCAGCACTGTTCGAGATGCAGAGATTCGAAGATGTAATAAAATTCAGCACCGCACAATTGTGTGATACAATACTCGGTTTTTCTCTTCTTCCGCTTCATCTGCGGCTTGGTGACGCATACTGGGCGGTGGACTCAATATATGAAGCAAAGCAGGAGTATACATTGCTCGCAAACATTCATTTAAATGCCGGTTATGACGAAGCGTGTGCACTTCGTTTGGAATCACTGAAGGATGAACGGGATCAAAAACAACTGCAAGTATATTTTACACGTTCGATGGAAGATACTAACCGGATACACTGGCTTTCAAGTCTCTCTTCTCCGGTAGCCCGGTACCTGCTGGCAGGCGAACTGATCGCCAAGGATAAATACGGCGAAGCTTGCAGCAAACTCGAAAAGATAGATCCATTAGATTATCATTCTTTTGAATTCTTCTATCTTCAACGGCTTGGGAAGGTTTACTTTTTAATGCAGGAATATAAAAAAGCGAAAATAATATTTTCGAAAGCCTTGTCTATTGCTTCGTCAAGTTCATTCAGAATAGAAATTAAAGAGTGGATAGAAAGATGCGAGTTTGAATTAACGTTACTTTCGGAAGGTTCTCAAGGTTTAAAATGAAACCTTCCGAAAGTTATGTTAGGTAACTGCTAAATCGAAGGACAAGTTATGGAATGCAATAAACCGAAGAACATAAAAAAATGCAATTGTACATACGAGCCATGTTCCCGCAAGGGAATGTGCTGTGAATGCATCCGTTATCACCTGCAGATGCAAGAATTGCCTGCCTGTTGTTTCCCTGACAACATGGAGCAGACATATGACCGCAGTTTTCGCACTTTTGCTCAAGCCGTGATGAACGGGAAGATACCGAGCTGAGTTAACTTCCAAGTACTGATAACCTTGACAAGGTTCAAAAGATGAGAATTGAAAAATGACTCATTATCAACTCTTGGGGATTCCACCGACAGCAACTGCCGATCAAATCCGTTCAGCGTATTGGAAGAAGGCTTTTCAATTTTATCCGGATAGAAATAAGAGTCCTAATGCTGACCAGCAGTTTATAGCAGTCAGATTAGCTTTTGAGACACTATCAAGTCCCAAGAAACGGGAAAAATATGACGAAAAGATATATACACACAAATTTCCTGTAATAACTAAACAGCAGCAGTTTATGACTTCCTCATTTGTTTATGCTGATGAAAAAATTCGTGACATATATGAAGACATCGAATACTTAAACATATCCATTACGATCCGATAGAAGAGTGGATTAAGCTTTATCGTATGAGTTGGAAAGAATGGGATAGTATATTTTTTCTCCTCATGCTATGCGATTCTTGGTGTATTTATATTTTTAACAATATCAGTTTTTCTGCTAAGATTTTCTGTTTTATCATCTTATAAATATCTCTATCATGTGTTTCAAGGGCTGATTTTTTCTGAGTCGACTTTTTTCATATTTGCTAAAGTAATCGGACAAATTTATAGTAAGTTTTACAGTAAAGATTGATATTATTTCCTGTTCACAGTTCATTCGTAATTTATTGGTACATTGCATTTCCGGCAAATTTTGACTTAATTGAAATTGTCCAGAATTATTTTGGATGACCTCATCCCGAATCTGCGAGAGCAGATTTCGGGATCTTAATTCAGGTTGAACATATAAATCCTATTGACAAATTTTTGGAGTTTAATTATGTCACAAACTATTACAGATGTATGGGCACGTGAAATCCTCGATTCGCGGGGAAATCCTACTATTGAAGTGGAAGTTGAATTAGAAAACGGTACTACCGGCAGAGCGGCAATTCCAAGCGGCGCATCGACAGGTGAAAACGAAGCTGTTGAATTACGTGACGGCGATAAAACGCGGTACCTTGGTAAAGGTGTTCTTAAGGCAGTGGAGAATGTGAATAATATTATCTGCAAAGAGGTTACGGGTTTTGATGCGCTTGACCAGGTTGGTATCGATAAAATGATGATTGCTTTAGATGGTACACCGACAAAAGCAAAATTGGGCGCTAATGCCATTCTTGGTGTTTCACTTGCAGTAGCAAAAGCGGCAGCGCTGTCATTGAAAGTACCTCTCTACCGTTATATTGGCGGTACGAATGCAAAAATTCTTCCCGCTCCAATGATGAATATTGTGAATGGCGGATCTCATGCGGATAATAATGTGGACTTTCAGGAATTCATGATCTTTCCGCTTGGTGCTCCGACTTTTAAAGAGGCATTGCGTATGGGAGCGGAAGTATTCCACACATTGAAAGGAGTGCTGAAGAAAAGAGGATACAATACTGCGGTTGGCGATGAAGGCGGTTTTGCCCCGAATCTGAAATCCAACGACGAAGCAATTGAAGTCATTCTTGAAGCGATTTCGAAAGCAGGCTACAAACCGGGCTCGCAAATTTACATTGCTCTTGATCCGGCGGCCAGCGAATTCTATGATACTGAAAAGAAAAAGTATGTTTTACATAAATCCGATAAATCTGAAAAATCTTCATCGGAAATGGTAAAGTTCTGGGAGAATTGGGTAAAGCAATATCCGATCGTATCGCTTGAAGACGGAATGGCGGAAGGCGATTGGGACGGCTGGAAGATGCTGACGGATACAGTTGGTAAAAGAATACAGCTTGTTGGCGACGATGTATTTGTTACAAACGTCGAGTATCTCTCCAAAGGAATTAATACGGGCGTTGCGAATTCGA
>Ga0315551_10004099_pt1 | contig 10218 bp, 6 predicted proteins | sample SalMarSW160290MG_FD_203678 | JGI IMG/M metagenome (GOLD analysis project Ga0315551, IMG submission 203678) | Salt marsh sediment microbial communities from the Plum Island Ecosystem LTER, Massachusetts, United States - Salt Marsh Sediment SW1602-90 ... | reverse complement strand
AAGGGGGGCGGGGAGAGACTTCTGCGCAACATACGGAACAGGAAAAGAAGGACAAGAAGAAACTAAGCAGCGAGGAAATCATAGCGGAGTTGGAGATCGCCCTCAAGAAGGCCCAGGAGGAGGCAGCGGAGAACTATGACCGCTTCCTGCGAGCCTCCGCCGACTTCGAGAACTACAAGAAACGGGTGGCCAAGGAGAAATCCGATCTCATACGCTATGGGAACGATGAGTTGATCAAGGAGCTGTTGCCCGTCATCGACAATCTCGAGCGGGCCCTGGGGCATGCCGGTGCAGAGGGTACTGAGGAGGGGATCAAGAGTGGCGTGGAGATGACCCTGCAGCAATTTCTCGGCATCCTCCAGCGCTTCGGCTGCACCCCCATCTCCGCTGAGGGAGAGCGCTTTGATCCCAACAGACACGAGGCAATCATGGAACAGGCCACCGGGGATTGCGACCCTGGTCATGTGGTCTCGGAGTTGGAAAAGGGATATCTGCTCAACGATCGACTCGTGCGTCCGGCCAAAGTAATAGTGGCCAAGGCCCACGAGGATGCAAAAGAGAATCCAGAATCTGAAACGGAATAAGGAGGAATCATAGATGTCACGGGCTGTGGGAATCGATCTCGGAACGACTAATTCAGTGGTAGCGGTAATGGAAGGAGGGGAACCAAAGGTTCTCGTCAATGCAGAAGGGAGCAGAATCACCCCCTCAGTGGTGGCCTTTACCGACAAGGGGGAACGGTTGGTCGGACAGATCGCCCGCCGCCAAGCCATCACCAATCCCGAAAACACCATCTATGCCGTAAAAAGGCTCATCGGCAGACGGTTTTCGGACGCTGAGGTACAGCAGGACGTCAAGATTACTTCGTATAAAATTGTTGAAGCGAGCAACGGTGATGCCTGGGTTCAGGCCCAGGGTAAGGACTACAGCACCCAAGAGATCTCGGCCATGGTCCTGCAGAAGATGAAGCAGACGGCTGAGGACTACCTGGGAGAAAAGGTGACCGAGGCGGTCATTACCGTCCCGGCCTATTTCAACGACAGCCAACGCCAGGCCACCAAAGATGCGGGGAAGATCGCCGGACTCGAAGTCCTGAGGATCATCAATGAGCCGACAGCCGCCTCCCTCGCCTATGGGCTTGAAAAAAAGCAGGAGGCCAAGATCGCCGTCTTCGACTTGGGCGGCGGGACCTTTGATATCTCTATCCTGGAGTTGGGAGAGGGGGTCTTCGAGGTCAAATCCACCAACGGGAACACCCATCTGGGCGGAGAGGATTTCGATCAGCGGCTCATCGAACATATTGCCGATGAGTTCCAAAAGGAACAAGGGATCGATCTGCGAAAAGATCGTATGGCCCTCCAGCGACTCAAAGAAGCGGCGGAGAAGGCCAAGATAGAGCTGTCCTCCTCCGTGGAGACCGAGATCAATCTCCCCTTTGTCACCGCCGATGCCTCCGGCCCCAAGCACCTTACCATGAAGCTCACTCGGTCAAAGCTGGAGGCCCTGGTGGCCGATCTCATCGACAAGGTGGAGGCCCCCTGTCGGCAGGCCTTATCAGATGCAAAGCTCTCCGCAAAGGATATCTATGAGGTGATCCTGGTGGGGGGGATGACGCGGATGCCTCGGGTCCAGGAGAAGGTGAAGGAGATCTTCGGTAAAGAACCGGGCAAGGGGGTCAATCCCGACGAGGTGGTGGCCGTCGGCGCGGCCATCCAGGCCGGGGTCCTCAAGGGGGAGGTCAAGGACGTCCTGTTGTTGGACGTCACCCCTCTTTCTTTGGGCATTGAAACCCTGGGAGGTGTCTTCACAAAACTCATCGAGCGCAATACCACCATCCCCACCCGCAAGAGCCAGATCTTCTCCACCGCCGCCGATAATCAGACGGCCGTAACCATCCACTGCCTGCAGGGCGAGCGGGAGATGGCGGCGAACAACAAGACCTTGGGACAGTTCGAGCTGATCGGCATACCCCCTGCCCCTCGGGGTATCCCCCAGATAGAGGTCACCTTTGACATCGATGCCAACGGCATCGTCCACGTGACGGCCAAAGACCTGGGCACCGGCAAGGAGCAGTCCATTCGCATCACCTCTTCCAGCGGCCTCGAGGAAAAGGAAATCGAGCAAATGGTCAAGGACGCCTCTGCCCATGCCGAAGAAGACCACCGCAAGCGGGAGTTGGTCGAAGAACGCAACAAGCTGGACGGGATGATCTATACCACGGAGAAATCCCTGCGTGAGTATGGCGAGAAGATAGATGCTGGTGACAAAGAGAGGATAGAAAAGGCCCTGGAGCGGGCACGCAAGGCCTTGGGCTCAGAGGAAGTAACCGAGATCAAAAAGGCCCATGACGAGCTGGCCCAAGAGGCCCACAAGCTGGCCGAGGCCATGTACGCCAAGGCCTCCCAGTCCCAACCGGGATCCCAGCCGGGAGAGACTCAAACCGAAGCCCAGTCGGCCTCCGAGGGGAAAGAGACACAAGGGAAAAAAGAGAAGGAAGAGGACGTCGTGGACGCCGATTACGAGGAGGTAAAAGGGGATAAGGCGTAAGGGTTTTCTCTTTCCATCAAGGTTCCTCTACCCTGAGACTATATGCCAGCAATCCCGCAACGAGCGAGAACCGAGCTTCATTATTGGGCGCTTTCTGGCCACGGCTTTTCACCGAGGGCAATGCGACACAGGTCGGTGATGAATATTTTGGGCAGACCGAACTGTGAGCTGGGTCGCCGGAGCACTCCGTCACAGATAGGGCAGGAAGTTATGATGGCATCGGCACCGCATGCCATGGCGTCCTCGAAGTTCCTCTTCTGGATGTCAACGGCAAGATCACGGTTGGTGTAGATAAGGGGCCCGGTGCAGCAGACGGCGTTCAACCGCTCATAGTGCCTGGGTGGCCGTTCCATGCCCACAAGCTCGAAGATCTCATCCAAGAAATCATCATGCTCGGGGATCCACCTGGTGGCGCAGTTAGCCTGGTAGGCGACCTTCTTGCCCAGCCTGGTGACGGTATCTTTATGGTCTCTGAGGTAGTTGCGCAGGTATTCGAAGAGGTGCATGTACGTAAAGGGGACGTTGAAACCATACTCCTTGGCCATGACGTCCGCCAGGACAAATCCCTCATTGTGAATGTACACGATGTCTTTGCCCAGGCTGGCCAGCCTGTCAAGGACACCCTGGCCGTACTTTTCCACGAAGCTCTCCCCACCCATATGCACACAGCCGGTGAGGGACGCATACTCATAGCCTCTGACCACCGTCATGCCCTTGAATAGCTGGCTGTCAAGTGTGCCCTCGGGGAACTGGTTAAACTGGAAAGAGTCGAACGACAAGGCAGGCTTATCAGGGTCGCCCGGTATCACCTCCCCTGGCTCTCCGTGCCCCTCGAGCGCCTGGGTTAATGCCTCCAGCACCGGCTTGCCGACCGCCACGATGGGAGAAGTGCCTATTTTCTCCTGCATCTTGAAGATGAGATTGGCAGGGTCAGCCCCGGTAGGGCAGTAGTCAGTACAGGCGATGCAAGTGGTACAGGTGCTCAGAATATCGGCTTCTTTACCCTCCATGAGCAGCGTCATCTCAGCGACCGCCTTCTCCTTATCATAATCGCTATAACGACAGTTTACCAGACAGTCGCCGCACAGGTTACACTTTGAAGCATCCCACATTATTATTCTCCTTTGTATGTAGTCTGTACGTAAATTATACGTTTGTAGATAGGTGCCGTCAAGGAATGACAGATACAGGTATGAGCTGGGCGCTCAACAATTCACAGCATCGCCGAATCTCACACGTATCATCTATACCCTTTCCCCCTTCGATCGATCGCCGAGAACGTTCTGACGCCCTGTTTTCTCCGCCACTGCAAATCAGCCATGGCGGAGCCAAATCTGATGCCCGCATCCATTAATGCCAATTTGATACCTGTGTACAGCGACCTATAGTACTGAGCCCCGATGCCGGACTGGACAGATGCGATGTACTGCTCAAGCTCGGCATCGGATAACGAACGGCAACGGTAAAGGAGGAAATATGTAATCCTATGCTCCACCTTCGGCTCAAGGAGAGGTCTTTCCTTTTCTACCTCATCGAAGATCTCAGAAAACGGTCTTTGTTGTAGAGAGGGGAGCGTTGCGTCCACAACGGTTGTTGCCACAAGTTGTGTGGTGACGGCGATCTCAAGGCTTGTCTCCATTGTCTTCGTTGCGTGAGCCAGTTCACGTATGAGCGCCAGACGGCTTGACGGAGGGGGGGACTTTTGAATGGCAGTTAAAAATTCCTGTAACTCAGCCGGATACTCGGACATCAATGAGGTCTTAAAAAGGTCCGCACATTTCCTGCCAAACGGCGAGTTGAGCCAATCGATAATCTGCCCCATCTCTGCCTGATTGAGCTGGGCCTCCATGTGCCTGCGGGCCACTGCATCAAGGCATTCTGCCGCAAACGATTCCACAACGAGGCGTTTGACGGTTGCATAAAAATCTTTGGAGACCTGTTGTATGCGATCGTCCTGGTTGAACGCCTGATCGAACCCCCTGCGGATAGCAAGGGACAGGGCGCGCATGTGTTCCTCCATGCCTGACGTGAGGGAGAAGGCGGGGGCGAGATCTTCTGCGGGAGCGGCAGCGACCCCCGCATGTGCGGAAACTTGTTCTACGGTATAACCTCTGTCCTTTAGGAGTTGGAGCAGGTTATCAGGCCCCACGAGATGGCCGGCCCCCACCACGACGAAGGCGCTGCCACCCTGCCCTATCAAGCGCTCAAGGGTGCCCATCCACGCCTTATTCCTCTGGGCGAGAAAGCGATCATAGATCTCCGGGTAGTCTTTAAAACTGAGGGTCAAGATCGATTCGAGCCGAGCGGCGTCGCCGGTTTCCCAGGCGCTCACGATATCGGCGAACATGGTCTTCACCACCTCGAGGTCTTTGAGCGTCTGTTGCAGAAAGGCTTCCTCTTCGCCGACATCCATATCGGCAAAGAGGCTCAATTGATATTCAACAGGCTCCAGATAAATCGTTTCTTTTTTGTCTTGGAGGGCCTTAGTATAAAAATAGTGGTCAATGCCGTACGAGGGGTCAAACCCCATCTTTTGGAGCTCCAAAAGCACGAGTGTCAAGGCACACATCCATGGTCTCAGGTGATTAAGCTGGGCCATGGGAAGACCAACCTCGGTCACTTTCTCCTCCAGCTTGCGGTAGGTCTGGGGGGAGATGCTCTGCTTGAGCGTCTGCCCCTCGGGGTACAGGGCCATTGCCATCATCTGCTCCTGCACGGCAGGGGTGGCCATCCCGCCGACATCCGTCTCGAAGACGACGGTCTTACAATCACGATAGGCCGCTTCGATATTGTTATCCAACGGATACGAATCACTCTTGAGAAGGTGCACGGACCCGAGCAGGTAAATGGTAGCTGTGCCGCTCTTGACGGACCACAGGAAGTCCTTCTCCTGAGCGCCTGCCTGTGCAAGGGCGGGGTTGACCGATGCCCATAGGGATGTGAAGCAAATGAACAAGAAAATAACGAGCCACCGAATCCTGCCTCGTTTAACTATGCCGTGTATACCCATGATGCCCCCCCTATGATTTTTGAAACAAAATACCCGCAGATGAACTACCACTCAAAATTATGTAATAAATTTACTATGTTTGTCAAGAGAAGTGGGAAGAGGTAAGTGCTCATATCTTTTCTATAAGGTATCAGTAATCAGTTGTCAGTTTTTCCTATCCGCCAACCTAACCCTGGAAGGAGTTTCTGTTGTACGTGGAGAACCATTGTGGTAAAATGCACCTCCATTTCCGCATGAGATTTTCTATCACGACGATCCAAAACTACTATCCCAAAGGAGGCCAATATGAAAGGTTGCAAAAGATCTATACTTATAGCTGTTGTTGCGGTGTTATTGTTATGGACGGCTACATCGTTGGCTGCGGACTCAATGAACGTAATCTGTACGCCTGGAATTAACTCTTGGACAATTACCGTGGTGGCAGAGCTTGACAAGATCGATTTGGATCAAAAGCTTATCGGTGTATCCTTGCGGCACTCGGGCACACAGATTGTTGACTTAAATTATGTCTATGTCGTGAGCCCGCAAGAGAACAGCGCAATACAGAACTCCAACGTCACCTCAATCAGGCGTCAGGTTACATGGAAGATTTATTTTAACCAAACCGCGCCCAACCAAGCAGGTAAGCCGGAGGGGCGTGCGCTGTCAACCTATAAATATTCCGAGCCTCCTGGTGACATAGAAAAGCGACATGGGCAGATTACTTTGTCGTCGATCGAAGTTAAACAATATATCCCGAAGAATGGTCCGTCTAATTTTGAGTACACGGTTGCTTTGTGGCGCAACCCAGGGCCTTCATGGGTTGAGATCCAACGATACCCCGCTCGTCCGGGCTTCTGGTGCAACCATTGTCCCTAAGTGGAGGAAGAGAACCGGTGTTAATCGAAAGGGGGGCAAGCTCTTCCTTTTGTTTAGTCATATTCAATAACCCTATCTTCTAAGAAGATGCTTTGATCTTGACCTTTGCACGTCAGTGTCCTATCATTGATTCTATCTCTTCACGTTATACGGAGGGAACCCCCTATGGAACCTGAATTTATATCAGGTCGCGTTAAAACGCAGATACTAAAGCGATCGCACCCCACAAAAGGGATCCCGGGGCGGTACCAGGCCTCCGTTGTAATCCTGGAAGGATATGATACCGAGGGCATGGAATATCCGATCAAGAAAACATACGCCGTGATCGGCAGGAGCAAGGATGCCGCTGTTCAGCTCAAGGACCCTATGGTCTCGCGGGAGCATGCGGCAATCGTGTTCGATGAGGATGCCTTCATCCTAAAGGACTTGGACAGCACCAACGGCACATACATGCGGGGGGCATTAATCAAACAGAAAAAGCTATCACACGGCGACAAGTTTCAAATCGGAAATACGGTCCTGCAGTTCATTCTCCAGGACATCGTCGGGGGCAGGACCTACGAGATCGGATGAATGCATAGTCAAGGGGTCAGGCCTTGACATAGGACAAGCCCCCTGAACACTCTTCAATCATGTTTCTCAACACTTTACCATTTCTTCTTAGTATAAACATCAGTCATATTCAATAACCCTATCCTCTGAAAACAACCCCTCCTCCCACGCCCATGAGGAGGGCACCAAGGGGGTGGGTCTCCCTTCAAAGTGAATAATCTCCTGAGGGATATCCCTGAGAAAGCGCGAGGGTATACGACGCTGCCCCATGCCGAAGAGGTGCCGCGTTACCGCCCCGGTCATGTAGAGCCGTTCCTGGGCCCTGGTCATCCCCACGTAACAGAGGCGACGCTCCTCCTCCAGTTCCTCGGCGTTTTCCAGGCGCAGGTAGTAGGGGAGCAACCCCTCCTCCAGCCCCACCATGAAGACGATTGGGAACTCCAACCCTTTGGCGCTGTGCAAGGTCATGAGGCTGACCCGTTGAACATCACCTTCATATTCGTCGAGGTCGGTGATCAAGGCTACATGGTCGAGAAACTCCCGCACCCCCTCGAGCCCCGACCCCGTAAGTCCCCCGATGAGCTCCTTCACGTTCTCCATCCGGGTTTGCCCTTCTGGACCCTGATTTGTCAGATAATCCATATACCCCGTTCGTTCAACGATCAGCAGGACCAGCTCGGCCAGCGAGAGGGTCTCGACCTGGGCCCGCAATTCCTCAAACAGGGAGAAAACCGCCTGTGCCTTTTTTTTCACCGCTGCGGAGATCGCCTCAATGCCGGCGGCCTCCCCCAGGGCCTGGTACAGGGAGCAACCCTTCTGACGGGCAATCTCCCCAAGGTGCTCCAGGGTCTTGGCCCCCATCCCCCGAGGGGGTACGTTTATAATCCTTCTCAGGCTCACCTCATCGCCGGGATTTACCAGGACCCGGAGATAGGCCACCAGGTCCTTGATCTCCCTGCGCTGGTAAAATCGAACCCCCCCCACCACGGTATAGGGGACACCCCAGCGCAGCAGGGCCTCTTCAATGGCCCGGGACTGGGCGTTGATCCGGTAAAAGACCGCACACCTGCCGTACTGCCCCCGTGTCTCTTCGGCAATGCACTGCGCCACCCAGTCGGCCTCCTCCTCTTCATCCTCGGTCAAAACGAGGGTAATGGGGGCGCCAGTATCGTTGACCGTCCAGAGCCGTTTTTCCTTGCGCCCGCGGTTTTGGCAGACCACCGCATTGGCCCCGTCCAATATCAATTGGGTAGAGCGATAGTTTTGCTCCAGCTTGATCACCCGTGCCTCGGGGAAGTCTCGCTCAAAGCTCAGGATATTGGCGGGCTCCGCCCCCCGCCAGCGGTAGATGGATTGGTCGTCATCCCCCACCACGCAGAGGGAGGCGTCCGGTCCCAGGAGGTCCTTGATAAGAAGGTGCTGGATGTAGTTGGTGTCCTGATACTCATCCACCAGGATATGGCGGAATCTTCGGTGATACGAATCCCGCACCCGGGGCTCGCGCTGCAACAGGAGGTGAGTATAAAAGAGGAGGTCGCCGAAGTCCAGGGCGTTGCCCGCGAAGAGGGCGTCTTGGTACAGGGGATAGAACTGCGCGGCCTTCTTCTGATAGGGATTGAATGCTTGGGGCTCGTACTCCTGCGGGCCGATACCCCGGTTCTTGGCCCGCTCGATCTCCTTGAGGACGGTCTTGGGGGGATAGGCGTGCAGCCCCACCCCAGCGGCCTTGAGCAGCCCCTCCATGAGCCGCTCTTGGTCGTCGCTGTCGTAGATGACGAAGTCCGACGGGCAGCCCAGGTGATGGATGTGGGCGCGCAGAATCCGCAGGCAGGCCGAATGAAAGGTGCTCACCCACACCCGCTCCCCCTGTGTTCCCAGCAGGGAGCTGACCCGCTCCTTCATCTCGCCGGCGGCCTTGTTGGTGAAGGTCACCGCCAGGATCTCCTCCGGGGCGGCCCTTCCTGTGTGGATGAGGTGGGCGATGCGATAGGTCAATACCCTGGTCTTGCCGCTGCCTGCCCCGGCAAAGACCAGGATGGCCCGATCTCCGGCAGTCACCGCCTCTTGCTGGGGTGGGTTGAGATCACGCAGCAGAGCTTTTCCGGCTGTTGGATCAATCATCGATACCCTGTGGGTCTCTTATAGAAATAACCATTTCCCTCCAGTGGCTGTGTCTCAATTCTAATATCTCCCTCTCCCCACGGATGTGGGGAGAGGGTGGGGGTGAGGGGTCCAATTAAAAGTTTGTAAGATATCGTTTTTCTTGTAACCCCTCATCTGCCGCTGTGCGGCATCTCCCGCTTGCGGGACCCCGCATTCTGCCCAAAGGGGCACCTCCGGCTTATTTTGTGTTGCGGGGTGGGGCCGCTTCCATAAATCTACTGTGCGGGGCGGGACTCCACCTTCTCCCCTTAGTAAGGGGAGAAGGGATATATGGTGCTAAAATGTAATTACTACACAGCCTCCAAGGGGAGAGGGAGATAAGGCTAATTTTCATCATTCGTGGGTGGCGCACCGCCATGAAAATTACTCTACGGTAACACTCTTGGCGAGGTTTCGCGGCTGGTCTACGTCGCACCCCCTGCGCACCGCCAGGTGATAGGCCAGCAGCTGCAACGGCACCACGTTGACCACCGGCGAGAGCAACGGCGTTACCGGCGGGACAAAGAGCATATGGTCTACTTTGGCGGCGATATCGGTATCCCCCTCGGTTGCCAGGGCGATGACGATGCCCCCGCGCGCCTTGACCTGTTCAATCTGGCTGATCATCTTATCGTACACGTGGTCGCGCACCGCAATGGCGACGACAGGCATCGCCTCGTCGATCAAGGCGATGGGACCGTGCTTCATCTCCCCGGCCGGGTAGCCCTCGGCGTGGATATAGGATATCTCTTTCAGTTTGAGCGCCCCCTCCAGGGCAATGGGGTAATTGATGCCCCTGCCCAGGTAGAGGAAGTGCTCCCGGTCGTGGAACTCGGTGGCGAGCACATCGTACTCACCCCCGTGCTCCAGCACGCGCCCGACGAGATCGGGGAGCCGCGCCAGTTGCTCGACGTGCTCCCGCAGCTTGGCGCCAGCCAGGGTGCCGCGCAGCTCACCGAGGTAACAGCCGAGCAGGTAGAGGTCCACCAGGCTGGCGGTAAACGCCTTGGTAGAGGCCACGCCGATCTCCGGGCCGGCGTGCATGAGGATGACGCCGTCGGAAATGCGCATCGCCTGTGAGCCGATACAGTTGACGATGGTCCATAACC
>Ga0315551_10004097_pt1 | contig 10220 bp, 9 predicted proteins | sample SalMarSW160290MG_FD_203678 | JGI IMG/M metagenome (GOLD analysis project Ga0315551, IMG submission 203678) | Salt marsh sediment microbial communities from the Plum Island Ecosystem LTER, Massachusetts, United States - Salt Marsh Sediment SW1602-90 ... | reverse complement strand
TCATCTTTGCATACCCAACCGAGAACCAGAGCACTGCCAATAAAGATAGAAAAGTGGTTAGGTGACTATCATAACGGTTATGTACCAGCAGTAACATTATTGCTGGTATATAGCATATAATTTTTAGAGGCCGTCCTGCCAGCAGCCTGACAAGAATCCTGGCAGCAAGATACAGAAGGAAGCCGACTGCCGTGATAACCAGGGCTCCCACCCATGAGAAGTAATACAGTTGTGACAAAAACCCACTTGCATATTCGACCACGCCACCTGGATAACTCAAAGAGTTCTTGAGAAATTCCCAGTCTGCCGAAAAAGCCGGATAAGCTGTGAAACTTCCAAAGCCGTGATAAATAAGACGGGGTTCAACAAATAGCCAGATGTGCAGATAGAAACATACAAAAAATATTATGGAACCCGCAGGTATGTTCCAATTTCGCCTGCTGCCTCGACTTGCGTCGAGAGACGCAGAGGCACGCTGGGTTATTTTTTGCTCAGTAGGCCTCATTGTGATTATTTTTATCAGCGTTTACGTAACAATAGTTTTAAGCGTACGCCTGTTGTGGGCGGACCGGCTTGTTTACTTGGCAACTGTAGCCGTTGCTTCGATTTCGAAAAGCAGGTCGTCACGGCAAATATCAGCTATGGCAGTTAGATTCGGCCAGGCCAAATCGCTGAATTCACTCCAGAAGATCTTTTCGACCTCTGCGTTTTTACAATATGCAGTGGCTTGAACAACATCTTCGTCGTCGCATTGCATTTCGTGTAGAATCGCCCGCACATTGCTTATTGATACTTCGATTTGCTTCAGGGCATCACCTGTGTTTGTGGTTTCTCCATCCACGCTGATGGAGGCTGTTCCTGAGATGAAAAGCGTCGTACCTGCTGGTGTCTCGACGCGGGAAGCTCGTGAGAAGGCTGAACCGTATTTGAGAGCGGAGTTTTGGCTCCCGCTGGCGTCAAAATATTCTATTGTTTTATTTGGGCCAATCACTGCTACAAGGTCCATCCCACAAATCGACCCACTTCTGGGACCGATACCGATGCCGGTACTGGCGGGCATCTTGTTTACAACACCATTGCCGATGAGTCCCCGCTCGGTGAAAAATCTGTTTCTTGTCTTGTTGAAATCGTCGTACCACGAAAGAATATCGCTCAGCCACATCCATGTACGGGCCACCGAATACATATCAGTGCCTGCTTGTTTTAATACCGTCTCGCCTTTTTCTAACATGACTCGCGTCTGTTCAGTCACTTGCCTCGCCTTAGGAGCTTGAATACATGAGAGGGTAAGATACTCGCTATCACCGATGTGCACCAGGCGTCCGCAAGGCGTTGTTCCCGAGCGCAAAATTTTTGGAGTTGCCTCACCGCTTAAAGCATGCACCTGCACACCGGCAATCCGGCCGTTGATTCCTTCTGGAACCAACAGCCAGGCTGGCTCCACACCATCATCATAACTGCCGTAAACATCCGCCCTTACCGAATGAGCAAGCTGTAAAGCGTCAGCGGCACCAAAAACCCGCTCCTGAAGAATGTGGGCCTGCTCCGACTCTAATATATGGCGGATGCCGCTAAAAAGCTCCTCCACCTGTTTTTTTAAGGCAATATTTGGTGTGACCGACGCTGTGATGTAAATCTCAACCGCCTCGTCTGACTTAATCTTGCGTGTATCAATTTTCACGACCTATAAATCCCAAAAAATCCTATTCTTTACCCACGAATCGGCGATATGACCTTCAAGCTTAACCTTATAGATACGAGGAAATGCCTTTTGCAAACAGCTGTGAGGTTGGCGGATAAACATACTTTCGTGAACTTATGTAACTCAAACTGGTCGTTTTTAGGCCGATTAAGCCATTCGCTACCGCATTATCTTCTCCGACTACGGATCGGAAAGCCTTCGCCGAGACGAGTCAAATCTCATCTCTACAGTGCCACAAACCGCGTGCAAGCATATAATATTATATCGTTTGTTACGCCGAGCAGCAACAAAAGTTTATTCTCGGCTCGGGCATCAAACTACGTCCTCATATTGGTTCAGAGAGGTGGCTTAGTAAAAACCATTTTTATGACGTTTCTAAGCACATTTACGCGAAGAATCGGTCAATTTGAGGTGTATAACAATAATTTAACAGGGCAATTCTGGTGAACTTTCGCGATTTTTTACAGGGACAGCTTTGCATAGTTCGACCTTGCTCACTATGCCCTGAACGAACCTGTCTTGCCTGTCCTGAGCCTGTCGAAGGGTGCGTGCTCGAAAGAGTCGAAGGGTAGTGCAACTGCATCTATGGCCTATCTCAGCCACGATAAGCAGATAAAACAATATGTAAAACTATCCGCAGGGCATATTTGTATTTTCCGAAACGCGCTTATTGCCCGGTATCCACACGGTCAGTCCTATAAAAAGATAAAGTTTTTCAGTTTTCTTTGCCGAATAGTATTATCGGGCGCTTGGTTACTTTCTAGCATTGAAAATAAAGGTTTTACGGCGTACGCAAAAAGACATTTTCTATAGTGGAAAGGGGCTTTATCTGCCCCTGGCGGGTTATTAAGGCAGAAGGCCTCTGAGTTGGAGATGAACTATGAGAAACATAGCGGTTGTTAACCAAAAGGGCGGTTGTGGCAAGACTACTGTATCGATAAACTTGGCAAGCACTCTTGCTGAAGCGGGAAAGAGGGTTCTGCTGGTCGATATGGACCCGCAGTCGCATTGCGCAGTCGGCTTGGCCGTGCCCGAGGAACAGATTGAGCAAAGTATTTATGATGTCCTGATAAGTAGAAGCAGAAATGAACCAATACGCCTGACAGAAATGCTCTGGCAGATTAACGATAGATTAGAGCTGGCGCCAGCCAGTATAGATCTGTCGGCGTTCGAGCAGCAGATGGCTGGAATTGCCGAGCGCGAATACTGCTTAAGGCAGGTTTTGGACCAGGTAAAGGCCGAGTATGACTACTCGATAATCGATTGTCCCCCGGCTGTGGGCCTGTTAACCTTCAACGCATTAACAGCGGCAACCGATGTTATCGTTCCTGTTGAGACTGGTTACTTTGCACTGCATGGCCTCAGTAAGCAGCTTGAGACCATCAGAATTCTCTGCGAGCGATGCACTCAGCGCGTAGATACCAAAGTCCTTGCCAGTATGTATGATATAAGAACGAAGATGGCCAGAGAAATCCTGGCGGAACTGCGTGCTCACTTCGCCGACAAAATGTTCAAAACTATTGTTAATTTCAATACTAAAATCAAGGAAGCCGCCAGTTTTGGTCAGCCTATCAATGAATACGACCCTGCAAGCAGGGGACATAAGGATTTTAAGGTGCTGGCCGAAGAAGTTATCGGCGCTGAGGCCAAACAGCAGCGCCATCAGATGGTCAATTCCCTATCTGAGCAGCTTGAATCAATCAGTGCCACCGCTGATGAGCTGTTAAAGGTGACAAAGCCAGAGGTCAAATCTGTGCTGGCTACAAAGACTAAGCAACCACTCGTCGGGGCGAAGTCACCCGACGCAGCCCGACAATTTGCAGAACAGCGTACTCATATGGGCGAAGGCGCCAGCCGCAGTCCGATAGTCCAAACCCAGCCGGAAGAGCCAGCCGTAGCTCGTGAATTGAGCCACAAGCAGCCGATTGAGATTAGTGCCAGGCTCTCCGACTATTACGGCGTCAACCAGATAGACGATGCTATTGTTTTTGTAACGTTATATCCGCGTGCAAATAGCGTGCAGGTTGCTGGTGACTTCAATAATTGGCAGCCGGCAAAGACGCCGATGGAGAGAGTTGGTAACAGCGGCGTCTGGCAGATGAAGATTAAACTGCCCCAGGGAAAATATCGCTACCGGCTGGTTGTAGATGGCCAATGGCAGCAGGACCCGTATAATGAGCGGACGGAACTCAATCCGTTCGGCGATCTTAACTCCGTTCTTGAAGCAAAATGACATTTATATCATTGCCCATCGTGACTTAGCGTAGGCACCAAGCCGTAGCCAGGTAGGTAGACACGGCAATCTCATCTCCTATATTTTTAATTTTCTCCCTGTGCTAATTGTGTTTTTTGAGATTTTTTATTTTTTTCTTGCAAAACCGTCCGATAAAGTCATAATTTCCAACACTCAAGGAGGATGTATCCTGTTAGAAATCCTCTCTATGGTGAGCTGGATATGCTCTGGCAACTTGCTTTTGATGGGATTATCCGGCTCGAAACTATTTGCACATAAAGATGGCTGGTTAATTGAGAATGGATGCTCGCAGCATGGCACAATGGATTGTCGCCGACGCTTCAAGGGACTCCACCGAAGCGGCTTTGCCCCTCACGCGAAGGCGGAAGCTATCCGGCCTTCGCAGCCAAAGTAATTGCTTCGGCGGAGTAGGCTGGCGACGAAGCGTTGCAATTTTTCTCATCGGGGTGGGTTTCTGTTTTCCCGCTTTTGCTGACATGACACCCATCATTTACAGTAAAGACTTCAATCTGCCTATTCCTTCACCGAATGACCCGGATAGCGAATACAGCATGGGCCGAATGGATGACGCAATCATAATTGTTCCTGAGCCTTTTCTTATCAGGGATGTTGATGTTGCAGTCGGTTTAACACACGGGGCTTTCTTTGACTTGGAAATCATTCTTCAAAGTCCCGAAGGGACAAAGGTTGTTTTAAATCCTGCTGGTAATCTGGCATTTATAGTGAAAGACGAAAAAGGTGTTAGGCCTGTAGGTGGTTCAGCACAGTGGCTCTTTGACGATGAGGCGGATGTATCGATAGAGCAAGCGACCGAGCCATATAGTGGCCCGTACCAGCCGGTTGAACTCTTATCAGCCTTTGATGGGGAAAGCATGCTCGGTGAATGGAGTCTCCAGATTTGTGATTGGTGGCCAGCCCACACCGGTTCGTTGGACCGCTTAGAGCTTATCTTCACCGTCCCCGAACCGGCCACAGCTATACTATTGGTGTTCGCTACATTCTTAGCGGTTATTACCAGGCCACAGAAAAAACAAACGATGGACGTGGGACGAGATTAAAAATCGAAAATCGAAATTCTACATTCTTAATTATAGATTTAAGGCTGCATATTCTCCGAACAGCTCTTTTGCCTTTTCATCATACGCCATCGCTGCAGCTTTTTCATCATCAAAACAACCAATTGATATCTTCTTTGCATTGCAGATTATTCTCGCCTGCCACTTGCCAGTGTCTTTGCGCTGTGTAACCCCCTTATATTGCGAGGTGCAATTACCCCTTTGCTTGCGCATATTCCAGGAGTTCTGCTGCATCGTACAAATTCGCAGATTGCTCTTTCGATTATCCAGGCCGTTATGATTTATATGGTCGATAAATTTGCCTTCCGGGGCTTTTAGTATTACCCGGTGCATCCTGACGTTTTTTTGCCCGCTTCGGCCATTCTTTGCATTAACACTCCGCACGGCGTAGAATCCCCGCGGACTTCGCACTGCATACCAATTATATTTCGAAAGCTTTTCATAATCTTCCGGGTCAACGAGCGCAAATTTTCCCTGTGTAAGAGGTATTTTGCGGAACGCATATCCGTAGCGCAACCTGCGGCAAAGTAATAATAGCCATATACGCAGCCGGAAAACACACTCCGGCAGGAATATTGGTATGTGAGCCTTCCGCACCAGCCCTCCAGGTTCACCCCGTTAGAAGTAAGTTTTTACTTTCTAATGGGGCACATTTTTGCATTTTGCTCCACGCGATACGCTTCACGCTTCACGCAATACGGGGCAATATTGCCCCTCACTATTGGACGAACCTGCGTGTTTGATTGAAATTTGGCCGATTTAAGAACAGAGACAGAAGCGTAAGCGCCTGTGTAGTAAAGAATAAGAAATTTTTGAAAAATTCGATTTTAGCGTGCAACTACCTGCGTATTTGGTCGGAAAAATTTTGTAAGTCTATGTATAGCAGATACTTATAGTAGATTTTTTTACAATCCCTTGTGGATTAAAGACTTATAACCCTGTCCTGAGCGCACTCATCCCGAGCAGGGTCGAGGGAGTCGAATGGATCAAAGCTAATCCCCCTTGTCTAAAAAGCCCTTTTCTGTTATAATTTTCCTTAAAGCGAATGCACCCGGGAGTGGAAAATGACGCGAGATACTAGCGACAAACATAGTTTGTCTTTAATTGTATTTTTAGGCTTTTTTTATATAATGCGGAAAATATTGACAAAAAAATTGAAGACTCTTTTCACGGTATTTTAAGAAAAATATTTGGAAATTATGAAACAAGAAACTTTATTCCAGATAGAAGCTGAAGAATATACTGCTCGGCAAATAAATATTTTAAATTCACCTAAGCAGTTGGGGCATTGCGACATTGACTCTGAACCATATCTGAAAAAATTAGGGATTGATATATTAAATAAGAAACAAACAATTCAATTTAGTCCTAATGTTAATGAAGCTATTCACCGTTGGGCACCTTATGTGCAAGGATTTTCCGCTTCCTTTGTACAGTCTGTTTTTGACCAATATATATACGATTACAAAAAACCCACGATTTTAGATCCGTTCACTGGTTGTGGTACAGTGCAAGTTCAGTCTAAACTCAATGGTTATAAATCAGTTGGAACTGAACTTAATCCTTTATTAAGATTCATTGCTGAAACAAAACTAAATACTTGGGACGTTTCTCCAAAGGAGTTATTAAAAGTTTTCAATAAATTAGATTTATCTAAACCTGCCAAAGCGCCACTATTTCTGAAATCTGAAAAACAATTCTCAAAAGAAGTGTTAAGAAACTTAGAAATATTTAAAGGGGGTATTGATTGTATATCTAAAAAAACAAACCCTAATATTGTGGATTTACTCAATCTAGCTTTTTCTTCAATACTGGTTGATGTTAGTAATTTAAAGCGAAGCCCTTGCCTTGGCTACTCTAAAAGCAAAAAGATTGATCCTCACGCTCCATATGTCTTAATGAATCAAAAGGTATATCAAATAATAGAAGATCTAAAAATCATACAGAATGAATATAGCGATTTTATTTCAACTCCGAGCCAAGTGGTTTTAGCAAATTCTATGGAATATAATCACTCTAATGAATTTGATTTGGTAATTACTTCACCTCCTTATATGAATGGTCTTGATTACGTCATAAATTATAAGATTGAGATGGGATGGCTTAATTTTGCGGAGAATCAGAAAGAATTGAAAAAAGTAAAAGACGAGATGGTTGTGTGCGACAATGTTTCTAAAGGATTAATTAAAAACTTTAATCCAGTCTATACGAACGATTGGATAGAAGACATCAAACGAAGTATTCAAAAGAATATTCAGAGACGCGGTAAATATAGGCGGCAAGATATGCCTTCTATAGTTCACAAATATTTCGATGACATGTATAAAGTTTTCAAAAGGATTGTACCCAAAATTAAAAATAACGGTAGGTTCATTCTCGTAGTTGGTGATAGTTTGATTGCTGATGTTTATGTACCTACCGATCTTTTAATTGCACGGATTGGAAACGAATTAGGCTTATCTATTGAAAAGATTGAAAAAGCAAGGAATAGAAGATCTGGGCAAATTAGGAGCTACAAACTTAGAGAAACAATCATCACATTACGGAAATAAAATGGAAGAAAAAAATATTGGTTACTATGAAGATCCCAAAAATGGCGAAAGCATTGTTCGTTCAAGAACTACCGAGCAAATTCGATCTTGGGATTTTCCTCGCTCCACCAAGGCATTAGAAACATTTAACGCTGAATTAGGAAAGATCGATTATCCTGGCATCTACATTCTTGTCGAATCAAAATTGAACAAAGTTTACATTGGTGAAGCTAAAAGTCTCTATTCAAGATTAAAAATTCATAATAATACACCTGAAGATAAAATTAAAAATTGGGATCGTGTTTTAATAATTAATGACGGAAGACCAGCAAATCAATCAGACTTCAACGACAATGTAGTCCGTCTAGAGTTAGAATATTATTTGATTGTATTATTCAAGGCAAACAAATATAAAGTTATAGCACAGGGTGCTAAACAAACATTAAACTCTTTACAAAAAGTAATTGTTACAAAACTAATTTCAGAATTAAACTTCTTTCTTATTAAAAAAGGATTGATTCGAAAACTTATTGCTACTCGTGGGCAAGAACAGGTTATGTTAGATGATCTTAGAAAGATTTTAAAAAGGCATAAGTATAATATTACTGAATTCAAATCCCATGAAGCAACTATAAATGGCGAAAAGGTCTTTATCCGGCCTGGCAGCAAGAAAACAAAAGGGTGGCAAGTAACTTTCCGCGATATCTTCAAAAAAACTCTTCAGAATGAAAATGGTTCTCTTCTAATGCCTAGAAATGGAATATTACTTATTCCATTTTCAGAAATTAAAAAAGCTATAAATGATACAGACGCTTTTAAAAGAAATACCATAGATATTTTCATTGCATTTGAAGAAGACGGTATAAAACTTCGCTATAAGAACAGTGAAGTTGATGTTACCTCTTTTCAAATTATAAAGTAAAAATTATTAAAGGTAATATAACGAACGCCTTTAAAATTTATTGCAGACTGACCTTTTAAATGATTATTTTTTTCGCGCCAATCCGTGTCAAAAAAGTCAGTGTAAATCTGTGGTTAAATGGAGATTCTTCACTTCGTTCAGAATGACAAAGGGTAGAAAAAACCTGCCGTAAAACGGCAGGCTAAATATTTTTGGAGTCTTTATCGAGGACCTTTTTTTCCTGTTGTTTTTTGAATTCTGCCAGTTTTTTGTGAAGGTTTTTATCGCTTAGGGCCAGGATTTGCACAGCTAAGATGGCAGCGTTTTTCGCTCCTGCTGTTCCTATTGCCATCGTTGCCACCGGCACACCGGGCGGCATCTGTATTGTGCTCAATAAGGCATCAACTCCCTCTAAGCCGGAGCTTGAAATCAACGGCACGCCAATAACTGGCAGCGTCGTTCTCGCTGCTAAGGCACCAGCCAGATGGGCAGCCATGCCCGCAGCGGCAATGATGACTTTTATGCCGTTTTTAGCCGCATTTTCGGCAAATTCAGCGGCTATCTGCGGCGTCCTGTGCGCTGAAATTATCCGCACTACCGGCTCTATGCCAAAAACCGTGAGCTGCTCAATGCAGCCTTGCATTACGTCCATATCACTGTCCGAACCCATCACTACCGCTACAGTAGATTTCTTTTCCGATACCATATCGTTTTTCTCACTTTTAAGGTTACAATATTTAAGATTTCAAAACTTGTGGTGAGCCTGTCGAACCCATTGTGAGATAATAATAACTGTCAACCGCCAAAGATGCAAGCAAGATAAGTGAATCTTTGCCCGCCTCGGGTCGACCGAGTCGAGACGGGCCTGAGGCGATAGTAGCCGGCATTGAAGTTACGCCTTTTTTGGCGATTTCCCTTGACTTGTAGCCGGAAAAATGATAATATATTATTTGTTTTAATGAGTTTACTGGGGGTAGGAGGTGTGAGGTCATGAAAAGTTGGCGGTTGTATGTTTTGGTTCCGATGATTTTTCTTTTTGGTTTACCCATCTATACCCTGGCTGCCAGCGCCACCGCTACACAGGTTGTCACAATAAAAGTGGAGCCTTTTGCCGTTATCTCACTTGTAGATACTGGCGGGAAAAACTCGACTTGGTTGGCTGTTGACGGTGCAGTTATAACTACCGGAAGCCAGGAGCTTAAGTGGACGACGAACCTCGAAGGGATGAAAGTTACCGTTCAGTCTAACCTGACAACAGACCAGCAGGATTACACTCTTAGAGTTCGAGCCGTAAGCTTGAATAGCAAAGGCACATCAAAAGGTTGGGTGGTTGTTAATGAGGAGCCTTCAAATCTTATAACTGGTATCACGCGGGAGATTGGCGGTTGCCGTCTGGAGTACGACGCATCTCCTAAGATTGGTGAAAAGGAAGGGCGTCAGGAGCACATCATTATTTACACTATCACGGAATAATAAGCTCGCAATAGATTATACTCAGCCTGGTGGCTACAAGAGGCGGGCCATATCGCTGTCCAAGCCTATCACAATCGCCACGGCAGCTTTATTTCCGGCTACGGCTCGCCCGTCTTGGCTCGGCCAAGCCGAGACAGGCTTCGCCGAGACGAGTTCAGATATTATTTGTGTTTCTCACCTTTCAGGTTACAATATTTAAGAGTTTGAGATTGTGCGGTTATAATAACTACCAACTGCTTGAAATGTAAGTAAGGGGTGGTAGATATGCAAACAAGAAAACCCA
>Ga0315551_10004096_pt1 | contig 10222 bp, 7 predicted proteins | sample SalMarSW160290MG_FD_203678 | JGI IMG/M metagenome (GOLD analysis project Ga0315551, IMG submission 203678) | Salt marsh sediment microbial communities from the Plum Island Ecosystem LTER, Massachusetts, United States - Salt Marsh Sediment SW1602-90 ... | reverse complement strand
CGGTAGATCGCCCAAAACCATTTCCACAAGGGAATTTAGTCTTATGGAATATAGTGCCCGCTGTCACAGAGGCCTGGTATCCACATCCCCGACACCAGTAGAGATTCCCACACCGCTGATGGTATGTCTCCTTCAAAGCGTTTCAAAGGAGCCATTGGCACACCTCCTAACTCTAAGTGTCACCGTGATATAGGATAAATTACTTAAAAGCATGAAGCATCTTTATTTCAAATATTTTGAATTTCTCGAGGCAAAATAACTCCTACGACTTATACTCTTAGAAAAATGTACTCATCTTCTTGTATAGTTGCTTGTCCAATAGACATGGATGTGAAAGCATTTGAAATAATCGAACACAATAACCCAAAGAATAGGGAGATGAAAGATATCTCATCACCAGACGATGAGATTGTAAAGGTTGAGTCCATCCTGGAACGTTCCCCTCCCAATCCCAAGTCTCTGATAGCCATTCTTCAAGACCTACAGACCGAATATAACTATCTACCCGAACACATGCTGATATTGGTAGCTGAGAGATTAGGACTGCCGCTGAGTCAAGTCTATAGGGTTGCCACCTTCTATAATGCTTTCAGCCTGGAGCCTAAGGGTAAACATTTGATCAGCGTCTGCCTGGGAACAGCTTGCCATGTGAGAGGAGCGCCACGTATTGTGGAAAGACTCCAAGATGTCTTAAGGATCGAAGTTGGTCAAACAACGCCCGATAGAAAATTTACTTTGCAGACGGTTAATTGCCTTGGGGCTTGTGCTTTAGGGCCACTGATAGTAATTGACGGTAAATACTATGGGAGAATGACCTCTACCAAAATAGAGAAGGTGCTTAAAAGTTGTGAGTGAGAGAATTGCTGATCATGTGCAACTACAAAGATGGAGAGAGAAGATTATCGCTTCTCAGGATCCGAAGCAGGTTTGCATTGCAGTATGTTGTGGGACAGGATGTTCTGCCTCCGGGGCAGGTGAGGTGATGGCAGCTTTTGAGGAAGAGTTGCAAAAGCAGGGTCTGGGGTCAAAGATCGCCACCCGCACCACAGGCTGTCATGGGTTTTGCGAACGGGGTCCTCTGGTAGTAATCTATCCTAAAAAGATCTTCTACCAGAGAGTGAGGGTCAAAGATGTTCCGGAAATCGTCACCGAGACCATACGCAGGGATAATATCATTGAACGACTCCTCTATGTCGATCCAACCAGTGGCAAGAGAATAGTTTACGAAGCCCAGGTCCCTTTTTATCGTTACCAGAAACGTCTGATATTCGGAAAGAACGGACTGATTGATCCTACCAAGATTACCGATTATATTGCCCTGGGAGGCTATTCTGCCTTAGCAAAGGTCATTTCGGAAATGGCCCCCGATGATATAATCTCCGAGATAAAAAAATCAGGCTTGCGTGGACGAGGAGGAGCAGGATTTCCTACCGGCCAGAAATGGGAAATATGTCGAAAAGAAAAAGGAGATGTGAAATATATAATCTGTAACGGTGATGAAGGTGACCCAGGTGCCTTTATGGATCGAAGCCTCCTGGAAGGAAACCCCCATTCAGTTCTGGAAGGAATGGTTATCGGCGCCTATGCAATAGGTGCAGTGGAAGGATATATCTATATCCGCAATGAATACCCCTTAGCCGTTAAGAACTTTACCATTGCCTTAGAACAGGCACGAGAGTGGGGGTTTCTGGGATATAATATTCTGGGCTCAGGCTTCTCTTTTGATGTAGAATTGATCCGTGGTGCAGGTGCTTTTGTCTGCGGAGAGGAGACAGGGCTTATTGCATCAATTGAAGGAAGGACCGGCGAACCAAGACCACGTCCGCCTTATCCTGCCCAGAAAGGTCTATGGGGAAAACCTACCAATATCAACAATGTCAAAACCTGGGCAAATGTTCCTTTAATTATTAATAAGGGCGCAGAATGGTACAGAAAAATCGGGACAGAGACGAGCAAAGGAACAATGATCTTCTCCTTAGTGGGCAAGATCAATAATACTGGCCTCGTTGAGGTTCCCATGGGAATTACTCTAAGAGACATGGTTTATAAGATCGGCGGAGGAATCCCGGAGGGAAAGAAGTTTAAGGCGGTTCAGACAGGAGGACCTTCCGGGGGTTGTATTCCGGAAAGTTTGATTGACCTACCAATAGACTACGAAGAGCTAACCAAGGTGGGGTCAATGATGGGCTCAGGAGGAATGATTGTAATGGATGAGGATACCTGTATGGTCGATACTGCCAAATATTTCTTGAGCTTTACCAAGGAGGAATCCTGTGGTAAATGTACCCCCTGCCGTGAGGGTATCGACCGTATGCACTATATTCTGAGTGAAATTACTGCAGGTCGTGGAAAGGTTGGGGATATAGAGCTGTTGCAAGAATTAGCTGATTATGTGCGCAAGGCCTCCCTCTGTGCATTGGGGGGAACAGCCCCCAACCCGGTCTTGACTACAATCCGCTACTTTCGGGATGAATACGAAGCACACATTAAAGATAAGAAATGCCCTGCTGGTGTCTGTAAAGCCTTAATCCAGTATTGTATTGACCCTGACAAATGCAATGGTTGTGGGCTCTGTTTTCAGTCCTGCCCTCAGGGAGCGATATCTGGAGAACTCAAAAGGCCGCATTCCATTGATCAAGAAAAATGCTCAAAATGCGGGATTTGTCTTGAGAGTTGTAAATTTAATGCAGTGATTGTTAGATAGAAGAAAAGAACCCTTTATGAACACGAATAGCACAAATATCCAAATTTCACGAATGGAGAAGGAATAGTGAATTAAAATTCGTGGTATTCGTCTATTGGTGTAATTCGTGTTTTAGAGTATACTTCTATAAACGTAGATGATGGTAAAATTAACCATTGACGGCAAAAAAGTAGAGGTAAAAGAGAATACAACGGTGCTGGAGGCAGCCAAGAAGCTGGGTATTTATGTTCCCACTCTCTGTTACCATTCTGCCATCGAGCCTTATGGAAGCTGCCGATTGTGTCTGGTGGAAATTGTAGAGAATCACCAACCACGACTGGTTGCCAGCTGCATCCATCCGGTAAGCGAGGGGTTAAAGGTATATACCAATACCGATGGTGTCCAGAAGGCACGCCAGTTAACCCTGGAACTGCTTCTGGCTCGCTGTCCAGATTCTGAGATATTGAAAAAATTGGCTTCACAGCTCGGAGTGAAAAGGATAAGGTTCAAAAGCAAGGAAGACAACTGTATCCTCTGTGGACTGTGCGTCAGGGCATGTGAGGAGATAGCTGGGATAGGAGCAATAAGTTTTGCCCACAGAGGTGGAAAGAAGGAGGCTGGTCCCCCCTTCAAAAGGGCAGCCAGTATCTGCATTGGTTGCGGGACTTGTCTTTATGTCTGTCCAACCCATGCCATCAAATTAGCAGAGGTGGGGGCGTATTGCAATACGCCCCCACTACATTACTGGAAGAGCCCATTCAAAAAGGTCAAGTGCAGAATTTGTGGTGATTATCACCTCGAACCAGAATACAATTCCGACTTGTTAAAACATAGTCTCAAATAATGCGTTAACCACGAATGACACGAATTATCACGAATAAATGCAAAAGTTTGGAGAAATACCGAAGACTCTTTCTAAATGAAAATTTGATAATTCATTTTCATCTGTGCCCTTTGTCTCTACTGGTGTTAATTGGTGAGTTGAAGGTCTTTTATACATAATCTGGGATAATGACTGAAGAATTGAAGATTGGTGTCTTTGTCTGCGAATGCGGAGATGAAATTTCTGGCTCCATCGATGTTGCCAAGGTTGTTGGGGAAGTGAGCAAGAACCCTACCGTGGCCATTGCCCGCAGATTGCGTTATGGGTGCTCAAAGGATGGACTGGAAGAAATAAGAAACACCATCAGAAAGCAGAATTTGAATCGGATGGTGGTTGCAGGCTGTTCACCACGAACTCATGAACCCATTTTCAGAAGGGTTTGTGAAGAGACTGGATTGAACCGTTTCCTGTTTGAAATGGTGAACATCAGGGATCATTGCTCATGGGTTCATTCTCAGTCAAAGAAAAAGGCAACCGAGAAGGCAATTGCACTGACGAGAATGGGGGTTGCTCGAGTGGCTCTACTTGAACCAAGAGAGCCTACACATATTGAGATAACTCCAATTGCCCTTATCATCGGTGGAGGAATAGCGGGGATGACATCGGCCTTAAGTTTGGCAAAACAGGGAGTTTTGGTTAAATTAATTGAAAAAGAGAGTGAACTGGGCGGAATGTTAAGAGATCACGGTAAAATCTATCCCTCAATGACCAATGCTGCTGAACTCATCAGGGCTAAGACTAAATCTATAAAGGAGAATCGAAACATTCAATTGTTCACGAAAGCAAAAGTTTCAACCATCTCCGGACATATGGGGGACTACCATGTGACTGTGAATGTAGGGGCAGGTCTTGGACCTGCCCAGAAGGCGCACAGTTTCAGAGTAGGGGCTATCATAATTGCTACAGGGGCAAACATACTTAAGCCTAAAGGGATCTTCGGATATGGTAAGGGAAAGAATGTGATAACCCAGTTTCAACTTGAGCATAGGCTATACCACGCATCGCAATTTGAAAACATTAAATCGGTCGTGATGATACAATGTGTTGGTGCAAGGAATGAAGAACGTCCATACTGCTCCCGCATATGTTGTATGACGGCCCTGAAGAATGCTGTGCTCCTGAGAGAAAGCTATCCAAAAATCGAGGTGAGCATCCTGTTCAGGGATCTGCAAACAGCACACATTCTTTCACAGGAGGATATAAATCGGGCAAGGGGACTGGATGTTAAGTTTTATAAGGCGAGGTCACCAAAAATTGGAAATGGAAGGGCGTCATTCTACGACGAACTCTCAGGTAAAGACAAGGAGATTCCACACGACCTGCTTGTCCTTTCGACTCCACTGATTGCTCAACCCAACGCCCAAATGCTATCGGGTCTCCTAAAAATACCGATAGATGAGTTTGGATTCCTCCCAGACCCCCAGGTTAAGTTAAAACCCCTCCAGTTCATTGACACCGGCATCTATGTTTGTGGCACGGCTCACTGGCCAGCAACTGTTGCTGAGAGTATCTACCAGGCCTCTGGAGTAGCCGCTCGTGTATCAAGCCTATTGAGCAAGAGCAGGATAGAATGCGACACTCTGATTGCAGAAGTCAATGAAAAATTATGTCGCGGATGCGAAAGTTGCCTCGATGTCTGTTCATTTGGTGCCATTGCCATGGAAACAGATAAGGGTGAGTTCAACCTATCCAGGGTGAATCCATTTCTCTGTAAGGGATGTGGAGCCTGCGCTGTGGCCTGCCCCACAGGTGCTATGAGTATGCATCACTATACCAACCGGCAATTCTTTGCACAAATTGATGCCGCTATGGCTCCTGCAGGGGCTTATCACCAGGCGCCCCTACTGGAGCCACGAATCCTCGGTTTCTGTTGCCTCTGGGGAGGATATGCCTCTGCTGACCTGGCGGGAGCAAGCCGGCTTCAGTATCCGAGTAATCTTAAGATCATCAGGGTGGACTGTTCGGCAAGAGTCGATCCTGCATTCATATTGCGGGCCTTTGAGGTCGGAGCCGACGGTGTGCTCATAGCCAGCTGTCCCATCGGAGAATGCCACTACCAAGACGGAAATGAGAGATGCCAGAAACTGTCAGAGAAAATGAAGCCACTTCTCTCCTTGTTAGGGATAGAACCCGAACGATTGAGAATGGAGTGGATCGGTGCAGATGAAGGTGAACGCTTTGCCCAATTGATTAAAGAGTTCTCTGCTAAATTAGAAAAGTTAGGGCCAAGTCCATTTAGGGGGATATCGCCATATGCCCCTACAAATGTATTCAAAGAATGAGTGCAGTTGCAGAGACAATTAAGCGGACGAAGGTAAACTACTGCCTGGAATGCGGGAAATGTAGTTCAATATGTCCAATCTCCCTACTAAATGAAGAATATACACCACGACACCTGGTGAGAAAAGCTGTTATGGGTGATGTGGAAGGAGTTTTAAAAGATGGGCTTTTATGGTCGTGCCTCACATGTAGAATGTGCAACGAAAGATGTGAATCCGGAGTCCTGTATGCGGAGTTCGTCCGTGATATTCGCATAGCGGCGCGAAGAGTCGGGGAAGAAGGGACCCATGCACACAGTGGAGCATTACAGTCACTTATGAGAATGATGACCTCTCCTGAGCTCAGGCAGAATCGACTTGATTGGGTGCCAAGAGAGCTGAAAATATCCAATCAGGGGGAGGCACTATATTTTGTCGGATGCCTCCCTTATTTTGATGGGTTTTTTACCGACTTGAAGTTAAATACTCTTCAAATTGCTAAAGACAGCATAAAGATACTTAACTACTTGGGTGTGGAGCCTGTCCTTATGCCTAATGAAAGATGCTGTGGGCACGACCTTTTGTGGACAGGAGATATTGAGAACTTCAAAAGACTGGCGCAACAAAATATCGAAGAGATTAAGCGCACCGGAGCTAAAAGGCTTATAACTTCCTGCCCAGAATGTTATAATACACTTAAAGACCAATATCCAAAATATGTGGGTGAGTTGGGTATGGAGGTAATTCATGTCTCCGAGTTCCTGGCGGGAAATATAAACTCAATAACTCAAGAGACGCAACGAGCTCAACAACTTAAAGTTACCTATCAAGACCCTTGCAGGCTGGGCAGATTTTCTGGAATTTATGAAGAGCCAAGAAAGGCAATAACTGCTTTACGTGGAGTTGAACTGCGTGAAATGGAGAGGAATAGAAGGGATGCTCTCTGTTGTGGAACAAGTGGCTGGATGAACTGTGGCACTTATTCCAAACAGATTCAGCTCGCCAGACTGAAGGAGGCAAAAAGCACGGGTGCAGATCTGCTCATCACATCATGCCCTAAATGTCAGATTCACTTCAAATGCGCTATGAACGACCGGAGTACCCCCGATGAAGCAAAGATTGAGATTCAGGATCTAACGACGTTCATAGCGAACCGACTAAAAGAGAGTTAATGAGTAGGCGTTCTTCTACCGCAAAGCCACAGAGGTTTTTTAGATAAATTCTGTTTCTTTTCTCTGCGTTCTTGGCGGTAAGATTTTTCCGTAGAAAGGAGGTGATTGGATTGTTGGAGCAAATTGGAGCAAAGCGGAAATCTCGATCCATCGAGAGCGCAAATCTTGATCCATCAAGAGCGGAAGAACTGAGAATCGGCGTCTTCGTCTGCGAGTGCGGAATAAATATCTCATCCACAGTTGATTGCGACGAACTCACAGGATGGGCTAAAACCTTGCCTGATGTGGTCTTCTCGATGAAGAATAGATACACTTGCGCAGAACCTGGTCAGCAAGAGATAAAGCGGTATATAAAGGAGGAAAACCTAAATCGGGTAATAGTTGCAAGCTGTACCCCTCGGATGCACGAGCCAACTTTCAGACAATGTTGCGCTGATGCCGGACTTAACCCCTATCTCTTTGAGATGGCTAATATCAGGGAGCATTGCAGCTGGGTTCATTCGGATAAGAAAAAAGCCACTCAAAAGGCAAAGGATTCCGTGAAAATGGCAGTGGCAAAGGCAAGACTACTTAAGGCGCAGGAAGAAGTGGAGGTTCCGGTTAATCAGGCTGCACTCGTCGTGGGAGGTGGTGTAACAGGAATCCATGCCTCTCTTGACCTGGCTGATGCGGGTTACCCTGTCTATCTGGTTGAAAAACAGCCCTCTATTGGTGGGATAATGGCTCGACTCAATAAAACCTATCCCACTATGGATTGCGCCATATGAATACTGGGACCCAGAATGATGGATGTCGGTCGACATCCCCGGATTAATCTTCTTGTCTATTCAGAAATAGAGCAGGTCACAGGCTACATTGGTAATTTCCATGTAAAAGTCCGCAAAAAGGCAAGATATGTGGATGAGGATGCGTGTACTGCCTGCAGGGAGTGTGTTGAGGTATGTCCTGTTGTAAAGTTCGACGAGCACCAAGTCGGACTTGCAACAAGAAAGGCTATATACATACCCTTTGCCCAGTCTGTCCCCGCTGCCTATCTTATCAATATGGAGGATTGCCTGGGGAACAATCCGATCGCCTGTGAAAAGTGTGCCGAGGTTTGTGATCCGAAATGTATTAATTACGATGATCAAGATAAATTTATAGAGTTCGATGTTGGAGTTGTCCTCGTGGCCACAGGCATGGATGTTTATGACCCTACTATACTTGACGAATACGGTTATACAAAATACGAGAACGTTATTACCTCCCTGGAATTTGAGATACTTACAGGTCCAGGCTATGTTACTCAAGGCGAGCTTTTAAGACCTACAGATCGCAAACTTCCAAAGAGTATTGCCTTTATCCAGTGTGTTGGCTCAAGGTCTGAAAAACGAGGCAACCCTTACTGCAGCAATATCTGTTGTATGAATACCGTTAAGGATACTCTTTATATTAAGGAACATCATCCGGAAATTGAATGTACAGTCTTTTATATGGATATGAGGACATTTGGAAAGGGGTATGAGGAGCTCTATAAACGCAGTAGGGGGGTGGGGGTCAAATATATTAGGGGTATCCCAGGAGATATCGTTGAAGACCCTGAGACGAAAAATTTAATCGTTACTGTGGAGAATACAACTACTGGAAGAATTGAGAGACACGAATTCGAAATGGCGGTGCTCTCCATAGGTGTAATCCCAAGGTCTGAAACCGAGCAAATTCAAAGACACCTTACACTCTCAAAAGCTGCGGGTGGTTTCCTTATGGAAACCCATTATCAATTAAACCCTCTCGACGCACCAACGGGGGGCGTATTTCTTGCGGGATGTTGTGAAGCACCAAAGGATATCAAGGGCTCTGTTATCCAGGCATCTGGAGCAGCCGCAAGGGCTGAGAGGCTCCTCTCTCAAGGCAAAGTAAAGGTAGAGGCAATTTCATCTGTAATAGATCCTGAGCTTTGCACATCTTGTGGTATCTGTGCTGATGTATGTCCATACGGCTCCATAACCGTTGATAGGAAGAAGAAGACTCCGGCCGTAGTTGTTGAAGCGGCCTGTAAAGGATGCGGGACATGCGGGGCCGAGTGTAGATTTGATGCCATTGAGATGAAACACTTTACTGATGAGCAGATAATGACAATGATAGATGCAATGCTTGAAGAGAAACCAGAGGAAAAGGTCTGTATCTTTGCCTGCAACTGGTGTTCCTATGCAGGAGCAGACCTTGCCGGGCTATCAAGAATGCAGTACCCGGCAAGTGGGAGAGTGATGAGAACGATGTGCAGTGGAAGAGTGGATGAGGAGTTTATCTGGTATGCCTTCAAAAAAGGCGCCCCAATTGTTCTTGTCTCAGGTTGCCATTTTGCTGATTGTCATTATATCGATGCAAATAGGTGGACACAGAAAAGAATTGAGAGAATGTGGAACAAGATGGAGCAAAAGGGGATTAGATCTGAGAGATTGCAGCTTGAGTGGATATCTGCTGCCGAGGCAGTAAAATGGACAAAGGTAATGCATGCAGTTGAGGAACTGAGAAAAAATGTAACAAAGGAGGAGATAGAAGAGACCAAGAGAATCTTATCAGATGGGAAGGGAAGAAGGAGATAGAAATCTACAGGGAGTTCAGCGACTCCGTTAGCATGCAAAGCAAGATGGTAAGATGCCAAGAGTGTATTCCTCAATTTCTATGGTAAGCTGATATTTTGCACGCTGGTTTGTCCTCGCCCACAAAGAGGTTCGTCCGATCGCGAATTGAGTAAGCGTGGAGTTAAAGGCAAAAGAAGGGTTATTAAACGACAAAATTAGACGAATGAAAACAAGGAGATCTGTGGCGGAAGAGGTAACTTTCAAATGCCTGAGATGTGGCTATGAATACAAGGGGGTCTATGATAGAAAAGTCCCCGAAGAGAGGGAATGCCCTAAATGTGGCTCCAACAGCATCCGCCCTTTGCCCGAAAAAGAAAGCAACATATAATATTTAGAAGCCTACTGCATTGGATTTTATGAATAATGAATAATTCCAGCTAACCTATTTTACACTATAAAAAGCCCTTTTGGCTAATTGATGTGGTTACTCTGCAATTCCCTACCCCCAAATAAACCAGACAAATAAGTAACCACCAAGGGTGGCTAAAATAGTGAAGGGCAGGCCGATGCGGGCAAACTGGATAAATCCCACCTGATACCCCCTCTTCCTGGCCATCCCCATTGCCGTGATGTTGGCTGCGGCACCTATGGGGGTGATATTC
>Ga0315551_10004094_pt1 | contig 10224 bp, 7 predicted proteins | sample SalMarSW160290MG_FD_203678 | JGI IMG/M metagenome (GOLD analysis project Ga0315551, IMG submission 203678) | Salt marsh sediment microbial communities from the Plum Island Ecosystem LTER, Massachusetts, United States - Salt Marsh Sediment SW1602-90 ... | reverse complement strand
TCTTTTGGTTTATAAAAACTCGAACCTGTGGGGGTTCGGGGGAGGTACTCCCCCGAGTTGTCGGGGTGACAGGAGAGAGCAAAGCGAACGACGCCATAAGGGGCAGAGCCCCTATGGGGAGCGAGAGCGACAGGTTCCAGGCCGAAGGCCGGAGTCCTGCCGGGCGCGTTGTATGCCGGATGTTCGGCGCGGTTCTTATTTTGTCCGTCTGGCCCGCCAACCACCCAACATGCGTTTGAGGCGGCGCAAAATGCCGTCACTTCCCAGATCAGGCGGTTCTTCAGCAGAGGCACGCAGTTTTTCAAATGCAGCGGCATTTTCCGCAGCACGAGCTGCCGCAAGGTCCGAGAGCACTTTTGGAATCTCCTCCCGAACAGACAGCAGAGATGTGAACGCACTACGGTCGAATTCAAGCAGTTCACAATCCGTGACCGCCGTCATGGTCGCGCTTCTCGGCAAACCGGTCAGAAGGCTCATCTCGCCAAACAGCGCCCCGGACTGCAGATCGAATTCCACGTTGCGGGCGATATCGGCATCGGCAATACTGCCATGTACTTTACCCCGAACAAGAACAAAGAACGACTGCCCCTCGTCGTTTTGCTGCATCAGGGTTTCGCCATGTGTGAAATAAGTTCGTTTGACGTTCCTTGCCACCGCCCCGAGCTCTTCGCGGCTGAGCAAACAGGTGCCCTCGGAATCGGCCAAAAGTTTGCGTCCGAAGTCACTGCACAGCAGATCATCTACAACACTTTCAATCTCCGACGCCAGAGGCTTCTCGAATTTCTGAGCATGAACCGCCTCCAGGAAATTACCAAGCAGACGGCCGCTCATCGGGAACGGTATCTCGATTCCGCGACGATTAAACTTATACCAGATCATCCGCATTACGTTGCCTTCGATCATTACGAATTGCTCGTATTGCCTCGACCAGAAGCGCAATACATACTCGATACAAAAATCCTTGAATCCTGTAACGTAAGCATCCGGCACCGGACGTTTCTCGACCATCGGCACGCATTGTGCAGCCTCCAGCAACGCTTCGATAACGTCACCCGGTTTGTCTCCGTAACTGGCCGCTACCGCAACTTCATGACGACGCAATTTTGTTGGTGAAGTGAAATTTCTTAAAGTCAGGCCCGCGAGTCTGCTGTTGGGAACAATCACGATGTGGCCACCGAGCGTACGCAGACGCGTCTCACGCCAGTTTACCAGAACAACCTTACCTATTTCACCGTCCACATCGATCCAGTCACCGATAGAGACGGAACGACTGGCGTGAAGTGACATACCAGCCAGAAGATTACCGAGCACTCCCTGCATGGCGAAACCGATTACACCGGTCACAATCGCCGTCGATGTCAGCAGCACGCTGATATTTGAGCCGATTTGGTACTTGATTAGTATAAAGGCCACACCGAGCATTATAGCCATACGCATCAGGCCTCTGGTAAGACGGGTAAGCGGGCACTCCTTGCCAATCTGCACGAAGATTTCTACAAATAGACCCTCGACAAGCCTTACTATCAGGTGAATAACCCAGAACGATAGCCAGGCCTGATAATACTGTGCCCACACTCCAGGCTCTGTGGTGCGACTGAACCAGTAGATAACAGGTACAGAAGGCACTAATACCAGAATTGAGAATGCCAGATAACTCAGCAATGCGCCGACAAACTGCCGACCGGAACGCCTCTTTGGTTCGGCTGCGTATGTTGGAGCGTATCGACGACGAAGCGGCATAGTCAGAATATAAGCAACAAGCACTATCGCCGCTGCAAGTGCAATGTTCTGAATGTAAGGTAGTACCGATTCAAGCCCTTTAAGCACGATTACTCCTTTCTATATCCCCTGTTAAATCGTTAACCATTGTCCGGCCCGTGCAAATGCAGCACCGGGCATTCGTTTCTTCACCTGACGTTCCAGGATGCGCAAAGTCTCGTCGTTCGCCTCCGGGGCATGATGCCCAAGAAGCACGTGTTTTACGCCGATTGATTCTGCTAATTCCAGGTCGTCTTGCCAGCACGTGTGTCCCCACCCGGCAAAAGCAACCGCATCGGACCGCGAAAAATGCGCATCGATAATCAGTATATCCGCCGGTTCGGGTTCACGACACATTGCCAGGAATGCTCTCTCGTGTGCATCCGTTCGTTCCCGCCATTCGATATCCGTGGCATACACCAGAGATGTACCGCTGTCGGTGTCATCGATGCGATATGCCAGGCACCCGCCGGGATGTGGCATCTCACATCCGCGCACATAAAAAGTCCCTACCTGGATTCCGTCTATATCGAATTCGGCAAATTCTATTTGCGCATTCATACTGCTGCAGGATATCGGCCAATACGGCGGCGACAGCAGACGAGTGACCGCGTCACGAACGCTTCCATCGGCAAAAGTCGGCCCAATCAACTTGAAAGACCAGTCCGAACTGTGGAAAAGCGGATTCATCATCAATCCGGCCATGTGGTCGAGATGGTAATGCGAAAAAAGCATTGTCACCTCACCCGGCTCCGTCGCCGCTAACTGCCCGGCCACGGCGTGCATCCCGGTACCGGCATCCAGTACGAGTCGTTCGTTGCCGGAGCCTATGAGCAACAGCGACGTAGTGTCACCACCAAATTCTTCGAAGCAACTCCCGGTACACGGCCGGCTCCCACGCATTCCGCCAATGAAAAGTCGCATTTTTATTTCTCCGTCATTTCCCATACTCCGTCCCATGACTCCGGGTCAGCGGCAATTAGTTTACGACAGCGGTGAATATAACACCTCGCCACCGGGTCGTCGGGCAATTGCCCGAAAATATCAATCGCTCCGGTAAAATCTCCCCGGTTAAAACAAATCAGTCCGGCATTAAATTTATCCCAGCCGGCGGGTACGGCATCCGCAGCGAATCCCGTCAGCTCATACACGGAGACGGCGCTTTTTCTACCAACCACACGCAAATCCGCCAGCTTGCGACCACGGAACTCGGTCGATACCAGCCGCCACGTACTCTCGGAAACCATCGTCTGGGTACCGAAAGCTTTATTTGCACCCTCCAGCCGGGATGCCAGGTTCGCTGCGTCTCCGAGAATCGTATAATTGAAACGTTTGCGCGAACCCATATTGCCCACGACTACCTCGCCTGTATTAAGTCCCGCCCTCATGTGCAGTATCGCACCGGTACGTTTTTGGTAGTCCTCCCGAAGCTCGGCCAGCCGTCGTTGACAGCGTAACACCGCGCGACAGGCACGCACGGCATGATCCGATTGCTCCAGCGGTGCATTCCAGAACGCTATAATGGCATCGCCCTCGTATTTATCGAGTGTACCGCCCTCATCGAGAATTATATCTGTCATCTCGCTGAGATAATCGTTGAGCAAAGCCGTCAGCTCGACCGGTCCCAGTTTCTCGGAGAATGTGGAAAAACCGGCCAAATCCGTGAATAGTATGGTTAGCTCACGTTTCTCACCACCGAGTTGAAGATGCGAAGGATCACGGAGGATTTTTTCAATAACTTCGCCGCTCAGATAATGTCGAAATGCCTGTTTGATAAATGCCTTCTGACGTCCTTCGGCCCAATAATTCGCTGCCAGTGCACCGACAAGTCCCAATGCCGCAGCCATCTCCTGTGCAACAATCGGCCACCACCATCCTTTAGCATACGCGGCAAAACCGACAAGCATCGGCACACCGAGCCACACCACGGAAAGCGATCCGGTCTGCCACCATCTGCCGCCGTATGTCAAAGACAGGGATGCCGCCACTGCCGTTGCCATAACACACACAACCACCCAGGGCAGGGCTGCCTCGGCAATGAAGGAATCGGTTAACAGGTTATCAACGAACGTCGCATGTAAGACAACACCGGGACATTTCGGATTGACAGGTGTCGGACGCAAATCCAACAGAGCCGGCGCGCTGCATCCCACGAAGACGTAGCAATCCCTGAATATCTCCGGTGACAGCGTAGGAGTTTCATTATCGCGCAAACGAAGCTCGGACTGAATTACCGCAGCGGCGGAAACAGCCTGCGACAAATCACCGTCGCTCCTGAAACGCAGAATGGCAAAGCCGTTCCGATCCAGAGGGATGATTTTATTTCCTAAGCGAAGCTGCCCCGGTTCCGCTGTGATGGAATTGATATCCGTCCGGTTTGTTGACCACGCCGCCAATCCGAGCGCCGGTATTGTGACGTCGTCAAAACAGCAGAACGGCGATATTCGCCTGAACACGCCATCGCCGTCCGGCACGCCCCTGACATGACCTATAGCCTTGGCACCGACGGCCACTTCCTTTACAGGGAACAATAAATTTTCAGATTCCACAATATAAGGTATGTCTATTTCCATGTCCGGTTGCGGCATGTACTGCGGCCATGCATCCCGGCTACCCCCCGGCTGTACCGCCAATACGGTCGGCACATCGGTCCGCAAAGCCTCCCCCAGTGCCTCATCGTCCGTCACTCCGTAAACCGATGGCTCGGTAAAAAGCAAATCCAGAGAAAGCACCCTGGCTCCGCCACGCTTGCAGAATGCCGAGATTGCACCATATACCTCACGCGGCCAGGGCCAGGGCCAATCATTCTCACGCTGTGCCCAATCTAAACTGGCCTGGTCTAATAAAATAAGTTTGACCTTTTCCGAGGGATTCTCTCTCCGGGAGAAAAATCCAGCTCGCCATGTCCATGTCGGAGCCTCCAGAGATTCGAGCCAACCCAGCCGCCACACAAGCAACGCCACCACACCGACGATAAGACCAATCACCGTCCCACGCAGAGGTTTGCTACTGTGCTTTGTCATGCCGTCCTTTCATCTGCGGAGGATTTTAGCTGCCGGCCATTATTGGCCGCATAATTGCATAGAAGCGTTCCTGCCTGACCGTATCAGGGATAAACTCCGTACCGGAGACGGTCGAACGCAGAGAATTTTCACGGCTTTTAGCCGAAGGATGCGTCTTTGCGAAACCAAGTCCCCCTGCATCGGCCAGACGTTCGTCCATACGTCGCAACATGGTAATCATCGCCGCTTCCGGGTAACCGGCGCGACGCAGAAGCTGCACAGCCGCCGCATCCGCGTCTCGTTCCTGCGTACGCGAATATCCGCTGGTTGTAAGCGTCATAACAACATCGCCCACCGAGGCCTCGAACTCGCGTGTCAGCGAGGCCAGCTCTTCGCTGCCCAACTGCTTGGCCGATTCGGCAGCAATAATTGTGAATGCTTCCGTCAAACGCCCCTGTTTAATCGAACGAAGCCCGTGCTTCATTTCAACGTGACATATTTCATGTGCCAGCACCGCCGCCAGCTCATCCTCGTTATCACAACAACGTAACATACCACGTGTCACGAGGATTAATCCGCCCGGAGCGGCAAACGCGTTTACTTCGTCGGAATCGAGCAACAGAAAATGATACCCGCCGAATGTCTCAGGCCGATCGGAGAAAATCACCAACGATTGACCGAGCAAATTCAGATAGGCATTCGCCCCGGGCCGATCCAGCGGTTGGTATGCCTGGAATATCTTTGCCGCCACAGCACGCCCGATGTAATGCTCCTGTTCGGGAGTAAGCTCCTGCTGCGTCTTTTCCAGGGCTTTCGTACTGCGTGTGATTGAATCCGCCTGGTCGGAGGAAATTATGCCGGCCCGGCTGGCAATCTTCGAACCCATATCGGAAACATTCGAGCAACCTGAAAACAATAATAATGCCAACAATACCGTTATCATTATTGACGGAAGATAGGATCTCTTTTTCATTGTTCACCTCCCGGCAAATTGCCCTGCCTGCGGAATGTAACAATCTGTTCCGGATCGACATTAAATTCCGCCATTCTGTCCACCCATGTGAAATCGAGCGTCCCGTCCGCTTTGAGCTTGGCCTCAACCTGTTCATTGAAACCCTTGCCTGCCAGAGAAACTTCGTCGGATGAGACACCGACGGCTGTGTCGGTAACTCCCGCACGCATAGCGATAGGTTTTTTAGAGAGCACCGACTCATGCAGCCAGCCCTTCTTACCATCGGTGGTCGTCACCGGGTACCAGCCGTTCTGCGCTACACCTGCCTGTACCGTATCACCGTACTCCACGGTGGCCACGGCACGGCCAAGTTGTGAAGGTGTTGCTCTTACCTTGCTCTTTTGTACCTGAACGCTCATTGATGCTGCCAATACCACACTTCCGGAAAATAAAATTAGTATCACGAGATTTCTTATCTTCATATTATCTGTCTCCCATAAACCTGATATATTGCACGTTTCTTTTCCTAACTCAATGCGATCCATCGTCCTGCCGCGGGAACACGACCAAACGAATGCATGCCGATTGCTGATGACACATAATTGCGTATTACAGTCTTTGTGTCAAGTGCTGAAAGCATAAATTTGAAACAGGGTATGCCTACATGTTCTGTTGGAATTATAACCATTATCTCTGTAGGAAATTCAAACCGTTGTTTACTCGAAGGGATCTATACGTAAGTCAACTCCCGAAAAATCCACAGCATGCATAACACAATTAAAATAATCCATTGAAATAGATACCTTAGCTATACTAATTCATAAGAACACCTCTCTTTAATATCCGAGTGAAATTGAAGTCTAAAGATTCGAGTCCTTCCCAACAAGATGATTACTAAAGGTCACAGCAACATACCATTCGTATTTATGTTACCCGATGAAACGATATTAAGTCCTTTTCTTAAAATAAGTTACCGCATTTTCAAACCATACCCCCTCATTTCTCCACGAATATCGACATACTCAAGAACAACCGTCTTCGCACTACAAGTCATGTAACAATAAGTTTCTATTGACGAAAAGCAGGTTAATATGGTATAAATAAACGAGAAATAGGTAACTGTTGGAATTGGAGTCTGCATGATCCGAATCCTGTGGTTTTTGTCTCATTATGGTAAAGCCGGATTGAGCTAATTAACCTATTTTAAAATAAGTGTATGGCAGGAAGAACAGGACAACGTCCAAAAGTTATTCGTGGAAAACGTATGTCTTCATGTCACGGCTTATAATCATCAAGTCTTTGTCTGTGTTTGAAGGAAGGAGGTAATACACATACCGAAAAAGGTTATTCCAAACTGATCCTTGTGTAATAAGGGAAAAACTTTTATTTTTTAATTTCAACTCTACAACTCTTTTCTGAAGGAGGTCAATTATGTGTAAGAAGCTGATTTATTTTGTCTGCTTATGTATGCTGCTCGGTCTTCTTATAACAAACGCAGCATATCCACAGGATTCGAACCTTGTCGGCTGGTGGAAGTTCGACGAAACATCCGGTACTATCGCCCATGATTCAAGCGGCAATGGTTATAACGGCACCCTTCAAGGTAATCCTCAGTGGGTAACCGGTTATAAAGATGGTGCGCTCCGGCTCGATCCGTCCGATGGTGATGACTATGTTGAATTGGACATCGGCAAACTTATACCTACTCTGGATGAGTGTACCTTTGCTTTTTGGATTGACTATGCCGGTCGAATCGATCCGGATGATGAACGGGGCTGGCAGCGGATTTTTGACTTTGGCACAAGCCAGGCAAACTACATTTATCTCTGTCCCAGTACGGGGGCAACTAATATGGCGATGCGTCTGGCTCTTGTGGCAAATAACGGCAGATGGGATGAGTTCGATGCAAGTATCGGTGCCCTACCCACCGGCTGGCACCATGTAACGGTAACGGTCAGTGACAGCGCAAAGACTATGATTATGTATGTCGATGGTGAGTTTGTCGGTTCAAAAACCAACTGTACAAACAGCGTGGACGATATGGGGGAAACAACCAATAACTGGCTCGGTCAATCGGAATATCCAGATCCCTACTTAGACGCTGCATTAGATGATTTCCGAATTTATAACCGAGTATTCGCACAAAATGAAATAAGCAAAATAGCTAATCCCGAAAAAGCCTCCGTTCCTGCGCCGGATAACGGCAGTGTTATCAATCAGACAGATGTAACACTCGAATGGGAAACGGGAATGTACGCCGCCCAGGTGGACGGACATCATGTGTACATTGGCGATAATTTCGACGATGTGAACGACGGTACCGGCGATACTGACAAAGGCCTGACCAGCAGTACAACATACCCACTGACCGGCCTTGTAGAGGGTATAACCTATTATTGGCGGATTGATGAAACTGACGGAGTCAATACGTGGAAAGGTGATATATGGAGTTTTACGATTCAGCCTTATATAGCCTTTAATCCAATCCCTTCCGATAGGGCCATTTATATACGTCCCGACGTCGTTTTTTCCTGGAGCCCGGGCGTCGAAGCAACGCGTCACGATATATATCTGGGCACCAGCTTTGAAGATGTTAACAACGCCACCAGAGCCAGCCATGAGGGACTGGAATTCAATATGTCCCAAAGCGGCGAGACGTACGAACCGGAAAACCTTGAATTTGACACGACCTATTACTGGCGGATTGATGGTGTCAAAGAAGCCACTATATGGAAAGGCGATGTCTGGACCTTCTCGACAATATTCGAGATGCCGGTTATCGATCCCAATCTTGTAGGCTGGTGGAAGCTCGATGACCGCGAAGGCTCAATTACTATTGACTGGTCCGGCAATTATAATCACGGGATACTGTTTAACGGCCCAGAGTGGATATATGGCCCGGTAGATGGTGCACTACAATTGGATGGCATGAACGATTATGTGGATTTACCCATCGGTCAGCTTGTCAGTACCTTAAATGAGTCCACTTTGACAATATGGGTGAATTTCACTGATCCGAATGGTGGCGTAATGCGTTCCATTCTAAATATTGGTACAGATACAACGAACTTTGCATACCTTAGCCCACGCTTTGAAACTAATGGTGCGATGCATGCGGGAATCACGATTGACGAAACACCTTATGATTTGGATTCAACTGCCGGAACGCTTGCCACCGGCTGGCATCACGTGGCTATGATTACAGAACCAAATAGCCTGTCACTCTATCTTGACAGCCAGCCCGTCGGGACAGCGGCAACGGATTATACTTTAAGCGACCTCGGTGTGACCACCCAAAACTGGCTGGGCAAGCCCGAATGGCCTAATGATGCATACTTTAGCGGCTCTTTAGATGATTTCCGGATATATAACCGTGTACTTACACAGGATGAAATCGCAAATGTATCGAGAGGTTACCCGTTACTTGCCGGCAATCCCATGCCTGCCAACGGATCAATCGCCGATATAGTCAGTGCGGCGACTCTTATCTGGTCTCCCGGAGATAATGCAATACAGCATGACGTATATTTCGGTACCGATTCGGATGCTGTGGAAAATGCCGATATGTCCACTGCAGATATTTATCGCGGCCGACAGGATGCCAACAGCTATACCCTGCCTGAAACTCTCGAATGGAACCAGACTTACTACTGGCGTATTGACGAGTACAATAACGATGGGACAATCGGCAAAGGCAGGCTCTGGACCTTTACAATCAATGACTATCTTATCGTGGAGGAATTCGAAGCATACAACGATATTAATGAAGAAGAAGAAGGCAGCAACAGGATATATATGACATGGTCGGACGGCTATGCCAATCCTAATGTCAATGGTTCGACTATAGGTTATCCCGATCCGGTTTTCGCGGATGGTGAACATTTTGTGGAAGTAGAAACCGTTCACGGCGGTAATCAATCGGGTCCATTATTATATGACAACAGCATAGCAAGCTATTCAGAGGTCACGGTTAACCCGAGCGACCTGACGGTAGGAAACGATTGGACCGTTGGCGGTGTTCAGATTCTGACATTATGGTTCTATGGCGATCCCAACAATGCCGTCACCGAACAGTTGTATGTGAAAATTAATAATACGAAGGTTCTATATGACGGTGACGCCGCAAACCTGGCAGCAGGCGAATGGATACAATGGGATATCGACTTATCCACCGTCGATGATAACCTGACCAATGTCACGCTGTTTGGTATCGGCCTGGATAAAACGGGCGCAACCGGCAGCTCAGGTATATTGTTTATCGACGATATCCGGCTGTATATACTCAATATGGCAGAATAACAGTGACAAACGTTGACATGTAATCTAATGTCTGAAATCGGCCGAGAAACTTGATACCGGAATTTCAGAACATAGGATTTTAGATTTTTAATTTGGGGTCTATATCGATTTATTCGGTATAGGCCCCTTTTTTTCAAACACCTCATTAAGTATCTTGAACAATATCCGGTTATCCTGTAAATTGTATCAGGCCAAAGATAATTTAAGAACGAA
>Ga0315551_10004084_pt1 | contig 10237 bp, 13 predicted proteins | sample SalMarSW160290MG_FD_203678 | JGI IMG/M metagenome (GOLD analysis project Ga0315551, IMG submission 203678) | Salt marsh sediment microbial communities from the Plum Island Ecosystem LTER, Massachusetts, United States - Salt Marsh Sediment SW1602-90 ... | reverse complement strand
AATGCAATTCAGCAGACCAGCTACCGCTGGCCGCTGATCGCTGCGTTAGGTGATAAAGGAGGTCTTTACATGCCAGAATCGCCAAGTAGGATATGCTGGTTCCTCGCCGCCTTTGTTGTCGGAGTTTTGGTGGGAGTGTATCTCGTCGGCCCAAACATATTGCCTCGTTATAAGATTTATACGCACAGCATATTAGTCATGAAGCTCGACACATGGACTGGGAGTACCTGGGTCATGGAGAAAGGCAAGTGGGAAGAACGTGTTAACAAGGAATAGCTTCACCGAATCAACAGATGTACTCGATTCCAAATAGCTGTGCCATTTTGAACGAGTGATGCAGGGCGTTGATCTGTAGAAAAAGTCAAAATACTGCACTAAAGTATGTACTTATGTAAGCATGAGGGGCTAGGTTGGCCAACCGAAAGCCCTAATCCGCAAGGGTTGCCCCTCCTAATTTAAGCGGTGCTATCTGGCGGGGATAGTAATGCAATTTGATTTTAAGGCATTTCTGGCAGGAGGGTTTCTTATGCTTTTTGGGTATGGTATTCGTTCTTTAGGAGTTAAAATACCTGGTGAACTTGCAATCTTAATAGGTTTTTTTGGGATTATAGCAACAATTTCCTACGGAAAATTTTACACGATAAGCGTCATAACTAATCCATATTTTCTTCTCTTTTCTATTTCTTCAATTTTTCTCATCATTTCTATCCTGTTGTATTGGAGGAAACCTAAATCAAAACCAGCACTCCCTCTTCCTACTTCTAAGCCAAGCGAGCCATTATCACAAGCAGAGAAAACCATGGCAAGAGCGTCTGAAATTAATCGATTAACAGGACTTATTGAAAAAACAAAAAATGAAATTGCCGCTGAGCAAGCCAAAGGTGATTATCTTTTTAAATTGCCAGACTTATTAAAAAAGAAGGAGCAATATTTAAAAGAACTTGAGGAATTGAAATAACCCCTAACCATCCACTCCACCAGACCCTCATCCCGCTGGGCGGGATTCGGGCAGGTGACCGGCACGTTGGACGAATGATGATTACATCATCAGGAATTATATAAAGCAGTCATGAGCAAGGGTAAACGACTGAAGGGTAAAAGAAAGCGATCTGGAAAAGGTTTTATTGCTGAGTTTTCGGATCGCCTGACAGCGAACTTTCAGAAGGAGATTCGCAACTCCGAGCTGTGGGATCAGATGGTGGAAGAATTTGGGCAGAAGCGTGCTCAAGAGATCTTGCGTGAATGTAAAGCCGAAGTAAAGCCAGGATTACCACCGGATGAAAGCAGGGATCGTACAGAGGATATTTCGTGATCACTTTGACACCTACCGGGGCAGTCACACCGTAGGAAGACGTGAGCAGTGGGCTGCGTGGAACATTATGACCTGCCGCACCCCTACCCAAGGCTATCACATTGATGAATGCCCCAATGGGCATTATAAGGTTCTTCTGAGCAACTCCTGCAAGCACCGGAGTTGCCCCCAGTGCGGTCTTACGGAAACCGAGCTGTGGCTTGAGAGGAGGAAACTTCAGGCGCTCTTGTGCCCATACTTTCATATTGTCTTTACCATCAGCCATGATCTCCATGTCATCTGGAGATGGAACCGGAAGCGGTTCACAGATTTGATGTTTCGTGCCGCATGGCACACTTTGAGGGAATTACTGAAAGATACGCGTTGGCTGGGGGCACTACCCGGAGCCATTGGGGTTTTTCAGAGCTTCGATGATGAGATGCGGGATCACTGCCACCTGCACTTCATCGTGACGGCAGGAGGACTCAATTCAGAGGGCAGATGGACAGAGGCCAACCCCGAGTTTCTGCTTCCCACGCCAGTGCTGGCAACGAAATTTCGGGGGAAGTTTCTCTCCTACCTCTGTGAGGGGTTTAAGAAACAGACTGCACGAGGCACCTTCAAGCCCAATGATCAGGTTCTCAAGGCGCCTTATGGTATGAGCGTGCAACAGTGCCTCAATGTGCTTAACAGAGTTGGCAGGAAGAAGTGGCATGCGGATATTGAGCCTGCCTATGAGCATGCTGAGGGTGTGTACAAATACGTTGGCAGGTATCTTCGGCGAGGCCCTATCTCGGAGAAACGCATCATTTGCTACGACGGAGAATGTGTCACCATCGCCTATGCCCATCCTGAAAAGCATGAGAGGGGCGTTTTTCAATTGGATGCGGAGGCATTTATTGGCCGACTGCTGAGCCATGTGCCGGAGAAAGGTACCCACGTGGTTCGGGCCTACGGACTGTTTCACCCCAACTGCCGGGCTAAACTCGATTCTGCCCGGTCTCAATTGGGCCAGCCGCCCTATGAGTCGCTAACTGATCTGCCCCATGCACACGAATTGCTTCAGCGGATGTTTCCTGAATGGCAGGGCAACCTCTGCCCCCTTTGCGGGGCAGTGCTTGTGACCGTGTTTGTCTCTCACCGGGGCCAGGCCCCACCGTGGAGGCTTGCAGCATGATCATCTCTTATCTATCTCTCATACATAGTTTTCCCTCAGGATTGGTGTCCCTTGATGAGAGGTTTCTCCATGGTTTTGGAGCTCATGGTATTACGTGCGGCAGGAGTCTTGCGGCACTATTTGTTTTTTCATGGCAATTCATCAAGGCGAATCATCTGAATTTGTCTTTTTGATAGCCTTGATTGGTTTTCAGAAAATTCCATAGGAGGCGATAACATTCGTCCAACAACAGGATCGAGCAGAACTCCGGCTTCGCCGGAGCTGCGGCCCTATCGGGCCTTGCCCCTTCGGGGTCTGCTCATCCTCAACGTTAGCCGCCATGATTATAGAGACTGAAATCGGGTTAGAAAAAGAATGTGCAAGATGCCATGAAATGTGGCCAGCCGATGAAGAATTTTTTTATAAACGAGGGGATGGCTTGCATTGTTATTGCAAGGCATGCGTTGCCGAAAGATGTAAGGAGTTGAGATCTGGCTATCCCAGAAAGATTAAAAAATATACACGCAAAGCGGCTAACAAGCAGCTCCAGGCGACCCGCTAAAGCGTGCGCCTGAGCTAGGCGTTAGGAGGCTTAAATATGGACACACAAGTTACTTGGCTGTCTCATGAATTCACCGTTTATTTACCCACTGAGACGCAATGGAACAATGTAGCGGGAATCTACATTTTTGCAGGAGTAAATCCGCAGAATCAGTGGGTTCCTTACTACATCGGGCAATGTGACAGTTTTCAAAACAGAATTCCATCGCACGAGCAATGGGATAGGGCACAGTCTCTTGGGGCCACCCACGTCCATGCGATGGCGGTTCCGCTGGCGGCCACGCGGGATGCAATCGAACAGGAGTTGATACAGGCGTATCAGCCTCAGTTAAACGTTCAACTTCGTTAATTAAATCTGACATAATTAAAAATCTCCTAACCAATCGCTTCACCCAGACCTGTCAGGGCTTGCGCCCTTCCATGCTGGTGAGCTTGGTGTTCGGCTTGACAAAGGGAGGTTCTAATGAAAATCAACATGGCACATCTCAGGGAGCGCTCAACAACTGGCGGATGGATCAATTTCGCCGTTTTCGACGCTAAATCAACAGCTGGCGATAATGCCGGGCTTTTGCATCAGTTGACGATGGCTGCCCGAGCAAATGGGCTGCAAGTCGACCAATCGGCCTTGGCATTTCAGTCTGGGGGGCGAATTCAGTTCTACGGAGACAAAAATCTTGTTTCTCATTTGAGCAAAGGCTGGATTCCTCAGTGGACGCACACCATCGACGTCTAAACTTAACCTTTGGCGGCGCAAGGGAGGTCATTGTGACAAAACGATTATTTCGTGAAGGTGGGCCACACAACGTAAAAAGTCTGGGGAATGATCAGTACCAAATGTCTATCACAATACCCAAGGATGAAGATGGTCGTGTTGCTCGCGAATGCCCAAACAGCCTCTGTTCTCCGGCTTACTTCAAAGTCACGCCTGGTACCGGTATTACCGAAGGGCAAGATTTGGCCTACTGCCCGTACTGTAAACATGAAGCCGAGCCGAGCGATTTCACAACCCAGGAGCAGATTAGATATGCTAAGGACATCGCCCTTAAAGAAGCGCAGGGCGGCATTGATGCCATGATCAAGGATGCTCTTGGGCTGGGGCCTTCTGGAAAAAAGAAGTTGGGCGGTGGTTTCATTTCAATGGAGATGAGTTACAAACCCGGTACCCCAAGTCATGTTCGTCGGCCATATGAGGACGAAGTTCGGCGAGATGTTGTTTGCCCTCACTGTACCCTCGACCAGACTGTTTTCGGTCTGGCAACTTGGTGTTCAGATTGCGGCAAGGACATCTTTTTGACGCATGTGTCAGCGGAAGTAGCCGTAATACAGAGGATGCTTAGAGATGTAGGCCGCCGGGAACAAGACCTTGGCAAACGCGTGGCAGCTAAAGATTTGGAAAATTGCCTCGAAGACGCAGTATCGATTTTCGAAGCATCAGTAAAGGCTCTCGTTCGCCGCGCCTTGACCGAACGTGGTGTCGATCTATCGACTGTTGACACCAAGATGAAGAAGATCGGAACTTCTTTTCAAAGTACCAAGAGAACAAAGGAGCAGCTGTTAAAGCTTTTCGGTTACTCGCCAACCCAGTCGGATCTTTGGGAGCGCTTGGGCAGGTGCTTCGAAAAGAGGCACCCCGTGACTCACAACCTTGGGGTAGTGGATAGAAAGTACTTAGAACGCGCACAACAAGCAGAGCGTGAAGGGCGAGAAGTTCGGATTTCGGAGAAAGAGGTGGGTGTCTTACTTGAAGATATCTATTCCGCGATATCTGACATCCATCACGCCTTGGTTGGGGCCGAGGCATAATTGGACCGAACAATTGCATTAAGACGGATTGCAATTCCGCTGCTCTCCATTGCAACCGCTTATGCATGTCGTTATCATCATTGAAACATAGAATGTGAATGAAAGATATGCCTGAAAAAAGCAGAACCTTACAAAGTGGTGCTTTAATTGAATTCGATAGAAAAAAGCATTTCAAATATATCAAACCATTGGGTAGTGGTGGGACAGGCGATACTCACCTTTTTGAAGATGAAACAACTGATATGCTTTTTGCCTTTAAAAAATATGCGCCAAAAGATTCTAACCATATAGATGAGTATTATAGTCGTTTTGTTGATGAGATTAAAATATTGTTTCAAATATCTCACCCCAATATTGTTAGGGTTTATAATCACTATTTATATCCCGAATCAAAATTAGGCTATCTTCAAATGGAATATGTTAATGGTGTAGAAATAGATCGTTTCGAAACAAATATCTCCGGTAGGCAGTGGGATGATATCTTTTTGGATGTTATTTCAGCATTCAAATATTTAGAATCAGTTAAAATTCTACATAGAGATATCCGACCAGCAAATATTTTAATAGATCAAAATGAACATGCCAAAATTATCGACTTTGGATTTGGTAAACGGCTTTCGAAAAATGATATAAACGTGAATAGTGTTATCTTAAATTGGCCTGTAACTGAATTTCCAGCAGAGGTTAATTATGATGGGACTTATAACCATCAAACCGAAGTGTATTTTGTAGGGAAGCTATTTAAAAAGCTTTTACTGAATAAAGATTGCGAATTTGATTACGATCATATCTTAGAAAGAATGACAAAAGTTGACCCAATTGAGAGGTATGACTCGTTTGATGCTGTTTTAACAGAGATATCAGAAGGTGTATTGAGTGGTTTGGATTTTTCAGATTTTGAAATGCGAACATATCAAATATTTGCTGATCATTTGGTTACAGAAATTGCTTCATTTAAGGAACACTTTGAGCCTAAATATGATATTAGGTCTATAATGAAATCGATGGCCTTATTAATAAATAACAATTCCCTTGAAACATATTTACAAAATACAGACAAGCTAATTAGATGTTTTACAAACGTTGGCTTTCGTTACCGTAATAGGAATGCTATCCCTGTTGCTTGTGTTAAAGAGTTTTACAATTTATTAAATGGTCTAAATTTATACAAAAAGAATGTTGTCTTGACAAATTTATATAATAGGCTGAACAGAATTAGAGTTGAAGAAGATCTGCCCTTTTAAATGCCTATTAGAAGACAGAATGCAGGGAAATGATAACAATGCCTTTCAGTCCGACTCGCTTCGCTCGCGGCTGAAGGCTACGTTGTGTTTCAGAAGGAAGTAAATGGAATCAGATATCACACAGGAAATAGTCGAAGATATTAAACGAGTTGCCCATCGTTTGGGAAAGACAACACTCAGTCGAAGTGAATATTTTCAGCAGGGAAAGTTCAATCATTATCAGGTCTATGATGGTGGCCAAAATTGGACAGATCTTTGTGAGATGGCAGGAATCAAACCCGAAACCAAGCAACCAGTTTCAGATGAGACCTATTTTCATCGTCTTTCTAAGGCGACTGCCGCTCTTGGGCGATACCCGAAAGCTTCAGAAAGAAAAGAGTATGGCCTTAATATGAGCAAGCGTCGATATCCTACACTTGCCTCTTTTATTGAAAAAGCAATCGAGCTTGGCTATGTGGCAAATTTGCGAGAAGGGGGACTCCAAAAAGGATTAAAATTTAGGGAGTCGGAATCACAATCTGAAATTATCGAGCTCATAAAGAATGCACTTCATAAGATTGGACAGCAAAAACGCCCCGTTCCCCCGATTCCGCTCAATACCAAACGAACGAAATGGGAACGGACAGGAATCGCAGGATTTCCGTATGCACCACAAGAGGAACAAGGAGTCCTTGCCCTGTTCACAATTCTTTGTTCAGAACATATTTTACCCTGGCAAATTCTTGATATCAGCGCTGGTAAGGGAATAGATGCTACTTGTTTTGATGAGACGCAGAATAAGGAAATTCAAGTTGAGCTGAAATACATTCTTTCAAAAGGAAGCTGGAATCATCCTTTTGCCGATCTGGACTATGTTGTCTGTTGGGAGAATCGATGGCAAGATTTTCCAAAACCAGTAATCGAAATTGGTAAATTGATACGAGAAACACAACAACGGCATTAAGGGCGACGGCAAAAAACCGCCGCGCCTTATGCCGGGCGTTAAATGGCATAAGGCGGAGTAGGTCAATGAGTAAATTCAAAAAAACGGTCATACATACCAGCGTATTCCAAAACGGACCGAATGGTGGAAATCCTTGTCCTGTTGTTCTTGATGGAGATGACTTAAAAACGGAGCATGGCAAACGGATGGCCGCAACATTTGGCGCTGAAACAATAATCGTACTCAATTCGGAAGAAACCGGTTCCGATTTCGGTCTAAAGTATTTTGTACCAAAATACGAGATGGAAATGTGTGTACATGGAACCATAGCGGCAACGACTGTTTTAAAAAAGATGGGGTATATCTCTAAAACGCCTGTAAAAATTGAGACAGTTCTTGGCCAAATAACGGTAGAGTGGAAAGAAGAAGGCGGTGGGTTGAAGGTAACAGTCTTTCAATTTCCTCCCAAATTCAGTGATTCAAATCCTACAACCGACGAAGTTTGTTTGGCTCTTCGCATTCCGCTAACTGCAATCACCAAGGATAATGGACCGATTGTTTCGGTTTCAACGTCAAGGCCAAAGCTTATTGTTCCAATTGTAAGCAATGATATCTTGGATCGGGTTGAGCCTGACTTCGAGATGCTTTGGAGCCTATGCGGCCAGTATGGCACTACGGGATTTTATCCTTTTGCTAAGAATGACACAGGGACGCCGAACTCCTATTCGGCACGCCAATTCCCAAAACGGGCTGGGTACAATGAAGATCCTGCCACGGGCGTTGCTGCCTGTGCCTTAGGATCGTATCTGACCATGTACGGTAGCTGTAAATCTGGGTGGAATTACTTTAATATACAACAAGGATACGCGATGGGGAAGCCAAGTCTCCTGGAAGTTGGTGCATATCTTGAAAACGGAAATATCACCAAAACCAGCGTCTCAGGTAAAGCGCATGTTCTCAATAAAGAATCGCTTACTCTTCAAGCCATTTAACAAGGCCAATTCAGCCGACGCAAAAACCTACGCGGCTGATCGGCGGCGTTGGGCGCCGAAAGGAGGCGAAAGGTTTGCATGAAAGCATATCTTGAACTGATAGTGTCGCTGATGACCTTTCTTACCTTGGCAACAGGTCTCTACTATGCGATCCGTCGATTCGGTCTAAAGCGCGAACGATTTTCTTTTCTGAATCTCACGCTCGATGCGAAAGTTATGCATGATTTGGGTGAAGTAAAGCTTGTGTCTATAGTCATAAGCCTAGAAAACAAAGGCGAAACGAGGATCAACGCTCGTCGAAAAAGGGGGACTAAGGAGTTCCTGTACGACGATGATTTTGACCAATGTATGCATGCCGGCACACTTAAAATTCGGCCGATTCCCATCGAGCAAGAGCCGCTTATCTTTGATTGGTATTCCCTCAAGCCAATGAATGCAAAAATATCACGAGGCGATATAGAAGGTGTTAATACCACTGAGGAGAGCCTTGAGCAAATCAACTACCTGAATGAGTTTGAAGACCCCAAAGACAATTACAGAGAGGTTGATTTCTGGCTGGAGCCCAAAGAGTCATATATTGTTGGCGTGCCAATCTGGCTCCGGCCAGGGATGTACTGTGCCAAAGCAATCTTCCTCGGTCCGAGAAAGAAATACCAAGATGACGAGTATTGGTCACATACGACGATATTCCACGTCAAACCTGCTGTTTCGCCCAACAAGGCAATCCAGCCGACCACTTTCAGCGGCGGCTGATTTTGGCGTTAGGCAGGCATTAAAAAACCCTGTCTGGGCAATAAGAAATGGCATATTATTACAAACATCCAGACTTATTTTTGCCCGATGACAATAGCGCAATTTGGCGGTATATGGATTATCCAAAGCTTCTATCAATGTTACAAAAAAACTCCATCTTTTTCTCAAGAGCAGACAAGCAGACCGACAATTTAGAAGGCGAGTATCCAGAAAATATGCTCAATAAATTAGAGACACGATGGGGAACAGTCGTATCTGATGATAGTAAATCTTATACCTTCATACAGTGGCATACCCAAAAGGAAATCCCATCAAGATTATTAAGTTGCTGGAATGTAAATTCGCACGAATCCAAAAAAAGATGGGCATCTTATACAAAAAATACGGAGTCAGTTGCAATACGTTCAACCATAGGAAGGCTTAAAGGTTGTTTTACTATAAAAGTAAATGATGAACCTGTAGTCTGGATAGGGAAAATACGTTATGGAGATGAGGAAAACAGACTCCCAGACTCATACCACAAATGGAATGTCAATTATTTCTTGTTTCCGTTTTTTGCAAAGAGGGAAAAATACCGCTGGGAAAATGAGTTAAGGGCAACAGTCAATCTCTCTCGCAAAAAGCAGCTCGGCTTAAATCATAGCCCCAATGGATGTTTTATAAAAGCAGATCTTCGCGTACTCATTGACTCGATTTGGGTTCATCCACAGGCAACTGAAGACTTCCGTCATAGAGTTGAACTTTTACTTAATGATTCATCATATAGCGAAATTCCAATCCGTCAATCCTCTTGGGAAGCTGTGGGGGAATAATGATAGTGAAGTAACAGAGACCGCCTAAGGCCATCGAGCCGACCGCTGAAGGCGGCGGCTCATAGCAACGTTAGGCCCTTATAATAGCGAGATGGAGAGAGTGGGGGGTAGCGGTCCCCACAATGGGACGACCGAACGGCAAGGATGTGGTCCCATTGGGTCGAGAAAGTTGGCTACCGGGTGCACGAAATGCCAATGACCGCCGACCGCCATCTTGCTATCTAAAGACCTAACAAGCAAATCCACTCTGACCCTCATCCCGCTGGGCGGGATTCGGGCAGGTGATTCGAGCGTTAAGCGTCTAAAAATATGTCCGAAGAAGATATAGCAGCCAAAATTGAGTTCATAAAATCTTTTCATAACAATGCAGACGAGCGTATTGAATTTCTGCAGTGGCTCAATAATGAAAAACACTACGACGAAGCTTTAACTTTGTGCCTTAGTTACATTGATAGTTTTTCACAATGGCTTTTTTGGCCTTCGTCTAACAAGTCAGGAGAAAACTTCGTTAAAGCCATTATTGATTTTGGAGGCAACCATTTGATGGGTTTAGTTCACCCATTAATGGCTATTAGAGTTTTTAAGAGCTTAAAGCCTCAATGGAGTTATTGTCAAATGTTGTGTATGGAGCATTAGGCAGCGTTCCTCATTTCCTCAATACCATCGACGAATTTTATTCCACTGATTACCTTTCCTAGCTTCC
>Ga0315551_10004078_pt1 | contig 10247 bp, 8 predicted proteins | sample SalMarSW160290MG_FD_203678 | JGI IMG/M metagenome (GOLD analysis project Ga0315551, IMG submission 203678) | Salt marsh sediment microbial communities from the Plum Island Ecosystem LTER, Massachusetts, United States - Salt Marsh Sediment SW1602-90 ... | reverse complement strand
TGGGCTTAAGCATAAAGGGTCTACCCTGAAGTCCCTGTTTGAGAGGTTCACCTCGCGTGTCCAGAATAGGGATAATGTCCTCCTTTTCCCGGTAGGCTAAACGGATTAAGGAATTGTAGATGTTCTCACTTACTCCTGGGGGGATGCTTCCAGAAAAAACTACCACACTCGCCTTTCTTACCAGATCTCCAATTTTTTCCTCTAGTTTTTTAATTTCAGAGGGAAAAATCCGGGGACCCTTCTCCACCAGGTGGGTCTGGCTGTGGGTTACCGAATCGAGAATGGTCAAATTCAGCCTACTTTCTCCCGCGATGGAAACAAAATCGGAAGCTATACCCTCCTTTTTTAATCTCTCCTTTATAAACCCTGCAGTACGGCCTCCCAGCCAACCAGTAGCTAAGGTTGGCTCGCCCAAGATTTTAGCTACCCGGGAGACATTTATCCCCTTTCCCCCTGCCACCCTTATTCTCTCTTTTTCTACCGGGTTGACCTTCCCGACTCGAAAATCGGGTATCTCAACTACCCGATCCAAGACGGGATTAAGGGTGACAGTAAGAATCATATCAGCTTTAATTCTATAAAAAATTAGCCAATTGTCAAGGATTTTCGGCCTCAGATTCGGCCTCACCTTCCCTGCAAAGACTTTTTAGCAACTTCAAGCTATCTTTATCACTATATCGCTGATGATGTTGGGAGAGGTAAATCTATCCTTTGTTTTCTCTCTATGCTCCTATAGCAGGCCTCAACAAGCTCAATGGATTTGTATCCATCCCAGGCTGAAACAGCCAGTTTTCCTCCTTTTAAGACAGCGTCGATAAACAGACGGTCTTCCTCAACGTATCCCCACTTAACTAACTCAGGATATTGAGAATAGTCCCTTATTATTATTTCTCTTTCTAATCCTGAGGAGAAAGTCACCTTCTCCATCTCTTCAGTAATTATAGCTGAATGCTCGCCAAAAAGCTCTATTCGCTCGAAGGGAAAAACCCAACTTGCATGAGCGGAAGAGAGAAACGTAGCTATCCTACCAGAGCTAAAGGTCAAAAGCAGGGCGAAATCGTCTATTTCTTTATACACACTTTTTTGGCCAATGCATTCCACCCTCTTTACATCCCCTAAGAGCCATCTTACCATATCTAACAGATGAATAGTTGATTCATACAAAAATCCTCCGGTAATATTAGGATCGGAAACCCAGGGTGGATTTTTAAGCTCTCCCCGGTTCATCTTAACACAAGCTGAATAGGGGATAAATTTTCCATTTTGAATGAGGCTCTTGGCAAACTTATATACCGGAGCAAATCGGCGATTGTGTCCTACCTGATATACAATATTTTTGGATTCGAGTAGTTTTGAAATCCTTTTGGCATCCTGAAAGCTGGTAGCCATAGGTTTTTCGCAAAATATATGAATATTTTCCTTTAAGACCTGCAAAGTAAGCTCTGCATGTGTAGTATTAGGACTAGTAATATAAATAGCACCTACGCCTTCGCCAACAAGATCATTTAAAGAAGCAAAGGCTTTAGTTTTAAATTCTGCTGCCAGAGCTTCACTGGCTTCCTTTTTAATATCCACTATTCCTGTCAAAGTAACTCGCTCATCCTCAGTTAACATTTGAGCGTGAATTTTTCCCATATGCCCTGCTCCTACTATTCCGACTTTAAGTCCCATTTTTGCATCTCCTAATTTTTAGATCTCTTCTTGTACTTCACTTCCTTGATAGAATTTCGGTGTAGTTTTGTCAAACCCTTTACAAAAATGCCAAGAATACCTTTAGCTTGCTTTGAGTACCTGGAAACTAACGGTAAAAAATCCTTGGCAGGAATAAGGTGATGTTTTGGCGGTAAGGACCAGAATAAGGTAAGAGTTGCTTTCGTACCTTGCAGAAAATTAGAAAAACAATCCTTTAAGCACAGCAATTGTTGTTTGTCGCGCATCTTTAGCTAACTTTTCTGGGTCCCACCCCCAATATTCTGGTCTAAAAAGCTCGACAGAGACCATTTTATTATATCCGATTCCTTGTAGTCCTTTAGCGATTTCCCGTAAGGGAATGATACCTTTGCCGGGAAGCAAACGATTTTTATCCTCAAGCTCATTTTTTGGTAAATCTTCTGAATCGTTAATATGGAAGATGAAAATTTTTTCAGGATCTACTTTTTGGAGGGATTCGAGGCTTGAATTGCCAAGATAGAAATGAAAAGTGTCAACAACCAAACCCACATTATCAAGGTCCACAGTTTCAACGATATCCCAGCAGGTAGCTAAGTTGTTCACTGAAGAATCTTCTCTTCCGATAAACTCAAATGCTATAGCTACGTCGTAATCCAGCGCTATTTTGGATAATTGCCGCAGACTCTCCACCGACTCCTCTATGATCTCTCTTTTCGTTATACCAGGTGGTTTATAGCTGGGTACCACCACCAGATATTTACATTTAATTTTATGAGCAATTTCACTTAAACGTAAAGTCTCATCTTTAATCTGGCCGAAGTCCTCTTTGTTTCTAAAAGTGATATTTTCTATAGAATTGATGGCGTAGGGTTTGATTTTTGCTCTAGTAAATAAATTTACTAAACTGGTTAAATCTTTCTGGCTTACATAGTCATTTAATTTAGCTTTCCAAATTTCTAATAGGTCGTATTTAGCTTTCTCGGCAAGATGAATGTCAGTGAGGAGGTCTGCATTCTTCATAGTAGTGGCCCCGTTTAGCCCGATGAGCATATTCGCTCCTTTTTCAATCATATCAATACGTAGCTTTTTTGCAAAAAACTACGTATTAGATAACAGAATATGTATTTCCTTCCACCTTTTTTTATCAATTTTTAGTTTTCTTCAACAACTAAAGAGAAAAGTTCCAATAAATTCAAGCTAAGAACACGTATATTGTCATCTTCCAAAAGATGCTTGAATCCATAGGTTGGTCTGGACAGTGAAGTTTCCTCAACCTTGGGACGCTTCACATACTTAAATCTTACCTCTGAGCGCATTTTTATAAAATCAGGTGTATCACACTGCATTAAGGAAAACAGCAAAAGATTTGCCACAAACTTGAGCAAGTTTCTTACGTTGGTATTGTCCAAAAGACAAAGAGTAACATTGGCTACGCCTAACTCAATGTCATTAGCTTAGTTAACTCTTCTATTGATGTTTCTTTTCTCTTAAAGTCGCCTATTTTCTTGCCCCTATTCATGACCACCAATCTGTCCGCGATAGGGTAGACGTGGTAAAGATTATGAGTTATAAAGATACTCGATATACCCTGACTCTTCAATCCTTGCACAAACTGGAGAACCTTCTGCGACTCCTTAACTGATAAGTTATTGGTCGGCTCATCCAAGATGAGAATCTTGGTTTTGAAGTACATAGCTCTAGCTATGGCTACACCTTGCCTTTCTCCTCCAGAGAGATCTTCCACAGGGATGGTAGGTGATCTTAGACGAAGATCCACTCCCGCTAAAGCTTTCATAGATTCTTTTGCCATTCTCACAACGTCGAGTAGCCTTATTAGGCCCAGATAACGCTTCGTCGGTTCTCTTCCTATGAAGATATTTCTCATAATGCTCAATTGATTTACTACTGCGGTATCCTGATAGACAGTCTCGATTCCCAGTCGAATGGCAGCCTTGGGGGAGGAAAAACGTACCTCCTTGTCTTCTAGATAAATCTTCCCCTCATCGGGAGGATAGACCCCGGAGAGGATTTTTATGAGGGTGGATTTACCTGCGCCATTATCTCCAATTAGACCTACCGTCTCATTAGGCCCAACCCAAAAGTCAACCCCTTTCAGAGCATAGAATCCCCTAAACCATTTATGAATATTAATCATCTTTACTGGGGAAGATTCTTCCTTTTTCATCGCCTTATGCTCCGTGTTCTTACCTTCGTTCCATCTGGAGGCCAAAAATGCTTATTTCGCGACGTAGCTTAATCGGGAGATCCTCCGATATTTCTTAGAAAAACTTACCTACCACGTTAAATAATAGTCAGTCAGGCTCTCTACCCTGAAGCAACCATCATAATGAGGATAATCGGGCAAAATGCAAAAACCGACCCCGCTGATAAATCGAGCTCCCCCGAGATTAATAACATAAACAATAGATGCGAAGCTAACTCTTTCAGTCTTGCGGATGGCCATAAGGAATAGAAATCGAGCTCCGGCATGTATCCATCATTCTGATCGAGGCGTTCAATACGCCTCATCTGTGTACGTAAATGAGCTAAGAACGCATGATTTCCAGCTTGTCATGTCCAAGAGAGGCAATTCCTAAACAACGCCGCCTGCAAGAACTTCCCAAAAACACTAAACCAGGAAAAGGTCTATCGCTTGGTATACAAAACCATAGAGAATGCTGAAACAAGAATTTCCATTTTATCAAAGATGCTTATAATGAAATGCGATAACACTCATCACTGGAGTTAATGTCCGCCAAATGAGTTTGAGGAGCTACTCACGGAAATCAAAAATCAACTTTACCTTCTGAGATTGCTCTAATCTAACCTGCTCAATCGCAGGAGTGCGGTTCATGATCTCATTTTAACGTTGATCAAAGTAGCCATTAGTAAGATAATTCCAACAAATCCGCTATACCAATACGGAGGCGCACCAAGCATAAGAAGACCGTTTCTTATCATGGATATCAAAAGCACACCAAAAAATGATCCTATGATTGTTCCCGATCCACCAAAAAGAGAGGTACCTCCAATAACGACTGCAGCTATAGCCTCAAGCTCGGTTCCTGTGCCCAATGTAGTAGATGCCATTTGGTACCGGGTGACGGCAATAATACCCGAGATAGCTGCCATGGTCGAACAAATCATAAAATTAACTGTTTTTATCCTATCTGTGTTTACTCCTAACATTCTCGCAGTTTTTAGATTTCCACCAGTAGAAAGTATATGATTCCCGTAAGGCGTACGAAAAAGTAAAATCGTGAAAAATATTATAAATGCTAAATACCAGAAGTGTGATGGTCGGAAGTAACTCAGGGCACCACTAAATTTCAAACCAAGAAGAGTTGGAATTAATGGGTCGCCTTTGTAAGTAGTTATTCTTCCGCCTGTCACCATATATATAATTCCTCGTAATATCATCATCATACTGAGAGTCGTTATAAATGAGGGAATGCGTTGTTTAGTGGTAATCATGCCATTAACGAATCCAATAAAATTAGCAAAGGCTAAAATTAATAAGAAAACGCATACACTAGGTAGTATACCAGCCAATCTCATAAAAAAAATGCCAGAAAATGCATAAAGCGAACCCACTGAAAGATCGAATTCGCCGGATATCATCAAAAAAGTTACTCCAGTGCAAATAATCCCTAACTCGGCGGCTACTGTAAAAATCACCGAGAGATTGCTCAAAGTGAAAAATTTTCTTCCTAGGATTGAAAATATTATAAAAAAAATTAGGAAGCCTATAAGGGATCCAAATTCTGGTCTCTCTCTTATCTTTAAAAAAAAATTCTCCATCCCCCACCTTCCTATCGTTTGCCAAAAACTAAACTCGACTTAGCTTCACTTATAGATCTGAACGCTAGGGTTCCTTAATTCTCGATAATTAGTCCTCCCTTACAATAAAAAGCACTATTGTATGGGAGGACATCCTTTACCACAAGAGACGAAGGAAAAGCGAAATCCCTAAAGTAATCAAGACGCATTGTTATCTTGTCTACTTGGTTCATATGTTGTTGTATGTCTTGTTGAAGATGGACAATCTGAAAGGACCTTTCAGCGAGTATTTTAACTATGTGAGTTCAAATATCCTCGGACACCTGACCAAAGCCGCAAGGAATCGTAGGTCTCTTCCTTTTTGGAGATGGCTTAAGAATCCCAGGACTGTTCTCTTACGGTATCTACAAGTGACAGAGCCAATTGTTGCTTACGTTTTACCAAAGTAGGCCTGGCCTCACAGGGATTCTTCGTTAGAGCTACAAAATTCGCCAGAAAGCAAAAGCCCCGTCCCTTGCGGCTGGACAGAATATCTCTTCGCGGTTTAACTCATAATTTCAAGATTTACCAAATTCCAGTTCATCTTACTCCTATCTCTGCATAATGCTTAAATTCCAATGCATTGTCAGGCGTAACAAATCCTATGGTGGTGATTATCGATGGGGTGATGAATTTGTATTTCAAATACAGATAGGTAAACATGACTCCATGAAAACCCTGAAGATACATTTGCTGATCCTGCGTGAACCATACTTTTCCTTCGCTAATGAGGTCCATCATTTCGGGGGTAAAGTCGAATGTGCCCATTGGTACTGTTATCCCTTCTTCTTCGAACCTTTTCTGCGCTGCTTCGCAGTGCGCAATAGAAGGATAGTAAATAAAATCAACATCCGGGTTAGCTTTGACATAAGCAAGTAGGACTTCTGCCCCTTTGAATTCATCTGTAGTAACATCTAACTGTTCAGAAGTTATACCCGTCTCTTTGCAAGCATCTACGAACCCTCTGCCCCATTCTTCGATGTGCACGGCACCAGGGTGATGATTACCATATACTGTCCGAGTGATAGTTACATTTCTCTCTTTAGCCATCTCCATCATTTTTTCTGCTGCTGCTCGCCCTGTTTCATAAGGCCTGTAACCAATGTAAGCTAGCGTAGGTATTGTTTTAGGGGCCGCCATGCCCGTATTGACCTCGGTTATTACAATTCCTTTCTTTGCCGCATCCATAAGTATTGGTTCCATAGCCTCAGGCGCAGTCATTGTACAGACCAAAGCATCTGGATTAGCTGCTACAGCAGTTTCTATGTATAATAAGAATTCTTCTATATCGTACGTTTCCGGACCAGCATAAATCACTTTTACTTCAGGAAGCAAAGCATCAGCATCTTCTACTCCCTTATGATTAGCCATCCAAGCTGGATGGGATATACCACCATGAACAATGTAGTAGATAGTGAACTTTGTTGGTACCTCAGCAGCTTTGACAGATTTGGCAAGTGCAAGAGATACACCCACAATACCAATAACCACACCAATGATCAATGAAACGACAATTTTTCTTCTTTTCATTTTTGTCTCCATTTTTTATTCGTCTTTGTCATTTTTGGCATGCTTCATTTTCCCTGAAAGCCCTCAAGAAAAGAAAAGTTATCACATTTCTCTTTGTCGAAAATCCTCTTCTATTTCCCAGCCAATGGCCATGCTTACTCTTTCACCTCCTCCTGTCCCTATTTTTGGCTCCTTTCTTGCCAAACATCTAGCTTCATCAGTGCTAATAACAAGAAAATCTTTTGCCAACAAACTTATGTATAGATTCTTCCCTGCCAGGATTTTTAAAAGAACTCACTCCACTAAAACCTAAAGAAAAAACTGAACGTCCACACCCGGATTCATAAAAATCAACTTAGGAAGAAGAAAGATTACCCTTGCTACGGAAAACAATTAACTCCTCAGCGCCCTCTTAATATAAGACACTTTTTCTAGAACTTGACTAGTTACAATATCCGCATTTTTAATATGCTGTCTTGCTAGCATTTCAATGTTTCCCTGGCAAGCAATGGTGAGATTAGTAAACACAAACTCCTGTGAAGGCTTATGATGCATTAAAAGATAGTTGTGCAATATCCTGACCGGCTCATAGCCCTGGAAAAAGGGATCCTGCTGGATACTCGCCTGTACTATTCCTTCCCGAACAAGCTGAATGGTCTCTTTAAGGAGATCAAAGCAAACCAGCTTTATGATTCCCCCTTTTCCAGCATCCTTTACTGCATATCCTGCTCCAAAAGGACCGCCAGCAGTCACATAAATACCTCCAAGATCAGGACAAGATTTTAACACCTTTTTGCTTATATTATACGCTTCCTTAGGTTTATCGTGGTTTTCGTATATTCCTATAATCTCCATATTGGGAAAATACTTTTGGATTTGTCCTTTAAAGCCTTGAAGTCGTTGTTGATGTCCTAGGGTTCTGTGAAAACCAGTAATGATAGCCACCTTCCCTTCTCTATTCAAGAACTCACCCATTAGCGCTCCTGCTACTCTACCAGCCGTTAATGAGTCCTGTCCAACGAAACACATCCTTTGACTTTCCGGGGCATCCGTGTTGAAAGTTACCACAGGAATCCCACTATCAAAAGCTTTGTCAATTACGTTACTTAAAACATCCGGATCAACCGGAGCCAGAGCGATTCCGTCTACTTTTTTAGCAATAAGTTCTTCCATCACGGCGATTTGATCAGTGGCATCCCAGCTCCTTGGCACAACCCATTGAGTCTCCATTCCAACTTCTCGTATTTCATGCGCAATAGCGCGTGCTCCTGCTTTAACCTGATACCAGAGAGGGTCCTCATTCTCGTCTACAGGGACAACGATGGGAATCAATAACTTTCTTTGGGTGGCTAAAACTTTAGCTGGAAGATACGGCTTATAGTCAAGGTGTCTAGCCATTAAAAGAACCCTCTGTCTGGTATCTTCACTGACCCCAGGACGATCGTACAAGGCTCTATGAACGGTGCCTCGTGAAACATTAGCAGCTCTAGCAATATCATGTACTGTTACTCTCACTTCGCTATTCCTTCCCCTGATTGAGTTGAGAACACGTGCACGTAACCCTGAATTACCGCTTTTTGCCCTCTAATAGCATAATGCACAATTTTCATCTCCCTTAACTATCTACATTCGATGATCCAAAAATCACATGGATGACTATTGACTGCACCCCTTGAAAAGCCTGCCTTGAACTAACTTGTATATCAATCTCCTTTTACATTGTTATTCTTTTGGTTTTTGTGCACGTGTACTATTTTATATGAAAAATATATTTTGTCAACCCTCGGTCCTGCAGAGCCCCCTCTTAGCGCAGAATCCAGCGTAAATAGTTATCCTTAAAGTATATCATATTTTTCGAGAGTATAGAGTTAGCGAACTTGACAAAGAAAGTCCCCTACCCTATTATAGGGTATGAAGTAAATGCTCGGTGAACCCTGTATCAGTGCAAGGGACGAAGTCCCGAAGCAATCTCGGTAGTCGCAAGGCTCAGAGCCGGCGTTTATACGCACCCCAAAGGGTGCGGCTACCCGCTCTACTCTTTGCAGTCAACAACATAGAACGTCCTTCACTGAATATTTACGGTATGAATGTCCACTCTTTCAGTATGAAGATGAGCTAAATGTATCAAGCTATGTTTTATGAGAAGTTGGAAGATGGAAAAGTAATCTGCCAGCTCTGCCCTCATTACTGCCTGATAGGGGAAGGCAAAAGAGGAATCTGTGGAGTCAGGGAAAACCGGGAAGGAAAACTCTACAGCTTAGTTTATGGAAAGGTAGTATCATCAGCCATAGACCCCATAGAAAAAAAGCCTCTCTATCATTTTTACCCTGGCTCAGATGCTTTTTCGTTGGCTACGGTGGGATGTAATCTGAGGTGTGTGAATTGCCAAAACTACAGTATTTCTCAGCTTTCCAGAGAGAGGGGAGAAATTGAAGGAAAGGATTATACCCCTGAGTCTATCGTCTCTCAGGCCAAAAAATCTGGATGTAAGAGCATCGCTTATACCTATACAGAGCCTACTATCTTCTTTGAGTTTGCTTATGACACATCCAGGCTAGCCCACAAAGAGCTCATCAAAAATATCTTTGTTACCAACGGGTATATGAATAAGGACGTTTTACTAAAAATAAGTTCCTATCTGGATGCAGCCAATGTGGATTTGAAGTCCTTCAGTGAGGACTTTTACCGAAAAAACTGCGGGGGTAAACTCACTCCGGTTCTGGAAACCTTAAAACTCATGAAGAAAATAGGGACCTGGCTGGAGGTAACCACCCTCATCATTCCCACCCTGAATGATTCTACGGAGGAGTTAAAAAGAATAGCTGAATTTATAGTCAATTTAGGATCAGATACTCCCTGGCACCTCAGCCGATTTTATCCCACTTACAAACTTAATGATCTTCCCTCCACTTCCACAGAAACTCTTCATCTAGCTCGCCAGATAGGCCTCGAGGCAGGCTTAAGGTATGTTTACACAGGAAATGTTCCTGGAGATGAGGGTGAGAACACTTACTGCTATAACTGCGGTAAAATGCTTATTCAACGCTATGGATACAGAATAGAGAAATTTTATCTTGAGGAAGGTGGGTGTAAATTCTGTCAGGCTAAGATAGATGGAGTAGGAATGAAAAGATGAAATACCAGGTCAATATCGGGTTAGAAGTTCATGTGGAGCTTTCAACTGAGAGCAAGTTTTTCTGTGGGTGTAGTACCAAATTCGGAGCACCACCTAATAGCCAGACCTGCTC
>Ga0315551_10004076_pt1 | contig 10252 bp, 8 predicted proteins | sample SalMarSW160290MG_FD_203678 | JGI IMG/M metagenome (GOLD analysis project Ga0315551, IMG submission 203678) | Salt marsh sediment microbial communities from the Plum Island Ecosystem LTER, Massachusetts, United States - Salt Marsh Sediment SW1602-90 ... | reverse complement strand
CTGGGAACAGTCCAAATTAAACCTGCAGACGGCAACCCTGACCCTTGAACGAACCCGGCAAAATGTCATCGCCAAAACCGCTAAAGCGTATGCCGGTCTTGTTTTATCCCAGAAAAATATCATGGTAACCCAACAGGCCCTTGACACATCGAAAGCCAATCTGAATATGATCCGGTCCCGCTATAACCGAGGCTTTGTGGTCAAAAGCGATCTTTTAAGAGCCGAGGTTCATATTGCCGATTTGAAGCAGCAGCAGCTTTTGGCCCAAAGCCGGTATAAAATAAGCGAGGCGATGCTGAACGCTGCCATGGGTTCGGGAAAAGCCGATTCCCGGAATCCGGTTACACCCCTGACCATTGGGGCTGATATCACCGGAACCATCGACTCGTGGATTGCGACCGCCTTGTCCAAACGCCCGGAAATGGAAAACCTGCGTCTTGAAGAAATAATCGCCGAAAAAGAGGTGAAAAAAGCACGCGCCGGTCATTACCCGGATATCGATCTGGTCGGAAATTACGAAATCAACTCTGAAAAGTTCAATGATTCGGCGAACAATTACAGCTTCGGTGCCGTGATGCGACTCAACATTTTTAGCGGAAACCGTATCACCGAAGAAACCAGGGCCGCAAAATCCATGCTGGCCCGTATCCGGGAAATGCAAAAAAGCATGGAGTTGGGTATTCAAGTCCAAACCCGGCAAGCTTTTCTAACAGCACAAAGCGCCCGGGAAAGGATACGGGTGGCGAAAATCGCGGTGGAACAGGCTGAAGAGGGATTGCGAATTGTGAAAAATCGCTATAATAACGGTCTGTTAACAATTGTCGGCCTTCTCGATGCAGAGCTGGCCCGCCAGCAGGCCCGCACGAACTATTTCAGGGCACTTCACGACTACAAGGTGGCCCGCATCGAACTTGAACTGGCTGCGGGAACCATTAACAGCGATTTCCGATAAAATCGTGTAACGATTTTATGAAACGCGGCTATGCCGCTATTTGAATTTATCGCGTGTCGCAAGTGGTGGGGAATTCAAATATGTATAAGTTATATATAATAAATACAATATATTGTAACAAAATTGCCCGTGTTTGTTCAAGGAGTCGGTCATGAGGAAAAACATACTATTTTTCTGTTTTTTAATTTCTTTCTTGGTCTTTCTCTTCATGGGGTGCGGAGAAAAAATTGAACCCGGAAACGTCAAGCCGCCTGATAAAGGGAGTGTAAAGACCGTCGTCGCCTCGGCCAAGATTATCCGTCATCCTGCAATTTACGAATCCGTCGGAACCGTCAGCGCCAAAACCGTTTCAACCATTTCCAGCAAGGTCATGGGATCCGTGGAAAAGGTCTTCGTCCGGGAAGGAGACCCGGTTAAAACCGGGGATCGGCTGGCGACCATTGACAACCGGCAGGCCAAAGCAATGCTTCACCAGGCAAAAGCCGCGCTTGGCGCCGCCCGGCGCGCCGAAACTTCGGCCAATGCGGGCGCAGAATTTGCGACGGCTACCTATATCCGCTACCGTAACCTCATGAAAGACGAATCCGCCAGTCCCCAAGAGTTTGATGAGATCAAGTCCCGATACCAGCAGGCCCAAGCCGGACTGGCCGCCGCAAAAGAGCGTGTCAAAGAGGCCGAAGCCGCTTTGACATTGGCTCGTGTCAGGACGAAAGATACAGTAATACTGGCCCCTTACGACGGTATCATTCGGGCTAAAATGGTCGATGTGGGAGACCTTGCCACGCCGGGCAAGCCCATGTTTTCAATTGAAGACAAAAATCGTTATGTCGCCAACCTGGTGGTGCCCGAACAGTATGCCCATCTTGTCGCCTTGAACCAAAAAGTAACCGTGACGGTTCCCGCCCTCAACAACAGAAGTTTTGCAGGATCCGTGCAGGATATTTTTCCGGCCGTGGATACAAAAAGCTTTTCTTTTTTGATCAAGGTGCGATTGCCGATGGACCGCGGACTTCGATCCGGAATGTTCGCTCGGGGGGCCATTCAAATCGGCAGTTCCGAATTGATGCTGATCCCGCAGACAGCGATCATTCATTCAGGGCAGTTGACCGGTATTTATCTCGTGGATAACGCGCAGATCGCAAAATTTCGCCTCATACGAACCGGCAGAATTTTTGGTCTATCCATAGAAGTTCTTTCGGGTCTTAATGAAGGCGCGCGTTACGTCGTAAATCCCCCTGCAAAACTCACAAACGGCATGAAGGTGGAGGCTTAAGACATGGCGCAAAAATTCGGCACAGCCGGCAAAGTCGCCCGCTTTTTTATCGACTCCAAGTTGACCCTTCTTTTTATTATCGCCTCCATACTGATGGGCGCCGCAGCGCTCATCGCTTTTCCCAGAGCAGAGGAACCGCAGATTATCGTCCCCATGATCGACATTTTTGTGAAAATTCCGGGTGCCAGTTCCAAAGAAGTCGAGCAGCGCGTCACCGGTCCCATGGAAAAGCTGTTGTGGGAAATTCCGGGGGTGGAATATGTTTATTCCACATCCAGCCCCGGCATGTCTATGGTGGTGGTCCGATTTTACGTCGGCCAGGACGAGGAAAAGTCTATCGTACGGGTTCAGTCAAAGCTCAGGGCCAACTATGACTTGATTCCCTGGTCGGTAACGCCGCCGCTCATAAAACCGCGATATATTGATGACGTTCCGATTCTGGCGCTGACGTTCTGGGGAAAAGGCTACGATCATTATACCTTGCGCCGCGTGGCCGCGGAGGCTGAAAATTCGCTCAAACGCGTAGATAATGTTGGCCTGACGAACCTTATCGGCGGCGAACCCCGCCAGGTCCGGGTGGATTTCAATCCGGAGAGAATGTCCGCATACGGTCTCGATCTTGAGCGGGTAGCCGCCATGGTGACCGCTGCAAACCAGGAATCCGACACCGGCAAATATCCGTCCATAAAAGGAGAGGTTCTTGTTCATACCGGGGGATTTTTAAAAACAATAGAAGATGTCAAAAGCGTCGTGGTTGGTGTCTACAACGGAAAACCTGTTTATCTTCGAGATGTTGCAAAGATATTTGATGGTCCCGGAGAACCGTCTCAATACGTTTTTTTTAACTCCGGGCCGGCTGCCAAGTTAAAACACATCTCTACCTCCCCTTCCTCAAAGGGAGGGTTTCCTGCGGTTACGCTTACCCTGGCCAAACGAAAAGGATCCAATGCCATTATCGTGGCCGATAACGTCCTTAAGCGCCTCCGAAAAATAAGGGGCAGCGTCATCCCCGACAACATCCAAATCACCGTGACCCGAAATTATGGTAACAGCGCCGAAGAAAAATCCAATGAACTGCTGTTTCATCTGATGATTGCCTTTGCCTCCGTAACCGCTCTCATCTGGTTTGTATTGGGACACCGCGAAGCCGGTGTGGTGGCCATTGCCATTCCGGTGACACTGGCGCTGGCCCTGGCGATATTTTATCTATATGGTTATACGTTGAACCGAATTACGCTTTTTGCCCTGATATTCTCCATCGCAATCCTCGTGGACGATGCCATTGTGGTGGTTGAAAATATCGTTCGTCATTTTCATCTTCCGGAAAATAGAAACCGTCCAAAGAATACCATTGCCATTGAAGCGGTGGACGAAGTCGGCAATCCCACCATTTTGGCCACATTAACCGTCATCAGCGCCATTTTGCCCATGGCGTTTGTCGGGGGGCTGATGGGGCCTTACATGAGACCCATTCCCGTGGGTGCTTCAGCCGCGATGCTTTTTTCGCTGGCTGTGGCATTTATTGTTACCCCCTGGGCTTCAGTCCGGCTGTTAAAACACGACATAACAACGGCCGCCGATGCCCATGATGAAAAAGAAGACTGGAGCACACGGCTCTATCGACGGATTATGACCCCTCTGATCGAAAATCGATTCTGGCGATGGGTTTTTCTTCTTGGCATCGTTGTCCTTCTTATCCTCTCATGTGCTTTGATTGGGATCGGATTGGTTCAGGTTAAAATGCTCCCTTTTGACAATAAGAGTGAATTTCAAGTCATCATCAACATGCCGCATGCCGCTACATTGGAAGATACCGCTGCAGCCGCAATGGAAATGGGAGATTATATCAAAACCGTTAATGAAGTCACGGACTATGAACTCTATGTGGGAACTCCGGAACCGCTTAGTTTTAACGGGATGGTTCGCCATTATTACCTGCGGAAAAATGTTTACCAGGCAGGTATTCATGTCAATCTGGTAAATAAAGCAGATCGAAAGGAACAGAGCCACGACATCGCCAAGCGCGTGCGTCCGGTTCTTAAAACCATTGCAGACAAATACCGTGCACGGATTCAGGTGGTCGAGGTTCCGCCGGGCCCACCGGTATTGTCTCCGCTTGTGGCCGAAATTTACGGCCCCCACTACAAACGTCAAAAACAGATCGCTACCGATATTATGAATATTTTTGAGAAGACACCCGGCGTGGTCGATGTGAACTGGTACATGAATAAAACGCAGCCGCGCTACGAAATCGACATTGACAGGGAAAAAGCCGCGCTTCACGGAATCAGCGTGGACCGGATCAATCGAACCATCGAACTGGCCCTTAAAGGACAACAGACAGGATTGCTTCATCAACCCAGGGAATTGGAGGATGTTACGATACTGCTGCGGCTTCCCTTGTCTGCGCGCGCCGGAATTCAACGGCTAAAAGCACTGAAACTTTTATCGGCCGACGGCCGTATGGTACCGGTTTCGTCGCTGATCCACGTCCGTAAGACCCCGCCGGATCTGAGTATTTTTCATAAAAATTTAATGCCCGTGGTATATGTTCTCGGGGATGTCGCCGGAGTTAAGGAAAGTCCCGTATATGCAATCTTGGAAATGAAAAATAAAATCGACGCCATCCCATTGCCGGAAGGATACCGTATCGTTCAAAATTATGCACACATTCCTTCCAGTGACCGAACGTATGAAATGAAATGGGACGGAGAATGGCAGATCACCTATGAGGTTTTCCGTGATCTCGGGCTGGCCTTTGCCGTGGTTCTATTGTTGATTTTTATTCTCATTGTGGGATGGTTTCAATCGTTCACCACACCACTGGTGATTATGGCCGTTATTCCGTTTTCGTTGATCGGAATCCTGCCCGCTCATTGGGCACTGGGTGCCTTTTTTACGGCAACATCCATGATCGGATTTATCGCCGGTGCGGGAATTGTCGTCAGAAACTCCATCATCCTGGTCGATTTTATTGAACTTCGTCTCAGGCAAGGCATGCCGCTGGATCTAGCCGTTATCGATGCAGGCGCCGTGCGATTTCGGCCCATGATGCTCACCGCGGCCGCGGTGGTGGTGGGTGTTTCCGTAATCCTTTACGATCCGATTTTTCAGGGTCTTGCCCTATCTTTGATGGCCGGCGAGGTTGCGTCACTTTTCATTTCGAGAATGGCGGTCCCGATCCTTTATTTTCTCGATAAGCGATGGGAACATGCTCACGGGCACGATACACCATCGAAAAACGCGCCGGCGGAGTAGGATTTGGGTTTCAAATGCGTTTGAGAAAGACGGGAATGTCATTCGAATAAATAAACGATGCTGCGATTTCGCGCAAACCCTTTTCGTCGATTTTAAAAACATTCAAAGAAAGCGTTCGTGTCTGGATTTCCAAACATTTGTCATTGTTTATCAGTTGTGATAATCAATTTTTATGCAATTTCAACCTTCACATGTAAATAAAATTTGCTTTTTGACAATAAGTATTTTTATAGTTGTTTTAAACCAAAAAGCAATATCCGGCGGTTTCAGTTACAGTGCAAACAAAACGGTTGTGGGCGCCATTCGGCACCATGTGGTCGCACCCAAGGAAACGCTCCTGGACATTGCTCGACATTTTGATCTTGGGTATCTTGAAATTACCAGACCCTACCCGGATATGGACCCATGGAACCCCGACCCCGGACAAAATCTTGTCATACCGACCCAATGGATTTTACCATCCACCCAATTGCACGGTATCGTGATCAATTTGCCGGAAATGCGTCTGTATCACTTTTTTCCGAAAATCAGCATGGTGGCCACATATCCTGTGGGTATCGGTGATATCGGCTGGGAAACCCCCGGCGCTGTGGCTCGCGTTATCGACCGACAAGTTGATCCTACATGGACGGTTCCCATGTCGCTGAGGGCCAAATATGGAACGACTTCGATACCGCCAGGGTCGGACAATCCCTTGGGAAAATACTGGATCGGATTGTCCTTAAAAGGTTATGGTATTCACGGTACCAATTTTCCTTGGGGCGTGGGAAGGCTTGTCAGTCATGGATGCATTCGTTTATATCCGGAGGATATCGCGATACTTTTTAAAAATGTCTCTCTTAACACACCGGTTGAAATCGTTTATGAATCCGTAAAAATGGGAATCCGGGACAACAATATATTTATAGAGGTATATCCGGATATTTACAAAAAAATTCCAGACATACGAACACAGACCATTCATCGATTACACGAGTTGGGTTGGCTACGCAGCGTTTCCGTATCAAAGGTCAACGATGCACTTGATAAACAAAGCGGTGTTCCGGTTCGTGTGGGGTTTTTAAAGAAGGGGGGTGATGTCTCGTTCACGGGTAGGACGTCGGCTTTTCAATGAAAATTGATCGTTAAAAATCACGAAAAAGAAGGAGGCAATTATATGCGTAGAAAAAGAAAAATGTATGCGGTACTGGGGCTTGTATTATCGTTGGCGCTGGCTGTTTCCCTGATGAGCTGCGCAACCGCCCAGCAAATGAGGACGCTGGAGCAGCAGGTTCAGCAAGCCAGTCAAGATGCCAAGGACGCCAAGGCATTGGCTAAAGAATGCGATTGTGCTCAGCAGGTTGAAAAGGCTAACGCGGCCGCTATGCGCGCTGAAAAGGCTGCGGACTCGGCAGAGGCTTCAGCACAAAAAGCACAAGACATGGCCAATAAAGCAGAAATGATTTTCAACAAACAGATGAAAAAATAGCCGATCGGTCCGGAATCCGGCGAATTGGGTTTCAGGCCCGGATTCCGGACCCGTTTTTTACTGATAAATCAATGAATCAAAATAGAGATGTTCAACGGGTTTCTTTGTGTGGGTGTTGATCACTTTTAATAGTTCCGCTTTTATTGCATCGTAATCTCTTTCCTGAATCCATTTTTCCATTTTTCGTTGATTAATATTTGTCAAAAAGTCACTCTTTATGCTTCCCAGTTTCCCCTTTAAATCTGCCTGCTGGTCCTTATCTTTATACGGAATGGCTATCTCCAGCATTAAATAGTCGTTGGTACCGAGATTGGAAAAGAGCCGACATTTTATGTGGTGTGATGCGGCTTTCCCCTGTTTTGGTTTTAACATGGATAAGTTTTGAAGATGGACGTTTTCAGCGCGGAAAATATAAACCGCAACGCATATGGCGATCAGCGCAAAAACAGATAAAACGAGCGTTGATCCCTTGATATTATTATCTTCAAATATTTTCATCTTTTCCCGATTTTTTTATCGGTATTTTGGCGAAAAGCTTTAATGATATGTTTCGTATCCTCCGGACTACTTGTACCCTTCTTTTTTTAACAGCCGGCTGTACCATACTGAAAACTCGAACATAGCCTTGTAGCGTTCATCATCGTTAATAATGCCCAGGCAAATCTCGAAAACGCCTTGACCATAGGCATTGCTGTATTCCTGCATCTGTCTTGTTTGTAAAAATTCCCGCACCAGCATTTTCGTCGTTCGCCGGGTTTTGTCTCTTCTGATATCGATGGGATCTTTGGGTTCCTGAAAAGGGTCCCATTTTTTATATCCTTTTTTCAGGATATGTTTCTGCCGTCTGGGCGACATACTATCGAAAATGGCTTTTTTTCGTTTTTCCTCGTCTTCCGGTGACATTACGCTCATGTTCTTTTCCTTGATGCTTTAAGGTTTTATTCTCATCCACTATGCCAAGGTATTTTTCATCGTATTCGGTGAGAATCGCCATGGACAGTGGAACGAGCATATCGGCCATCTTAAGATGCCGGGTTTTGATGTGGGTGACGAGTTCGGCGGAAATCTCGTAAAGCTTTTTTTGAATAACATCCAGATTGGCTGTGGGATATGGCTTACCTTCGGAAAATCCTGATTTTCCGCAAGTGTGCGAAATGCCCCCCGTAGAAGTCGGCATCCCGTACAGCCGGCACGTGATGGGCCGATCGTCATAAAGTTCGCACATATCGTTTTCATTAAGAAGCGGGCACCTGACCCGTTCGGCAGCAATTTCCATCAATATTTCCACCTCGTTTTTCCCGGCTTCTTTATCCTTGTAAGCTTTTCTTTTGATCATGTAGGTTTTTCGATCCGCACGATTCGCTTTTTCGACAATTGCCTCTTTTTTTTCGCCCTTAAGCATCTGATTAAACCGATGATTGATATACATCGCTTCTATCAGGGTCAAATCGAACAATGCGTGACAGCAATCTGCGCATTTGATTTCACATTTAATGCATTCCGCGAATTCTTTTTGCGTTTTTGCAAACAATTCATCAGCTATGGCTGAAAGCGCCTTATATTTTTCAAAAAAAGGCTTAACGTCTATTTTCATCGGTTTACTCCTTATTTTAATTGCTATCTTCAGTTTCGAACCTGGATCGGATTGAAAAACCCCGAACAATGTTTCACGTGAAACATTATTTTCCGATGCAGAATCGGCTGAAAATATGATCCACGACATCCTCTTTTGCGGTGACGCCGATAATCTCGCCCAAGCGGTCCATTGCTTCCTGAATATCGAGAGCGATCAATTCGAACGACGTACCATTGCGAATCGCTTCTTTTGCGGCAATTGAGTGTTCAAGACTTTTTAAAACCGCGTTTTTATGCCTCAGATTGGGAATGACGGTATCTTTCATTTCTAGATGTGAGTCTCCCATCGTATGTTGCGCAATCACATTTTTTAGTACGCGCACCCCGTCGCCATACAGCGCCGATATCCTGCTGATGGGCATTTTTTTCCAGGTTGCAGGAATGTTGAGTTCAGAACCGTCTTTTAGCAAATCGATTTTATTGATGACCAAGATTACCCGTTTGTCCTTGATGGACTGATATATTTTTTCATCCTCTCGAGTGAAAGGATCATTGGCATCGATCATAAAAAGGACCAAATCCGATCCTCGAAGGTAGCTCCGGGTTTTTTCCATACCAATGATCTCAACCGGATCCCGGGCCTCATGAAGGCCGGCGCTGTCAGCTATTATAAACGGTATGCCGCGTATGTTCAATGTTTCTTCGATGATATCCCTCGTTGTTCCGGGAATTGGCGTTACAATCGCGCGATCTTCCTGTATCAACCGGTTCATAAGACTCGATTTGCCGACATTTGGATGGCCAAGGACTATTATTTTAAAGCCGTCTCTCAAAAAATGAGCACCCTCATACTGCTCGACCATTTCGGATAATTCAATAATAATATTTTGTTCTAAAATATTAACCATGGATTTTTCATCAACACCATCTTCGATATCATCGGAAAAATCTATGGCCGCTTCCATTTCGGTTAAAATTTCGAGTAACGAACTTCTTATGGACTCCACGCGACGTTTCAGCCCGCCTTTTATCTGAGCCATTGCAATTTCAAGGGATATTTCGGTTTTTGAATTAATGATATCGATAACGGCTTCGGCTTGGGTAAGATCAATGCGGCCACTTAGATAAGCTCTTTTCGTGAATTCTCCGGGATCGGCCAGCCTCGCCCCGGTCTTTACGACCAAATCTAGAATCGAAGCCAGTACAGCGGATCCTGAATGCGTGTTTATTTCAACAATATCCTCTCTTGTGTATGTCAGCGGTGCCTTCATGGCTGTCAAAAGAACTTCATCCAGGACTTTTTGTGTTCCCGGATGTACGATATGTCCGTGATAAAGGCGGTGGGATTTTAATGAAAAACCGTGGTCATAGGGTTCATGAGGTGCAACATGCGGTACCGCATTGGATCTTTGAAAAATAGTTTCGGCAATAGAAAAAGCATCTTTGCCTGAGATTTTAATTATCCCGATTCCGCCGGTCCCTAAAGGCGTCGCAACGGCGGCGATGGTATCATATTCCATTATTTTAACGCTTAAATCCGGTTTCAAGACCTTCAAACAAAATCGTATAACGATTTTATAAAACGCCCGTCCCGCTTTCGGCAAGACAGGATCTTTTCCGCTATGCAGCATAAGCCGACAAGTTCGCCTGGTTCAAACATGCACGGGAAATGCAAATATAAAAAATCAATACGATACAAACTGCTGCGTTAATTTTATTTTGGCGA
>Ga0315551_10004075_pt1 | contig 10252 bp, 7 predicted proteins | sample SalMarSW160290MG_FD_203678 | JGI IMG/M metagenome (GOLD analysis project Ga0315551, IMG submission 203678) | Salt marsh sediment microbial communities from the Plum Island Ecosystem LTER, Massachusetts, United States - Salt Marsh Sediment SW1602-90 ... | reverse complement strand
GAGAGGTTAAAGGAAAAACCCAGCGGTAAATTCATTACCGTTACGGCTATCACTCCTACCCCTTTAGGAGAAGGAAAAACAGTAGTCGCTTGTGGATTGGGGCAGGCCCTGGCCAGGATAGGAAAGCGCGTGTGTAATGCTACCCGTGAGCCATCAAAGGGCCCTACTTTTGGGATCAAAGGAGGAGCATGTGGCGGGGGGTATTCTCAATTCCTGCCTATGGAAAATATCAATCTTCATTTTACCGGGGATATTCATGCTGTAGATACAGCCCATAATCTCTTAGCGGCTCGCATAGATGAAAGTATCCTCCACCGCAATCCCTTAAATATTGATCCTCATAATGTCACCTGGAGATATTGTGTTGACCTGAATTCCCGTGCATTAAGGAGTATCATAGTAGGACTGGGAGGTCGAGCCAATGGTTACCCCCGGGAAACTGGCTATGACATTACCGTAGCCACTGAGACCATGGCTATCCTTGCCTTGACTACAGGACTTCATAACTTAAGAAAAAGATTAGGCAGGGTGGTTGTTGGTTATACCTATGATAGCAAGCCGGTGACGGCTGAAGATCTTCAAATGGCCGGGGCTATGACAGTTCTGATGAAGGATGCTATCAAGCCAAACCTGGTACAAACCACAGAAAATACTCCTGCCATCTGCCATGCCGGTCCTTTTGCTAATGTGGCACATGGTAATAACTCAGCCTTAGCTGATATGGTAGCCTTAAAGCTAGCCGATTACGTGGTGACTGAGAGCGGCTTTGGAGCTGATTGCGGGTTTGAAAAAATTGTCGATGTTACCTGCCGTCAGAGTGGATTAAAGCTGAATGCTGCAGTAATTGTGGCTTCTATCAGAGCACTGAAGATGCATGGGGGAGCTTTTATACTTCGACCCGGACAAAAATATGAGACGATAAAGAAATTTGCCGAGACTGAGAATATGCAGGCTCTGGAAAAGGGCTGCCAGAACCTGGCCAAAAATATAGAAATTGTAAAAACCTTTGGTATTCCTGCCGTAGTGGCTATTAACAGGTTTACCTCGGATACTCCCGCTGAGATAGAGCTGGTACGCAAAAAGGCGCTAGAAGCCGGTGCAGATGATGCAGTTCCGGTTAATGTCTGGGCTAAAGGTGGAGATGGAGGCATTGAACTAGCTGAAGCAGTGGTGGCCGCCTGTGAAAAGCCCAACAATTTCCATTTTCTTTATCCTGATGATATATCGATCGAAGAAAAGATCGAAACTATAGCTACCAAAATCTACGGAGCTGACGGGGTAGATTATGCTCCTCTGGCTAATCAGAGAATCAAACTCTATACCAATCTCGGATATGACAAACTCTGCATCAACATGGCTAAGACCCATCTTTCCCTTTCTCATAATCCCGAGTGGAAGGGGGTACCCAAGAATTATAATCTGGCGGTTAGAGATATTAGGGCTTCGGTGGGAGCTGGTTTTCTCTATCCTCTCTGCGGTGTCTTTCCTACTATGCCCGGACTTCCCTCCCGACCCGCCGCTGTTGATGTGGATATTAATGAGGCCGGAAATACCGTGGGACTATTTTGAAAAAATGGGACGTGATTATTTTTTGTAAAGGAAAAATAAAAACCTTTCTTTTTTTAATTTGCTATCTCACAGACAGTCAAGAGCTTTGAGGATAAAACTAAAAAAGATGCTCATAAAAAGATTAAAAGGAGATCAATGTCAAATGTTGAGACCTGACCCCAAGTTTTTAAGGAGGCTAAGATGACCGCAACTCTTATAGATGGAAATAAAATTGCTGGTGAAATAAAGGAAAAATTAGCAGAAGAAATTAAGACGCTAAAGGAAAAAGGTGTTAGTCCTTCCCTATCCTCGATTCAAGTAGGAGAGGATCCGGGAACTAAAGTTTATGTTGGTTCCCAGAAAAAGTCCTGTGAAAAAATAGGAATTGAGTATAAGCTGCACCAGTTTAAAGAAGATGTTTCCCAGAAGGAGCTAGAGGATTTTATTAAGCATCTCAACGAGGACAAAAAGGTGAGCGGGATAATCTTGCAGATGCCTCTACCTTCCCATATAGACGGACGAGGACTGCAAAGGATGATCAGCTCCCAAAAAGATGCCGAAGGAATATCTCCGGCCAACATGGGAATGGTAGTCTATGCCAGACCAATTCTGGGACCTTGCACCGCTATGGCGGTGATGGAGTTAATCAAGTCTACTGGAGTAAAGCTCTATGGCAAAGAGGCTGTCATGGTGGGACACAGCGATATTGTGGGTAAACCAACCGCTCTTCTCTTGCTCGATAAATTCGTTACTACCAGTGTCTGCCATATTGCCACGGGAGAAAGGGGGACTCTTCCTGAATATGTGAGAAAGGCCGAGATCCTTATTGTAGCTGTAGGAAAAGCGAACCTAATCAAAGGGGAATGGGTGAAGGAAGGAGCCATAGTTATTGATGTGGGGATTAATAGAGTGGAAGGGAAAATTGTGGGAGATGTTGAATTCGAGGTAGCTAAAGAAAGGGCCTCCTTTATAACCCCTGTTCCGGGAGGAGTTGGCCCAGTGACCACGGCTATGCTGCTCAAAAACACTGTAGAGACGGCAAAGCTACAGGCAAAGTAAACTCGTAAATATTCAGTGAAGGACGTTCCATGTTGTTGACTGTAAAGAGCAGAGCGGGTAGCCGCACCCTTTAGGGTGCGCATAAACGCAGGTTAAGGTTTTACGCAGGCTGAAGCCGGCGACTACCGAGATGGCTTCGCTTCGCAATGGCGGGGTTCACTGAGTAATCTACCCCAGAAGATTCACCACCATTCTCTGAAGAGCTGCATCTGGCTCTTCCCTTCCGGTTTTAATTGATGCCTCTGTCTCAACTAAATCTTCATAGTCAGTGATTAACTCAGAGAGGCTAAACTTCTTAGCCGCCTGAAGATAATGGTTGGCGAGGTCAGTATAAAATCCAGGATAATAGTTTCTCGGTCCAAAAATAATAGAGGATGCCTCTTGAGGAGAAAGCCCTCTCTTTTTCTCTTTAATTCGAAGTAAACTCCGCACTTCATGGACAATCAGGGAATGGATTCTTAAAGGTGGTTCTCCTATTTCCAGGAGCTGAGAGAGGATAGGAAGAGTTCTGGCAAGATCTTTTTCTCTTATGGCACCCATCAAGTCAAATACTCCCACCCCTTTTCCTTCTCCTGCTACTTTTTCTACGTCTTCCTTCTTTATTATTCGTGCCGGATGGATAAAGATAATCAGCTTCTCTATCTCCTGGTTTAAGCTATGAAGGTCGTTTCCTATCCTTTCTTTTAGATAGATTAAGGCCTGGGGGTCAATTTCTTTTCCCTCTTTTTTAATCCGTTGTTGAACCCAATCTACGATCTCCTCATCCCATAAAGGATAAAAAGAGACGATTTTACTATTTTTTTGGAATTCCTGGTATAGTTTTCTTCTTCGGTCAAATTTTCCGGCGAGGCAAACCAGGCAGCTACTCTTCACTGGGTTTTTAAAATAGCTGGCCAGGGTTCTTTGATCCTTTTCTGACCATTTGTCTACGGCATCCGCTACCACCAGACGATGTGGTCCTTTAAGAGGGAGAGTAGAGACTGACTCTATTATCTGGGTAGCAGGTACATCAAGAGCAGAAAGCTTCTCATAGTTGAAATCCTCATAATCGGGGAGGATTATCCTCTCTTTAAGCTTTTTTAGAGCTTCTTCCTTTAGATAATTCTCTTCTCCCTCGAAAAGATAGGCCGGAGCAATTCTTCCGGCCTCCAGCTCCCTTAAGAATTGTTGATATTTCATTTCTCCAAGCTTGAAAATTATTTTTAAAAGCGAATAATTCTAACCTACTTTCATTTCATCGGCATCTTCGGTGGTTAAGGCTATGGGTTTTTCGCATAGGATATGCTTACCTTCTCGGGCCGCCTTGACCGCATATTCCTTGTGCAAAAAAGTTGGCAGGCATATATCCACCACGCTTGAAAAGTAGACCACATGTACTTTTTTTCATTAATTCTTCCTATGAGCTTTACCCCGTTAGAGAAGGATCCTCTAACGGGGTTTACCCTCCGAACTTAGCAATGTAGTTGTGAGTCTTGTATCTTTTTACCATCTCAGAATCCAAAGAATATACTCCGTGTTTTCTGGCTGTCTCTATCGCTTTTCCTTCCTGCGTTCCTTGGCCGTGAGATCGTATACCTTCTTTAATAGATCCCTATCTGCTTCTGTCTGCTTTACTCCCCGACGCTCCATTACCAGCTTGGCCACTTCAATTACTTTATCGGGCCGGTTTTCCACAAGTCCGGCCTCGCTTCCCCAGCTAAAGGAGGGAATGAACTTAGGAGTGATACCTCCTCCAAAGACATTACAGGCCACCCCAATCACACAACCTGCCTCAAGGAGAGTTCCTATACCTGTCTTGGTGTGATCTCCAATAAATGAGCCTATCTTAATTTCCCCCGTATCGATCACCCCATCTTTGAGATGCACTTTTATTTCGCCATAAGTATTCTTAAGGTCACTTGTGGTGGTCAAGGCAGCCAGGTTTACCCACTCCCCCACATAGGAATGTCCTATAAAACCATCATGGTGTTTATTGCTATAGGCATAAAAGATTGACTTTTCAGTCTCCCCGACGATCCTACACACAGGTCCGACGCTACATCCCTCTCTTATTTTTGCTCCATCGACAATGGTTCCTTTTCCGATATACGAGGGTCCATCGATAACGGTGGGAGGGCGAATCCTTACTTCTTCCTCAATATAAATGGGTCCTTCTTCAGCATTTAGGACCACCCCTGACTGAACCTCTGCTCCTTTTGCCAGGTAGATCTGGTCCGGGTTAATCAGACAAGCACCCTCGGCCACCTTTCCCTCAATTCCTCTTTTCCCGATTAACTTAAAATCAGCCCTTATAGCCTCACCATTAAGTCTTATCAGATCCCAGGGATATTCTAGCAGATTAACCTCGACCTCTTCTACCTTAACCATCTGTTTTGCCTGAGCCAGAATGTCCTCAATCTTCTCCGCTGAGCTAAAGGAAAGTATTTCCAAAGTATTTTTATTCAACCGGGCATAGACAATCTCTTCCCCCTGAATACCTATCTCCTCATCTCCCTCCAGAGCTATTTCCTCATCAAGGAGGAGCAACCTTCCATTAACAAAGAGGATATCCTCGTCATTTAGATCCTCCAGTTGATTAACTCTGGCTTTCTTTATCCTCTGCGAGGTGACCCTGGATAGATAATTCCTGCAGAGAAGATGCAAATTCTCCTCCGAGAGCTGACTAATCTTCTCCCACAAAGTGCTAATCCCACATCTTAGGTCATATACTGGCCTGGTTAGGGTAAGAGGATAAAAATTTCTCACCTTCTTATCTTCAAAAATACATAAAACTCTGTTCATCTTCTCATAATCCTTGAGGATGATGATTCTAACCCTTCTCTTCTTTTCAAAACCTCTTCATAAGGTATTCTTAGTTTATTTTCGTATTTAATATTTGCATGGCTGTTTCACCAAATATCTTATTTTGAGTGGCCTTGTCTACTTTTAAAGCTTTCAGTACTCCTCGGTAATTGGCTATTATCTTTTCAATCTGGCTAAAATGGACATCTGAGCCAAAAACAATTTTTCCCCAGGCACTCTTCCACCAGAAGTAATTTTGAAAAAACTCGGGAGTTTTTCTTATCCAGCCAGGAATTGATCCGGTGATATCAAAATAAACATTAGGATTATACCTGAGTACATTTGCCGCTTCTCTAAACCAGGGACCACCAAGATGAGCACCAATTAAGGTAAGACGAGGAAAGGCCCTGGCAATTGTATCCAGATAAATGGGACGCATCCTCTCAGAGGAAATATCATAAAATTTATCTTTATCTGTCCGCTGAACCATTCCAGTATGAAAGAGAATAGGCATACCGTGTTTCTCGGCTTGTGCATAATAAGGATAAAACTCCTTATCGTGGTAATTTTTGGTCGGATTAATCACTTTCAGGCCCCGAAACCCTGCCTGATGAAGCTCATCGATCTTTTCTACTGAATCTTTCCCTAATCTTAGGTGACCAAATCCAATTATCAGGTGAGAATATTTCAGAAAAGCTTGTTCTACTTCCTCGTTGCCCAGCTCATCATAGAGAGAACCCAGCCCATTGAGACATATCTTGCTAACTCCCAGTCGCTGTGCCTCCCTTACCAGATTTTCCAGATATCCTTCCTCCTTCAAGAGATGACAATGTAGATCAACGATCATTGTCCTATTTCCTTTCTGGATCCTCCGCTTGAAATCCTATTCTCCAAATTTGCCGGAGTTGGTATGGCAGATTAATTGATAAATCCTTTTCTAAAATTTCGGCTGTTCTAAAAAGAATTCCCTTTATACCTAATTCTTTCGCGGCTCTAACGTTTTCTTTTTGATCATCGATAAATATAGTTTCCGTAGGTTTACCCCCTTCAGATTCCATAATATAGTTAAAAAAATTTGATTCAGGTTTCGCAAAACCTATTTTGCATGAAGCATATACAGCATCAAAGATATGATAATATTTTCTTTTCTTTTGGATTAAATAATGAGATTCGATTGTATTCGTTCCTGTTACAACTCTTATAAATTTCTTCAATCTTGATATTAAATTTACGCACTTTTGATTTAAGACAGGTTTGAAAAATCTTGACCACAAGTCGTCCTCAATTTCAAAACCGCAATCTCTAGAAAATCTTTCCCAAAATTGACGAGAATTAATTTTTCCAATCATTAAAAGATGTAGATTCTTTCCTCCAATGGATAGAAATTTATCTGGCTGCAATTTTAAAGCTTTTGATATATCAATCAAGACATCAAATCCTCCCTTAATCACGACACCTCCCATATCAAATATACAAAGCTTTATTTTACTTTCTATTTTCTCTCGGGGTAACGTCATCAGATTCAGTCCTTCATGTCAGAAATAGTTAAACCACCAATAAAATGTCTTGCCATGGAGAAGAAGAGAATAAAAATAGGCAGAGAGGCGATCACTGCCGCAGCCATAATTACGTCTCTTTCCTCACCTCCCCTCAGGGGCTCTTAATTCTAACTAATTTGCTCTCTCAACGGTGTGTATAATATGATACCAATTCCGAGATTTGTCAACCCTTTTCCGGTGAAAATTTCGTAAGTATTCAGTGGACCCCGTCATTTTTTGGTAGTCGCAGGCTTTAGCCTGCGCACCCTAAAGGGTGCGGCTACCCTGAAAATTTAATGTGAAACGGCGTTTACTGAGCATTTACAAAATTTCCTCCGACACTTGACTAGGAAAATAAATGTGCTAAATTGATATGGAGGGAAGAAGCTAGAAATAAAAGGCTAGAGGGGAGGTGAGAAAATAGAGAGGCTAGTCTAGCTTGGGGATAAAAGAAAGATTCCCCAAAAGAGTCCACTATAATCCTTGAGCAAATTCTTGAAAGCAGGGATTATAGAGAAATTAAGGAGAAGGCAATGGTTAAAAAAAGAAATAAGGTCGCGGCAGTATTGGTGGTAGCCTTTCTCATTGGATTGGGTATTACTTGGACGATAAGCCCGGTTGCACTAGCCGGAGCAGTTGATGTAGATCCTCAAAAATCTGCCAAAGATATGTATTTCCGTCTGGTTACCCACGGGGGAGATGATCCCTTCTGGGCTGTGGTGCACAAAGGGATGCTCGATGCAGCGAAAGAACTGGGTTGTAAGGCTGATATTGACCTATGTGGAGGAGATCTCGCCTTACAGCAAAAAAGGTTCAAAGAAGCAGTGGCCATGGGACCAGATGGCATAGCTCTGGTCATAAATGACGACACAGCCTGGGATAAGCCTGTGAAAGATGCGCTCGCGGTAGGGGTCAACGTGATCGGTATGAACAACGATGACACCAAAGGAGCGGCGGGTAACGCCCGGCTCTGTTATATCGGCCAAAATGAGAGACGTGCAGGCTACATGATAGCTAGAAGGTGTTTCGAAAAAGCAAAGCAGTTGGGATGGAATTTGAGCAAAGCGCATGTGGCCATGCCGGTAGAAGTACCGGGGGCGATGTATGGAATGGTAAGATCACAGGGTATTCAGGATGCCATGAAAGAATTCGGTATCACGTCTTCCGAGATAATGGATGCCGGTGGTTTAGAAATGACCACGGTGGAATCACGAGAAACCTCGTATCTCCTGGCACACCCTGAAACTAAATTCATGTTTGGTCTCGGCGGTATCTGCACCGATAGGCTCACAGATTCGCTGAAGGCTGCCGGCAAAAAACCAGGTGAAATTCTAGCCGGGGGATTCGATTGCGCTCCGGGTACTCTCACTGGACTTGACGAGGGATACGTGGAGGCGACCATCGATCAGCAACAGTACCTGCAAGGATACTTCGCTGTCTATACGCTCTACATCATGAAGAAATACGGCTTCACCCCTCAGATAGATACCGGAGGTTTCCTGGTAGATAAGGACACCATAGGACTCATCAAAGAACTGTCACCGAAGATGATAAGATAAAACAGCCCTGGTAAAACCCTAAAGGTATATCAAAATGCAAAATCCTCTTCCCAATGCTCCTGGAAGATTTTTGTTCTGGAAAGCATAACTACCCAGGAGCAGCGGGAAGAGTGCAGTATTTCTATTTTTCTTAATGTTTTTCTTGCACAAACACCTGAAGACCATTGTGAGAAACAGAAAGGGTAAATGAAGGCTCTCAAGCGGTCATAGCTGTGTTATCAAGAAAATTATTAAAATTTTTTTCTTATGGGGCGGCTGATACTCTTGTTGTTTTCATTGGTTTAGCCCTAATTTTTACTTTTTTTACTCCCCACCGCCTTTTTGTTGACCCGAGAAACATCAAAGCTCTAGGAAAGCTCACCCCTGATCTAGGAATCGTTGCTTTGGGCGTTGGTATGTTGATGATCTGTGGGGAATTCGATCTTTCGGTGGGTGCAGTGCTGCCATTTTGTTCGTACATTTTTGTGTTGTTGTCGCGAGCAGGCATGAATTTGGTTTTCAGCCTGGGTATAGCCATGGGGGTGGGAGCTCTTCTGGGCCTCTTAAACGGCCTTATTACTGTGAAGGGGCGTATCCCTTCCTTCATAGCTACACTGGGGACAATGATGTTCTGGAGGGGAGTATTGTACGTTCATTCCCGCATGTGGCCCATAGGTATAAGAGCTTACCTGCCAGCAGGATCATCTTTCGAGCATGTTCTGACAGGTGAAATTGGGGGGATCCTTCCCGTGCAGGTGGTTTGGTTCGTAGTGTTTGGGCTGGTCCTGGGGGTGGTGCTTCATTTCCATAAATTTGGTAATTGGGTCTACGCTACCGGGGACAACAAAGAAGCAGCCAGGGCCATGGGCATAAACACCGACCGGGTAAAGATGATCTGCTTTATGATTGTAGGGATCTTATGTGCCTTTGTTGGAGTGATGCAGCTCCTTCGACTGGGATCATTTGCCTGCACGCAAGGACTGGGATTTGAGCTCAGGGCAATCGCTGCTTCCGTGGTGGGAGGAACCTTCCTTATGGGAGGGGTAGGAAGTATTGCGGGGGTTTTTTTGGGAGCGCTTACCATCCAAATCCTGGAGAATGGGCTCATCTTAATGAGGGTTCCCGTATTTGGGATTAGTGCATTTATAGGTCTAGCTATAATTTTGTTTGTAGTCTTGAATACCTATATGAGAAGAAGGATGATAAGGTAAATGGGCTGCGTCGATCGAGCGGTTGTTTGAGATTTTTTGGTAGGTTAGGTTGAAAACAAGAAAAAAAGGAGTTTGGAGCCATGACGGGTTCTCCTGCAGGCGGGAAAGAGGAAAAAAGTCTGGTTAAGATGGCAGGTGTCCACAAGTGGTTTGGAAAAGTTCATGCCCTAAAAGGAGTCGATTTCGAGGTCAGGCACTCTGAGATCGTGGGTTTAGTGGGTGACAACGGTGCGGGTAAATCAACGTTGATAAAGGTCCTCTCTGGATACCATCTGGCAGATAAAGGAGAAATAAGTTTTGAGGGGAAAAGAGTGAATATTAGTTCCTCCCTCCATGCTAGAAAATTAGGCATCGAAACTGTTTACCAGGAGCAGGCTTTAGCGCCTAATATGAGTATATCAAGAAACATTTTCATGGGAAGGGAGTTAGTTAGATCGTTAGGATTTATGGATAAGAAGGCCATGGATGGAGGAAGTATGGAGGCCTTGAAAAGCATCGGATTGCATCTTAGGTCGCCCGATGCACTCATCGCCATGTTATCAGGAGGAGAGAGGCAAGGAGTGGCCATAGCCAGAGT
>Ga0315551_10004074_pt1 | contig 10255 bp, 2 predicted proteins | sample SalMarSW160290MG_FD_203678 | JGI IMG/M metagenome (GOLD analysis project Ga0315551, IMG submission 203678) | Salt marsh sediment microbial communities from the Plum Island Ecosystem LTER, Massachusetts, United States - Salt Marsh Sediment SW1602-90 ... | reverse complement strand
GGAGGCCCAAAAGATGATAGAATTCTTATAGGCGCCAGCAAAGGTGAATATGTAGTTAATGCAGATAAATCCAAACAAATTGGGTATGATATTTTAGATTATATCAATAAATATGGAAAACTTCCAGAAACTAAAAAATATCCATCTGGTGGTGCTGTTTCACCAAAAGAGTTTTTATATGGTAAAAACTGGAAGGAGAAACTGAAATCTTCCGCATTGATGGCACTGACCTACCCACTAGGTCCAGAAATTTGGCCATGGATAAAAGGTAGAAAGGGCAAACTTCCTACAGGTACAAAAATAAAAGAAACCCTTTTGGGAGGGTTTTTGGGGCCATTTAGACCTTGGATGCCGTTTCAAGTGGGTGGAATTGTTGCACCTAAAAAGAAATCTCCATATGAGTTGGGAGAACCAGAAAGGAAGCAGCCACTTTATGTGATGGGTGGCCCCAGAGATATTATACCAATAAGGGTAAGCGATGGAGAATATATTATATCATCAGACAAAGCCAAAAAGGTAGGATATGATATATTAGATTACATAAATAAAGAAGGAAAGCTTCCTGGTTTCCAAGCAGGTGGGGTTGTGGGTGGAGCCCCAGCCGCCGGGCCGAGGGCCGGAACTGCAGAAGTAGATTTGAGTCCTCAAAGTATAAATAGACTAAAACAAGCTCTGCTTTCATATGTTGTAGCCACTGGTGCTGGTTATGTTGCTGGTAAATCTGATGCAAAAACCAGATTGGCAACGCTGAATGCATTGGCAGAAGATCAGGCCAAACTATTTGCAGATATAGTTGAAAAATATCCTGAAGAAGCAGAAAAAATAATAAAAGAAATGCGTACAAATGTACAGGATATGCAAGCCGAAGGTAAAAGAGCCAAGGTAGAAACAGAATTAAAGTCTATGGTGTTGAATACTGAAAAAGAAAGACTAAAAGTAGTTAAAAATATAGAAAAAATAAGAGAATCTCTCATAGAAGAACACGAGAAGATAACTCGAGAAATGGAAAAGACAGCTGAAAGATTGGCTAACATAGAGATGGCCAAACAGTTCAAGATGGAACTAGAAGAGATGGAAAACGCTGTCGATGCTCTAGATATAGCAGACAAGGTAAGAGAAAAACTTTCATCCGCATTATTGGAATTTGATTGGAAAGAAGAATTTGTGGATAAAATAAAGTTTCCAGTTGGTGCTGGATTATTTGCTGGAAAATATAGACCGCAGCCAGTAGAGCTTGGCCCAAGAAGTTTAGCTCAACTAACCCCAGAAGAATATATGGTAGCGACGAATAGGGAGATAGCTTATAAACCAACTGGTGGATTATTAAAACCACTTAAAGCTCTTTTTAGAGGTGATTTTGCAGATTTATTTGAAGGCTTGGATGATGTAGTGACTGGAATTCGTGAGGTAGACCCAAAGAGATTTGGAAAAGCTTTTGAAGAAGTAGGTACTTTAACAAAGAAAAAACCAGCCGAAGAATTTTTTAAAGGGTTGGAAAAAATGGAAAAAGAACATGCAATTAAAAAGAGCAAATTAGAAGAATATGAAACCAAAAAAGCGGTATTAGAAAAAGGTAGAGGATTTTTTGGTTTGGGATTATCTAAAGCAGAAGAAAAAGAATATCAAAGATTGGTTGATGTTACAGACGACCTAACCAACGAGTTAACAGATCTTACAGAAGATATTGCTAGGGCAAAGGAAAGGCTAGCTCCAGAAAGGGCCAAAGCAGAAATAGAAATGATAGGAAGAGTCAGAGAAAGAGAACTTGCAGTTGCTAAAGCCATAGAAAAAGCCGCAGAGAAATTTAAAGTTGGTAGGGGAATTTTGGCTGGTATGCCAGCAATTCCTACAAAGGAGATAGAATTTGGCCCTAGAACTATAAGAGAGCTTACTCCATATCAAGTTGCTAAACGCCAGGCTATGATGAAGGTTCCAGGATTTAAAGAGGGTATAAAAGATTTAGATAAATATGCAGGCGCCTTAGAAGAACAACAAAGTGTTTTGAACTATATAGGAACCCTAGAAGGTAAGTTGACCGAAGCTAGAATAGATGAGGTAGAAACTGGGCAGAAACAAACAGACAGGATAGAAGCATTAGAAGAAGCTTTGAAAAAAGCCAAAAAAGAGTTAGAGAGCGTAAATGACACGCTTAAAGATACCTCAGTTAATGCCAGAGAGACTAGCAAAGCTGCGGAACAATTACAAAGAGTTAGAGAAAGAGAAGTAAATATAGTTAAAACATTAATGCATATGGATCTTGAAGCCTATTTTGGAAATATACCTACCACCTTAAATAGGCAGTTGAGGGGATTTTCTGGAGAGCCGTCTTTGCCTCCTACAGAATTTGAAATGACACCTGCCCAGATTATGTTTTCGCGCGGCGGTGGCATGGCTGATTTATTAAAAACATATACTAGTGGTACAAGAGTATTGGGGGAATTGGCGAGTGAAATAACTAAGGTCACTGATTTACGATTAGGGGAGTTAGAAACTTTAGTGGATTTTGGTTCAAAGAACAAAGAAAATAGAGAAGTAATGGATCAGGTGTTAAATGAAACACACCGTTTAACCAACGAACAAAAAGATTTGATAAAGTCCTATCTTGATTTATATAATGTATTAGAAAAGGTTGCACCATCTATTAAGAATACTAGAGATTTCACAGAGATGTGGAAGAGCTCAATGGATGCACTTAGAGCAGCAAGAGTTAAAGAAAGAGTTGAAGCCTATCCAGAAGTCACAAGAGGTAGAGAACTTGCTGCAATGTTACCTGGAGGCGGACATCCTTTAGCCAGAGTTCCAACTACGCCAGCACAAAGACGAATGGGCGCTATGGTTGGAATGAATTTGAGGCCTTTTGAGGTTACGGCTTTTGATTTGAAAAAAGCACAGGACTACCATGATTTATTGACCACTAATTTAGAACCACAAGCCGCTATGGACAAAATTCAAAGTATACTTGATATGCCAACAGAACAAAAAGATGCTGTTGAAGCTTGGCGCAAACAAATAGAGTATACTAGAGTTAGAGAAGAGCAGGCTAGATATCAGGAACGTCTTCATAATATGGAGATGTTTAAGGCCACCCATAATTTGGAAGGTGCCCAAGCAGAAGCAGTTGATTCTGGCATAGAAGGATATAGAAATGCTGTTCAACAGATAAACACATATATGGAAAGAATTATGATGAAGCCTTCACTTCTAACCGGTGAAGGTGTTACTAGGGCTTTTGAAGATATTAGAGGTGGAGAAGAAGATGTATGGACTAAAGCACAGGCTGCTATGGAAGCCGGCACATTGGCAAAAACAAAAGAAGCCCTTGAAGGTGTTTTTGGACCTAGAGCCGATTTGACTAACCATTACCTGAGAGCCCTTCTAGAAAAGTCTGGATTAAGTATAGATAAACTTGCAGAGCTAGATCCAGATTTGAAAGCTCTATTAGAGGCCACTCAAAAACTAGCTGATGAAAGAGCCAAAAAGGAAGCCACCGGAAAAGAAGCTGAAGTCGCACCGGCAGTTGCAGAAAGAGGCGCACTAGGAAGCGCGTGGGATTGGTTGATGGCTTTTAAGAAGAAACAAAATGCTTACTTTGGTTTGGATAGAGGTGGCAATATAGCTGGTCCTGGTGGCCCAAGAGAGGATAAAGTTCCTATTTGGGCAAGTCCAGGTGAATATGTTATTAGACAAGCTGCGGCTAGAAGAATTGGTTATGACACTTTGGGATACATGAATGAAAAAGGTGTGATTCCTGGAATGCAAGACGGGGGAATTATAGATTTATTATTTGGTAAAGCTACAGATCTTGCAACTATGTCACGCAGAGGTATGGATTATAAAAATATAGACGTAAAGCCGCACCTACCAAAATTTTTAACAGATTTATATAAAAAAGCAGAATCTAAGATAGTAGGTCTTAATTTTGCAGAAATGGCAGAGAGAACTAGACCGTGGCTTGTAGATATGCCGAAAGAAGAAAGATTAAAATTAGTAGAAAAAGCTCCAGAAGAAAAGAATCTACTAATGAAAGCATTGAATATTGGGGGTAAACAATTTGGCCTTGCTGCTACAGAATTTATTGGAAGAAGAATACAAAATGCATTAGATTTAGCAGCTATGGCAGAATCATTAGGTAGAGGTACAGGAAAACTTGCAGGCCCAGGTGGCAAAGAGACCGCAATACAAATAGCTGGAATGGTCGGCGCTGCTGGAAAAGCAGTATGGGATAGGCCTGAAATTTTAGGGGAACTAGGAGAGAAAGCTTATGAGGCAGCAAAGGCCGATATTTTAACTGGTGGTGGGGGAACTTTAGATGTACTTATGGGGATGGTTGGTGGTCCTGTAGCTTTAGCGGGTGCAGCAAAAATAGGAGGCAAAGGTTTAGGAAAAGCTGTTATAGAAGCTGGAAAACTTTCTAAGGCTGCTATAGAAGCTGGAAAACTTTCTAAGGTTGCTGGTAAACAAATAGTAGAGTCAACTTATAAGGACCTTGCCATTCAAGCAGGTAAAAAACTTCCAGAATTATCCATAGAAGATGTAGGGCTTTTAAATGTACTTAATGTAAAAAGGAATCTTAAAGAATTTGTAAGAGAATATAGAGAAAGCCCCATTTCAAAACTTTCTAAATTAGAAATAAGCCGTGATCCAGAAAAACTTAAATTAGGGGAGGCTTATTATCAAGGTGCTGGCAGAAAAATATGGATGAGCCCAGAAACGGAAAAAGCAACGGTGCCACATGAAATGGTACATTCTGAATTTAAAGATCTTACTGACTCTCTCAAGCTTGCAGAAGAATTAGAGATAGAACATGGAGTAGAAAGAAGTCCAAGTTTGGTTAAATTGAAGACTGTATTTGAGATTCAACAGAAAAAAGCCGCCGCAGAACGCGAGATTGCTAGAGATTTATTTCAGTCTAAATTACGAAAGTTTTTATATAATAAGCCTATAGTTTTTAGTGATGCAGGGGAATATAGTAGACTTATGACAGAATCTCCGTTTTTAATGCATGGTGTTTTTAATTTAAGTGGTGCAAAAGAATATTCATCAAGTCTTTATGGCCTTTTTGGACACGAAATATTCTCAACTGCATCTGAAGAAGTTTTTAAAAGAGCAATGCCCAAGTCTAAATTTGGTGCTAGATATTTGGAAATAAAAAAAGCTATAAATGAAGCGGCCCCGGATTTGGAAAAATTAGCTAAGTTTCTACCAACCAGTCCTTCTACAGAAGCACTATTTGGTGGTGCTTATAGTGAATTTAAAGTAGGTAGAAAATTGCCTACTGCAGAAAAATTTGGACACCTGGATTGGGCAAGAAAATTGTTGGAATCTACATCCTTCAAGGTAGGTGCGGAAACCCACCCACATTTACCTTCTTATAATATTTTACATTCTAAACATACAGAGGAAATTCTTTCTAAAATACCAAGAGGAAGCAAAATTTTTAGTACTGTTGGAGAAGAGTCTGTTATATTAGAAACACCTAAAGGTACACTGCTTAGAATAGGAGAAACCGTTGCTGAAAGACCAAAAGTACCGGGAATGTTACAAGCAAAATCAAGGAAAGTTTTTGGCAATCTTCAGATGGAAGAAGTTCAAAAAGTAAAAACAAAAGGGATGACTCAGAACGATGCTAATACTTTGAGAGAACAACTTAGAAAGTATAATGTAGATTTTTGGGATGCACATCCTGGTAATGTAGGAAAAGTAGAAAAAACAGGCGAACTTGTAGTTACAGATGCCGGCGCAGTCAGGGGATGGAAAGCGCCAGTAATGAAAGGACCTTTTAGTAAGGATTTTAAATGGAGAGAAGATATTACTCCTGAAATATTGGGTGCTAGACTGAAAGAAATTTTAGGAGGGTATGCTGGTGGCGGCCGCATAAGAAAAAACAGATATGATGAAGGAGGAATGATAGATTGGGTAAAAGAAAAATATAAAGCTGCCAAGGAAGCTACAAAGGCTTCTCTCGGTGAAGCGTCTCGTTCTTTTTTTGGTGTGAGAAAAGAAGAAGAGGGTATGATGGAAGAGTTATTTCCAGGAGAACCGACTAGAGCCCAAGGATATCAAGATGGAGGACGGCCATTTACAAAAGATTTTGAATATGGGCGAAAAAAACCTCTTACTAAAAAACAGATAGAGGGTATCATTTCTAGATATGCAGAAAAACAACTTGGATTAGTTGAAGAGCTTCCAGAAGTAGAAAAAATAGAAAAACCAAAAGCAGTTCTTTCAAAATATGGTGTATCCACCATAAAACCATTTTCTAAACCATGGGAAATGCTGAAAAAGAAGCTTGGAAATGAAATAGATGACCAAGTAAATCTTTGGAAGACCAGACAGCTTTTAGAATCTGGAGTAGTAAAAAGCGAAGAAGAAAAAGAAAACCTAAGAAAATATATTAGCCAAGGCGATAGGCTCATTGGGGGAGTAGCAAGAGGGGAATTTAGAAGTATAGATGTAGATGTAGACAAGGAATATGGAAAATTCAGAATGATGGGTAAGATGTATGGCAATCTTAGAGATGTTGCTTTCAGGAAAGAAATAGAAAGGAGATTTGGAGCAGATTGGCATAAAAAATTCTATCCTAATTTGCCACCAGACCCGGAAAGCCTTGCTATACAATATGAGGCGCTAAAAAACGCATATCCACATCTAACAGTGCCTATGAGTTTAGCCAAAACCATCGACGAACTTCCTGGCACAGATCAACTACCATCATATGACGGAGGCGGTCGCGTGGCTCAAACAGGGCCAGCTTTTGTACATGAAGGAGAATGGATAGTTCCGAAGAAGTTTGCTGATGGTGGAGCTGTAGGACCTGCAACATTTGATAAAAATGTTCTTAAGGGATCTTCATTAGATATAGATTGGGATGAGATAAAAACTACTATAGAAACAGCTATCAAAGACGCCATAGAAAGTGCCGAGTTTCCTAAACTTGAAGTTACAGACGATTTGCCTATGTTAGACGTAGATGTAGCAGATAAAAAAGTTGGTGTAGAAACCGCCGGTGTTGAGGTTTCGTTAAACGCTGCAGAAGCAATAGCTGGAATAGAAGCGGCACTAAAAAATGTTAATGTTGGAGCTGGAGGAGCGGTCGGCGCAGAAAGATTAGATAAAGTTGATCTTGCAGTTGACACCCTTACAAATAGAATTTTTGATTTAGAAGATACTGTTGATAGAAAAATAAAACAAGAAATGGAAATGTTGAATGGAAGTGTGGTAAGTAGAGAAGTTATAAATGAAATAATACAAACAAAAATAGACCCTCTACGTACAGAAATAAACAGTAGTTATTCTATTGGAGATGGTTATAGACGAGATATAGAAAATTTGAAGGAACATATTGGTACAAGAATTGAAATGTTAGAGGCACAACTTAATAGAGTTACAACCCATGTTGGAGGGGCATAATGGCATTAAATAATCCATGGGAAGCGTTTGGTATTGCAAATAGACCACAAGTATCATGTGATTTTACAGGAAGTCTAGCTGTAGATGTTTGCAGTGATTTTGGTCTAACTTGTGCTACTTCCAATATAGGAGGGGCCTTAGAGGGAATCGACATAAAACACATGGATGCTTTAACTGTTATTCGACTTTCTTTATTAGAGACAGGAGCAGAAGAAGGAACTTTTTATGAACCAATTGTGAACGCAGCTGGGGAAATTGAGTTCAAACAAATTGGTTCTACTTCCCCTAATTTGGATGTTTATTATACTGTTCAAACACATTCATATAAAGAAGAATGTAAAGGTGTTATGGTTACAGGTAAAAAACCAATGCCTTATAGACATGAGATAGAATGGCAGAATCTATTTGAAGCTGCTGGTGGATACAAGGTATGGTCTAGTGAAACTATGGCTGATAATTGCAATAGAGCAAACTTTTCTCAGATCGCTACTATAACCTATAATGATCCACATCTCTCCACAGCTTATAAGGATGGGATAGATAATTTATATGAGATAAATGAAGAGAATCCATATGATAGAATTTTAGGGTATGCTTATAAAATTACACCACCAGAAAATTTGAATGATGACGTTACTATCTCATTTGAAAGTACCGCTACGGTTTGGTACGAATGGGACATTAAGAATTCAAATGGTAATCCAGATTTAGGAACATTAATTTCTCCTCCTACAACAGCATCAGAGTTAGAATGTTGGGCTGGCCGTGGACTAGCAGTTGAGGGTGGCAGAATATTAGAAATTCCGCCAGAATTACGATATGAAACAGTTAGAGATGTAACTATAGATAAATTTTTAGGCGTAAACGCCGTATATGTTATAGGTCTAGAATGCGATGTATGTAAAGGTATGCCAAAAAGTGATGCTGCAGCTTCAGATCAAAATATAGAAGGCAATACAGATTTATATGTGCGTATTAAACAAACCACGAACATAACTTATAAACTAGATGAAGGCACTCATTATATAGTGAATTATGAAGGTGAACCTGATAATAGAACTGTAAAAATAGTTTTTGCCAAAAACAGCAGACCACACGATAATGCTAAGTTTGGTACAGAGACAGAATTTTATGTACTTCCATTTTGTGCATATTTTAATGCAGAAGGACCTGGCCCATTTACTGGAACAATTCTTCCTACGGGGGGTATAAGTGGTGTCTGGGTTAAAGAGGTTTGGGTCGAACTTTCCATAGACACCCCGTCTTTTAAAGTTGTTGATCCACGAGGACTTGCTCATGAAATAGCAAATGACTTGATAGTGGAAATAACACCACTTATTATGACAGAAGAGCCGTCTCCTATTGCTAAAGATGGAAGAATAATAGATTTGACAGACGGTATTGTGGATCATGATCCGACTACTACGCAAAATTTAGAAGATACTGAATTAGAAAGAGCTGTTACAGAGATGGATAGAGGGCCTGGATTAACTTTAAACTTTTCATTTTTAGATGATGAGAATGAAGTAGCGGAACTTTCGCGTGTTCTTTTTGATTATATGAATCAGGGCGACGGAACAGAAACAACTTATATATGTGGACCAGATACCGAGGTGGAATTAGGAGATGTAGGTGACGCTGGCGGGGTAATAAATAGTATCTCATATTCTTATTCAGACCAAGGTTCTTATACAATTTCTGTAAATGAAGGACCATATATAGTTGGCGGATTAGATGGCATAACTGGAGGTCCATATAATAAGCAAACAGAATCTTTTTCAGCAGAAGGCGTAATTATTCAAGATGCTGGAAACCACATAGATTTCAAAGTAAGACTTGATGAGTTTGGAGATGTTTATGCCATAAACTGTTTTCCAGCTGTATTGCGTGTTGGTGATAGAGTAAACGTGTCTATACATAATAATCCGGTGGAGGATTAAAGATGGCCATACAGAAAGTCAAAATAAGGGCAAGAATACAAGTTGGTAATTTCAATGTAGAAACGCCCTATATATTAAGTTTTAATGTTAACAGATCAAGAGGGCAGATTTCTACTTTTGATGCGCGCATTAAAATAGCGACTGACAGTATAGCAGATATGACCGGTGGACCCATAAGGATCTATGCTGGAACAGGACAAGCAAACACTTTAATATATACTGGGATTGTTAGAAAAGCTACCATGTCTCCTTGTTTTGATGATCCATATTATGTTATAATAAATTTATCGGGCGCAGATGTGTTGAGTTTATTACAAAGTAAAAAATACACAAGAAGATGTAGAGCCACAGAGACATCATGGGCCACTATAGACGGTGTAGCCAGAAAAGGTCTTAAAAGTGGAAAATTTAAATATAGAAAAGAACCTGTGTTATTGATAGCCGAAAGTGAACTCAAAGAAAATCAGCAACTAGTAACTGGTTCTAGTGCATCAAAGAAAATAAGTATTGGTCGTCCTGTACCAAAAGGCCAAGCAGCCGGCGCGAAACTAATCGCTGAAATTATAGCCGAATAGATGAGGAACTATGGAAGACAATATTAACGAAACAGTAATCTATCTTTTAGCTGGTATGAAAGTTAAAATAAAAGCACCTGTTTTTCAAGTGCTCGGTCAAGGGTGGTTTCCTACAACAGAGCCATATTCTATTGGTGGCACCACTATTAGAACACCCTTAAATGGGTTTGTTGTAGAAGACGAAAGTGTGGGTACTCCTTCTACAGAGGGGATATCGGGTGAGGTAGCTATAATTTACCACCACAAGAAAGCTATGGAAAATAGAATTTGGTTTAGAGCAGCCACAGGAGAAATGGCCCTCTGTACTATTTCATCTGTACCTATCCACGA
>Ga0315551_10004071_pt1 | contig 10259 bp, 7 predicted proteins | sample SalMarSW160290MG_FD_203678 | JGI IMG/M metagenome (GOLD analysis project Ga0315551, IMG submission 203678) | Salt marsh sediment microbial communities from the Plum Island Ecosystem LTER, Massachusetts, United States - Salt Marsh Sediment SW1602-90 ... | reverse complement strand
GGGCATGAATCGGGATGCATTTTTGGAACAGCTTTTTGTTTTATTGCGACAGCCGAGCATTAGCGCACAAAATTTCGGGGTGGCCGAATGTAAAGATCTGTTGGTGGATATTATCAAAGGTATCGGGATGTCGGTTGAAGTCATCCAGACCAAAGGCCATCCGGTTATTTATGCAGAGCAGATCTCGTCTCCGGAAAAAAACACCGTTTTGTTTTACGGCCATTATGATGTCCAACCGCCGGACCCATTGGAGGAATGGATCTCACCGCCCTTTGAGCCGGCCATTCGGGATGGAAAAATATTTGCTCGAGGGGTAGGGGATAACAAAGGTCAGCTCATGGCACAGGTGCTTGCCGTAAAATCGTTCCTGGATGTTCATGGGGAGCTGCCCGTCAATGTAAGATTTGTCTTTGAGGGTGAGGAAGAAACCGGCAGCCCGAATATCGCCTCTTTTGTTGCAGCGCATAAAGAAAAATTGAAAACCGATCTTGTCTATACATCCGACGGCCCACTGGATGCCAGTGGTACGCCAATGGTCCTATTAGGAGTTCGGGGTATTTTGTATGTGGAATTGACAGCCTATGGAGCCAAATGGGACAATCATTCCGGAAACAAAGGGGGAATTGTGCCAAACCCGGCATGGACACTTGTCGACCTGCTCGGTACCATGCGGGATAAAGACGGAAGCGTGCTGATTGAAGGATTTTACGATGATGTTCAAGAGCCGGATGAGCAGATACTGGCTCTCATCAAGGCGTTGCCCTTTGATAAAGAAGGGATTCGGGAAACGGTTGGATATGACGCATTCGACATGGATTCGGAAACATATTATCGAAAACTTACCCTGGACCCCACATTTAACATTGCCGGATTTACCAGCGGGTACGGGGGAGAAGGTCCCAAGACCATTATTCCCCATAAGGCGACTCTGAAAGCGGACTTTCGCCTGGTCGTGAATCAGGACCCGAATGACATTTATGAGAAGTTTCTGGCACATGTGAAAAAACACGCTCCGGAAGTGGAAGTTAAGAATCTGGGCAGTATGCAGCCGTCTCGAACTTCACCCGACCTGGATGTGGTGAAAGTGGTTGCAGAGGCTGTACGGGATGCCTATGGGACTGAACCGATTATACAGCCGAGCCTGGGGGGGAGTCTCCCGGATTATGTGTGGACAAAGATACTGAGGGTCCCGTCCATCATCGTGCCCTATGCCAATGCAGATGAAAACAACCATTCGCCCAATGAAAACCTAGAGATTGATAAGTTTTTGAATGGAATCCGATGTACCTGCAGTGTGCTGGCTGCTTTGGGGGAAAAAGAGTAAACGGTTGGATATCTGTCGAAAAAGCTTGATATCACCTGAGTATCTTTTTTAGCAATCCTTGTGCAAGCGTCCGGAAATATGGATTGCTTGCGAGGCAGAGGCATCTTTTAATTATTAACCGCAAAAGATTGGAGGCACAGAATGGCACTTTACAAAAAAATCAGAAGTAAATTGGTTCTATCGGCTGCAATATGGATACCGGTACTGATGGCTGGTAACTTGCTATTTGGCGGTATCGCTGATGCCGGTTCCAAAAACCTTCCGGCCGAGCGCCAGATCCGTCAGATAGAGCTGTATGTCACCACTGCCGAATATGACCCCATTCGGTATGAGTTTGGATTAATGATCGCCCAAAACTGGAAAAAGCTGGGGTTCGATGTCAAGATAACCCCCTTGGAATGGTCCCGACTTGCTATGGAGGGCATTAAGAAGAAGAATTTTGACGCCTTCACCCTTGCGTGGGCCGGACGGGCCGAGCGGATTGATCCGGATCACTTTTGCTACCAGGTCAACCATTCCTCGCAGGTTCACCTCGGGCAATACAACATAAACGGCATGAAAAATCCTGAGTACGACAAATGGGCGGAACTCCAGCGAGCCACCATCGACCCGGAGAAACGGCGTGAAGCTGTTTTGAAGTGTCAGGAGATCTTTGCCGAAGAACAGCCCCACACTCCGCTTATAGCCCGAAGCCAGTTGATGCCATACAATGCCAGGGATTGGGAGGGATGGGCCCCCATGATGGGCGAAGGACTCCAATCCTTTTGGAACATCATGAATGTTAAACCGAAAACAGATCGAAAGGTCCTCCACTGGGGATATCCGAGTGATGTATCCACCATGAATCCCCTGGCTGCTGTGGCGACCCATGACTTTCAGACATTCCGCTTAATCTACGATCGGCTGTTCCGGGTAAATACCCAAGGAAAACCAGTGCCGTGGGCTGCTGAGGAACTAAAGGAAATCGACGCAATAACCATCCAAGTAAAAATTCGTTCAGGAATGAAATTTCACGATGGAAAACCGGTCACATCCGCAGATGTGAAATTTTCCTTTGAATACCCCAAAAAGGTGAAATCCGGTTATTTTATGGGATTATTGAAGCCGATACAGGAGATTAAAATCATCGACGATCTCACCGTCCAGTTCAAGCTGGATAAACCGTTTGCTCCCTTTGTTTCCAACTGCCTGGGGCAAGTTTTTATCTTTCCCAAGCATATATGGGAAACCATTCCGGAATCGGTTGGGCTGAAGAATGCGCTGGATTACACGAATGAGAAACCCATCGGAAGCGGTCCTTTCAAGCTGGTATACTGGCGCCGGAATGAAGAACTCAGGGCCGAACGGTTCGAAGGTTACTTCAACCCGCCCCACATTGATGGCTTCATTAAGATCCCCTATGCTAATGTTCAGGGGATGGCTGCAGGCGTTGAAACCGGAGAGTGCGATTTCGGTGGCTGGTGGATTGAGCCGATCCAGGCGGAGCGAATCGAAAAGACAAAACATGCAAAAATTGTGGTGGTTGGAAACCACGGCTACTACCACATCAACTACAATATGCGTCGAAAACCTTTTGACGACAGAGCCATTCGCTATGCCCTGGCATATGCCATTCCGAAAAAGTTGATTTTAGACAGACTCCTGGAAGGATATGGTGAGGTCGTTCATTCCATGATTACGCCGGCCAATAAATTTTGGCATAATCCAAATGTGCGTAAATTTGAATTCAATATGGAACTGGCGAAAAAAACCCTGGCGGATGCCGGTTACGAGTGGGATGATAAAGGACGCATTTATTATCCGCCTGGAAAAATGGACGACAAAGTCCAGCCGATGGCGCCAAAAGGTTAAACCATATCTCTACAAATAGATATGAATGCGGTCTGGACGGTACGTTCAGACCGCATCTTTTTTATTTGGTTCCTAAAAGCAAAACAAATTTATTTTCAAATCGTTGGTCGATAAGGGGCTTGGGTCCATTCAACCAATAGATTGTTTCGATAATCACGATAGAAAAACAGAGAGTGTCGGCCATGAAGGCCTATGTTATCCGTCGCCTGGTGCAAATGGGGATTACCCTCTATGTTTTAACCACCATTTTGTTCTTTATGTTTCGGCTTCTACCGGGTGACCCCACCACCATGTATATCGATGCCGCCCTGCCACCGGAGTCCCAGGAGGCAATCCTGCAGCAGTTCGGTCTGGATAAACCTCTTGAATACCAGTATGTGATATATCTTTTCAATGTGATAAGGGGAGAATTCGGGACATCCTTTTATTACCATGCGCCGGTTTCGGAGATAATCCCCCCTCGACTGCTGAGTACTGTCCTTTTAATGGGAAGCACCATTGTGCTTGCCTTTGTTTTCGGCGTAACCTTTGGCACCATCCTGGCTTGGAAAAGGGGAACCCGGTTTGAGGTGGGAAGCCTTGTTACCGCCCTTACCCTTCGCTCCGCACCGCAGTTTTGGACGGGGCTGATGGCGTTGATTGTGTTTTCCTATGCCCTCAAGTGGTTTCCCAGCGGCGGGATGCACACGCCCGGGCAGCAGTTTGCGAGCATGTTTGCAAAGTATTTCAACCTCGATTTCTTGCATCATCTCATTCTGCCCTCTTTGGTGGCCGCATCTTACTACATGGCATCTCCCATGCTCATCATGCGGAATTCCATGCTCGAGGTCATGGGGGAGGATTTCATAGAGATGGCCAAGGCAAAGGGGCTTAGGGAGCGAACCGTTGTATTCAAGCACGCCATGCGCAACGCCCTGCTGCCGGTGGTGACGGTGCTTACGTTGATGATCGGCTTTGCCGTTGGCGGCCAAGTCTTGATCGAGACCGTCTTCCGATGGCCCGGAATGGGAAGAGAAATGGTGCTCGCCATACAACGCCATGATTTCCCCATGGCCCAGGCGAGCTTTTTCATGCTGGGCGTACTGGTTATCGGCCTCAATTTCATAACCGATCTCCTGTACGGCTACCTGGATCCACGGGTAACATACAAATAGAAAAGACTGCGGAAGGAAATCAATTTGTGACCGAATACATATCCAGTTATGTCAATGAAAATATGAAACCATTTCGGAAACGTCGGCGGCTCCAGTGGTTTTGGCGTCTGGGAAGATCGGCTGCGGATCAATTCCGGCTATATCGCCAGGACAAACCGGGGATGATAGGCATTTTCATTCTGGTTGCCTTTATTCTGGTGGCCATCTTTGCGCCTTATCTTGCGCCGCACGATCCCATGGAAACTTTAAACAAACCGGATGGTCGAATGGCCCGCATGGTGCCTCCGTCCTGGCAGTTTCCTTTTGGAACAGACCGCCTGGGTCGCGATATCTTCAGCCAGGTTATTATTGGGAGCAGAGTTGGAGTCGGCGTTGGGCTGCTTTGTGCCATTATGGTGGTTTTCATTGGAACCAACATCGGTCTGATTTCAGGATACTATGGCGGAAAGATAGACGATCTTCTCATGCGGATGACAGATATTGTTTACGGCATCCCGTTTTTGCCTTTTGCGGTGATTCTTGTTGCCCTGCTTGGCCCGGGGATTTTTAATATCATACTGGCCATTGTTCTGATTTCGTGGCGGAGCACTGCAAGGGTTATTCGGGCGCAGGTTCTCACCCTCAAAGAACGGGCATTCATCGAGGCGGCCCGGGTAACCGGTGCGAGCAATTTTCGAATCCTTTATCGCCATATTATGCCTAATGTGATTCCGTTATCTTTTGTTTATGGTGCTCTTTCCATGGGGTGGGCCATACTGACCGAAGCCAGTGTAAGTTTTCTCGGTTATGGGGATCCACTCCTTATCAGCTGGGGAAAGATTATCTTCATGTGTTATGTAGCCCAGGCGATTACCGTTGCCTGGTGGTGGGTGTTGGCTCCCGGATTGGCAATTATGCTATTGGTTTTATCCGGATTTTTCATCGGGCGGGCTTACGAACAGGTTGTGAATCCAAGACTGAGACAGAGGTAACCATGGCGCTTCTTGAAGTTCAAAATCTCCAGACCTTCTTTAAGACTCATGCCGGTTATACACGAGCTGTGGACGACATCTCTTTTACCATTGCACCGGGAGAAAAGTTCGGCCTTCTGGGAGAATCCGGCTGTGGGAAAACCACAGCAGCCAAATCATTGATTCGAATCCTGCCGCCAAACGGAAAAATAGTGGGGGGACGAGCTATGTTTGAAGGAAAGGATCTCCTTTCCCTGTCAAAAGAAGAGATTCGAAGGGTTCGGTGGAAGGGTATTTCTATGATCTCACAGAGTGCAATGAATGCATTGGATCCCGTATATCGTGTGGGAATCCAAATTGTGGAATCGATCCGAACCCATGTGAACAAAACCCGAAAGGAAGCCATGGATCGTGCCCGGGAGCTTTTTTCGCTGGTTGGAATCGATCATCAACGCTTAAGCGACTATCCACATCAGTTCAGCGGAGGTATGCGTCAGCGCGCGATTATCGCCATGTCGTTGGCGCTCAATCCCAGTTTGATTATTGCCGATGAGCCGACAACCGCCCTGGATGTCATCGTGCAGGATCAAATACTGCGCCGCATTTCGGCATTGCAGAAGCAGTTTAATGCATCCATGATCATGATCACCCATGATATTTCGGTGATTGCCGGACTCTGCGACCGGGCGGCAGTGATGTACGCAGGGAAGTTTGCTGAAATCGGCAATATAACGGGAGTCTTGAAAAAACCGTGTCATCCATACACCATGGGGCTCAAGAATGCATTCCCGAGCATATTGGGAGATAAACAGGATTTGATTTCCATTCCCGGCTCCCCCCCGAACCTGATCGAACCACCTCCGGGCTGTCGATTCAATCCACGATGTCCGTTCTCCATTGATATTTGTTTTCAAAAGGAACCACCCCTGTTTCAAGTGGACACGGATCAATATGCTGCATGTCACCGCTTCTCTGAGGCAGATATGCTCCGTCGTGAGGCAGCGTTGAAAGAAATCTGGGAAAAAGTGAATGTTGCAGCATGATCCGTAGCGAAAATAAAATTATTGTGGTTAAGAATCTGAAAAAATACTTTCCTCTTTCCAGAGGATTTATCGCTTCGCTTTTTAACCGGGGGGAAATAAAAGTAGTTCACGCCGTTGATGGTCTGTCATTGGAGATTGCCGAGGGAGAGACCATCGGGTTGGCAGGCGAGAGCGGATGTGGGAAAACGACTACAGCGAAAGTAATGGTACGGCTTTATGAACCATCGGGTGGTGAAGTTTTGTTTAATAATGAAAATATTGCACGTCTTAAAGGGTCTGCATTGAAGGGATTTCGTAGTAAGGCTCAGATGATTTTTCAGGATCCTTATGAATCACTGAATCCAAGATATACCGTTGGAATGACGGTAGAAGAACCGTTAATCATCCATGGGTATCGCGGTTCAGACTTGCGTCAGGAGCGAGTCTATGAAGCCCTTCACATCGCAGGGCTTCGCCCAGTGGATGAATTTATCGAACGATATCCGCATGAGATGAGTGGCGGTCAGCGCCAACGGGTTGCCATTGCCAGAGCACTTGTCTTAAAGCCAAAGTTTATCGTTGCGGATGAACCGGTATCAATGCTGGATGTGTCCATACGTGCAGGTGTGCTGAATCTGTTGCGACAACTTACCATCGATATGGGGCTTGCTAGCTTGTATATATCCCACGATTTGTCTTTGATTCGGTATATTTGTGATCGAACCGCCGTGATGTATCTCGGTCGCATTGTGGAAATCGGCCCAGCTGAACAGGTCATCCATTCCCCTCAACATCCGTATACCAAAGTTTTAATCGATGCTGTACCGGTACCAGATCCTGACAACAAGCGACCCGAACCAAATATTTCTGGCGAGATTCCTAGTCCGATTGATCTGCCTTCAGGATGTCGATTCCATCCGCGGTGCCAGGAAGCTGCCGATCAGTGTCGAAAAGAACCGCCTCCGATTATTCAGGTAGGATCTAATCACTTTGTGGAATGTCATCAGTTCAGTTAGTGTCTGAAAACATAGAAACCCATTATTCTATCCCCGCAAGGCGGGATCTCCGAGATTCCAGTATTCCGTTTTTCTCCCGCAATCCTGCGGGACGGAGCGAAGCGGAGATAAGTTCATAGTATAGGAATTTGCTTTTTTATCAGACTGGATAAACAGGATTGACATGATCTTTATTGCTCAATTTCCAGTATGTGCCTAAAAAGACCTATCGTTATCCTGTTCATCCTGTAAATCCTGTCTAATTTATAGCCAGATAATATATGCTTGCGCATTACCGTTAATTTAGTTAAAGAATAATTATAATATTTTAGAAATAGAAGGAGCCTCTCATGAGCTATTTTCCAGGAAGAGATCCCAACTGGGAAAAGATAGACACTGAAGCAGCAGGCTTCGATCCCGCATTGCTCAAAGAAGCGACCGATTTTGCCCTTGCAAGTGAAACCGACTGGTCCCATGATATTGTCATACCGTTATTGAACAAAATGGCCGAACCCCCTCCTTACAATCAAATCATCGGTCCCATTAAGGAGAGGGGCGGCCCCAACGGAATAATTCTCCGCGGCGGTAGGATTGTTGCCGAATGGGGAGACACCTATCGGGTGGATATGACGTTCAGCGCCTCCAAAAGCTATGTGGCCGTTTGTGCGGGTTTAGCTTATGATAAAGGGTTAATTCCAGACCTTCATGCCCCGGTCAGAGAGTTTGTGGATGACGGTGGATTTGATCCTCCGCATAACTATAAGATCACCTGGCAGCACCTCCTGCAGCAAACCAGCGAATGGGAAGGAACTCTTTTCGGTAAGCCAGATTGGATCGATCGGAATCGGGATGTCACCATCAAAGGGCCCCAGACCCAAAAAGGAATGCAACGAGACCTGCAGGAACCGGGAACCTATTTCGAATATAATGATGTTCGGGTTAATCGGACCGCTCTGGCAATTCTGCGGGTCTGGCGAAGGCCATTACCTGAAGTACTCAAAGAGTATATAATGGATCCGATAGGTTCTTCAAATACATGGGAATGGCATGGATACAAGAATTCCTATGTGACCATTGATGGTCGCGAAATGCAGTCAGTATCCGGCGGTGGGCACTGGGGCGGTGGTCTTTTTATTAGTTCCCGTGATCAAGCCCGCTTCGGGTATCTCTTGTTACGGCGCGGTGACTGGAATGGAAAACAACTATTGTCCGAGGACTGGATCAATCAGGCGACGACCCCTTGTGAACAAAACCCGGAATACGGCTACCTGTTTTGGCTCAATACGGGCCGAACACTAACTCCCAGCGTACCTGAAAGCAGTTTCTTTGCCCAGGGAGCTGGCTCGAATGTGGTTTGGATCGATCCGGAAAATGATCTTGTAGCCGTATTCAGGTGGATTTTAAAAGAAAAGATCGACGACCTCTGCAGCCGGGTTCTCAGCGCCCTCCGATAGAATTCATCTTGACAGCAATTTTTTTTCTACTCCCCATCTTTCCAATAATATAGGAGTCGTGTGAGTACGCAGATATCAAAGAGTGATAGACATTTCTGCCCTGACTTTTTGGGAACGAAAAAAGGGATAACCATCAGCCTCTGCCAGGACTAATGGTTAGCTTTTGATCATCTGACAATCCAATTTGGTATAACTTCAGTCTTTCTAGCTCATTTTGGGCATGCAAATCGGTGTGCTGAGATTGACTCCCGACAATATTCACAAGACAGAAAATTGGTAATTAAGAATATAAAAGGAGACGTTGGTTCTGAAGCAACTTAAGGGTCACGAAATCATCTTAATGTGATCTGTCCCAAAATACTCTTATTCACTTGATGCGGAAAGAGATATCCCTTGACAGGATCTTGAAAATGTGCAAGGTTCGCTATCATTCAAAAACAATTAGAAAGGAGGGTATTATGAACTCAAGAAGAACCATCTTATTAACAGTCATAGCAGTTTCTTTTTTCCTCATCATGGCTTCTGTGGTGAGCACATTCGCTCAGGAGAAGCCCAAGGATTACCCTAAAAGAACCGTACAGGTCGTTGTGGGGTATGGCGCGGGAGGTGGGAGTGACATCTTCTCCCGTACGGTCTGCATACCGGCCAGACGGTATATGAAGAATCCCCTTGTGGTCATGAATAAGCCCGGCGCAGGTGGCGTTCTCGCCATGGAGTATGTCCAGAGCCAGCGCGCAGATGGATATACCCTTTTGTCCGGTTCTATTGTTGCCTGTGTAACAGCAGGCTTACAGGGCCTGACCAAATATCAGTACACCGACTTTCAGCCCATCCTTCGCGCCCAGTACGACACCATGATGATGGAGGTGCTTCCCGGGGGAAAATATAATAGCGTTCAGGACGTGATCGCCGATGCCAAGGCACGGCCTGGCAAGCAGACGTGGGGTGTAGTTGGATCAGCAACGGGCTTTAATGCGCTTCTGGCCCGGCAATTTACTGGGCCAATGGGGATGGATGTCAAGCTGGTGCCCTTCGATCGGGCGGGAAAACAGCATGCATCTCTTCTGGGTGGGCACGTGGACGTCATCCTCGAGGAACCGGGCCCCATAAGCGAACTACTCAAGGCAAACAAGATGAAGCCATTGCTGGTCTTTGCGGAGGAAAGGATTGAGGATTTCCCAGATGTTCCTACAGCTAAGGAATTGGGGGCAGAGGCCTATCTGGGCGTCTGGAGAGGCATTGTGGTCAAAAAGGGGACCCCCAAGCCCATTGTTGATTACCTCCATGCTATATTCAAGAAATCCATGGATTCTGGATTCTACAAGAAATATGAGAGATCGGAATACCTGCATCTCCGTCCAGGTTATCTAAGCCCCGAAGACTTCTTCACGTTCATGCGGAAGGAGGCCGAGTTCTATACCCGCGAATACAAGAGGCTCGGCATTTACAAGATCAAGAAATAAGTAGGCATCAATCCCCTTTCCAGGATATCCTCATGACCTGGAAAGG